>Ga0081455_10002967_pt1 | contig 19840 bp, 25 predicted proteins | sample TabmetS3T2R1_FD_70207 | JGI IMG/M metagenome (GOLD analysis project Ga0081455, IMG submission 70207) | Tabebuia heterophylla rhizosphere microbial communities from the University of Puerto Rico - S3T2R1 | ecosystem: Host-associated > Plants > Roots > Rhizosphere ... | reverse complement strand
AGGTTCATTAAGACGCCAGTCACTCAGCTTCGATATGGCTTTGCGTAGCTGGCAGTCGTTCCGCTCGTTTTCGAGCAAATACACTTTCAAATGATTCACGGTGTCCTCCCATTGGTTGTGGTTGTTCTATTTTCAGAGACACCGTTTTCAAATAATCATGGCAGACGAGCTGTCAAGCAACTGGGTTACAGTTCGTTACAATTAAGAAAAACTATTGAATTTTGTGCCGGTTAGAAGGACGGAATTGATGCTCAATCAAATCGAGACACGTGAAGCGTGATCTGAAGACGAAAGGATAAAACAGAAGCCCTTAAAGGCGTCGGCCAGCAGAGGAACAGCAACTTTCTAATCCAAAATTGAAATCATTTCAGTTTTGTCCATCGGAGAAGCAACTAACGTTGCGCGGTCACTACTAGCGGTTAGAGCTAATCCACTACCGCTTCCATACCCGTCTTCATTGGTCAAAGCTTATGGGCCTCTGCGCGAAACCATTAAAAAATTCCCTTGTCATAACCAGGCCACACCGCTGGAATGCCTGAAATTTTACAGATGGCGGTTACTTAGACGGGACGACCACGGATGACAATTAGATCCGAAGCTGAAATACCCTCTGAACTCGTCTTGACAGCTTTTCTCCATGTGATATTCGTCCCGTTGTAGCAAGCCTCCCCCGTCATTGAGAAGGCTTCCAGTGTGATGTGAGGCCGAACCGGAGGAACACCAGACGTTCCTCGGAGGGGGAAATGAAAAGGAGAGTTTAGAGCCAGCCGCTGTGGCGATCTATTGCCAGGGTGTGCTGGCTTTTTTGTTTAGCCGATGAAGGGGTCCTTGAGGGTAGGCAGCTGACCTGCCCCTGGCACGGCGCGACCTATGATGTAACTACTGGCGGCGTCCTAGGTCCCCCTGCTCCTAAAGGGATTGCACGGTATAACGTTCGGGTCGAGGCGAGCGATATCGAGGTGGAGATCTGAGCAGCTAATCCCGAAGAAATTGGTAGTTGATTGAGACAGTCCGATGTTGGCCGTTCGGTTACTTATCCTTCTGGTGCTTGTTTACCTTGTTTTCCGCATCATCAACATCCTTTTCTCCTCAAGCAAGACAACGCGTCTTACGCCCAAACCGGAACCCCTTGATCAGGGAGAGGAATTGGTTCTTTGTCTCCAATGTCAAGGCTACTTACCGAAGCTGAAACTATTTTTTCTCACGGCGATTTTTCCTGTAGGGAAGAGTGTGCCCGGTTTTTTGATTAAACTGAATGGGGAAGTTTCATGAATCAGAAATCACTTTATGAGCGGCTTGGAGGGTATGACGGTATTACTGCTTTTGCCAATGACTTGCTGCCACGTTTGCAAGCAGATGCTCAATTAGGTCGTTTCTGGCAAAATCGGGGAGACGATGGGATTGCGCGAGAGAAACAACTGCTGATTGATTATCTGTGCGCGAGCGCTGGGGGCCCAATGTACTATACTGGCCGCGATATGAAGACATCCCACAGAGGCATGAAAATCAGTGAAAGAGACTGGTCAATTTTCTTGCAGCATGCTGGCGCCACTATGGAGGCTTTAAAGGTTCCCAAGCAAGAATGTGATGAGATAGTTGCTTTCGTATTGAGCTTGAAAGCAGATATTGTCGAAGCCTAGTTAGGCCCCCCATTAAGGCAAATCTAGACAATGGCTAACGGGTGGCTGTTTGCAATGTTAATGCCCTGACTTGCCAAAAGGACCTCTTACCCAAAACGTCCCGTGGGCACAAAGCCGGTGACAGGTAGTGACGCTGTTTTTGGGAACTTTCTATAAATCATCTTCATAGGGGACTTTCTCAAATCTGCGTCACCTAGTGTCACCCGTCACCAAGGCTAATTCGCCCGTTGCTATATCTCATCCGCTCGCCTAAGGCATCCCAACACCTCTCATCTTGACGCTTTTCAGTAAGCCTGCCCACATTCGCTTTGTTTTTCCCTCGATGTCATAGGGGCACCGGCATTGCTCTATCTCTTTCAACGAGAGATGTAGAACGATGCCCGGAGTCTTTTATTTCCTCCTTATTCTCGTCGCCGGGTTTTGGCTCGTCCGCGTGCTTGTGCCGAAGATTGACCGGCGTCGAAACAGCCGTCGTATTCAGCGAGGAATTGCAGAATGCTTAGACCAGATAGCAACTGAAAAAAGTAAACAGCCTCGTACCATCGCCAATAAGGCTTCGCGATAGAATCAGCAAAGATCCAATGCAGAAGAAAATTCTTATTGTGGAAGATAACAAGGACTCTCTTGAGATCCTGGGTCTGCGTGTAAAAACGTTTGGATATGAGGCTATAAAAGCTCACAACAGCAAAGAAGCCATCGCATACGCGGAAGCCGAAGGGCCGGACCTAATTCTCATGGATATGGGTCTCCCCGATGTCGATGGAGTCAAGACAACCGCGATACTTAAACAGAATCCCAAAACCGCTCGCATTCCCATCGTCGCGCTGACGGCGTGGATGTCCGAATTATGGCGGGAAAAGGCTTCGAAAGTGGGCATTGTAGGTTACCTCTTAAAACCGGTCACGCCTCAGACGTTAAGGCAAACTATCGAGCAATTCACGAACAGATCGCTTTACCCGGCCGATAACAGGTCCCTGCAATTTAGCTCGGACTATCGGATAATCAATTAAAGGCGGGCAGACGGCCCTCTGGTGCAACAGAACTAGTATTTGAGAGCCTTGAGTTATGAAGAAGGTTAAATATTACTTGAGAAGCATCTCTGGTACGCCATCCCTAAACGCGAACTTGACAAGAATACTCGCGTCTAATAGAGGTCCAGCCTGATAATAGATTTCATCCTCATTATAACTGTAGCGATCGCTTCTATCGTATTCGTCTTATTCTTGGGCACCTCAAACGAGAAGTAAAAACAAAAGGATTGGTTTGATCATTCGAGACTTTCTAAAATCTCCGTCACCTGCAACCCTACACGATAAGTAACTGATTCTACAAAAGAAGGTTTTGGAATCGGCCCTACGTTGTGTGGCCTAGTCTGTAGAGTTAAGCTGAAACGATGGCTGTATACCTCGCCCGGTCCTGGCCGTATTGTAATGGCTACCGGGGATTAGTGCTCCGGGAACCGAGACGCAACACACGCCTCCGCGCCATCAATGGGCGGTGCGTTGAGTGTGGCTATCGAGGGCAGCCAGTCGACCCCTCTTCGCGTCCGCACTGCTCGTCGTTCACATTAAGGCTCACTTCTGCCGGCTCGCAATGTTCCAAAAAGTAATTATTCTCGTCTTCACCGCGCTGGCATCATCATTTTTGTGGTGGCGCAGTCGATTCAAGATATGCCGTAGGTGTCGATCACGTATAAGACGTTGGGCATCAGTTTGCCACGTCTGCGGTGCGGAGCAATGACGTAGCCTGTGATTGCGGGATCGGCCAGATCTGGGGTCTTTTTCATTCTCCCTCTTTGTACTCTTTGGCGGGGTTGGGATGGGCTGAGCGACGCCCGGGTTTTCGGACATTAGGAGAAAAGGGAAGGGCGGAGCGAAGGCCGAACCGATGCAGTTATCAACATACCATGCCCTAACGGTGATTACATTTCCGGCTTGCTCGTAAAGAACTTTTCTCCTTCATGTGTGATGGCGTATTTGGAAATGAGCAGAACCGATCTAACCATGTTGATCGTCGCCATTGTTTTGGTCGGCTTGTTTTGGCTGTACGTGTGGTTGAACAGACGATAACTTGACAGTGATAGCAGGCGGCCTTGAGTTGTGAAAGGACTGGGTTGATAAGCCGGTCTTGACGCCTTACCAACGAAGGCGTTATAGGCCCCTTGGAGGAAAAATTGCATGCGACCGCCAGGTAGTACCAGACCTATAATCGTCGTTTTGATACTCGCCATCGGCATTACCTTGACCCTATCCCACTTTGCTTTTGGTGCCGCTCGCTCTTTCGGCGGGTCCGGGAGATTCAGCGGTTCTACGATTCACCGACAACAATCCTTTTACGCCCTTTCCATGACTTTGACAGTTCGGGAAGACTCAGGGCTCCTGGGTTTCATCGGCAAGATTTCTTTTTACCCCCTTTCAACGGCTTCGGATTTGTTGGTGGTGTGGGCGGATTTGGCGAACAGCCAGTCATCATTATTCAGCAGTTTCAACCTGCACCGGTGGCCCAATCTAGTGAACCTGCCGAAAACAGGATTTACGTTCAGCCACGCTGGGTGGATGGCGGGTACGGAGTACAGGTCTTACAGCCGGGATACTGGGCCGATCCGAAGCAAGCGCCAGGGCGTTGACGCTGATTCCACGGCTGTGGCCTTGAACGTCCACCAACCCGGCGCTAGCGTAAACATTGAGGTGTTACGTCAGGAGGTGCAGTCATGACTTTGCGAATTTGTCTCCTATCGATGCTTGTGTCAGTTCTCGGGTGTGCGAGCCAAATCGAGCGTACGAACCAGATCGAGCGTGTACAAACCACTCAACCGACGGCGGCGCAAACACAGCAAGAACAGGCCAAAAAACCGGCACTGCCAACGTTTACCTATCGCCCTGGATTCTAAAAGTGTGATCGCTTCATAGCAATTAGCTGGTACGGCCCGTTCACAACCGGATGCCGGTCATCCTGCGTCCGGAAAACGAAGAGCAATAACTTAACGTTTATCGAATATCTTCGCCAAGGCCCAGTCGCTGTTGAAGCCTCTTCCCGCAGAGCTGCTGGATGCTCACGATGTTTGACCAATCGTCAACTCGGCGAAGTACGATGCCCGAATTGTATCCAACCTGTTTCAGATAACGAACCTCGTACAGGGCAGTTGTCCCTCCTGTAACGAGGCTGTTTAGTAGCCCCTCGCCTTCATGCACTTATTGAAAACCTGCCGCTTGTCGCCAGCGCCAGCAAAGGCGGATTCGCGCTCGCACTCATACAAGTCGCGGTCACGATTTTTGTTCATCTGATTCGTAGGGGTGGGGCTATCGCTCAATATTGGGGCTGCTGACGGTGACTGCTGGGCTGGGGGTACTGACTGTAGCTGCTGGCTAGCGCATCCCGCCAGTAACATAGTCGCAACGATTAGTGATCCAAACTTCATACGTCGTATTTTAGCACCCTTGACTGTGCGCTAGGTAGCTTAATAAGTTTGGCCGCTTTAGGGAGTTCCATTCATGATGATCGACGACGATACCCTCAAGCAACTGCTGCGGCTCAATGACGCAGTGTTTCAGCTGTGCAAGTCGCTGGCCGATAAGCGCGACAACGAAACTTCGTCCCGCCTTATACCGCTCGTAGACGACCTTACCCACATTCTGATAGAAGCGGACAAGAATTGCACTGATGGCCATACACATGGACATTCATTTCGGCCAGTGCGATGCCGGTGCATCCGTTTAACCCGGACTAGTACGAACTCATTGAGCACGGTCTTAGTCGTTTTTCCGCGAGTCCGACTTTTCAATAGGAGGTTTATCGGACTCGTTTATCGATTTTTTGAATCCTCTGATTGCTTCACCGAGGGATTTGCCCAATTCGGGGAGCTTGCTGGGACCAAAAACCACCAGGGCAACCACAAAAATAACGATCAACTCCGGCATACCAAGACTTCCAAACATACAACACCTCCTGACGCTATAACGCTATGCCCCGGGGTAAGGGATGTCAATCTGAGTGGAAATTTAGCCCGGCGGCTAGCAGCTATGCGATATCAGATCAATAGGAAGCGGGCAGAAAAGGTTCTGGACACCCGGTAATGAACCGCAGTAAAGAGTTTTGTCTGAGCGTAATGCCCGTGCAGGCCAAAGTTCAATCGTGATTTAATGAAAGTCCTTACGGAGAGCCTGGATAGAAGATGAATGCAGGAGGTGCATAAGTGAACAAACGTCGGCAAGGTAGACCGGAGCGCATTGAGGATCCGAAGTTGGCGAAGATCCGACAGCTCAAGCCGAAGCGTTCACAGAGGTGACGGCCTGCGTGATCGAGATCAGCACAACATTGTGCTTTTTGAGCGAACGGCGGGTGCAGCTCGAATTGAAACGAGTCGCGGAAGAAGCGCGAGAAGCTGTGGACCAGCACCACGTCGAGGGGCGGTCTGCGCGCGCGGCATCGTCCATCATGCGCTGGAATTGCGGTCGCTTGTCGTCCGTAGCCGAAGCGCCGGGCTCGATATATTCCGCGACGACTTGCCAGCCCTTGTCCTTCGCCCAGCGCTCCAACTGCTTGCGCTGGTCGGGAATGGACAGGTCTTTCTCCGCCTGCCGCGCGGGCGATACGTGCAAATAGAGAGCGACTTTCATGGGCGCGCACCGTCAATTTCCGTAACCATCCTACTTCTTCATCAACTCCGCAATGAAATCTGCAAGCAGGCTTTCGAGCAATTCGAAGTTCGGCTTCCGTGACCGGCACCGTGGCGGGAAAGTCGGCCTGCCGGGGACGCAGCGTCCACGCGGTCTTCACCGACAATGGACTGATAAAAGTGCTCTACACTTCAGGGGGTGGACGCGATCCATGCGCCGATTGCTCACGGAGCGCAGCCCACTTGAGGAGGGCATCGAGCGCCGGGCAGAGCGCCTGACCCCAGTCCGTCAGCCCATACTCGACTTTTGGCGGAACCTGATGATGGACAATGCGCTGGACAATTCCGTCCTTTTCCATCTGCCGAAGCTGCTGAATCAGCATCTTCTGTGAAATCGCCGGGATCGCTTTCTCAAGCTCCGAGAAGCGAAGGATATTCCCACCGAAGAGATGGAAGAGGATCAACAGCTTCCATCGACCCTCCAGAACCTTAAAGGTCTGCTCGACATCCTGAGCCGCCGTTACCGGCGTGTACTCCTTCCCCTTACTCTTAGGTGAGTACCTTACTTTTTTGTGCGTTCTTGCCATTTGGTAAGCTTATAGCCATCCTTATTGGCAGGCAACACCGGCATTCGGAGAACAACAGCACGAAGATAGGAACTCGCCATGTCATCGCATTTACCCAAGCCGATTGAGCTCTTCATGTCTTCTGAAAACACCCATGACACCGACGCGGTCGCCGATTGCTTTGCGCCCGATGCCACGGTCAGGGACGAAGGCCGGACAAGGAAGGGGCTGAAAGAGATCGCGGCTTGGCGGCGCGAAACCGAGGCCAAATACCATCACACGGTCACGCCGGTTGCCGTCGCAAAGCGCGCGGACAAGACTGTTGTCACGACCGAGATGGCCGGCAATTTTCCCGGCAGCCCCATCACGGTCGACTTCGTGTTTCAGCTCAAGGGTGACAAGATCGCGTCGCTGGAGATTGCGTCATGAGCGGCTATCTGGGACTCGAAGGGAAGCGGGCGCTCGTAACCGGCGGCACCAAGGGCGTAGGCGAGACGGTTGTCGCAGCGCTGCGCGAAGCAGGCGCAACGGTTCTGACCACCGCGCGCTCGCGGCCTGAAAATCCTGCTTCCGCCGATCACTTCATCGCGGCCGACATATCTTCGAGCGGGGGGTGCGACACGGTGGCCAAGGCTGTCCGCGACCGCCTCGGCGGGGTCGATATTATCGTGCATGTTGTCGGCGGCTCATCGGCGCCGGCTGGCGGCTTTGCGGTGCTCGACGACCAGGAGTGGCACAAGGCGCTGGACCAGAACCTTTTCACGGCGGTGCGGCTCGACCGCGCGCTGCTGCCGGCAATGATCGAGCGGGGTTCAGGGGTCATCATCCATGTCACCTCGATTCAGGACCGCCTGCCACTGCCCGACGCGACGATCGCCTATGCCGCAGCGAAGGGTGCCCTCTCCAACTACAGCAAGGCGCTATCCAAGGAGGTGAGTCCCAAGGGTATACGCGTCGTACGCGTTGCTCCGGGCTGGGTCGAGACGGAGGCAGCGGTCCGCTTGGCGACACGGCTCGCAGAACAGGCCGGTACAGACTATGAGGGTGGGAAACACATCATCATGAAGAGCCTTGGCGGGATACCCATCGGCCGTCCGGCGAAACCCAAAGAAGTCGCCGATCTCATCGCGTTTCTGGTTTCGCCCCGCGCCGCATCCATTACGGGTGCCGAATACGTCATCGACGGCGGGACGGTGCCAACCGTTTGAAACCGCTATTCGACTGAACAAGACATGGGATTAAGCAGGACCCTTTCCTTAAGCAACGGAAACAACAATTTCCCAGTGCCCAGATTTGTCCTGGTTGGTCAACCACATCTTGCCGAATCTATCAGCCGCTTGAGTCTCCCGTCTACTCGTTCTGTACTCTACGGTTTCGCCTAGGTTTTGGTCTTTACGAGGGATTAGTGTTGCCGCAAGGTTACCCGTTCAACAGTGGCCACTTTTGCCACCAGTTTTTTGACTGGTATTCTCGGCTTGGAACCCAAGACCTCCACGACGGCTGGCAATTTCTGGGATGGGTGGTAGAGGATTTTGAACCGGTTACTCGAGCAGCGCCTCTCAAAATCGCTCTCAGGAGAAAGTTTGATGTTACTCAGTCATCATCTTCGACAAATGTCGATATGACGACCCACGCCGGCGTCAGCAGCATGATTAGTCGTGATTGAAATTCACGAACGCAGCTAAAAGACAAATAAGTTGTCTCAAAACAACAAAATTGGCTCCTCGAATTCTGGAATGCAGGTTTTGGCTCCAGATGGCACGCATCTTGCCCTCTCTACTACGAGAGTGAATTAGAATCAGGAAATCTAGGGTCAAATGGCAGAGAATCGCCAGTGAAATGTCGGTAAGGAGGAAACTTCTATGTCCCTAAACCAGCTGCTTGTATGGCGTAATCCGGTCGAGACGGAAGTTGCCAGCCAACTGGCTCACGTTAAATCTGAGTTGTGCTGGTGTGATCCCATCGTTGAGATGGATGAATATGGTCGAAAGCTTGTTACGCACAAAGAGGTTACGTGGCATTGAACTGCCGCCGGTCAAAGACCGGGAGGACGTGACGGCGGAGCGTTGAATCAAAGGAGGCGTTCGCAAATGATCAACCTGAGCCAAAACGGCATGAGATGTCGCGCCACGAAAGAGATCAGGACCCATGAGGGGCTGATCAGGCGTTTCACCGAGGGGACCATCCAGGGTGTCATCGATAACTTGGGGCGTCAACTTATTAACGTCAAGTGGGATAGCGGTATTACCACGTACGCGTTTTTCAATGAGATTGAACTCACAGATGGCGTACAGCTTTCTGCCGCGATCTACTAACGATTTGGTTGAACCCTTTGAAGTGCTATCCTGGCATGAGTCTTCGATTGCCCATTCGTCGGGATGAGATTTTCGTATTTCTCTCCACTCTTCTCTTCGCTGCTCGGCTTCGTAGCCGATCGCTACACTTGGGGACTTATGAAGCACACTACCTTTCTTGTTCTCTTGCTGCTAACTGTGGTTTCTGGATGCTCCTCTGTATTAAAAAACAGTGCGAGCTTTTATCGAGACCATCCTCCTTCGACGCATATTAACTGGCACGAGTACACCGAGTGAGATCTCCTCGTCATCTTAAGGCGATTTCTGGGAAATCTCATAGGGGTGGAAGTAAAAGTTTCGTGCCAAACCGGCGTGATATGCTCGACCTCAGTCCACCTCCGGGTCAACAACCTACTGTAGCGTACCGGCGCTAACGTCAGCGCTACCAACTCTCACGACAAAAGAGCCTCACTTTCCTGGGCGAGTCGTCATTTCGGCATCTGTCGATAGATCGACACGCTGTTTTCGTCACGGATCTACTGCTTCAATCGTAGACCTCGGCAACACGTTGATTTTGCATCAATTATAGCTCTTCGAGATCGTGATTTGCCTGGCACGATCGTTGCCCTGCCTAGCCATGACGAAAAGAGAAGGGTGGTGGATCTAAAATGAGCATTGAAATTCTGTTTTTCGCCTCGTTCACTCTGATCGGGGGAACGCTCCTAGCTCGATTAGCTATTCGAGGCATTGAACGAGGGCGCTTCGCAATAGCGCCTGAGTATAAGGCAAACCGTCTCAGGGCCGGGAAGAAGCTGTTGCCGCCGAACATCGATTGATTCGACCACCTTCGGATGCCGTTCCGAATTGAAAGGAATTATGGAATTGGAAGCTCAAAGTTCGAAGCATACGGTGGACTATAGTAACGTAGAGGAGAAGATCGTCTCGCTGTTTGAGCCAGACATGCTTTTGTCGGCTCAGTACATGGAGAATCTTCGCCGTAAGACCCCCATCGAGCCGGAGAAGAAGCTCATGCTGGCGGTATTGGAGGATGCGATTAATTGCTTTCAGGCGAATGTAATGGCCGAAAGAGGGAGACGAAAGAGGTTATTCGATGAGACACTGGACTGGTTCCTGCACCGGGGCGACGATTGGCCTTTTTCGTTTGAGAGCGTCTGTGAGATTTTGCGGCTCAATCCCGACTATGTGCGCCGGGGGCTGCTACAGTGGAAGGCCAAAAAGCTAGCACGGCCAACTCCGTATTCCAGCGGAAGGAAAATGATGGTTGGGTACAGCCGAGCAGCAAATGACCATTCATGAGATTCCCAATCACGACAGCATCATAGACACCGAGGAAGAGCATTCATGACTTCATGGCAACTGATTTTCCTGCAAAGCAGAGTGAATAATGGCGCGTACGATGGAGATTACCTCCCAGCGCAAAACTGGGATTGGCCACGTGATACTTGGTTTCAAGCGCGCCTGCACTATCTTCGCGCTCAACGCCGGGAAATGGCCGAGAATCGTTCGTAAGCCCAAGAAATTGATTGAACATCACCGATTCCTGGGCACATTTCTCAGTCGTGCCACTCTGGCCAAAGAAGATATTCCTGACGACGTGCGGCAGGTTTTTGAAGAGTGCCGTGATACTCGCGGGCTTTTCAGTGTGTGAGCAGTGCCCAGCCGCGGTTTTTTTCAGTCATAGGACATTTCTATTGTTCCGCCTGCGTGACGAAAACCTCGTATCGATCGAAGGGAGTCGATATTTCGACATGAAGTACGAGAGACTAGCTTCTGCCTCGCCGGATAGCGGGAGTTGAGTGCGTCCGAAAGTATCTCAACACGGGAACAAACGAGTTGCTAACGACAACGGCTGCTCATTGCCAGCCACCCCCGAGAGCCTTGTACAGTTGAACCAGTGAAAGCAGCTCGTCGCGCCTGATTTGAGCCAGGCTCAATTCAGCGGTAAACAGATCCTGATCCGCATTGAGAGCATTGAGCATCGTATCGACTCCGCCCTGCCATCTCATGTAAGCGAGGCGTTTTCGGTCTCGTAACGCGATCACTAGCAACTCCCGCTGAGCGCGGATCTCCCTGACTTTTTGGTACTGGACGAGCGCATCCGAGACGTCCTGGAAACCGGTTTGAATGGCCCCTTCGTATTGTGCCAGCGCGCTTCGCTGTTGGGCTTCAGCCAATTCTACCTGGGAGCTGAGCCGTCCGGCCGTAAAAATTGGCTGCGTAATTTGCGGTATGAAGCTCCACATCCTTCTCGAGCTCGAGAATAAATTCGCCAGTGCGGTGCTCTGGTAGCCGTACTCTCCGGTCAGTGTAATTTGCGGAAAGTAGGCTGCCTTGGCGACCCCGATGTTGGCGTTGTTCGCGACCAGGATTTGCTCCGCTGCCTGGATTTCGGGCCGTCGTTCCAGGAGCGCCGAAGGCAATCCGGCGGGGACTTCGGGGGATGTTTGCTGCTCCGTCAGCGGGCGGCCTCGTGTTATAGGACCCGGATTTTTGCCCAGCAGCAGACTGATTTGATTTTCGGTTTGCTCTATTTGCTGCTCTGTGCTCGGTATGGTCTGCGCCGCGCCGTATACCAGCTGCTCTCCCTGTCGCACGTCCAAAAGCGTCGCGACACCGCCTTGCGCTTGAAGCTTGGTCAGCCGTAGCGATTCCTCGCGCGTGACCAACGTGTCTTTTGCAATGGCCAGTTCCATGTCCAATTCGAGAAGGTTGAAATAGGCGGCGGCCACATCGCTGATCAGCGTCGTGATCACGGTTTTTCGGTTCCAATCGCTGGCCAGCAATTGTGCCTGGGCCGATTCAGTCGCGCGGCGCAGCCGGCCCCAGATGTCGACCTCGAACGAAAACAAATTGACGAACACTTCGCCGTACGTACGCTGGCGGCTGAACGTAGTCGATCCCTGCGGGATCGTAAATTGTCCCTGACGCGACAACTCTCTGCTTGGAACATCGGCGCCCAAGCCCAACTGAGGAAACTGATTCGATCGCGTAATTCCGAGATTCGCGCGCGCCTGATCGACTCGCGCAATGGCATCCCTAAGATCGTAGTTTTGGACGAGCGCGACACGGATCAACTCCTGGAGGTGCTCATCTTTAAAGACTTCAAACCATTTGAGGTCCGCGATCGACGGCACCGCGTCTGGTGTCATGGCGGCGCGAAATTGGGGCGGGATCTCTACCGAAGGGCGCTCGTAGTCAGGACCCACCATGCAGCCACTCAGCAAAATTGTGACAGCAGTCGCTGCGAAGAAGCGTTTTTGCGTGTGACCCTCTCTGATCTTGATCCGCTCTTTCATCGTTAAGTTGCGTTTATCTCGGTGCGGGTGTCGGTTCCTGCACTGCCACCTCACGCTCCTCCCGGCGCCGCGAGAGACGCTCTACCACGTAAAAGGAGACCGGGATGAGGAAACTGGCGATGAGTGTGTCGGCCGCCATACCCACGATCACCACCGTGCCCAGTGTTCGTCGCCCCGCGCTCCCGGAACCCGCGGCGATCCATAACGGCACGCAGCCGAAGATAAACGCTATCGAGGTCATAAAGAGCGCGCGCCGGCGTAGTCTCATTCCTTCCAGTGCCGCCTCCATCAGGCCACGTCCTTTCTCGAACTCGTCCTTTGCGAACTCGACGATCAGGATGGCGTTCTTCGCGGCGAGACCGATGAGCACGATCAGACCGATTTGGGCATACACGTCCAAGGCATAACGGCGCATCCACAGGCCGCTCAAGGCGCCAAGGACCGCGATCGGCACCGTCAGCAGTATCGAGAACGGCAGCGACCAGCTCTCATAGAGTGCCGCCAGGATCAGGAAGACAAAGAGCAGCGAGAAGCCGAAAATGGCGCTGGCGGGTACGCCCTGTGCTGCCGCCCTCTCCTGAAACGACATGCCGTAGAAATCGTAACCCATTTCTCGCGGCATGGTCTGGGCAAACACCTCCTCCAACGCCTGCATTCCCTGGCCTGAGCTGTAGCCGGGCGCCAAGATACCGTTGATTTGCGCCGCCCTGTAACCGTTGAAGCGGAGAGTAAACTCCGGCCCGTAAGTGGTTTGCATCTTCACCAGTGTCGAGAGGGGCACTGGTTGCCCAGCGCTGTTGCGCACACGGAATTGGCCGACATTATCCGCCTCGGTGCGGAACTCGCCCTCCGCCTGGACGTATACCTGCCAGACGCGCCCGAAGCGATTGAAGTAGTTAACGAAGAGCCCTCCCATGAAGGACTGGAGCGTCTGATACACCGAACCAAGGTCTATCCCCTGCTTAAGCACCTTATCCCGGTCTACGTCGGCAAAGACCTGCGGCGCGGTGGGGATGAACGTAGTGGTGAGCGAAGCGAACTCGGGCCGCTGGCGGGCGGCCTGGAGGAATCGATCCGTATTCTGCGCCAGGAATGCGATATCCTGCCCAGAGCGGTCCTCGAGCATGAAGGTCGCGCCGCCGGACGTGCCAATGCCGGGAATCGCGGGCGGCGGGAAGCCGAACGCCTGGGCTTCGGGAAGGCCCGCGAGCCGCTGGTTGAGGCGGCCGATGATGACGTCAGCGGTTAATCCCTGGGGATCACGCTCGTCCCAGGGCTTCAACGTGACGAAGTAGAAAGCGTTGTACGTCGTATTATTAAAGCTGAGCAGGCTGAAACCAACGATGGTGTTATACGTCTGAACGCCCGGCGTCTCTTTCAGAATACCTTCGATTTGCTTGGCGACGTTGTCGGTACGCTGCAACGATGCGGCGGTGGGGAGTTGCACGTTAAGATAGAAGTAGCCCTGGTCTTCTTCCGGGAGGAAAGACCTGGGTAACCGAGAGCCAAGCAGGCCAGCGGACGCAGCGATAACAAGAAGCAGCACCACCGAGAAGACCGCCTTGTGGAGCAGGACATCGCTCCCTACGAGATAACCGTGCATTACTTTCCCAAACCCCAGATTGAAGCCGCCAAAAAATCGCCCCAGGAGGCCTCGCGACTCCTTGCGCGGCCTCAGCAGCAGCGCCGACAGCGCTGGCGAAAGCGTCAGAGCGTTAAAGGCCGAAATGAGAACGGAGATCGCAATCGTCACGGCAAACTGATAGTTCAGTCGCCCTTGAATGCCGCCGACAAAGGCGACGGGTAAAAAGACCGACGAGAGGACCAGTGCGATTGCCACCACAGGCCCGGACACTTGTTCCATGGCCTTAAGCGTTGCATCGCGTGGCGACATCCCCGCTTCGATGTGCTGCTCGACCGCCTCGACCACGACAATCGCATCGTCCACCACCAGACCGATCGCCAACACCAGGCCAAAAAGCGACAGCGTGTTGATCGAGAAACCCAGCAGCGGGAAGATTGCGAACGTGCCAACCAGAGAAACCGGCACCGCTAGCAGAGGAATCAACGTCGCCCGCCAGTTCTGCAGGAAGATAAAGACGACAATTATGACCAGGGCGAGCGCTTCGAAAAGCGTCTTGACGATTTCCCTGATGCCCTCGGTTATTGCAAGGGTGGTGTCGAGGGAGACTGTGTAGTCCAGGTCTTGGGGAAATCTACTTTTCAAATCCTCCATTAACTGCTTGGCCCGGTTCATGGTCTCGATCGCATTGGAGCCGGGTAGCTGATAGATGGCGATGATCGCGGCCGGATTGCCGTTAAGGCGTCCGATCTGGTTGTACTTCTGAGCGCCCAGCTCCACCCGAGCTACATCCCTCATCCGTACGATGGAGCCGTCCGGGTTGGCGCGCACGACGATGTTGGCAAACTCCTCTGCCTCCAGCAGACGGCCCTGCGCGCGAACAGTGTAGGTGAACTCCTGCCCGCGCGGTACCGGCTCGGCGCCGATTTGGCCGGCAGCGTTCACCGTATTCTGATTGTTGAGCGCCGCTACGATATCGCTGACGGTAATGCCCAAGCTCGCCAGGGTGTCGGGCCGCACCCAGAAACGCATCGCGTACTTGTCCGCGCCGAAGATTGCTACCTGGCCGACACCGGGCACCCGGCTCATCGGATCGTTGATGTTAATGTACGCGTAGTTCGCGAGGAAAGTGGCGTCGTAGGTTCCTTTGGGCGAGTAGAGAGAGAACAGCGCCAGCGGGCTGGTGGCCGACTTGAGGGTGGTGACACCGAAGTTACGCACATCCACAGGAAGCTGCGACTCGGCCTGGAGGTAGCGGATCTGCGTGAGGATTAGGTCAGTGTTTGCGTCTGTGCCGACGTCGAAGTCCACCCTCAGTCGCAGCAGCCCGCTGCTCGAGTTGATCGAAGTCATGTAGATCATGTTATCGACGCCCTGTAGCTGCTGCTCGATAGGCGTTGCCACCGATTGCTCGAGAGTCAGCGCATCGGCGCCGACATACGTCGCCTGAAGTAGGATCTCCGGCGGGGCGAGTTCGGGGAACTGCGCGATCGGGAGCTGCAACATGGCGACAATGCCGATGATCAGCATAATGATCGAAATGACCATTGCAACGATAGGCCGATTGACGAAGAATTTGGACATGGTAAGTTACCTCGGCTCAGATTTGGCTGAGGGATCAGGTTTGGTTTCGGGCATCGCTTTGAACGGCTTCGGGTCGACCGTCATGCCTGCTTTCACCCTCTGGGTTCCCTCGGCGACAACCTTCTCGCCTGGCTTCAACCCCTCCTCAATGATCCACTCGGTGCCCACGCGCTCACCGACTTTAACCGGTCGGATGCTAACTTTGTTATCGTCGCCGACTACGGCCACCTGGTAACTACCTTGAACCTCTGTGACCGCTCGCTGGGGAACCAGCCGGGCGCCTTTCCTCGTTGTTACGATCGCCCGAACCCGGGCGAACTGGCCGGGACGAAGGATATTTCCCGGATTGGGGAACAGTCCCTGCAAGCGGAGCGTGCCGGTCTTCACATCCACCTCGCGATCAGCGAAAGAAAAAGTACCTTTGTAAGGGTAGAGCGATCCGTCAGCCAAAATCAGCTGGAGCCCCAACTGTTTCTCTTGGGCGGCGCGTTTCACTGGATCGGGGTTTTCCTTCATGTAGTCGAGGTATCCCCGTTCGCTCACGGGAAAGTAGACCTTGATCGGGTCAACCTTGGACACAGTCGTTAAGAGACTGGTCGGTCCCACGAGATCCCCAATCTGTGCCTGGGCGATGCCGGCAATGCCGTCAATGAGCGAGACGACTTTGGTAAAGCCCAGATTGAGCTGAGCCGTATCTACCTGGCCCTTCGCCGCGTCGATTTGAGCCTTGGCTGCCCGGACTTGAGCCTGGGCGGCGAGATTGGCCTGGACGGCGTTGTCGAGATCCTGCTGGGGAATGGCCTGCTCTTTGGCGAGCGGAGTATAGCGATTTACGTCGAGCTGGGCCTTGACTTGATTCGCCTCGGCCGTCGCGAGCTGCTGCTCGGCATTGGCGAGCTGCCCTTTGGCCTGATCCAGCGCCGCCCGAAAAGTTCTCGGATCGATCTCAAACATCAACTCGTCCTTTTTTACAAAGGAGCCATCCGTGTAGTTCTGGCGGAGCAAATAGCCCGTTACCTGCGGCCTGATCTGCGCGTTGACCAACCCATCCAAGGTGCCGACCCACTCCTTTGATATAGGAACATCTCTTTGCAGCACCTCCGCCACTTCAACGTCCGGAACTGAGGTCGTCGGTTGTTGTGACTGCTGGCATCCGATCAAAGCCAGGATCAAGGAGAAGACCAAGAGGGGAGCAACATGCAATCGGAGTCTTTCCAAAAGTAAGAACAAAAGATGAGACATGGTAACACCTTAGGCGTAAACTTCCGTCCTATGCAAGAACTTGCCGTGTCACTGCACTGCGAGGCTAAAACCCGGATTCCGCAGTTGAAGGCGAAGCAAAGAGTAAGGCGCATGCCTTACGCAGCGAACGCCATTGGACCTGTGCCTCTGGGTAAGTTGCTAGCAGGGACGCGAGGAGCCGAGTAATCCCGTTACGAGTGCCGAATAACAAAGATGACTTTGAAGGATAACGGTTTTGCGTTCACTGCCCGAGGTTCACTCCTTGCTCAGCACAGCCCGAAAGATCAGCTGTGGGATCTGGCTAAAGCAAAGTGTCTCAAGTTCCTGACAAATTCACACGGTGGCGACGGTCCGTTCTCGATGTTGCATCGCGCGCAAAGAAAACGCTGTGGCCTCGGTAACCAGACTGTCATTCGTCGATCGGAATGGGCAGTTTTCAATCAATGTTGGACGTGCACGTTTCTGGTATCAATCGATCTGATGAGCTCTTTCGTTGTCGGGATCAGCGGAGGGGAAATACTGAGCGCATGGAAGCCGATTTCGAGTAACGTTGGGATGACTTCCTCTCGGCCCGCCATCTCGCCGCAGATCGTGACCGGCTTACCCGAAGCTTCGGCAAGGATGATGCCGAGCAACCGCAGCATTGATGGGTGGGTATCCTTGTAATAGTCACTTACTGTGGCATTGTCGCGTCCTGCGACCAGAGTGTACTGGGCGAGGTCATTTGTACCCACGGAAAGGAAATCGGCGTGCCTTGCGATTTGGCCGACGGTGAGCGCCGCGGCGGGCGTTTCAATCATTGCCCCGAGAGGTGGAAGGTTTTCGATACCCATTTCGTGAGCCACCGCCACGAGCAGTTCTCGTATCTGTTCCATGTCACGTTCGAAGGTGACCATCGGTACGAGGATGCGAATGTCTTGGGCTTGAGAGAGCCGCAGCAAGCTTTTGAGCTGCGTGCGCGCGAGCCGTGGATAGTCCAGCAACAGCCGCACACCGCGTTTACCGAGAAGCGGATTTGGCTCAAACGGCAGCCGCAGGGATGGAATCGTCTTATCGCCGCCGATGTCGAGCAGCCGGATCGTGACCGGTTTCTCGCGCAAAGGAGCAACGAGGCGTTGCAGTTCGCTGAAAAGCTCCTCGTCAGAGGGCGGTAGCTCACGCGCGAAGTAGAGCTCCTCAACGCGAAACAAACCCACGCCGTCCGCACCGTACTCGAGGACGGTATCAATGCCTGCGTGCGCGGCAAAATTCGCTTCCACAGATATCGTCTGGCCATCGCGCGTAATCGCAGGCCTGTGGCACTGCCATTTACAGGTCAATTGGCTGGCTCGATAATTTTCGAGTCGCTGTTCAAAGTCGCGACGTGTCTCGGGACTCGGCGACATTATTAGTACCTCGCGAAAAGCATCGACCAGCGCCTCATCGCCCCTACGAATCTGACTGAGCAGCCCGGGCAAGCCGGCTAAGGTTGGAACGCCCTTTTCACGAGTCAGCAGAGCGGCGTGGGAGCCTTGCCCTAACGACTCAACGACGATCGCTTTCACGTCTCTGGGCGCGAGCGCAATAACATCTGATGGCAGCAGCCGTTGGGTTACCAGCACGCTACCCGCCGGCATGGCGGCGAGTCCGAAAGCATCCGCGCCGGCCAGCTGGCGCAAAACTCGCCGCGCCAAGTCGAGGATATCGTCTGCCCGCTGGCGAAGCCTCTCATCCTCGATCGCAGCGAACTTCGCTTCCCATTTGCGAAAGATCCTCTTGACCGCCTCTGCGGCACTCACTAAGGATCCTTGGAGTTCCCGTTCAAACTCGTTCGACGCTAGGAGGCTCTCCAGCATTAACCGGTGGGCACGAAATATCTCGCCCAGGCTTGGATCAATCTGTTCACTGACGCGCCGTGCTGATTCTTCCAACTCAGCTTCCACCTGCATGAACGCCCGTCGAATTCGCTCCATCTCAGCGTCGACCTGGTGCGGCTCGATGCTGTGCGTTTCCACGCTGTCGTCGAGTATGTCACCTGCCACCCAAACTGTGCCGCTCGCCAGTCCCGGTGAGATTCGCGTTCCCCTGAGAGTCAGTTCCGTGCGCGATGACTGAGTTAAATCGTTCGCGCTGCCCGCGGGTTGAGAATTCATAGTTAGAGTTTAGCATTCCGTCGGTCAGAGCGTAATTGACATCTTTTCGTTCACAGAAGTCGATTATTAAATTTAAATGAAATGCTAGTATCTGGCTCTCAAGAGAATCTCTCACAGGGCAGATTGATTTGAGCGCGTCCATCCATCCACTACTGCGCCCTTCAAGTCGATCAGGCAAAAGATCCGCCAAATCTAGATTAAGCCGTGATCGTGGCAAATGATTGAATTGAAAAACGTCTAATCTGCCGAGCCGCGACCGCTGGGAGAGGGAGTCGACATTACGACGCGCCTCTCGACAGTGAGAGGAATGGAGAAAGAGTCGGGAATCGATTCGATCCGAAGTTACACCTATGCTGATCTAGATTCTGACGCCCACATTGATCCCGTATCTCGACTTGGTTGTGCAACTGAAGACGGGCGGAGAGTATTTTTACCTCGTAACAATTTTCGGGTGGGCTGCAACGGAACCACGACTCTAGCCATGGTATTTGCTCTCTCGATCCACGCAGCTGATATTTCGGCGGTCGTCGATATACCGACACCCCGCAGTGCTTGAGAATATCTTCCAGCACCAGAGACGCAATCACAAGTTGCCTGATGTCACGTAGTTACGAATATTGAGTTCGCTTGGTATGGAGCTTGCGATATCTGGTTGCAGGATGCAACGGAAGGAGGTGAAAAATATGAAGATCGCAACATCACTTTTAGCAGCCGTGCTTTTCACAGGGACACTGGGAGCGTTTAACAACGCGATAGCTGAGGACGGTATTCTTTCGAAAGATCAACTCACTGGAACCAGTTACTGTCACGAGAAGTTCCCGGCGATCCGACAGAGCACTTTAGGCGATGATCAACCAGCACTGAAAGA
>Ga0081455_10002966_pt1 | contig 19842 bp, 18 predicted proteins | sample TabmetS3T2R1_FD_70207 | JGI IMG/M metagenome (GOLD analysis project Ga0081455, IMG submission 70207) | Tabebuia heterophylla rhizosphere microbial communities from the University of Puerto Rico - S3T2R1 | ecosystem: Host-associated > Plants > Roots > Rhizosphere ... | reverse complement strand
AACATTCATGACTCCGTATATCATAAAATTTGGTTGGCGGGTAGCTGAATCATTTAGAAAAGAAGAAAGCTTAGGAGAAGAAGAATATGTAGGAAGTGATAAGACCGATGAATAAACAGTAGCTCAACCCTGTGGCAGTTTGGTTCTCTTTGCTTATTGTAGTAGTGTCTTCAATCTCTGTTTCTGCTTCTATACTTTCCAATGTTTCACCTCTACCATGTAGTTGCTCCAGACATATTGTGAAACCAACATGAGCACAATCATCCGCCTTACAATACTGACATACCGGCACTCCTTCTTTTGTATCAACATGCACTTCAGCTTGTACTGAGCTATCCCATAACACTGTACACTTATCATTCTGAAAGTCTCTAACTACAAATGGATTTTCGATGGTAGACTTCTTATGAGTGGAGTTCAGCCAATGAATAAAAGCCATCGTACCCTCATCTAAAGTGTTACACCTAATCTTGAAAGCTTTCTCCAATGTTTCAGTTGCAGGTAGTTTATTTTTTTTCTCTTGCTGATTTTCATAACTTCGATGATAACCTGAATCTTGATCAGGTTCATCGTCATCAGAAGACTCGTCTTTATTATTTGACATGTCTTAATTGCTAGTTCCTTCTTATCCTTTGCATACTACCATCTACTTCGAAATATAAGAATCTTGTGCTTAATTCTCAGAATCACAAGACGATTTCATGAAATTTTCTTGGGAAATCTTATTGATGTATTCAAGATACCTAACTTTTATTGCAAAACATAGTACCTTCCCCCCTGTCAGCGTCTTAACCTTCTTTTACTAATTACGCACTTAAGCTATTAACTTAATACAATATTCCAAATCTTGGAACGAACAACGGAAAAATATTCCTTAGTAGATTTTGTCATTTTGACGATCCTATGAAAATTAGTTTCATTATTATTACTGTCGTTACCACCGACTGAAACATTGGATGGAGGGAGTTGATTAGCCATTCGTCATTATTGTTTTAAAGGATCCAGATCAAGCGGCCAGGTGATAAATGAAAGTTTTGTTCAATAGATTCAAAGTATTTTTGGACGAGATACCAATCAAATTGCTTAGAATGATCATCTTGATTAAATTGGATTCTTGCCACACATATATGGGATAAGTAGATTTTAGGAACAGATCTAAGTCTCGTGCTGGTTTGCTAAAAGCTTGCAAAGTAGCTCATTTATCATCTTTTGCTGTTGTAATATTAATCCCATACACATCGATTCAAACGAAAAGTACTTTCCCTTGGCTTTAGTAGCTTCTGAATAGGTTTTGATATCCTCTAGCATTTGACCGAAAATAATTCGATTTTCATTCCGAAGTATGCTTCCAAAACTATTCCAAGATTCAATTTCATGTTCTAATATTTTGTCATCGTCTGTGTGTGTTGTGGTTAAATTAGATGACTCCATTTTCTTCTTAGGCCACTTCCAAAACTAATTTTTATCTTACCATGCTAAAAATAAAACAGGCCTCCGGGATAAGGGGGAGTCTCTGTTATGTATCTCACGTCGCATGTGTTTAATAAAGCGTAGTCAGTAAAGAGAACCAATATACTATCACAATTTTCAAATACAGTGTTAGAAAAGGTTAAAGTCATGCAGTTGTGGATTAGCCATGACCTGTAGTTGTAGCAAGATAGGGATATGTGTATTGACTAAGTGGCTGGGGGGGTTTAAGGCTAGAATTGTCCCCCCTGCCGTCATATTACGCGGAATTTGAACTATTATGAATGTTTACACATTTTTCGGAAAAAGTTTATCTATTAATATGAAATCTTTTATTTCATATTTCTTAAGCTCATCGCACATTTCTTTCAGTTCCTTCTTTCTGCCATATAGAGCCATATTGAGATTTCCATATTCAAATTCAGTAACTATTTCTACGGCATTTCGATCTATTAGAGACCCCATTACATTGTTCATAGTGAATTTGTAGATAGCTCCCCCTTCATTCTGAAGGAATTCTTGACTAAATTTAGAATCGATGGATGCTTTTAGATCAGTTCTATGAAACAGAAGAATTTCAGGAAATGTGTCATAAATACCAGTCACACTACGCATATACTTCAAAATCCTCCACTCAAAGCTAGACAAGTCATCAGTAGAGATGTGATTCTTGACCGATTCCTCAGTTTTTTCATACATGTCTATCACACATATTATTATCAGGTTTGTATTTAATTCTTAAATTACTAGTTAGCTGCCTTAGATTAAGTTAAAAAACCATTCTCAATCTCAAAATACTATGTAATCAAATTTATCTCCGATGCTTATCTGAAATTAATTTTTACTGTAAGTAGCTTCTACTGTAGGGATATTTTTGATGATAACAGCTTATCACCATCGTCATCCTAGCACCATCATCATATTTTATAATGATTAGCCCTAAACCAATAGTGAAGAAATGACGGGTATTACGCGGAATGAACCTCCAAGGATTTCACTTCGAACTAACATTTGGATAGTTATACCAATCGGCGCACTAATCGTCGCAATCCTTAGTGCTAGTTTGCTCCTACTTAACTATGTACATGTTTTTACAGCAATACTTTGGACTGGAACTGATATTTTTATGGCTTTTTTGCTCGGTCCAGTACTTAGAAATGTAGGTCTTTCTACCCGAAAAGAAATAATCTCTTGGCTCATGCCAAAGATGGTTTTTTATATGCCAACTGTTGCAGCTGTTACAACTACAGCAGGTTATTTCCTTGCTTCGAAAGTAGGTTTAATTACTTTACAGCCTCCGGTTGTCTATTGGGTTGCTACAGTTTTGATAATAGTTTCTGCCATGTTCATAATGGGCCTGGGTATACTACTACCGACAAACCTTCGCATATACTTTGAAATGAAAAAGAGTGAACCAGACATGAGTAGGATTCAGAAGCTTATGAAAAAGTACGTTAACGTGGTTGCTATCCAGACAGTGATGCAGTTTGCCATTATCTTCATTATGGCAGAGTTTAGTACGGGATTTTTTCTTAATCTTTAGGATTACGCTCAGTTAATGCAAGCTTCGAGAACTCATTTAGATTGTTATATCTGGCTTGATCCTTGAAAAAGGCCTCAATTCTTTTGTAAACAATACATCAGCTTTTTTCTGATTTCATGGTACAAATTCACGACAACGCGAAGCTTTCTTGTATCTTTTTAATCTATTCCATTCTTTGTGAGTCATAACTACGAAAATTCCCGGTGAATATTTTTATGGGTAGTAGAAATCAAGAAGAGGGTAGTTTCTTCTTCCCTCTGTCTTTTCAAAAAGTTCACCAACTATACTTTTGATCCCTTGTATACTTATAAAGTATACTTTGTATACTATATCCATGAACAAATCGAATTTAATAGAAATGGAGGAAGAAATCGGGAACCAAGTTCAGCTTTTCATCTGGAGAATCCCGAAGAAAAATCATGATGAAATGGTGCAGCTTCAGAAGCGATTTAATGACCTTCTTATCAAATATGGAGTTCTTCGCATGGAGATTTTCCAGTTAACCAATACTGAGACTTATGATGGGTGTACTAACATAGCTACGACTATTTCTGCTAATCAAGATGAGGAAATATGGATCGAGCTACAGTCGCACAAGAGTCTGAAACAAATGAATGAGGTCGTAAAAGAGGCTATGAAGGATGAAGAGATGAGTGCTGAGGGGCCACTTTTAAAGCAGTTCATGAATCTTGTGACTCCTAGGTCGGGCATGATCATGGGTAAGTTCACTCGCCTCCGAGTCTAGGACGCTTGAGGAGATGATTGGAATGTTAGGTAACAAAGATGCGGCAGCAAATATCGCTGTCAAGGATTTGGAAGTAGCGAAGATATTTTATGGTGAAACTCTAGGACTTACCCAGGTTGGTTCAGAAGGCGACGAACTAATTGTTTTCAGGAGTGGAAACTCAATGATTAACGTCTATCGATCAAAGTACGCTGGAACTAACCAAGCCACGGCTCTAACTTGGGTGGTAGGTGATGAAGTGGAGAATGTAGTAGAGTCATTAAAGGCTAAAGGTATCTCATTCGAACACTATGACATGCCTGATATAACACGAGAAGGTGATGTTCATATCGGTGGTAACATGAAGGTCGCCTGGTTTAAAGACCCAGATGGGAACATACTCAATATCATTAGCCGATAATCAAAACTCATTTCCAAGCGGAGGCACTTGGAGAAATGATAAAGGAGGGTCGGGAGTGGAAACCAGTCCTACTTCCATCTGATTCCTAAACTTCTTTCATACAATTATTGAGTATTAATTTGTGAGAAGGAATATCAATTACATCATCATCAACATCAACAATGACTTCAACAACAACTACAACATCAACACCAATTAACTGTTATACATGTCCTCAAAAATAGGATCAAACATTTTTGCATGTACCTGTGCTTATTCATTACTTTGAAATAGAAGTTGGAAATTTAGATTTGCCGAAGAATAGATACTTCAAATACAACATCCGATCTAGTGACAGAATTAACTTTTGTTCTCTTGTTTGCGAATCACATATCATCCTTTCCTAGTGATAATTATTCCAGTCATTATAACATAAGAGATCTGAAATACTTCTATTGCAACAGCCATTTCACTTATGCCAGGAGGAGTCGACTCGGGATTCTCAACTATATTAACAATTACGTAACCTGTTAAGCCGACTAGAACAATCGTCCCTGCAATTCCAATGATATACCAAATCCTGCCCCACTTTTTTATCATTGGTATAATCCAAAAGATTTGAGCCACACCAGAAACTAAGAAAAATGTGGCATATTCTAAATGAGAATCAATAGAACCTGATACAAGCATGAGGTGGAGAATTCCAGCTAAACCAGTACATACTGCCGCCCCTAGATATAACAATGATCTTTTAGTAATGGTCATTCCACACACATCAAGTAAGATGTAAACTCTTCATATAAAGGATAAGAAAAGATTCATGACAATAAAATGTATCATTCAAAATGCAGTTGCAGTTGATCTGAGGTCATTCCTTTGATATTTGAACTTGAATTTCTTAAAACAATAACCAAAATTGTGTGCGTCTCTCCTGTAATTTATAATTCATGTAAGGGGCAATAATTTTCCGGTATGTTAAACATAGCACCCATTCAATGGGTAAGAAAATAATAGCAAGAATTGAAACAAAGGAGACGAGTTCCTAATTCAGGTTCTATCGGGATCATTTATCCATTTTTCAACTGATGTCCGCTCGAGCGTGTCATGATCAGACTCGCTTAGACAGTGGTCACCCAACGGAAGCGAACGCGCCACCAGCCGAGGCGAAGGCACCACTACTACCACCGCCTGCCGAAGCAACGGCACCACCTGAACCTATGGAGATACCACCAGTGACTTCGTTATCATCATAATAACCTTCGTTATCACTTTCATCATCCGCATAGTCACTGTTATCACTATCATCGTCTTCACTATCATAGCTGCCAGTTGAAGTGATGATAATTGTATTTCCATTATTGTTTTCATCATCATTATCGTCACTGTTATCATTATCATCATCATAGTTAGAGCTATCTTCATCATTTCCGCTATAATTAGTGTCTTGAGTCTCGTCGTCTTCTACATCTTCATTATCATTTGAAGAACCTTCATCGTCATCTGAATTGGAACCGTCGCCACTGTATGAAGAAGGAGTAATGGGCTGATTTGAAGACAATGTAGCTAGCTGAATAATACTAGAAGAATTCATTGCATTAGGTGTGAGTGTAGCTAGCTGATCAACGCTACTTGCATTTGTGCCGTTTGTTGTATTGCCAGTACCAATTCCCAAACTAGCTGGAGTAATTTGAGCGAATATATATTGTATCCCGCCGGTTGCCGAGGGGAAAGCGATTAGGGTTAAGGCTATGGCAGAGACACATGTGAAGGGTATTGCGACAAGCAACTTTGTTGCTATATTATAATACAAGTTCCTATGATTTGCACTTGTGTACTCGACTATAAAAATATTCAATATATAAAACACAGAAAAATGATCGGCTTTTGAATTAATGTTAAGGACTTATTTAGCTGTCTTCGAAGGACGCAAAGGATAAATCTAAAACTTGACTTTTGTGTTGTTCTTTACGATAAAAAGTTTACATCAATTCTTGTTTTACACCTATCCAAGCCATATGCAAATTCATGTTGAGGTTCCTACCTCTGGTATCAGGGCCGCCCTGTACAACCCACATATTGCATTTGCAATCATCTTCCCAAAAGTCAAAAAAAATAAAATATTAAATGTGACTGATGTAACCTTGCTTTTAGTCATTCAATATTAGAGACCTGATACTTTTGAAGTCATATCTCCTGTTCACATGTTTTGTTACTATCTGGCTCAACCATGAAGAAATTTAATACACTTCATACAAATGCTTAGCAAAATTTTGATGATTCATTTTTGGCCGTCAGACGATTCTCGAAACAATAACCATTCTTATTGATTATGTATTGTTCTGCAAAAGACGGAATACAAGTTATTATGTTAACCATTTACGCAAGAGACGGTCTGTGTGAACTCATTTCTGGGGGTAGGTAATAACTCATATACCGGTTACACCAAATCCATTGAGATGGTTGAAGCAATACCAAAAGGATTCCATTCTGTTACACCAGATCTAGTGGTCAAGAACGCATCAGATGCCATCGAGTTCTATAAACGTGCGTTTGGGGCGGTTGAAAATTATCATCATAATAGTCTGGATGGCAATAGCATTGTACATGCAGAACTGAAGATAGGAGATTCAATTGTCATGCTTTCAGACGAATTTGTTCATGGAGACATGAAAGGGTGTCGTTCTCCAAAGTCTATTGGAGGAAGTGCTGTTACATTACACATTTACACAGAAGATGTTGACAAAGTCTTTAACCAAGCTGTGGCTGCGGGTGCAAATGTAACGATGCCTCTAACTGATATGTTTTGGGGTGACCGTTACGGACAATTAGAAGATCCATTTGGTCACTTCTGGTCAATTGCAACGCACAAACAAGATTTGACTCCTGAACAGGTAGAGAAGGCGGGAGCAGACATGTTGAAGAAAATGATGAGTGCAAAGGAGTAACAAGCATCGAAGTTCTCGTTCTCGTTATGGCACGGTCTTCTCTCACTGTACTATGTAAACCGATAAATAACTGATGAAGTCAGATTAGCTTGATTATTGCTAGTCATATTCCAACAAGTGCATATGCACTACAGTAATCTAAATTTGTCTTATAAAAAGGATCCGAACACTTATGTTCACAGGGCATTGCTGGAGTATTCTATACTCTAAGAGAGTCTCGCAGTTAATACTACGATGAATACGATGGTGGCAAAAGTTGGTACGATTTCGCTATCATGGTCAGTAGAAATTCTTTCATGATTTCTAAGAGGGGGGTAATTCCGTTAGGTAGAGTTTGGATTTTCTTTAATTACCAATGTTTTCTAAGACTTTCATGTAGTTTCTTCTTCTGCACTCACACTATACATTGTATTAGCATGCTTAACTAGACGCACAAATTATCTATTAATAGCATTCATTCAGGGTCCAGTTAGTCTTCTTTCTACTTCTTATTCTAGCTGGATCCTCGAAGGATTTGAAGTTACTAAGAAAGCAATTAGAAGAAGATGAAGGACATTAGGGAAAATGAATAAATATTTTACGCTAGCGAAATTCGATCCCAGTATTGAATACTAGGAAGTGATGCTGCAATATTTATTCGAGATACGTTAAAGAAATATGTACTGATACGCCTTTTATTACTATGCCTGATAGCAGGATGTAAACAGTGTGAGAATAGGGGAGTTAAGGTTGGATTAAATCGGACTATATTCTAAAGTTGTTACTATCTTCCAATAAAATGTTATTTCTTGAGTAATCAACATCTACCGCTATAATAACTGGAATAGCTACCGAATTTTTTGCCTCATTCAAAATTGTTTGAAATTCGTGAGTGTTCTTAACCCTATATCCTAATGCTCCAAAGCTTTCGGCAAGTTTTACAAAATCTGGATTTGTAAATCTTGTAAATGCCGTTCTTCCGAACTCCATAGATTGCTTTAGCGATATCATTCCAAAGTCACCATCACACCAAATGACAACAATTATAGGTAATTTTAGACGAACAGCTGTTTCTATTTCCTGAACATTCATCAAAAATCCGCCGTCTCCACACATTGCGACAACCTTCTGCTTTGGTTTTATGAGTTGCGCAGCAATAGCACCAGGAAGTGCAAATCCCATTGAACAAAAACCGTTCGTAATGAGACATGTGTTTGGAGAGTAAGTATTGTACACTTTTGCTATCCACAACTTATGAGCTCCTACATCAGATATGATCACATCATTTTCGGCTAAAGCACTTCTTACATCGACAATTAATTTTTCTGGCTTAATGGGATAAGAAAGATCCTTACTATATCGCTCAATCCTCCATGTTACTTCCTTTTTTATTTTCTGGAAGTGATCTGGAATCAATTTTCTGTGTTTAAATCCTACTAAACCAGTATTCTTCCGCATTTTTTCTTCCTCTCTTTCTATCTCATCTAAAATAGCCTCTATCGTGTACTCAATATCTGCTGCGATTTCGATGGTAGGAGGATAGTATGTATCGACTTCTGCAGGAGTAAAATCAATATGAATTATACTCTTCTTCAAATTACGATTCCAATTTTTAGGGCTATATTCTACAAGATCGTATCCTATTGCTATTACAAGATCTGATTTTTTTATTGCTGTCAGAGCATAATCTGCTTCCTTGATTCCGATAGTTTGTAAATGCCTCTCTGACTTGTCAGATATTACGCCCTTTGCCATGAATGTATTTACCGAACATATACCGGTTCTTTCTACAAATTTTCTTAAAGCAATACTACCATTTTTTCTCATACATCCATTTCCAATAAGAATTATAGGTAATCTTGATTCTGAAATCATCTTGGCTGCATTTCTTATCAGAACTCTATTGGGTCTTGACCTTAACGTCACTTCGGATTTTAATGGTTTGATATCAGATTCCATTTTGGCAATGTCTTGTGGTAGTTCGAGATGAACTGCACCACCTTTTTCTTCTATTGCTATCTTGAATGCTCTTCTAATAATTTCTGGGATGCTGTCTGCATTTCGCATCGACCATCTCCACTTTGTTATCGGCTTGAACATGGTAATAGGATCCATATTTTGATGCGATTCTTTATGTAGTTGATCGGTATTTGTCTGCCCAGTTATTGCTAATAAGGGGGATCTGTCCATGTTTGCATTTGCAACACCTGTAGTCAAGTTGGTAGCTCCTGGGCCCAAAGTGGAAAGGCATAGTCCGACTTTTTGAGTTAATCGACCATAGACATCGGCCATAAATGCAGCTCCTTGTTCATGCCTTGTCAAGACAAACTTAATCTTTGACGAATTTGCGATAGAGATCATTAAGTCATTTGTTTCTTCACCAGGAAGACCAAAAATATACTCTACACCCTCTGTTTCCAAGCACTTTATAAAAAGATCTGATGCTTTCATCTTGCTATACTCTCTTCTAAAAAATCATTGCATATGAATAGTCTTGGCTACTCGCTCAACTTCTACCCAAAGATCAATCTGGTCACTATGGACTGTTCTTAGGAGCTTTCATTTCAACTAGCTCTTTATGTCGAAAGCAGTTTGTAGTATGATCATTTATCATACCAATTGCTTGCATCAGTGCATAGCATATTGTAGGACCCACAAAGCTAAATTCTCTTGCTTTAAGATCTTTGCTTAAAATAATTGATTCTGTAGACGTAGTTGGAATTTGGCTGCAATCCTTGAAAAAGTTATGTTTAGTCCTTCTGTCTTCAACAAAGTCCCAAACGTAATTATCAAAGGTGCCAAAGTCATCCTGTACCTTGATGAATGCTCTAGCATTAGTAACGACTGAATTGACTTTTAATCTATTTCTTACGATATTAATATTATTAGATTGTAACAATTTTTCCACACGAGACATTCGGAATTCTGCCACCCTCTTTACATCATAGTCGAGAAACGCTTTTCTATAGTCTAGGCGCTTTCGCAAGATAGTTGACCAACTTAATCCAGCCTGGGCACACTCCAAAACTATAAATTCAAATAATTTAGTATCGTTGTGGACTGGAACACCCCATTCGGTATCATGATAAAGCTGCATTTCGGGATCGTTAGAATTAACAGCCCATGAACATCTGCTCACGAGTGCCTGATTCATACAATTTGTATCTTCATCCATGAAAATATAAAGATCTTGATAGAAAGCGCTTACGACGTTGCATGTATATATATTTCTAATGTTGAAGCTAATCAACGAATGAAGTCTTATGTTGAGAGTGAAGTTCAAAGTTTCTAGAAGATATCGAAGTAGTCTGGTCTAGCCAGTTCTATTCAAAACTGCTTTAATCGTAATTGGAGACTCCTGCCTCTTTTGCAATCTCTCAATAAGTTTTCCTTTCATTAGATAGCGCTATGACATGAGCTTCTTTATGCTTTCTACCCATCTGCCATATAATCATATCTTAAATAATTTAGAAGAATTTCATACGCAAAATTGAAAAAACTGACGGTTTTCGAAGAGATGAAATACATACTTTAAATGGAAGACTCCACGAATATGAGATTCGCGCAACTTGTGATATCTATGATTCTCTTTTAGATATGATTGATAATATCAAGACAGTTAACAAATCTGAGTTAACTTATGGTCCTATGGAGTCGCACAAGAACTAACTTGCCTACTACACGACACTTATGAACTGTCCAAGGGGTCAATTATTGTATATTTTATTGGCAAATGATGGAGATTCTCTACTTGTGGCATTCGATCTTGAAGTTTCTGAGGAAAGACGTGCGGGAACCAAGGCAAGATCGGTACCTGAGACTTGTGATGTCGAGGATGCAATTGAATTAAAGAACCCAAGACCCACGCGCCACGTAAGATTTGATAATAGATATAACTGGAAGTGTGATGGATGTGATTATATTGAAGAATGTAATGAACATTTGCGCGCAGAAATAGACCTACCAACTAATGAAAGACGTTGGTGGGATACATATAGAGGGGCGAAAAGGTCCCGTACAATACCGGAAAAGTGGAAAAAATCAAAGAAAACATGAGTGTGTAGTGTGTTTTTTATTTCCCAAACTTTATTTTTCACTTCGTACATCAGTAATTTTTGTAGGGATTCTTTCGAATCCCTAGCCCTTGATGCGATCTACTCCACTAGACTAGAGACTCACACATAAATATGAGACATTTTAGATAGAACTGCTCTAAAGCAGATTCGAGATTATCCAATTATTCACTTCACAAACATTGTATATACTCCGTCCCTCTTTATCAGTTCAGATGTAGGACCCGCAAGGTGATCCGTGACGTGAATTCTATAACATGTTTTCCAATAGGCAGAGGAGGCAAGAATAAAGTATATGCATCGCTTCCGCTTCGGAAGAAATTGTGATGAGCAAAGTAGCTAGTATCAAAGAAGTATATGATGATATTCAAACAGAAAAAATCTTCGCCATAACTTCCGAGCCTACTGACGTCCAGTAATATATTAACGAGGTATTTAGTGAAGTGTCGAATAGACACAGAGTATCTGATGCTTAATGTATTAGACTACCCGAAAACTGGCCGAGAACTAATTCTACTAAATCATTTATGCAACAAACTGAGTTGAAGACTATTTAGCCTTAAGTAATTAGAGAAAAATAGTATCACCGCTCATAGAAAATGAGATTTCGCTAGTGATATTTCGAAGCTTTCACGTTCAGAACTTCGTTACTCTCACACGTAACGATTGCGTATCATTTCATATCATTTATATATATGCCTAATATCATAGGCATTAATATTAATAACTTAAACGGAGGTAGATCGGCTAGGGGAAAATTCTAGCAAAAAAACCTAGCCGTCTACTCTTTGCAACGCCATTCAAATGGGTTGCGACATTTTGCCATTAGAGGGTTTTTTCTGGAGCACAGTACTTCTGTGTACTGCTGAATAAAATATTCACAACTGAATTATAAAAAACGTCTGTATACTTTGTATTGCAACTTATTATGTTTTGATTACTCTACCGTTGAGTATTATTCTTTCATGTTCAGAACTTAGTTACTCTTGGACTAGTAACAAAAAATAGAGGGAGTCCTTGTAAGTTCATGGGGGAGATACACTGTACTTAAGGCATTTCAAATCAGCCTATCATCCTATGTTCTAGCCTCATGAGGATAGCCCAGCATATTACAAAAGTAACTATCTTTCTCCGTAATATATGTGGAATCTCAGATTTTTGGTAGTGAGAAAATACAAGCCGCGTTTTACAAATTCAAATAGTTAATATAGTTGTTATCTGTATTGCCCAAGGAATAAGCTACTTGGATTCGAAGACTAGAAACAAAATTGTTATCTTAGGCACGGTATTGGGTTCTGTTCTATTGTCCTATAGTGCTACGGTATTTTTTGTTCCGAACGCACATGCAATTAATAATACTGAGGCAATAGGAGGTCTAGCCGAAACTGTTGATTTAGGCAGTCCCTTTTATATTCAGCATTATCAGAGTGCTGTTGAAAAGCCACAATCTGAAAATGAGCCTGGAAACTTTACAGGCGAAGGGATACTCAATGGAAGCTTGAGCGTGAGTGCGATAGGGAATAGTACCGAAACCCTCAGAAATAATGACACAGTCTATATCCAAGGGAATTCAAGGTACTTTACTGATGACAATATGGATATGGCAACCTACAACTTCCAAGCGATAGGTAATTATCGTTCAGACGGTACTTTCGAAAGTAGAGGAGTGGCAATCTTTGATGATGATGCTACAGGAAAACTCTCGTCCCTAAACAATTCAGTTGCCATCTATAAGGACAGGATTGATACCAACGGAAACGGGACATTTCTTATGTGGCACTGGAAATAGGGTATTGTGAAAACAAGAGCAATATTATTTATAGATAGACTGACTGTCAGTACGGATCCTAGGTTGACGACGGTATTAATACATCAATTTGTTGAAGTAACATCCACTTGCCGGACTTGATTAGAGAAACTGTTGTCTACCTTTCGTAATTCAGCAGTCAGCATGTCAGCCGTTTTCATCTAAAATGGATGACTATTCCAGATGTAATCTGTCTTGTTGCCAGGAACACTCTTAGATATACCGGAGCTATTATTTAGTAAAGACAATGATTCGCTTTGCGTACTATTGAATAGTCTTAATCTATAGAAAACAAAACGACCATCAACCGGTTTTCTTATACCAGAAGATATCCAAGCAATACTTTGTCCATCTGGAGTCTCGAATGTTCCATTACCTGTACCCAGGATTAATTTATCAGATAAGTAAGTATCTATGTAAGTCTGGTTGTTAGTAACATTTCCTATACCTTTTAGGAACCCTTGGTCAGAGTAATGTGTTTCTGTCATTCGGTACGGAGTTAATGATATATTCTTTGATCCCAGGAATGTGGTTGTATTAGCATTAAAAATCGAATCTGCGACGTTCAAAGGCAGAGTAATTTGTCCATGATACTCTGCGGAGGAGACTGTGCTTGTACAATTGTATCGGAACGAGTCAGAAATAGACCTCCTGTTGTAATGGCGATAATCAAAAAGACAGACAGACATAATGACAATATCTCTGCCCCTTTCAAACAAGCACATTAAGAAAAAGTATTTTAAATACATTTCGGAGAGTGTTTTTTCCAAGGACTACATTATGAAATATCCTATTTTTACTTAAATAGGACAGATTTGTTCTTCGGAATATGAACATAAGTTCAATGTTCATTCCAATGATGGCAATGCTCCTGTTGACAGGAGTTTTATCAGGTATATGGCCTTCAGCCAGTCCGTTACATGCACAGATTAACGACCAAACGTCATCAGCAACTATCGATCAGCTGGCATCAAATCTAACTCAGGCAAACTCAGAACTACCAATAAAACAGCAGCTTAAAGCAGAAATATTGGTACCAATTTTTTATAACAATGGTACTAATATAGAAGCTGAAAAATACAGAATACTGTTTGAAGAATTAGTTAACCAATTTGGTGCAGTTAGCTCAGAAGACAATAATGTCATAAATGGCTACTGGATTAATCCACAAGATAATAAAGCCTACGCTGATAAAAACAAAGTGTACTGGATAATAGTGCCAGATACAGAAGAAAATAGACAGTACTTTATCAGTCTACAAAACAAACTTGAGTCACTGTTCAAGCAAGAATCTATCCTAATTTACTTTACTCCGGTATTGAATTTATTACCTGAGTGATGAAGAGGAAGTCTAAAGAATGTCCGAGCGTGCCGGCTTTGGCATCGGTGGCGGTAGTGTTGAAATGAAATAAAGTTAAATGAGAAGTAAACTTTCAGTGGTAACTATTTATGTAGAAGAATTAAACCTTCGGTATCATTTGGATAACAAATAAGACTACCTTCCTTCGGAGTTTTGATTCCTACGATAGCGTCCTTGCAATTAGGACAAATCTGATAATAAACATATACTTGCCTGTTTTCTTTATTCAGACCTATGGGGAAGTTCCACATTTGAGGGTGGAAACTGGTTTTGCAATTAGGACATTCCATATCTTATCATTGACAATTCTAGTTCAAAATATTATCGGGTAGAAAGGTTATAGTGGAACCTGCCTATCTACCCAATTTGTGAAAGTATGTCCTATTATGGACAACTAAACCGCTTATACGCTGGTTAAATAGTTTTTAGGATCTTGTGGTGGTTTACGTTTTGACGTGCCCTGCGAGAATCCGCGCCATGAGCAGCACTTGAAAACGTTCTTACGAAAATACCCTAGTGCTTCAAAGACTGCAACTTATCCAATAATTGACGTAAGTCCTGGTATTGGATTGCGGATATAGAGCAAGAAGATAGGAATACTGTTAAACGTTGTTCAATATGTAGCATTCAGGAGGATATTAAGAGAATAACTAGTCCTGGGTGGACAGGTCAACCTGCTACGGCTGACTGTTGTTCTTGTCAGTACAAGATAAGGTATTAATGACAATTGGAATTTGCTGATTTTTCAGTTATGAACCGGCATGCACCAGCCACCTCCTCTATCAACGAATGAAGTTAGATATAGGTTGCTCATAATAGAACAGCTTCGCTCATAATAGTAGCAAGGCGTTGGTTGATGTGAGTAGTTGAGACAAGAACAGCACCAACGAACCACACGATGTTTTGTCCGATAGATTTGTAATTACCACAGGTCAACTTTCTTAATAATGGTTATAATGATGTTACACGATTATGTGGCAGGCTTAAATATCTTGATCTCCTATTTAGAGATAGAAATTCATAAACCACTTTGGGACTGGCACTTATTACCTTATAGTAGCCGTGCCAGTCCCACCATTTCATTACTGTTGTTGGGCTGCCACTCCAAATTATCCAATGTATACATCACTAATATCTATTACAGAATCCTATCACCATTATCCCAGCGTAAATAGTGTGTTAAGCCTCACATTTACTATCATTAATAATGTATGAAGAAACAACCAAGATTTGAAGATTAATTAGATATACTCAATATACTGAAACATTAACCTCCGTTCTGAAACAAACGTAGTTATCATGCATAAGATAACATCTACCTCGCATGATATATCATCCCATTAGTGAAGACATACCTCGGAAAATCTCAATCTCATGTTACTGCTCGGTAACTTAAAATAGTAATTCTGAACAGTGTGCACGTTCAGTAAATTCTCCATGTGAGCCATCAATAATTCTTAGTTATTCTTAAATCACTTGAAATTCAAGCAATACGAAAGAACTTGCATCGATCGCTCCTCGTCAGAAATGTCAATTAATAGCTTATTTATCAGCCAGATGCCCTGAAGAAAAATGAAATGTTAAGTTTATTACACCATCCTCACAATTACTAAATGTTGTCCGCAAATACCAGAAGATATCCACTGAAATCAGTGGTTTTGGTCTCTTTGTTTCTATTAGCAGCATCAGGACTAATATTGTTCTTGGGAATCAGCATTAATATGAATAACAACAATAAGGCCCAAGCACAAGAGCAGCAGCAACAACAACAAGAGGTAGGGCAGACAAAAATTAGCGAATTGTGGGAGACACCAACTGACTTGAAGAATCCAGAATCAGTGGTCTACGCACCTAAACAAGATGTGTTGTTTGTTTCTAACATAGAGGGAAAACCAGATCAGAAAGATCAAAACGGATTCATTTCTAAGGTCTCACCTTTGAATGGGAGTATCGTTGAATTAAATTGGATAACAGGACTTAATGCGCCAAAAGGTATGGCTGTTTATGATAATGGTAGTAGTAGCAAATTGTATGTTTCAGATATTACAGATCTTGTCGAGATAGATATTGAAAGTGGAGAAATAATCAATCGTTTTAACGCGCCGGGAAGCGCTTTTCTTAATGACGTTGTTTCAGATGATCAAGGGAATATCTATGTATCGGATACAATTACAAATACTATCTATAAGCAAGACGTGAATGCCAAAGATAGTAATAATACGTCCCTTCAAGTTTGGTTACAAAGCCCACAATTAGAGGGTCCAAATGGTCTCCATGTTGATAATACTAAAAATAGACTTATCGTTGCCTCTTTGGGAGATATGAGTAAGCCGGGAGCTGGCATAGAAGTTGTTGATTTAGGAAATAAGAAAATAAGCAGTTTAGGGGAAGAAAATACGACTTCTCCTTTTGGTGGACTTGATGGAATAGAATCTGACGCTAAAGAAATTCGTTACTATGTTACCGACAATCCTGCAGGAAAGATCTTTATTGTTAACGCAAATGGAACAGGATATACAAACTTAGTAGATTTACATACAAGCGGGACTGCTGATCTAGGATTTATACCGAATCAGAATGTGATTGTGATACCTCTTATGCAGGACAACAAAGTTGTAGCTTACAAGTTAGTAGAATAGAAAATTATGAGTGAGTCAGCAGCAACAGATACAAATGGACTATCAAAAATTATGTCCTTTTTCATCAGGCTTTCTGAATCCTCTTTGACATTGATTTTTTCCACATAAAACCACCCAGGATTCCAACCCAAATAAAATAAATTATCATGGAGATACAATTATAGTTGTTAGACCGCCAAAACCCAGTTCCTTTCCCTTTTTCAAGTGCAATTTCAGCAGTAATAATTGTCTCGGTTCTGAACAGATATTTGCATGACCTAAGATCGCAGAACGAAACTATTCCATAGCTGAATAATGAATAACCAAATGAGAATATAAGTCGCACTTTACACTAATTCAAGTAATTTCTCACTTGAGCTCGAAAAAATAATCTTACGTCTGCTATTACATAACCTTAGCTTCTGTTACGGTTTTTTGAAAGACCTATCTGCTGCATGGGAGTATGTGCAATAACCGCAATAGCTTTGAATGTTGCCTTTACCATGACACATACATTCGCATTTAGCACCCATTGAAAAACTTCTCCTTCTCTTCAACTTTTACAATCACCTGTAATCAATTTCTACATTATCTCATATAAGCATGCGCATTGAAATTACGTCAATATTGCGTTTTAGACTTGGTTTATCGGTCGTCCAACTGTACACACCACGCAGCACAGGAAGGATTATAGCTTATCAGTCCTTATTCTTTAATGTTAATCATTGGCAAATTAAACTACATGAAAGGGGCCTGTTCTGCAGTAGGCATTGGACTAGATGAAGTTCAAATTTACAAACTTCAGTCCAATTAAGATGCTAAGTTGAGTTGTTAAGTATCATGCTAGTAATACTAGCGAAAAATGTTAATACACACGAACTTTGGACATCGGCATTCTCACTAGTGTAGTATAAATCCCCGAAAATATCAGGAAACTTATGGGTTTCAGAGCTCAAGAAGAGAGCCATCCTCGTCATAAGGAATCGAGACAAACAGAAAATGTGCTCGTGTTACAGGGAGGAGGTTCTTTAGGAGCATTTGCATGTGGTGTATACAAAGCTTTAGTAAAAAAGAAAATAAGAATAGATATAGTTGCTGGAACATCCATAGGGGCCATTAATGCAGCTATAATCGTTGGAAATAAAAGCGGCCATCCTGAGAATGATTTAGAAGAATTCTGGCTAGAGATTGCAGAAAGCAATTACAAGATTATTCCGGATATTTATCTATTCGATTACGATAGCCACAACCAGAAGTACGTACCGAAGCAAGTATCCTCTGCTTCAGCCAATGCCGCAATGTTTGGAGTACCTAAGATGTTTATTCCGAGATGGTTGAAGCTACAACCCACTGAGCAAGATATATCGCTGGACGGTCAAGGCTACAGTAAACAACCACTGGATTTCGCTGACCCAAGCAAATGGACGTATCTATACGATCATTCGCCACTTATAAAGACACTCGAAAAATATATAGACTATAAAAAGCTCAATCTAGCTGCAAGTAAAGAAGAGCTACCTGAAGTACTTCGCCTCATAATAACCTCAGTAGACGTCATGACTTCTAAACCACTTATATTTGATAATACCAAAATGGAAATCAAAGCAAAGCACATTCTAGCAAGCTCTGGATATCCCATATACGGATTTCCATGGATTAAAGTTGAAAAAGGTGTATATGGGTGGGATGGTAGTTTGCTTAGTAACACTCCAGTACGAGAAACACTTTTTGCATCTCCTCGAAATGACAAAAATATTTTTATTGTAGAAAACTATACCAGAAACATCCATAGACTTCCTTCAAATATGGCAGAAGTTGAGAGCAGAGCCAAAGATATACTGTTTTGTGATAAGAATATGGAAAATATCAAAATGTCTAGACTCATTACAAGACAAATTCAACTGATAGAACGACTATATGAGGTCTTTGAAAAGTTAGTTGACTATTCAAAGCTCGATGCTAAAGAAATAGAAAGGATAAAGGAAGAGTACAATATTTTAATAGAAAACCATGGCGCAGTCATAAAATCAGTAACAAGAATAGTTAGAACTGAATTGGAATCTCCTTCTATTCTGCAGAATGCAGATTTTTCTCTCAAAACCACTAAAGAGCTAATTGCGCAAGGCGAGAGAAAAACATTTGAAGAACTGGCTTATTGTGAGAATATAAAGTATCAGTTTTAAAAATTCAGTATAGAAGAGATTTCTGTATGGATTATAATCGGATTTATTTGAGAAATTTCAGTTTGTGACTAGATCTTATAGTAGTTTAAAGCAGCAATAACTATCTTGAAGCTTGTTCTAAGGAATATGCTTTGCTCAAATCATTAGGGGATAGATTCTTGTTCTTTGCTTACTTGATTACAAACATTGGTTTATGTCGTCCAAGGAGTATTGAATTTCCTAATACAGGTACGGAACTTATGGTCATCACTACACCAGCTAGCTTAGTTAACTATCTAGATAGTCTCACACCCCTTGCTTAATTGCAGACAATATGACTGCTTGATTATGTACAGACAGTCTTAAGGTGTTCGTAATGTCAGGACTGAACCAAAATACTAGACAATCTATCCTAGGTCCAGTAACAAAGTATATTTGTGCTCCTCTTAAAGAATCGTCCCCTTTCAATATTTACGGTTAACTCTGAAAGAGAATAAAGTATAAGAGCGGTGTTTGTCAACTATTGATATTAGAATGATTTAAAATGAATGAATAATAAACAAAAAAAGATGAATAGTGTTTGATCAACTATACGGTAGAGTAGGTGTTATCTGCTCTAGTTGGGAAACAACATTTTCAAGAGAGTTTGTGCCAGAGGAAGATGTTCCCCATATTATGAGTGTCTGTGGATCTCCCGTCCTTATGTCATTGAAGTTATAAGTGCTGAGAATGGAGAATCCTCCATTTTCTAAGTCTGATGTATA
>Ga0081455_10002965_pt1 | contig 19843 bp, 17 predicted proteins | sample TabmetS3T2R1_FD_70207 | JGI IMG/M metagenome (GOLD analysis project Ga0081455, IMG submission 70207) | Tabebuia heterophylla rhizosphere microbial communities from the University of Puerto Rico - S3T2R1 | ecosystem: Host-associated > Plants > Roots > Rhizosphere ... | reverse complement strand
AGGAAGCGCGCGACCCGGAACGCGCCCGGGCTCGTCCAGTTCCGCATCGTCGCGAGATAGGCGACGGTGAGGTAGTAGATGTCCATCGCCTTGTCGTAGCTCTGGTACGGCCCGCCCTCGCCGGTATTCACGTCGGTGAACGTCGCGAGCAGCGTCTGGTCGACTGCGTCGATGACCAGCGCCACGATGATCACGAGCGGGTAGCGCGGGATGAAGAGCGGCACGATGAGCCGCGAGGCCACGATCACGGTGACGATCACGGCGTCGTCGGGCTTGACTGACGCAAGCAGGGCCGTCACGGCGCGAGCATGTCACGCGGCACTCGTCTTTCGACTTCGCGGCGAACGGTTCACGTAGGTGAATCGAAATCACATGGGTGATCGTCGGGGACGCATGCCACTCGCCCGCTCTCCTACCGTAGGTTCGTGGCGTGCAATGCGCTCTCGAAACGCCCGGTGACCGCGGAGGCGAAACTCCGTTCGACCGCGACTACTGGCTCACTCATTGCGAGGGCTATCGGGTCGACGCAGGCGAGCACTCGCTCGGGTTCGTCGAGACGGTTCTCCGGAGCGAGGGCCTCCACGACATTCACAAGTCGGACCTGCTCAGAACCCCGGCAGCCTCTCCTCGCCGGGCGCGATGGACTTACCCGCAGCCTGGTCGGCTCACGTGATCCAAGGGGAATGAGAGTGAGAGTCCACGGGCTCTTGATACGAACAAGGCCGTCTATCCACCTCACCCGAGGCAGACCGCCCTGGCGTTCTTGCACCGGAATCGTGGTCGACGACGGCAATCCATGCATTGGGTGGCGACAGCAGGATGAGCCTTGAGGAAGGGAGGCTTCCGTGAATAACTATCCGTTGATCTCGGATCACGGCTTGATCGGCGACCTGCAGACGGCGGCACTCGTCACGACGGACGGCACCATCGACTGGTTCTGCACGCCACGCTTCGACTCGCCGAGTGTCTTCGCGTCGCTGTTGGACGAGGAGCGTGGCGGTCGGTTTCGGATCGCTCCTTCCGCCCCGGACTACGTCACGAAGCAGCTGTATTTCCCGGACACGGCGATCCTGATCACGAGATTCATGACGCCCGACGGCGTCGGAGAGGTCGTCGACTTCATGCCGATCGCTACTCCGGAGCGTGCCACGGACCACCACCAGATAGTCAGGCTCGTCCGTGTCGTTCGCGGAGAGATGGAGTTCACCCTGGAGTGCGAGCCTCGTTTCGACTATGGCCGAGCTCAGCACGAGTTGGAAACGACGGATCGCGGGGTCATCTTTCGCTCCGGAGAGCTCGAGCTCTCGCTGCGTGCCACCGTCGCGCTCGACCGGCACGGAACCGACGCACGCGCCACGTGGCGCGCCCGTGCCGGAGAGCTTGGCGGAGTGGTCCTGGAGTCGGCCGCGAAAGGCGAGTTCCCGAAGCTCGAGCGTCAGGACATCGTGGACTACTTCAACAAGACCGTGGGTTTCTGGCGCGACTGGCTCGGCCGCTCGTCGTACCGAGGTCGGTGGCAAGAGGCGGTGCACCGCTCCGCGATGACGCTCAAGCTGATGACCTACGCGCCGACGGGAGCGCTTGTTGCGGCACCCACCACGAGCCTGCCGGAACAGATCGGTGGCGAGCGGAACTGGGACTACCGCTTCACGTGGGTCCGCGACGCCTCCTTCTCCGTCTATGCCCTGCTCGGTCTCGGATACACCGACGAGGCGGCTGCCTTCTGCCGATGGCTCGCCGAGCGGGTCGCGGAGCGGCCGGCCGACGCCCCGACACCCCTGAAGATCATGTACCGCATCGACGGCTCGCCCGATCTCGACGAGGAGGTGCTGGATCACCTCGAGGGATATCGTGGATCTCGTCCGGTCCGGATCGGCAACGGAGCGTCCGATCAGCTGCAACTGGACATCTTCGGCGAGGCGTTCGACTCGATCGAGCTTGCCGAGAGGCGCGGGATCGGCATCGCATATGACGGCTGGACGCACTTGTGCCGGATGCTCGATTGGTTGTGCGACAACTGGGATCGGCCCGACGAAGGCATCTGGGAGACACGCGGGGGCCAACAGCATTTCGTCTACGGCCGCCTGATGTCGTGGGTCGCGATGGATCGTGGCGTGCGTCTCTCCGACCGCCTTGGACGCACCGGCGATGTCGGACGCTGGCGGAGCGCACGGGAACAGATCTACCGCCAGATCTTCGAGAAAGGCTGGAGCAAGGAGCGCGCCGCCTTCGTCCAGCAGTACGGGTCGAACGTGCTCGATGCCTCGAACCTCCTCATGCCGCTCGTCGACTTCGTGGCGCCGCGCGATCCGACGTGGCTCTCGACGCTCGACGCGATGGACGACGAGCTCGTGTCAGACAGCCTTGTCTATCGCTACGACCCGAGCGCGTCGCCGGACGGATTGAGGGGATCTGAAGGGACGTTCTCGATCTGCACGTTCTGGTACGTCGACGCACTCGCTCGCTCCGGTCGTCTCGAGGATGCTCGATTGACGTTCGAGAAGATGCTCACGTATGCGAACCACGTCGGGCTGTTCTCCGAAGAGATCGGTCTCACCGGCGAGCAACTGGGCAACTTCCCCCAAGCATTCACGCATCTGTCGCTGATCAATGCCGCGATGAACCTCGACTTCCAGCTCGACCATGGCCCCGGTTGGGTGGACGTGGTCGCGCCGGCCGAGCGGAGCCCTCGGTAAGTTCACTCGGCGGCTCAGCAGTTAGCTCGCGACTGACCGCTTCCCGTCCGGCCTCGTGCGCATGCTCTGTTCGTGCCGAGGTCGAGGACGCAGTCGCTCGTTGTAGAGCGAACACAACGCGCTGTCGAAAGTCGTCGCGTCTTCCCATACCTCGTGTCCGTAACGCTGGTGCTCGGTCTAGTCGCAGGGTTCGCCGTCACCCTGGTGAATCGAGAGGAGTTCCCTACGTTCGGAGACGGCCTGTGGTGGGCGATCGTCACGCTCGGCACGGTTGGCTACGGCGATCTAGTCCCAAGCAACACTCCTGGGCGCCTCGTCGGCGGCCTCGTGATCGTCGTGGGAGTGACGTTCATCGCCTTCCTGACGGCGCTTGTAACGTCGTCCTTCGTATCCGCCGACCAGGAGAGAGCTGCAGAGGCCGAGAGGCAGCGGCGTGAGGGGTCCGATGAGGAAACGAGACAGCTCTTGCGTCAAGTACTGGAGCGTCTCTCTGTGATCGAAGCCCGGCTCGACGACCGACCCTGATGGGCATCTGGCGGTGCACGAACGACAGTTCGCGGGCGGTCCCGATTCGACCCGGTGTCAGCCCCGGTCACGCTCGTCCGTCGTCGTCGCTGCGAGTAGCGTGAGTCCGAGGTCGGAGACGCGCTGCAGCAACCCGTGGAGCTCGGACTGGTCGCGCACGCGTCCGACCAACGTCGTATGACCGCTCTCGCGCGTGAGCGTCATGCCCGCAAATGCGGTACCGAGCTCGTCGCTGAGCTCGCCGTCGACGATCAGTGTGTATTCCCGAGTAGCGATGACTCGAGCATCGCATCGCCGCGGTCATCAGCGAGCGCCTCGAGCTCTTTCACATGGGTGATTCCGCTCGCTCCAACAGGCCGAGTGCGACCGCGCGCGCGACCGCGTCCGCGCGCGAGTTGACCCCGAGCTTGCGATAGATCGCACGGGTATGCGAACGGACGGTGTTCGGGGAGAGGAACAACTGCTCGCCGATCTGCCGGACCGAAAGCTCCGAGGCGAGCAGGTTGAGCACTGCGAGCTCCGCCGGTGTCGGGGCTTCGAGAACCTGACCGTCGCTCGCGCGGGCTCTCTCCTGCTCGATCTCCCGTTCGACGTCGGCTGCCAGCGCTGCAACACGGCCGGTGTGAGCAAGCATCTCGAGCTCCTCGCGAGCAAGCCGTGCTGCGGCCTCGGCGTCGTCGATCCGGCCGCGCCGGCAGCGGACGCGGGCGAGAAGTACGAGCAGCCACGCGTGCTGGAGCAACGCTACCTCGTCACGGAAAACGCGCTCCGCGTACGCGAGGTCGCGCTCTGCCTCCACGAGGTTGCCCTCGCTCGCATGCACGACGCCAAGCGCGGCGGACGCATTCGCGCCTAGCCAGCTCCGGCTCTGGCCGATGCCACCGAGGATGGCCCTTGCCTTCTCCGCATGTTTGCGGGCCGCCTCAAGGTGTCCGCGATCGGTCGCGACGAAGGCCAGTGTCGAGCGAGCGTGTGCATGCCCGGGCGCGCGACGCTCGATGTCTGGATGCTCGATCGCCCGTAGAGCTGCCGACCACGCCTCGTCGAGGCGACCATCGAAGTACAGAGAGCGGGCGTAGCCGGCCAATGCAGCGACGAGGGCGAGGTCGGCCTTCTCCTCGGCGATTTCGACGGCACGGCGTCCGGCTTCCGCTGCTCGCGCGGGTTCGGCGTCGACGGAGAAGGCTACGACCGCGGGCGCGATCGCATCGGCCCACGGGGAGAAGGTCTCGGGGCTCTCCGTTCGGGCCCGGTCTGCGAGTCGAAGGAGACGACGCTGTTCGAGGGTATGCCCACCCAGGCACGCGGCGACCACCGCCGCGCTCGTGATGGCGTCGGCCTGCTCCAAGAGGAGCTCGTCCGGCAGCGTTCGCACGACCTGAAGCAGTGCGTCGCCGCCTGTCCTCATCAGGACGTAGTGATGCTCGCCCACGATCCGCGCAAGAGCGCCTTGATCCCCTGCTTCCGCGGCGTGCTCGATCGCTTCGACCAGCATGCCCCGATCGGCGAGCCACTGGGCTGCTCGCCCGTGAATCTCGGCCGGGGCGGCTGGATCCGATGCGTGGAGCCGAGAGGTGGCGAAGTCCGCGAAGAGGGAGTGGATACGGAACCAACCTCCGCTCTCGAGGCGGATGACGAAGAGGTTTGCACGCTCCAACTCGGCGAGCATTGCGCCGGAGTCCGTGCGGCCCAACACGGCATCGGACAGCTCGGCGGTGAATCGCCGGAGCACCGACGCCTGCAGCAGGAACTGATGGTCGTCGGCGCCGAGGGTCTCGAATGTCACGTGGCTTAGATAGTCGGCGACGAACCGATGATCGCCTCCGAACTCGACCACGGCGGCATGGGGATCGTCGACCCGATTCAGCCAGGCCGAAGCGAGGATGATTGCGGCCGGCCAGCCTTCGGTCCGTTGACAGAGCGTCTCGATGTCTTCTGTCGAAAGGTCGAACCCCGCACGCTCGACGAGCAATTGGCGGCCCTCGGCCGCGGTAAATGCGAGCTCGCCGGCCCGGAGCTCCGCAAGTGAGCCCGACGCTCGGAGTGGGCCGAGCCCAAGTGCAGGATCCGTCCGAGTGATCACAATGAGCCGCGTGTTTTCCGGGAGGTGCCCAAGGGCATAGTCGAGCGACGCCAGACACTCCCGATCGGTCACGCTCTGGAGGTCGTCGAGCACGATGACGAGCCTCTCGCCGTACGAGCCGATTGCATTCATCAACTCGTCGACGGGGGGCTCGATCGGCGCGCCGACGAAGCCGAGACGGCGTAGCGCGGGGCGACCGAGTCCCGGGCGAACCCGGTCGACCGCAGTTGCGACGTAGGTCCAAAAGCGAGCTGGGTCGTTGTCGCCCGCGTCGAGCGTCACCCAGACAAGAGGAACCTCCTGCCTCGAGCACCACTCACGGACGGCCGTCGTCTTCCCGTAGCCGGGCGGCCCGGTGACCAGCGTCAGGGTCGCATCCGTCCCGGCGTCGAGTGCTCCCGAGATACGAGGGCGCTCGACCATGCCCGCGCGCAGCCTCGGTGCGGCGAGCTTCGCCTCGGCGAGCGGTGCCTCGGACGCGTTCCGCAGGTCCGGGGGCATGGGAACGCCCGCGCTCATGCGACGGGCCGAGCGCATCGCGCGCCGTCAGCAGTCCCCTGGGGCCGCCTCGTTTTGTCCGTGGCCGCTGCGCGGAACTCGGCGTCGGTGGACACGCGGCTTCAATTATGAGGGAATCCGCACGATGAGCGGTCGCAGACGGTGGATAGCCCTCCCGGTCGTCTGCATGGGCGAGATGATGATCATTCTCGACGTCGTCATCGTCGGCGTCGCCTTGCCGTGGATCCGGCAGGACCTGGCGTTCTCCGATGACACCCTGGTCTGGGTCGTCAACGCGTACCTGCTGACGTCCGGCGGGTTCCTGCTGCTGGGAGGTCGGCTGGGCGACTACTTCGGCCATCGCCGCATGTTCTTGGCCGGCATTGCGCTCTTCACGCTGTCCTCGGTCGTGTGCGGCATCGCGACGTCGCAGGGACTCCTGATCGCCGCACGCGCGGTGCAGGGCGTCGGCGGTGCGTTGATCTCCGCAGTCGGGCTGTCATTGGTGATGACGATGTTCGTCGATGCGAAGGAGCGGACGAAAGCGATGGGCGTCTTCGGCCTGGTCGTGGCCGGGGGTGGGGCGGTTGGCGTCCTACTCGGCGGGATCCTCACCGACGCGTTCAACTGGCGCTGGATCTTCTACATCAACGTGCCGGTCGGCGTTGCTCTCTTCGCGCTGTCGCTCTGGCTGCTTCCGGGCTCACGCTCCCGGTCCGAGCGGGGACGGCTCGACGTTGCGGGTGCCGTTACTGCGACGACCTCACTGACGCTCCTCGCCTATGCAATCGCGAACGCCAACACCTGGGGCTGGGCATCGACCCAAACCTTTGGCGTTCTGGTCGGCGCGGGGGCGCTCATGGCGTTGTTCGTAGTCATCGAGCTGCGAGTTCGCTTCCCACTCGTCCCATTTCCACTCCTTGGGCGGCGCAATATCGCAGTGTCGAACGTCGTTGCCGGGTCGTGGGCTGCGGCGCAGTACGCGTGGTTCTTCTTCACTGCGCTGTACCTGCAAGTCGTCCTCGGCTACAGCGCTATTCAGATCGCCCTGGCTTTCTTCGCGCCGAGAGTGATCATGGCGGTGGTGTCGGTCGGCCTCTCAGCGCGGCTCGTCATCCGATTCGGCATCAGAGCTCCACTCGCCACGGGTCTCGCGTTCGTCGCGCTCGGACTCGTCCTGTTGTCCCGCGCACCGGTGGACGGCAGCTTCGTCCTCGATGTCTTGCCCGGGATGATCCTGGTCGGTATCGGAGCGGGGATGGCCTTCAACCCGTTGTACGTGTCCGCGATGAGCGATGTGGATAGCGCCGAGTCCGGGCTCGGTTCGGGACTCGTCAATACGTCGTTCACGTTGGGCGGCGCGATCGGCCTGGCGGCGTTGGTGAGCCTCGCGACGGCCAGAACGGACTCGCTCGAGAACTCCGGGAGCGCGCAGCTCGCGGCGCTCGCAGGCGGCTATCACGCTGGCCTGCTCGTCGGGGCTTTCCTTGCCGCCACTGCCGCCGCGCTCGCCGCCCTGCTGCTTCGGTTCGGCGCCGTGCCCGCCGAAGCGCCGCGAGCCGAGCCAGGCACCGGCACCGCCTAGGTTCCGAGGCTTCGCCGCGACCACTCGCGCCGGAGCGTGTGTTCGCATTCACATGGGTGAAGTCCGACACGGCCGTTGGCGAGGGCGAACGAGACGAGTAGCTTCGCCAGGGCCAGAAGAGACCCGAGGGAGGCTTGATGCCGGTCGCGACCAACCCGTTTGGCGACGTGCTCTGGACGATTCTCATCCCATGTTTGTGGGTCGCCTGGTTCGCGGTTCTCTTCATTGTCATCGGGGACATCCTTCGTCGGCGCGATCTCTCAGGCCGGGGCAAGACGGCCTGGATCGTCGTCGCGATCCTCCTGCCGTTCCTGGGCGTGTTCGCCTATATGGCCACGCAGAAAGACGGGATGACTGAGCGGTGGATCGCCCGGGCCGCCGCCAGGGAGGTTGAGAAGGGAGAGTTTCTGTTCGACATCGGCGCGATCACACAAGTGGAGCTAAACGCGGTGAAGCAGAAGGCGTCGCGCACGAGGCTGGGATGACGGAGATCGCGTCATCCGTGCTCGCCGGGCTCGAGCCGGCACCGTTCTGGGCGCACTTCGAGGCACTGACCCGGATCGCGCGGCCATCACGGCATGAGGAGCCGGCGATCGAGCACGTCCACCGCTGGGCCGGCGAACACCGCTTCGAGGTGGAGCAGGACGAGGGGCGGAACGTGGTGATCCGCGTCCCGGCAAGCGCGGGCCGCGAGAGCGCGCCGACCGTCGTCCTGCAAGGCCATCTGGACATGGTGTGCGAGCGCGACCCGGCCAGCTCGAATGACCCGGCCGAAGGCCGGATCGAACTCGCCCGCGAGGGTGACTGGCTCACGGCCAACGGCACGACGCTCGGTGCCGACGACGGCGTCGCGATTGCAGCGATGATGGCCCTCGTCGACGACCCGTCGCTGCCTCACGGGCCACTCGAGCTCCTTATGACCGTCGCGGAGGAGGTCGGGCTCGAAGGAGCGAACGCACTGGATCCTGCGCTCGTGTCCGGCTCGATCCTCATCAACTTGGACAGTGAGGAGGACGGCAAGCTCACGGTCGGGTGCGCCGGAAGCACGGATACGTGGATTCGGATCGATAAGCCGCGCGAGGCGACGGACGAAGATTGCGTGACTTTCAGCGTGACTGCCGGAGGAGGGCTGGGCGGACACTCGGGCACGAACATCGCTCTGGGTCGAGCGAACGCCGTGAAGATCCTCGGCCGCGCGCTGCGCGAGACGTACGCGGACGTGCCGTTTCGCCTCGTTTCTCTCGACGGAGGCAAGAGTCGTAACGCAATCCCGCGCGACGCGGTCGCGCTGTGCTCGGTCGCAGCAGACAAGGCTGATGCATTCCAGAAGGCCATCGAGCAAGCGAACAGCACCATCCGCGACGCGTTCGTGAAGACGGACGATGGCGCCACGATCTCGGTCGCCCAAGCGCCTCCGCCCCCTGATGCCTGGACCGAGGAGGCAACTGCGACGCTGCTCGACGCGATTGCACTCGTCCCGACCGGGCCGCTGGCGCTGAGCCCCGACTTCGACGATCTCGTCGAGACGAGCACCTCGCTGGGTGAGGCGATCACCGACAGCGGGACGCTCACGTTGCACAGCCTGTCCCGATCCTCGAACGATTCGGCGATGCCTGACGTGATCGGCGCGCTCGACGCCGTCGCGCGTCTCGCCGGCGGAACGCTCGAGGTGAAGCACAACTACGGCGGATGGCGCCCGAATCTCGACTCGCCCACTCTGGCGTCGGCCGGTCGAGCGTACGTACGTCTCTTCGACGAGCAGCCGGTAGTCACGGCTGTTCACGCCGGGCTCGAGACCGCCGTCATCGGTGACAAGGTCGCCGGTCTGGACATGCTCTCGTTCGGCCCGCAGATCGAGTTCCCCCATTCCCCTGACGAGCGCGTCAGCGTTCCGACCGTGCAGCGCTTCTGGTCGCTGCTCGTAGCCACGGTCGACGATCTCTCGGCACCGGAGAGCCCTGGAAAGTGAACCGGACGCTGGCCTGGATCGTGGGAATCGTCGCGGGAATCGTCGCGCTTCTCATCGTCACGGCTGCCATCGGCAACCGAGACAAGAGTGGAGAGACGGTGCCTGCGGACGCATGGGCGCAGAGCGTGTGCGGCGGGATCGGCACGTGGCGCGGTGAGATGGAGGACATCATCGACGGGATCCGGCAGGTGCCCGCGACAGGGACCGGAGTCGAGGAGCCGCAGTCGCAGACACCCCAGGGGACGACCGGGCTCGTCCGCACGGGGTTGGAGCGAGGCATCCGCGCGACCGACACCCTCGTCACGGGCATCGAGGATGCCGGCACACCCGAGACTGCGAGAGGGACGGAGGCGGCGCAGCTGATCTCCCGGTGGTCGACCACCTCGCGCTCGGCCCTGGAACAGGCGCAGGACTCGCTCGACCACGAAGCGCCAACGCTCGAGGAGGCCGTGGTGCAGTACGCCGCTGCGGCGCAGGCGATGCGGTCCGTGCTCGCCGCGGGCGTGCAAACGCTCGTTGGGGTAGCTGCGCTCAATCCGGAGCTCGGTGCGGCGGTGCAGGCGTCGAGCACCTGTCAGCAACTGCGAGAGGAGCAGGGCTCGACATGAGCACGGCGGACTGGCTGCTCGTCGCGATCGAGGGACTCGTCGTCATCGGTTTCATCGCGCTCGGCGTGCGCTCGGGTGGCATCGGCCTCGGGCTCTGGGGCGGCGTCGGAACGCTCGTCCTCGTCTTCCTCTTCGGGCTCGACCCGGGCGAGCCACCCGGCAGCGCGATGCTGATCATCATCGCCGTCATCTCGGCGGCAGCCGCGATGGAGGCTGCGGGCGGAATCGACTACATGGTCGTGATCGCGAGCAAGGCGTTGCGTGCGCGACCCGGTGCCCTCAACTTCGCCGCCCCTTACGTGTCGTACCTGCTGACGATTCTCACCGGCACGAGCAACACCTTCTACTCCATCGTCCCGGTGATCAACGAGGTGGCGCGGGCGAACAAGATGCGCCCGGAGCGGCCACTCGCGAGCTCGACCGTCGCGAACGCGCTCGGTATCACCTCGAGCCCTGTGGCGGCCGCGATGGCCACGATCCTCCCGCTCGTCGAGGTCTACAACTACGACCTCGTCGATGTGCTGCTCATCACCATCCCGGCGAGCCTCGTCGGCATCTTGGTGATGTCGCTCTTCATGAGTCGGCACGGTAAGGAGCTCGAGGACGACCCCGAATACCAGCGCCGTGTTGCCGCCGACGAGGTCCAGCCGCCCGCGCCCCTCGACGACATCGAGCTCAAGCCAAACGCGAAGCGGAGCGTCGCCATCTTCCTCCTGGCCGTCCTCGCCATCGTCGTGTTCGGGCTCTTCGAAGATATCCGCCCAGTGGTGGCCGCGGAGGGCGGCGGCGTCGAGCCCCTCTCGATCACGCCCCTCATCATGATGTTCATGCTCACCGCAGCAGCGCTCATCGTGCTCCTCTGCCACGTCAAGGTGAACGACGTCCCGGGCATGCCGATCTTCCGTTCCGGGATGGTCGCGATGATCGCGCTCTTCGGGATCGCCTGGATGGCGGACACGTTCATCGCCAACAATGAGGACGCAATCGTCACGGCGCTCGGCGGTCTGGCGGAGAAGTGGCCGTTCATGATCGCGGTCGCGATTTTCCTCGTGGCCGCGCTGACGACGAGCCAGTCCGCGTCGACGCGAACGATGGTCCCGCTAGGCCTTGCCCTCGGGATCGGAGCCGGCTACATGATCGCTATGTGGACCGCCGTGGTCGGCGTCCTCTTCCTCCCCGCGAACGGCACCCAGATCGCCGCCGCCGAGGCGGATACAACGGGAACGACGAACCTCGGTAAACGTGTCGTCGACCACTCCTTCCAACTCCCGTTGCAGGTCGTCTGGATCGTCACGGCGCTCGTGGGCATCCTCATCGTCTGGCTCTTCTTCGGCGGGCACACGCCGGCACCGGCCCCGACAAACACGACGCCGTAGCGTGTCTGTTCGGGGCGCCGCCTTCCTCGGCATCGGCGCCATGGTCGGCGCCGGCATCTTCGCGCTGCTCGGCGAGGCAGGCGCAGTCGCCGGGTCCGCGGTGTGGCTTTCGTTCCTCCTCGCCGGAATCGTGGCTGCGCTCCTCGGGTACACGGTCGTCAAGCTCGGCGTGCGGTATCCGTCCTCCGGCGGACTGATCGCATACCTGATGGAAGGCTTCGGGAACGGCCGCCTGGTCGGGATCGCCTCGTGGCTTGGCTACTTCGCCGCGATCGTCATCGTGTGCTCGATGGTCGCTGTGTCGTTCGGGAGCTACGCGACCTCGCTCTTCATCGGCGACGACGCCGGAAGCGGCTGGGACAACGTCTTCACGACCGCCGTCGTGCTCGCAATGGTGGGGGTCAACCTCGTCGGCTCGAAGATCGTCGACAGGGCGCAGTCTCTGATCGTCCTGCTGCTGCTCGCGGTCTTCGCCGTCTTCATCGCCGTCACGTTCGTGGACATCGACTTCGACCTGCTCGCCTTCAGCACGTACCCGTCCTTCTCGGACATCGTCGCCAGCGTCGCGCTCACGTTCTTCGCCTACCTGGGCTTTAGCGTCATCACGTTCTCTGCGGGGGACCTGCGCGACCCGTCCCGCGAGCTCCCGAAGGCGCTGTACGCCGCGCTCGGCGTGACCACCTTGCTGTACGTCCTGATCTCGCTCGGCGTCTTCGGGACCCTGACGGTGGACGAGGTGATCGGGTACGGAGAGACCGCGATCGCGGAGGCGGCGCGTCCGGCCCTCGGCGACGCGGGCTTCACGATGATGGCCATCGCCGCGATGCTCGCGACTGCCTCCTCGGTGCTCGCGACGCTGTACGCCTCGGCCGGCCTGACGGCGATGCTCGCCGATGCCGGTCAATTTCCGACCTTCTTCGGGCGCAACTCGCCGCTCGGCTCGAAGGCTGGGATGCTGATCACGGCGGCCATCGTGCTCGTCGTCTCGAACCTGGTCGACCTGTCGGCGATTGCGTCGGTGGGAAGCGCGTGCTCGCTCGTGATCTTCCTGCTCGTCGGCGTCTCCGCATTTCGGCTTCGCGCCGAGATCGGCGCGCGCGCTGCGATCGTGCTCGCGGCCGTTTCCCTGACCGCGATCGTGCTCGTGTTCTTCGCCGTCGACACGGCGCGCAACGCCCCCGAGACGTTCACCGCGATCGTCGCGATCACGCTGCTCGCGGTGATTCTGGACCTCGTCTGGAAGCACGTTCGCGATCCGGCGGCTCCGGCCGTCTCTGCTTAGGATCGTGTCGGGATCAGGGGACATCGACCCGGCGACGGCTGCGACCGCAACTTCGACGCCGTCGGAGATCGAGCTGCTGCTCCGCTTCACGCGCGTCGGCCATGACGCCGGCTACCCCACCGCGGAGCTCGAGGAGCGAGTGCTCGCCCTCGGGGGCGCTATCGGGCTCGATGACGTCCAGGTCTCCGTCACGCCCACGCTCATCGACGTCTCGGTCGGATCGCTTCAAGATCAACGGAGCTACGCGCTTCGTGTCCGCCCGAGCTCGGTCGACCTCGACGCCCTTGCACGGCTGGACGAGCTCGTCCTGGACGTGGTCGACGGGAGGCTCGACGCCGACGACGCGTGGAGAGCGCTGGAGGGAGCCGCCGAGCCGCTTCGGCGCCCGTGGCCGCTCGTGGTCTGCGCCTACGCGCTCGCGGGCGCCGCGGTGACTCCCGTGCTCGGTGGTAGTGGCCGCGAGGCGGCCGCCGCGGCGATCGTCGGGCTCATCGTCGGCGCGGTCGCCCTTGCCTCGCGACGGATCGTGGGTGCAGAGCCGATCGCCGCCCCGATCGCGGCCGTTGCCGCGGGCTTAAGCGCCACGATGCTCGCACAGCTTGGCGGGGACGCGAGGCCGGACGTCGTCACGCTCGCCGCGCTCGTGACGCTCCTCCCGGGCATGACGCTCACGATCGGGATGCGAGAGCTCGCAACCGAGCACCTCCAGTCCGGCGTCGCCAACACGGCGAGCGCGCTCGTCCAGCTGCTCGGCCTGGTCGTCGGTGTCGAGATCGGCCGCTCGATCGCGGTTAACTGGTTCGGTGCGGTGACCGAGGCAGCTCCCCAGTCTCAGTTCGACGCCTGGTACCTGCTCGCAGCCCTCGCAGCCGGCTTCGCGTTCACCTTCACGCTTCGCGCTCGCCTCCGCGACGCCTGGGTCATGTGCTCAGCGACCGTGCTCGCACTCGCTGCGAGCGAGCTGGGAGCCGCCCTTCTCGGACAACAGGCAGCGGCCTTTGCGGCCGCATTCGTCCTCGGAGTCGCCGGCAACTTCGTGGCGGTGCGAATCGGGCGGTCACCGCTCGTCTTCATCGTCCCCGGGGTCCTCATGCTCGTTCCCGGCAGCGCCGGCTACAACAGCGTGCTCAAGCTCGTAACCGACCAGACCATCAGCGGCATCACCGCGGGATTCGACACGTTCGTAACCGCGATCTCGATCGCGTACGGCCTGATGGTGTCGACGGTCCTGCTGCCGCGACGCTTCACACCACTGACCCCCTCCGTGCCGAACTTGGGAGAGAGGTAGGGACCCATGTGCCGATGGCTTGCGTACTCCGGAACGCCGATTCGACTCGAGGAGCTCCTCGTCAAACGCGAGCGCTCGCTCATCGATCAGAGCCTCCACGCGCGGCTTGGAGCGACCACGACGAACGGCGACGGCTTCGGTATGGGCTGGTATGACGACCAGCAGCTACCACGCGTCTATCGCAGCACGCATCCCGCGTGGAACGACCGGAACCTTCGCGAGCTCGCCGCGGGTGTCTCATCGCCGCTCTTCTTCGCGCACATTCGCGCGGCCACGGGAACGGCCGTCCAGGAGACGAACACGCACCCGTTTCGCCATGGACGGTGGCTCTGGATGCACAACGGCATGGTCCGCGAGTTCTCACAGATCCGACGCAAGCTGCTTCTCGCGGTCGACGAATCGCTGTTCCAGTCGATCGAGGGGACGACCGACTCGGAGACGATGTTCTACCTCGCGCTCTCCTTCGGTCTGGAGGAAGACCCAATCGCAGCCGTCGAGCGCATGGTCGGATTCGTCGAGGAGGTCGGGCACGAGCACGGCGTCCAGCATCCGATGCAGATGACGATCGCGACCACGGACGGGCACAGCATCTGGGCGTTCCGGTACTCGAGCGAGGGCGATTCCCGCTCCCTCTACTTCAGCACACGGATGGACACCCTCAAGGCCCTCTACCCAGATGCCGTGGTACTCATGGATCTGTCCTCCGAGACCAGGGTGGTCGTGTCGGAGCCGCTGGGCGACCTACCCGGTGTCTGGAACGAGGTTCCGGAATCTCACGTTGGGATCGTCCGGCCGGGCATCGACGAGCTCCGACCCTTCGCGCCCCGGCGATAAGACGGCGAGAACGTGTCCTGGACTGTCGGTGTTGCCACTCTGTCGACCGGCATCAGTCCTCCGACACGCTCTGGCGACGAGTGTTGCAGGCGGTTGCAGCGATCTCATCTCGCTGAAAAGGTGGCCGAGTGCGCCAGCTCGTCGACAGTGTGTGGCGATATGGCATGGGCATTTCTCGGTCGTACAGCCTGCATGCCGGATCGCAGCTGTCGGCGGCCATCGCCTATCGGGTGCTCTTCTCGCTCGTTCCGTTCGCGGCTCTGCTGCTCACCATCGTCGACCTCGTTCTTCCGGAGTCGCGGCGCGAGCAATTCGTGAACTGGCTGCTCGGCTTCGTGCCAGGGAACGACTTCGCGAAGGCGGTCGACAGGACGCTTGCGGACACTGGCGCGTCCGCGCCGATCATCGCTCTCATCGCGATTGCGACCCTCCTATGGGGCGCCAGCGGGATGATGGCTTCGATCCGTATCGCCTTCAGGGTCATCTGGGACCGCGAGCGCGGGGCGACATACGTTCGCAGCAAGCTCCGCGACTTCGCTCTGGTGGGTCTTGCTGGCGTCCTCATCCTGGCGGCGTTCGCTCTCTCACTCGTCGTCCGGATCCTCGTGGAGACGGGAGTCAGCCTCTCCGACTGGTTCGGCTGGTCCGGCGGCGACGGATTCGCGTCGACGGCCATCGAGGTGACCGCCTCGACGATCGTGGTGTTCGTCGCGCTCCTCGCCCTGTACCGTGTGGTGCCGCCCGTGACAATGAGGCTGCGCCTGCTCTGGCCGAGCGCAGCGGCCGCGGCGATCGCATTCGAAGTTGCCGGGTACGGCTACGCGATCTACGCGACGCGCTTCGCGAACTTCAACACGGTCTACGGACCGATCGGCGCGTTGCTCGCATTCCTACTGCTTGTCTACCTTCTCGCGGCGATCGTGCTGCTCGGCGCGGAGACGGCAGCGGCGCGCTCGCGGGCCTAGTGGCACGGGTCGCACCGCTCCGCACATCGGTCGCGTTCACATGGGTGAAACGGGTCGAGCCTCTTTCGTTTCGGGTCGCCGCCTCCTACCCTCTCTCCGTCATGAAGGAACCTCGCCGGGTGGAGTGCCAATGACTCCCCGCTCTCTCGCTCTCGTCGTTGCCGTGTGCGCTGTCGTCGCCCTCCTTGCCGGCTGCGGCGGAGACGACAGCACGACGACGGTCACCGTGACGACGACCGCGGCCGAGAGCCAGGCACCGCCTACCGGGCCGGCGGTCGCCGAGCTCCAGCAGGTCATGACGACGCTCGGCTACTACTCCGGCCCGATCGACGGCGTTTACGGCGACGAGACGACTGCCGCCGTCAAGGAGATGCAGACCGCCCTCGGCGTGACTGCGGACGGGATCTACGGCAAGGAGACGCACGCCGCGCTGAAGGACAAGGCGTCGTACATCACGGTCCAGATCCAGACCGCTCTCTCCAAATACGGCTATTACACGGGCGACATCGACGGCACGTACGGCTCCGAGACCGTCGCTGCCGTCAAGAAGCTCCAGACCGACCTCGGAGTCACCGCAGACGGTCGCTTCGGCCCCGAGACCGCCGCCGCCTTCAACGAGGCCGTCGCAAGCGGCGAGCTGAAGCCCGCGTAGCAATGCGGCCAGCGCGGCTGTGCGCCGGGCTCAGGCAGGATCGCGATGAACTGGCGGGCTCACACGGGCCGCTCATCGGGCGGCTGACGACGCCCGAGGTGTCCGCGTTCGACTGCGACCGAGAGGCTCGAGCCGTAGTCTGAGGCAGGTGCACTTTTGCCGTCTGTTTTTCGCCGCCCTGGCGACGCTGGCAGTGGCGGCAGCGCTCCCACTTGCCGCCGGAGGGCAACGAGGCGGCTTAGTCGTTCGCGAGTACCCAGTGCCGGCCGGCTCCCGGCCCCACGACGTCGCACCGGCTCGCGACGGCGGCGTCTGGTACACAGCCCAGGGCTCCGGCGCGCTCGGCTGGCTCGACCCGAAGACCGGCCGCGTGAGACAAGTGCCGCTCGGAGCGGGTTCCGCGCCGCACGGCGTGATCGTCGGTCCGGACGGCGCACCCTGGATCACCGACGGGGGCCTGAACGCCATCGTCCGCGTCGACCCGAAGACGCGCCGGGTCCGGCGCTTCCCGCTTCCGCCCCGCAGTGGATACGCGAACCTGAACACGGCGACCTTCGACCGCCGCGGCGTCCTCTGGTTCACCGGGCAGAGCGGCATCTTCGGCCGACTCGACCCAAAGCTGGGAAGAGTGCGCGTGTTCGCAGCGCCGCGCGGACAGGGGCCCTACGGCATCACGACCACCCCGCGAGGAGCCGTCTACTACGCATCCCTGGCAGGCAGCTACGTCGGTCGCATCGACATCCGCACGGGCAGAGCGACCGTTCTCAACCCGCCGACCCGCCGCCAGGGCGCGCGCCGCGTCTGGTCGGATTCTCGCGAGCGGATCTGGATCAGCGAATGGAACGCGGGGAGGCTCGGGATGTACGACCCGCCGGAACGCCGCTGGCGCGAGTGGCGGCTGCCAGGATCGAGCCCCCAGCCGTACGCCGTCTATGTCGACAACCGCGACATCGTCTGGCTCAGCGACTTCGGGGCGAACGCAATCGTGCGGTTCAACCCGCGCAGCCGGCGGTTCACGACGATCAGGCTGCCGAGCTCACCGGCCAACGTGCGCCAGCTTCTCGGGCGGCCGAACGAGCTCTGGGGTGCCGAGTCCGGCGTGGACAAGCTAGTCGTGGTGCGGCAACGATAGCCCCCGGGGACGGGGGCGACCCTGCGTCGCCGATTTGACACTCCTTCTGTCGTCGGCGCGAGCGACGGGCGCGCAGCGCCTTCATATCGTCGCGGTAATGAGCACTCACGCGACGGCCGTACAGCCGGCCCCGAGGCCAGCCAATCGGGTGGTCCTCGCCATGCTCAGTGCGATCTGCGTGACGCTGATCACGAACGCGCTCGACACGTCGCCGACGGTGAGCCTCATCGGAGCGACGCTTGCCGCAGCCGTTCCCGCGCTGATCAATACCGGCGGCACTCACGGTGCATTTCTCGGCGTCGGGGTGACGGCGGTCGCTCTCGGTGTGACCTACGTCGGCTTCACTGCGTTCGACAGCGCCACGGATCGGCCGCCGACCTTCCCGGTCCCCGCGAAGATGCAGCAGCAGGCGGATCCCGTCGTTCCGACGGGGAACATCGAGCTGCCCGATGTGGTCGGGAGCGTCTACGCAGACGCCGAGGCGAAGCTGAAGGAGGACGGCGTGAGCGTCGCCCGCCAGGACGTCGAGTCGGACGAGCAGCCCGAGACGGTCCTGGCGCAGGACCCGGTCGCCGGAGCGATTGTGACCGCGAATTCGACCGTGACGTTGTCCGTGTCCAACGCGCATGTGGAGGTGCCCAACGTCGTTCAGCAAGATGCCGAGACCGCGCAGGCAACCCTCGAGGGACTGGGGCTCATAGTTGAGGTCTCGCCGCAGGAGGTAGCCGACCTTTCCCAGGACGGCGTCGTTCTCGAGCAGTCTCTGGCCGGCGAGGCACAGGCTGGGGCGACGATCACGCTCACAGTAGGCACGCTTCCGACGATCACGGTGCCGACAACGACGAATTCGTGACTCCGCCCTCGTACGCCGTGAGCGACTGCCGCGGGCCCGGGATCTTGGCAGCGCCAGCTAGGGACTGGCGCACAAGCTGGCGCACGGCGACCCCGCGACACGAGAAACTTGCTGCTTAGCAGCGGCTTGTCCTACGCGATCCGAGGCTTCCTAAACCGCGAGCGCATGTGGGGGCATACCGCCTCGTTGGGGCAATTCGTACGGTAAGCAGGCGTTCTTTCGCGCATCGTCGGGCGATGAGTTTCGGTTGAGGCCGCTCCACAGCGATTCGAATGGGGTCGACTCGCGCGCGAATGACGGGCATGGTTGAGGCGGTTTCGCTTCTTCGGCCTGGCGCGGCTTACCCGCTTGGGTCGGGGCGCGAGGAACGCGAGGCTGAGAGGGATCTCTAGCGCCGCGGAGGCGAGAACGCCGGCCAAACTAGGAATCAGGTCAGCCTGTGTGACCGACCAGCCAATGCCAAACCTCGTGAACCCAGGCCGCGGGCCGGGAACGCACCGTCACGAGCGCTCACCGGCCACACGCCAGGGATCTCAAGTGTAGGCGCCTCCCCTTGGATCACGACCACGGGAAAGTACGTCACAAGAGTGCGGGGAAATACGGATAACCAAGCCATTCTTCTTGTCGAATCTCTCTCCGAACCGGGCGACCTAGGGTCGCCCCGGGAACCGTCACGATCGAGAGGTGAGCTGAGTTGAAGAAGGTTGTTTTTCGGGGCCGCCGCGAGCGCGCCTACGACATGAGCGTGCCAAGGCATACGTTCCCGCTGCGGCCTCGCACCCTCATCGTCGCCGTCACCGCCGCCTGCCTTTTCCTTGGTGCGACCGCGACTGCTGCAGTGAAAACCACAAGTGGGTCGGCTCCGTCCACCGTCGCAGTTCGGACGGTCACCCTTCATCCGGGCCAGTCGAAGCGGGTAGGCGCCTATCAGGTGCTCTGCACCACGGGGAAAGCGGCGCGTACGAAGTCACGGCTGGTGCTCCATCCCGGCCAACGGGTGACGAAGCGCCGCGTGCGCTTTCGCTGCGTGTCCGCCGCTAAGCCCATTCGGACACCGAGCCCGACACCCGCGCCCACACCGCCACCCACCCCCACCCCGACCGCGACCCCGACCCCGACCACCACGAGCGTCGCCAGCGTCGAGGAGTTCGTGAACCTCCTGCAGCGCGAATCGATGGGATCACGATGATGGCCACCTTGCGCTGCGCGCTGGTCATGGTCGTGGTCATGCTCGCGTGGGTCGGCGCAGCCGATGATGCGCTCGCGGTGCGTACGGAACACTTCGTCGCTGTCGGCGATCTGAGGCCGGATCGGATTGAGGCGACAGCGAGGATGTTCGAGGTGCTGGCGGACAGCGTGCATCAGCTCGTGCCGTCGGTGCGGGCGGTCTTTCCGCGGCCCGTGGTGATCGTGGCGCTGGCGAAGCGGCCCTCTGGCATCAAGCCCGGGTTCTTCGCGGGGCCGCCGCTCGCGTACGCCGTTGCTGGCGTCGGCGAG
>Ga0081455_10002964_pt1 | contig 19846 bp, 15 predicted proteins | sample TabmetS3T2R1_FD_70207 | JGI IMG/M metagenome (GOLD analysis project Ga0081455, IMG submission 70207) | Tabebuia heterophylla rhizosphere microbial communities from the University of Puerto Rico - S3T2R1 | ecosystem: Host-associated > Plants > Roots > Rhizosphere ... | reverse complement strand
CCCGGACCGCGATTCCGCACCCAAGGCCCCCTGCGCGCCGGCCGCCCCGAGCCCCGCGCCCGCCCCGGACCGCCACGCCGTGCCCGAGGTGTCCCGCGCGCCGGCCGCCCCGAGCCCCGCGCCCGCCCCGGACCGCCACGCCGTGCCCGAGGTGTCCCGCGCGCCGGCCGCCCCGAGCGCCGCGCCCGCTCCGGACCGCGATTCCGCACCCAAGGCCCTCCGCGCGCCGGCCGCCCCGGACCGCGATTCCGCGCCCAAGGCCCCCCGCGCGCCGGCCATCCCGAGGCCTGCGGCCGACTCTGCCCGCCACCGCGAGCCCGCGCCGTCCTCGCGCGGCCCGGACCGTACGGGCTGCGGTGGGGTTGTGGTGGCCTCCGGCCCTCCACCCGCCAGCTCACCAGCCGCGCGCACCCCCACGCCCGACGCGAAGGGCCGGCCGCTGGCCGCGCCTGTCAGGTACCGCCATTCACCGGCGACGTAGCGGTCGGGGCGGGCAGCCGCGCGGGCCAGGAGGTAGGTGGTGGCGGCGATGGCGCGGGCAGCGCGGGCCGTTTCGCGGGTGGTGCGGGCGGTGTCGCGGGCCGCGTCGATGTAGGCCTCGCGGCCGCCGTAGTTCCAGGTGCGGGTGGCGCGCGCGGCGGAGCGGGCGGCGGTGGCGGCATCGGTGGCGCGGCGCGCGGCGTCGGCGGCCAGCGCGGCGGCCTCGGGCAGGTCCAACGAGGAGGTGGTCATGAGGAGCCTCCGGCGAGTCCGGGGCGGAGCCGGGCCGCGCTGGACGCGCCGCCGTACGCCCGGGCCAGCGCGTCGCGGGCGTACTCGGCGCCGTCCGGGGTGAGCCGGTAGTAGCGCCGCCGCGGCCGGCCCTGCTCGCGCGGCTCGGCGTCCTCCCACTGCGAGACCAGCCAGCCGGCCCGCTCCAGCCGCGCCAGGATCGGGTGGATGGTGCCGGAGGGGAGCCCGGCCGCCTGGCCGAGCTCCAACCCGTACCGCTCCCGGGTCGGGAACTCCAGCAGAGCGCGGAGCACCAACTGCGTCGGCAGCGTCATCCGCAGCGCGGCGGGACCGTTGTCACCCATGCACGTACTCTACCTAGCCCCTAGGTAGAGAACAACTACCCGGACGTGCGTACGGCCGCGGTCACCTCCACCTCCAGCACCAGCCCGGGAATCGCCAGCGAGCTGATCTCCAGCAGCGTGCTGGCCGGCGTGTGCTCGCCCATCGCCTTCAGCCGGGCCGCCGCGTACGCCGGCCGCCCGGCCATGTCGGTCACGAACGCCCGCAGGTGCATCACGTCGGCGAAGCTCCCGCCGTGCGCCGCCAGCAGTTTCTCGATGATCTCGAACACCCGCGCCGCCTGCGCCGCCATGTCCCCGGGTGCGACCACGCTTCCGTCGTCGGCCATCGCGACCTGGCCGGCCAGCGTCAGCAGCGCGACACCCGGCAGATCCAGCCGCGCCACCTGCGAATAGGCCCCCACCGGGGCGGGCGCCCCGGCGGGGTTGTCGAAGCTCAGCGTCACCGCGTACTCCTCCTGATCGGATCGGTCGACCCGATCCAACCGCCGGGCCCGGGCGTCCGTCGACCGGGATTTCACCCCGTCGGCGAACCCCGTCACCGCACCCGCGCCCGCTCCATCACCTCCTCGGCGGTCAGCGGCCCGTCCGGGTGGTAGCTCAGACACATCGGCGTACGCACCTGCTGGAACCGGATCCCCTGGCTGGTCACGTAGAACTCACCGCTGCCCAGCAACCCGATCCGGCTCACGTCCCCACCCTTGGCGCTGGCCATCTCCTTGGCCGCCTCGATCTGCGCGGGGCTGTTCAGCCGCCCGTAGAACTGGGTGGTGCAGTTGCCGGCGATCCGGTTGTCCAGGTCCTTCGGCGCCTGGGTGGCCACGACCAGCCCGAGGCCGTACTTGCGGGCCTGGGCGAACAGCGAGATCGTGCTCTCCTTCGACACGGCGCTGCCGCGCGAGGGCGCCAGCGTGCGGGCCTCGTCCATGACCAGCAGCCCGCCGAGCGGCCGGTCGCGGTACGGGTTGCGCTTGACCCAGGCGAACAGGTTGGTCTGGAGCTGGTGGACGAAACCCTGCTGCTGCGCGTTGCTGGACAGGCCGACGAAGCTGATGACCGAGACGCGGGCGCGCTTGCCGGGCGCGGGTTCGAGCAGCACGCCCGGGTCGGCGGTGACCCCGGCGCCACCGAACATCGGGTCGTTGATCTGCGCGATGGTGAGCGCGTCGGCCAGCTCCGCGGCGATCGCCTCGCCACCGGCGACCCGGGTGGCCCCCAGCGGCAGGTCGGCCAGCAGTTCCACGAACGCGTCGATGCCGTGGCCGCCGCGCCGGGTGAGGTGGTCCAGCGCCTCCCGCAGCACCGCCTCCTTGCGGGCGCGGGCCGCCGGGCCGCCGGGGACGCGCGCGACCAGCGACTCCACGGCGTGGTTGAGGGCGTCCCGGTAGGCGTCGATCTCCTTCTCGCGCAGCAGTTCGGTCAGGTCGGGCAGCGGTTGGAACGACAGCGGGTTGCCGCCCTGCCGGTTCGGCGTCCAGATCACCACATCGGTGGTGGCGTGGTATTCCTCGGCCAGCCGCGCGTCCTCGTCGGTCCAGCCCGGCGGCGGCTCGGGCCACCGGTCGCCGAGCCGGGCCAGGTCGTTGTTCAGGTCCAGCACGATGCTGGACACCCCGGCCAGCGCCGCCTCCTCGACGATCCGGCGCAGCTTCACCGTCTTGCCCGAGCCGGACCCGGCGAACATCGCCACGTGGTAGGTGAAGGTCCGCAGCGCGACCGGGACCGGTTGCCCGTCCCGCAGCCGCCGGCCCACCACCAGGGACTCCGGCTCGCTCATGCCGCTGGAGACCTGCTCGGGCACCGACGGCTCGGGTACGGCTGCCACCTCGCCGAGCACCCGGGACAGTAGCGTCGTGCCGCTGGCCGGGCGGCGGACCTCCAGCCAGCCCTGGGTGGCCGGATCGCCCTCGGCGAGCAGGTCCTTCAGCGCGGCGAACACGGCCAGGTCACCGCCGTCCACGCCGAGGTCCTGGCCGCCGGCCCCGCGCAGCCGCGCCAGCAGGTCCCGGGTGGCCGCGCCGCTGGACCACTCGGCGTTGCGCAGCACGACCAGGTGGCGGGGGAGCGGGCCGTCGACGCCCGCGGCCGACATGGCCTCGGTGAGCTGCTTCTGGTAGCGCCGGTGGTGCACCGCGCCGATCGCGCGGAACGCCCAGTGGACCTCCGACTCGGTGGCGGCATCGACCTCCTGCCGCAGCCGGGCGTGCAGGTCGGGGTTGCGGCCGGTACCGGTCTCGCAGGTGAACCGGTGCCCGGCGGCGCCCTGCTCGATGATCCAGGCGCGCAGGCCGGCCGCCAGCAGGTCCGGCATCACCGCGTCCTCCCGCGCCGGATCCAGCGCGGCGGTCACCTCCGCCGCCCGTACGAGCGAGGCGAACCGCTCGTCGAGCGCGCCGTACCCCCCGGCCGGCTCCGGTGCCGCGGCCACCGGCGCAGCGGGCTCGACCACCACGTCGAAGCGCTCCAGCTCGCGGACCAGGTCGCCGGCCAGGCACTGCTGGACGTGCTCGTCGATGCGTTGCAGCAGCGTCCGCGGCGTCATGCCGGGCGCGGTGCCGAACGCGGCGGGCGCGATGGGCCAGGTCGGGTACGGCGGCGCGAAGCCGGTCGCGGCGTACGGCGCGGTGAAGCGCTGGATCGCGATGGCCTCGGCGAGGGCCGGGTCGGCGATGGTCTGGAGCATGATCGGGCTGCGGAACCGGTCCGGCACCGAGGCCAGGGCCCGCCGCTTCACCAGGTCCCAGCTGGACTCGAAGCAGGCCAGCAGGCACAGCGTCCGCCGGGACTGCTGCCACAGCGCCATCCACCCGCCCGCGACGCCCTCCACCAGCGCGTCCTGGGCGCGCTGCTCCGGGCTCTCCCCACCGGCCAGCAGCGCCTTGTGCGCCTGGGCCAGCAGGTTGTCGACCTGGTCGATGGCCAGCACGCTCGGTCCGGTCAGCGCGAGCAGTTCGCAGATCTCCTCGACCAGCCGCTGGTCGTCGATGGTCCGCTGCCGCAGCCGCCACGAGGGCGCTTCCAGCGGCGGCTCGCCCGGCTCGCGGTGCGCGAGGTAGGCGGCCGCGGCGTCCTGGGCGTCCACGTCGTCGGCGCAGGCGTGGCAGACCAGCGCCCGCAGCGTGTCCCGGCACTCCTGGACCGCGCCGCGGTACCGGGTGCGCAGCACGCCCTCGAACCGGACCAGGTCCTCCGGCTTCAGCGCCGTACGCCCGGTGATCGCGTCGGTCAGCGCGCTGTCCGCGCCGGCCACCGCGCACAGCCGCCGCAGCATCAGGGTGAGCTGGGTGTCCGCGCCGTCCACGGTCCGGTTCAGGTCCTTGCGCACCGAGCGGAGGACCTGCTCCCAGAACGGGCGGCCGCTGCTGAAGTCGGCGTACAGGAAGTAGCCGCCCTGGTGCAGGATCTGGTCGCGGACCCAGCCGAGCAGGTGGGTCTTGCCGGCGCCGTTGTCGCCCTGGATGACCAGGCCGAGCGGGCTGCGGTCCCCGGCGGCGGCCGCGATGCCGGCCAGTACGGCCTCCTCGGCGGCCTTCTGCACCCCCTCGACGTGGTAGGGCATGGGCTGCCACACGTCCTTGTCGGTGGGCACCCAGTCCCGGGCGGCGGCCCGCAGCGCGCGCCGTTCGTCCTCGGCCAGCGGCCGGTCGGTGCTGGTCACGGTGCGCCCCCTGTCAGCCGGTGATCGCCAGGCGGTGCTTGGCCACGCCGCCGACCACCAGGGCGGCATCGTGGTCGCGCTGGGTCAGCACCTTCTGGTTCACCTGCCGGGTCAGGTGGACCGCGGGCGTACGCTCCATCGCCACCAGCGCCGCGTCCACCTCCGCGCGCGGGATGCCGCCGAGCCGGTCGCGTACGTCGGCCAGGTCGACCGAGTCGCCCGCGCCGGCGGCCAGCGCGGTGTAGGCGGCCCGGATGCGGGCCTCGGTGCTGGGCGGGGTGCCGAAGACGTCGGCGAGGGTGAGCCGCTCCCGGTCCAGGTGGCCGCGGAAGGTCCGCAGCACCAGGTACAGCGCGGCGTCCAGGGCGGTGCCGCGGTGCGGGCGGTCGGCGACCATCTCCTCGGTGCACCAGCGCCAGCCCGCGTCGGTCAGCTCGTGCACGTACCGGCGCTTGACCAGTTCGCTGCCGACCAGCTTCAGGTCGACCAGCTTGAGCCGGGACTGGCCGGTGAGGTCGAAGCCCACCGCCTCCCTCAGGTCCACATTGGACACTGGTCGCGCCAGTGCCAGCAGGGCGAAGAGCGTGGCCCGCTCCTTGTTCGTCAGTTGCCCGTGGACCACGGTGCTGCCTTCCTGTTCGGTGCCTGCGGAGTCAGTCGAGGCGGGGTCAGTCGAGGACGGTGAAGGTCTGCGGCCGGTACGGGTCGGTGGCGCGGCCGGTGCCGATGCCGGTGCCGAGCAGCAGGCGTACCCGCGCCCGGTCCCGGTGCGCGGCGACCGCGGCGGCGTAGGTCTGGCCGTCGGGCAGCCGGAACCACGCGGTACGGCCGGATTCGCGCACCATGATCCGGAAGCGGTCGGCGCCGCCGGCGGTGTCGTGCAGGTCCTCGACCTGCCCGGTGACCGAGGTCGGCGCGGTGGCCGCCGGGCGGGGTGGGCGCTCGGCGGCCCGGCGCAGTGCCCGGCCGGCGCCCGGCTCGAAGGCCACGGTGCGCGCCGGCAGGTCGCCCGGTACGCCGTGCGCCCACTGGAAGCCGATCTCGAAGGGCTGCTCGCTGCCGTCGCCGGCCAGGCCGGCCAGCGCCTGGCACAGCCGGCGCGGCAGCCCCGCGTCGCGGAAGGCGGCGGGATCGCCGGCCGCGGCGGCGCGCTGGGCGGCGGCGACCGCCTCGTACAGCGCGGTCACCAGGCCGCGGCTGCCGGGCGCGACCGGGACGTGCACGGTGAAGACGTAGCTGCCCGGGTAGGTGGGACCGAGCCGGACCTGGCCGCGCGGGTCGCCGTACCCGGGTCCGGCGCGGCGCCGCGCGATGCGGTCCACCGACTCGAACATGCTGTCGATGCCCTTCATCGCGGCCAGCCCGTCGGCGATCCGGATGGAGCCGCTGGGCAGGCCGGCCGGGTGCGTGCGGTAGGTGACGGTGTCGACGGCCGGGCTGCCGATGTCGCGGGTGATGTCGGCGGCCGGGCGGCGCTCCACCTCGGCGAGTACGCGCAGGACGGCGCGCTTGCGGCGGTCGCTGTCGCCGAGGGAGTCACTGGGCGGCACCAGGACCTCGTGGTCGCCGGGGTCGCGGGCCCACAGCGCGGCGCCGTTGAAGGTGTCCGGCAGGCGGCGCCAGCCGGTGCCGGCGAGGTAGCCGTCGAGGTCGGCCACACGGGGCAGGTCGGCCATCACGGTGCCGCGCAGAGCGTGTGGAGCGTACGGGCGGTGAGCAGGTTGGCCACCGGCACCGCGACCGGCCGGGTCCGCCCCGGGTCCGGGTCCTTGATCGGCGCCTGGTCGGCCAGGGAGCGGTAGAAGGCCAGCTGGCGCAGCAGCACACCCTCGGTGTGGTACTCGTGGTCGGCCGCGGCGCTGGCGTGCAGGTTCACGATCACCAGGTAGCAGGGGACGGTGAACTCCCGGCCCGCCAGGAGGTTGAAGTGCGTCTCGCTCAGGCGGTCGTAGGCCCAGTGGCCGTCGACGCGGACCGGCTCCGGCCACGCCTCGACCCGTACCTCGAGGGCCGGGTGGGACGCCGCCGGGAGGCTGAAGCCGAGGTCGATGCCGTCATCGTCGATGTCCTCGACGTAGGTTCGCAGACCGGCAGCGGAGGCGATGACGCGGACGTAGTCCTCGGCGAATCTCTGCCGCGGATCGCGAGCACCGGACACGCACCCTCCCCGCGCGACTCGCCTCGTGCGCGGCTGAGCCTACGGTTGCGTTGGGGAGATGGGTCCGGTTGGAACGGGACTGTCGAGCTTTCGGCCAGTCCGGCGGATCTTGTCCATTTCGGCCCGCCGGACCGGCCGGTCGTACGGCCTACGGATCAGCCGTCGTAGTCCCAGTTGCCGCCGTTCAGGTTGTAGAAGTCGGTGATGGCGGCCCGGCAGTTGGGGCAGGTGTGGCCGACGTTGAGGGCGGAGTTCGCGCCGTAGCAGCCCCAGTGGATCAGGTGGCCGCACGGGTGGAACTTGACGTCACAGACGGTGTTCAGGCACAGCGGGCACTGGCTGGCCATCTCGCCGGGCAGCACCGCGTGCGCGACCGGACCGGCCACGACCGGCGCGGGGGCGACGACCACGGGTGCGGGTGCGGGCGCGAGCACCACCGGCGCCGGGGCGACCGCGCCGTAGCCCCCGTCGTCGCTGCTGCTGTCGTCCTCCTCGCTGTCGCTCCACTCCATCTCGCTGCCGTACTCGTTCTCGCTGCTGTACTCGCTGGTGGTCTCGTCCTCGCTGCTGCTCTCGTCGCTGGAGTTGTAGGTGTAGGTGCTCATGCCGGCCCCCCAAGATAGGCACGTAATCAGGCGATTCCGGACGGTAGTCGACCGGGATGGGGTGGCGGAATATCGCGGGGGCTGGTGTGTCCGCACAGGCGGGCGTATGTCCCTTGTGGGCAGCACGTTCCGGCTAACGGCGGGCGTGGGACAGGGGCGGGGCGTCGACCGGGCAGGTGTGCCGGCGGTCCGGCGGGTGGCACTGCTCGGCGCGGGTACGGACGGTGAGCCAGGCCAGGATGCCGGCGACCGCCAGCAGCGCGGCGCACTCGATCATGGCCAGCCGGAAGCCGGCGGCGAAGGCGGCCGGGTGCTGGTAGTCGTCGCCGGTGATGCCGGCGCTGAGCGGCAGCGTGGCCACGGCGAGCAGGCCGGCGGCGCGGGCGACGGCGTTGTTGACCCCGCTGGCGATGCCCGCGCGGTGCTCGTCCGCGGCGGCCAGCACCGCGGCGGTCAGCGGCGCCACCGAGATGGCCAGGCCCAGGCCGAAGACGGTGACCGCGGGCAGGACGCCGCCGGCGTACGAGGAACCCTCGTCCAGGCGGGCCAGCAGCAGCGTGCCGACCGCGCACACCAGCGGCCCGACGGTCATCTGCGGGCGCGGGCCGATCCGCTGGGCCAGCGCGGCGGAGCGGGCCGACAGCAGCAGCATCAGCGCGGTGACCGGCAGCAGGGCGGTGCCGGCGACGATCGGGCTGAAGCCGACCACCACCTGGAGGTAGACCACCAGCAGGAACAGGATGCCGCCGAGCGCGGCGTACATCGCGAAGGTGACCAGGTTGGCGGCGCTGAACTGGGCGGAGCGGAACAGCCCCAGCGGCAGCATGGGGTCGCGCGCGGTGCGCTCGCGCAGGAAGAAGGCGACCAGGCCGAGTACGCCCAGCACGCCGGCCAGCACGGTCGTACCGCTGAGGCCGTCGCCGGCCCGGACCAGCGCCGCGGTGACCCCGGCCAGCCCGAGCGCGCCGAGCGCCGCGCCGGCCAGGTCGAAGCGGCCGTGCGCGTCCGGGTCCCGGGTCTCCGGCAGGTGCCGCGCGGCCACGGCCAGGGACAGCAGCGCCAGCGGCAGGTTGATCAGGAACACCCAGCGCCAGGACCAGCCGAGCAGCCAGCCGCCGAGGAACGGGCCGACCGCGCCGGCGATGCCGCCCAGCCCCGACCAGGCGCCGACGGCCCGGCCGCGGTCCTCCGGCACGAAACTGGCCTGCATGATCGCCAGGCTGCCGGGGGTGAGCAGGGCGCCGCCGACGCCCTGGAGCATCCGGGCCGCGACCAGCACCGGCAGGCTCGGCGCCAGCCCGCACAGCAGCGAGGCCAGCGCGAACCAGGCCACGCCGATCATGAACACCCGGCGCCGGCCGTACCGGTCGCCGAGGGAGCCGCCGATCAGGATCAGGCTGGCCAGGGTGAGTGTGTACCCGCTGACCGTCCACTGGAGGCCGGCCAGCGTCCCGCCGAACTCGCGGCCGAGCGCCGGCAGCGCCACGTTCACCACGGTCGCGTCGAGCATCGCCATGCTGGAGCCGAGGACGGCGGCGAACAGCACCCACCGCCCGCGCGCCTCACCCAGCGTGACCAGGTCGGGGGTGGTGGCGGTTGCGGTCATGCCCCGCACTCTAAGGTCTGTGTTCGCGGCAGGCCCTGGGCGCGGCCCCGCGGTCGAGCGGCTGACGGGCGCGCCGTAGGGTCGGTGACATGGCCACGATCAGCGAACGCCACCTGTTCGGACCCGGCCCGAGCAACCCGTACCCGGAGGCCACCGCGGGTCTCGCCCTGCCGCTGCTCGGCCACCTGGATCCGGAGTTCCTGCGCATCCTGGACGAGACCTCCGACCGGCTGCGCACCGTGTTCGGCACCGGCAACGCGCGCACCCTGCCGCTGTCCGGCACCGGCTCGGCGGGCATGGAGGCGGCGTTCGTCAACACCGTCGCCGACGGCGATGTCGTGGTGGTGGCGGCGAACGGGCTGTTCGGCGAGCGGATGATCGAGGTGGCCGGCCGGTGCGGCGCGCAGGTCGTCCCGGTCCGGTTCGAGTGGGGTACGCCGGTCGAGGCCGGCGCGGTCATCGCCGCGCACCCCGACCCCAAGATCATCGCCGTGGTGCACGCCGAGACCTCCACCGGCGTCCGCAACGACGTGGCCGCGCTGGCCGCCGCGCGCGACGCCGACCGCCCCGACGCGCTGCTGCTGGCCGACTGCGTGACCAGCCTCGGCGGCATCGAGGTCGCGCTGGACGGCTGGGGCGTGGACATCGCCTACTCCGGTACGCAGAAGTGCCTGGGCGTGGCGCCGGGGCTGGCGCCGTTCAGCATCGGCGAGCGGGCCTGGGAGCGCCGGGTGCCGGTGCCGCGCTCGTGGTATCTGGACCTGAACCTGCTCGGCGGGTATGTCGGCGCCGCGGCCGGGCAGCGCGGGCGTACGTACCACCACACCGCGCCGGTGGCCATGGTCGCCTCGCTGCACGCCGCCCTGGGCCGGGTGCTGGCCGAGGGCCCGCCCGCGGTGTGGGCGCGGCACGCCGAGGCCGGCGCCGTCCTCCAGGAGGGGCTGGCCGGGCTCGGGCTCGACCTGTTCGCCGCCGACGGGCACCGGCTGCCGGAGCTGACCGCGGTACGGGTGCCGCCGGGCGTGGACAGCGCCGCGGTCCGGCGCGCGCTGCTGGAGCGGTACGGCATCGAGATCGGCGGCGGCGTCGGGCCGTACGCGGACTCGGTGTGGCGGATCGGGCTGATGGGCCGCAACGCCACCCGGGCCAGCGCCGAGCTGCTGCTGGCCGCCCTCCAGGACGTCCTCAAGGGCTGACCGCGGTGTCGACCTCCGGCGTGCTGGCGAGCGTGGACGGCTGGGGCGCGGCGCACGCGGCGGCGGCCGTGGTCGGGCCGGCGGGGGTGCTCGCGGCGTACGGGCCGACCGGGCAGGGGTTCGCGCTGGCCTCGGTGACCAAGCCGCTGGCGGCGCTGGCCGCGCTGGTCGCGGTGGAGGAGGGCGCGGTCGAGCTGGACGCCCCGGTGACGCCGTACGGGCCGGAGGGGGCGAGCCTGCGGCACCTGCTCGCGCACGCCTCCGGCCTGGTCTTCGACGGCGCTCCGCAGCCACGGCGCGCGCTGGCCCGCCCGGGTGCGTCCCGGATCTACTCCAACGCCGGCATCGAGGCGGTCGCCGAGGTGGTCGAGGCGGCCACCGGGATCGCCTTCGCCGACTACCTGGACCAGGCGGTGTGCGAGCCGCTGGGGTTGCGCGGCACGGTCCTGCACGGCTCGCCCGCGTGGGCCGGACGGTCCACTGTGGACGATCTGGCCGCGGTGGCGCGGGAGCTGCTGGCGCCGCGGCTGCTGCACGCGAGCACGCTGGCGGAGGCGAGCTCGGTGCAGTTCCCGGGGCTGGTCGGGGTGCTGCCCGGCTTCGGCCGGCAGGACCCGAACGACTGGGGCCTGGGTGTCGAGATCCGCGGGCACAAGTCGCCGCACTGGACCGGCTCGCGCAACAGCCCGGGTACGTTCGGGCACTTCGGCCAGGCCGGTACGTTCCTGTGGGTCGACCCGGCGGTACGGCTGGCCGCCGTGGTGCTGACCGACCAGCCGTTCGGGCCGTGGGCGGCCGCGGCGTGGCCGGAGTTCTCCGACCGGGTGCTGGCGGAGTTCAGCGGGTGGGCCGGCTGAGGTAGCCGGGCCGGTGCCCGCGGCTGGCGGCCCGGTCGCCGCCGGAGACGGTGGTGGGCGGCTTGGCGGCCGGTCCGGCGCCGCCGGAGGCACCCGGTGCGCCGCCGCGGTGGCGTGCGGGCGGGTGCGGCGGCGCGGTCCTGGTGGGCGCGATGATCGCGGTGCCGGTGCCGGCCGGCACCCGGGTGGTGGCCGGCGTGCTGGTGACCGCCTTCTCGGCCTGCGGGTCCTGGGCGACCTCGACGGCGCTGCGCGCGGTGCTGAGCCTCGGCCCGGGAACGTGGGCCTGACCGGGCGCGCTGGCGGCGGCGACCGGCCCGCGGGCCGGGTCACCGGCGCCCTGCTGCCGCCCGAGCAGCACCTGCGCCGCCCCCGAGGCGGCCAGCGCGGCCACGCCCACCATGCCGGCGGCCAACACCGCCCGGACCCCCCGGCGCGGCACCGGCACCGCGGCCGCCAGTCTCGGCAACACCACCCCCACCAACCCACCCCTGCCCTGCCGCCGCCCGGTCGCGGCCCGCCCGGCAGCCGCACCCCGCCGGTCGGCGCCAGCCCGCCCCGCGGCCCGTCCCGCCGCGGTGGCCAAGCCCACGGCCGCAGCCAGGTCCTTGGCGGCTGGCCGGTTGGCGGCGGCCGCCTCCGGGGCGGCTCGGTTCGTGGCGGCGGCTCGTCCTGCGGCGGCTCGTCCTGCGGCGGCTCGGCGGTGGCGGGGTAGGAGGGCGGCGAACAGTGCGGCCGGGGCGAGGTGCTGGCCGCGGCGGCGGGGAATCGCCGGTTCGGTGATGGGTACGGTCGCGGCGCGGATCACCCGTGTCGCACCGCCGCCGTGACCGGCACCGCCGCCCGTGCCGCCGCCGGCCGACCGGGCGCCGCGACCGGCGGTGGTACCGGCCGTGCCGCCGGTGCCGGTGCCGCGGTGCCGGGGCGGCGCCGGCCGGTCCAGCTCGTGCAGCCGCCGCTCCACGCCGAGCCCGACCTGCAGCCGGGCCACCTCGCCGGCATGCTCGGCCGCGGCGTACTCCAGGAGTAATCGCACCCGCGCGGCATCCCGCGGCCGGGACAGCAGCCCGTGTACGGATTCCGCGCCGCGCAGGTGCAGCAGCGACACCGGCCGCCCGGTGGCGTGCTCGATGAGCGTGACCTTGTCCAGCGGCCACTCGGTCAGCCCGGCCGGGCCGTGGAAGACCACCCGCTGGTCGGTGAGGGTGACCGCGCCGTGCCCGCGGACCCGCTGCGGCTCGGCCGGCAGGCTGGGCCGGCGCAGCGCCAGTTCGGCGGCCACCCGCGCGGCGTACCGGGCGTACTCCGGGTGGGTCGTGCCGGCCGGCCGGGACACCTCGACCAGCACCAGCGCCGGCAGCACGGCGAGCACCCGCTCACCGCGGTGCAGCGGCAACGCCGGGTCGGCCGGCCGGCGGGCCGGTTGGGCGCCGAGTGCCTGGATCAGGTGCTCGGCCTGGATCAGCAGTCGCTCCACGTACTGCCAGCGCGCCAGCAGTGCGGCGTACTCCGCCTCGCGGAGCGCGTCCTGCCTGGCGGACCGGCGGGACAGCCGGGCGCGCGCCGGCTGCGGACCGTCCGTTTGCATGCTTCCCCCCTGGTGCGGTCCCGAATCTAGGGGACCGCCGGACCCCGCGCGGACGCGTTCACCAGGAACTCACCCCAACGGGCAGAGAGCTTGGCCACCCCGCCACCCACCTGAGTGGCGGGTTAAGGGCAGCCGGGCCGGCTAACCTCAACAGGTGACCGACGTGCCGACGCTGTTCGACGAGCAGGCGGAGGCTGCCGCGCGGGCGGCGGCACCGCTGGCGGTGCGGATGCGGCCGGAGAGCCTGGCCGAGCTGGTCGGTCAGGAGCACCTGCTCGCGGCGGGCAGCCCGCTGCGCCGGCTGGTCGAGGGCGACGCGCCGATGTCGCTGATCCTGTGGGGCCCGCCGGGCACCGGGAAGACCACCATCGCGCACGTTGTCTCGCGGGCGACGCGGCGCCGGTTCGTACCCTTGTCGGCCCTGAACGCCGGGGTGAAGGACGTCCGGGCCGTCATCGAGGAGTCCCGCCGGGAGTTGGGCCTGTCCGGCCGGCAGACGGTGCTGTTCATCGACGAGGTGCACCGCTTCTCCAAGACCCAGCAGGATTCGCTGCTCGGCGCGGTCGAGGACCGGATCGTCACCCTGGTCGCTGCCACGACCGAGAACCCGTACTTCTCCATCGTTTCGCCCCTGCTGTCGCGGTCCATCGTGCTGACCCTCCAGCCGCTCACCGACGATGACGTACGCACCGTCGTACACCGCGCGCTGGCGGCGCCGCAGGGACTCGCGGGTGCGGTCACGCTTGCGGCCGATGCCGAGGAGCACCTGCTGCGGATGGCCGGCGGGGACGCGCGCAAGGCGCTGACCGCGCTGGAAGCCGCCGCCGGGTCCGCGGTCGCCGCGGGGGAGAGCGCGGTCGACCTGGCCACGCTGGAGAAGGCGATCGACACCGCCGCGGTCCGGTACGACCGGGACGGCGACCAGCACTACGACGTGGCCAGCGCGCTGATCAAGTCGATCCGCGGGTCCGATGTGGACGCCGCGCTGCACTACCTGGCCCGGATGATCGAGGCGGGGGAGGACCCGCGGTTCATCGTGCGGCGGCTGGTGATCCTGGCCTCGGAGGACATCGGGATGGCCGACCCGACGGCGCTGACCACCGCGGTCGCGGCCATGCACGCGGTCCAGTTCATCGGCATGCCGGAGGCCACGCTCACCCTGTCGCACGCGGTCATCCACCTGGCCACCGCGCCGAAGTCCAACTCGGCGACGCTGGCCATCGGCGCCGCCATGGCCGACATCCGCGCCGGGCTCGCCGGTCCGGTGCCGGCGCACCTGCGCGACGCCCACTACCGCGGCGCGGCCAAACTCGGGCACGGCGCCGGGTACGAGTACGCCCACGACGCGCCGGGCGGGGTGGCGGCGCAGCAGTACGCCCCGGACGCGGTGTACGGGCGGGACTACTACCGGCCGACCGGGTACGGCGCCGAGCGGCCGATCCAGGAACGGCTGGCCAGGCTGCGCCGCATCCTGCGGGGACCCGGGGACGAACCGCCCTCGGGCGAGCAGCGGTAGGGCGGGGACCATGACCGAGGACCTGGCCGGTGGCGGGGGCCGTCCCGCGCCGCGCTGGGTCCGTACCCTCGCCGGTGTCGTGCTCGCCGCCGTGGTGGTCCTCGGGGCCGTCCAGGCCCAGCACGCCACCCCCAGCCAGGTACGCCCGCCGGACCGCGACAGCGGCGGCCCGACCGACCCGCCGGTCGACTTCGGCGCGCTGCCCGCCGGCGCGCGTACCGGCCTGCGGCTGGTCGTCGGCGGGCACACCGTCACCGAGCTGGACCTGGACGGCGGTACGTCCCGGCAGGTGAACGGGGTGCCGGCGGTGACCCGCGGGTACCGGCTGACCCGCACCGACGGCGGCGCGATCATCGCCCAGGCGCAGCCCGGCTGCCCGGCCTGCGGCTCGCCGGTGTACGTCATGACCGGCGGCGGCCCGCGGGTGGTCCGGGTGGACGGGTACGACGCGGTGGTGCCGGCGGCGCGGCCGGACCGGCTGTGGGGCTACCGGCTGGCGCCGCGGCAGGACCGGACCGGGACCGTGCGCGAGCTGGACCTGTCCGGGGCGCCGACCGGCCGGGCGTACCCGCTGCCGGCGGGGCTGTCGGTGCAGCGCGGCACGGTCGCGGGCCTGCTGGTGGTGCAGTGCTGCGGCCCCAACTTCGCGCTGTGGAACCCGGCCACCGGGCGTACGCTCCGGCAGCTCGGCGCGGTGCTCGCCGCGACCGCCGACCGGGTCGCCTGGGCCGTGCCGGCCTGCGTCCTGGACTGCCCGGTGTGGCTGACCGACCTCGCCACCGGGGTGGACCGGAAGGTGGAGGTGCACGCCGACGGGCTGAGCCGCATCCAGATCGAGTCCGGCTCGCAGTCGGTCGAGGGCGGGGCGTTCAGCCCGGACGGCGGCACGCTGGCGCTGCTCGTCCCGCACCGGCCCAGCGGCGGCAGCACCGGGCCCACCCAGGAGGTGTACCTGCTCACCCGGGACCGGGTCATCCGGGTGGTGGACAGCACCGTGGCCGCGGAGATCATCCCGGACATGATGTGGTCCGGCAGCCGGCTGGTCCTCACCATCCTGCGCGGGGGCGCCACCCCGCGCCTGTCCATCGCCACCGCCACCCTCGACCGCCCCGAACTGCTCCGCGCCGGCACCCTCACCGGCATCGCCGCCGTGGTCCGCTGATGCCCACCCCCGACCCCGGCCCGGCCGCCTACCCCGGCCCCGCCCCCAACCCCACCGGCGGCCGCGCCGCCGACCCTGACCGCGCCGCCGACGCCGACCTTGTCGCTGGTCCGGAGCGCTCGCGGGTGTGGCTGCGGCGGCTGCTCGACCGGACCGGTGGCGGGTCGGGGCAGCAGGTGCCGCGCTGGCTGGTTCGGACCGGCGCCGGGGTGGCGCTGCTGGCGGTCGTGGTGGTCGGTGGGATACAGGGCCGGCAGGCGCACCCGACCCCGCAGGCGGCACCCCCGCAGCCCGCCCCGCCGGTGGCCTCGTTCACCGGTCCGGCGCTGACCGACCCGGTGCCCTTACGCCTGCTGCTCGCCTCGTACACGGTGGCCGAACTGGACCTGGAGACCGGCCGGCGCACGACCATCATGGGCATCCCGGAGACGCCGAACGGCTACCGCCTGTCCCGGCTGGACGGCGGGACCGTGCTGGCCCGCGCCCAGGGGAGCTGCCCGCACTGCCCGGGCCCGATCTACCTGATCCCGGCCGGCAGCCACGACGGCTTCGCGCTGCGCGACTGGGACAACGTGATCCCGGCCGGCAGCCCGGACCGGCTGTGGGGCTACCGGTTCGCGGCCGGCCCGGCGCCGGACGCCACCACCGTGCGCGAGCTGGACCTGGCCGGGCACCCCACCGGCCCCACCTACCAGTCGAAGCCCGGCGCCACGCTGATCCGCGGCACGGTGGCCGGCCTGCTGCTCAGCCGTACCCGCCAGCTGTTCGTGGTCGACCCGCGCACCGGCGAGACCCGCTACCGGCTCGACGGCGAGTACATCGCGGCCAGCGCCGACCAGGTGGCCTGGATCGACCACCGCTGCTACTCCGGCTGCGCCCTGCGCGTGCTGGACCTGCGTACCGGCAAGAACATGCTCTACCCCACGCCCGGCCGCCCGTTCCGCGCCGCGTTCGGCCAGGGCACGGTCGGGCTGGCCGCCGCGGTCTCCACCGAGCTCGCCGACGGCGGGCACCAGGCGCAGGTGTACCTGCTCGGCGACCAGCGGCCCCGCCCGCTGTCCAGCCCGGTCTCGATCAGCGTGTCGCTGGAGTGGTCGGGCGTCTACCTGCTGATGGCCACCGCGGGCGGGCTCATCACCGACGGCCCGCCCGCGCTGTCCGCGGCCCTGTACGTCCCGGGCTGGCCGCAGGCCCGGCGGATCACCGGCCCGGGCCTGTCCGGCGCCCAGATCATCCCGCGCTAGCTAGCCGGTGATCGCGAGGGAGGCCAGCGGCGCGAGGGTGCCGAGGTCGTTGGCCAGCAGGTGGTCGTAGGTCAGCGTCCACAGCGTGCCACCGACCACCAGCGAGCGCAGCGAGCTGCTCCAGGCCTCCTCGCCGGCGCCGCGGACGCTGCCCACCTGGGTGATGCTGCCGTCGCCGACGTGCAGCACCAGCGCACCGCCGCGCGGCCGGCCGGCGGCGCCGTCGCTGGCCACCGGCACCACCACGGTCCCGGTGGGCGCCCAGTAGAGGAAGGCGTGCGGCTCCTGGGCCAGCGTCGGGTACATCCCCGACAGCACCAGCCGCGCGGTCCGCGCCGGCCGCGCCGGGTCGGTCACGTCGAACACCGAGACCTGCATGCCCGTGGTCCGGCCGGCCGTGGTCGCCTCCTGCCCGACGCCGATCAGCCGGTCGGCGCCCTGCGGGTGCAGGTAGCTGGAGAACCCGGTCAGCTGCAGCTCGCCGGCCACCGCAGGGTGGTCCGGGTCGCGCAGGTCGACGGTGTACAGCGGGTCGGTCTGCCGGAAGGTCACCACGTACGCCACCGGCCCGGCGTACCGCACCGCGTAGATCTGTTCGCCCTTGCCGAGCCCGCCGACGCTGCCGGTGACCCGCAGCCGGCTGCCGTCGCGGGCCAGCACGGTCACCGAGCTGCTCTGCTTCGGCGCCAGCCCGACGGTGCTGGCCACCCGCAACCGTCCCTGGTACTCAGACATGGCGTAGCTGTTCAGCAGCGAGCCGGGCACCAGGCCAGAGGCGAGCAGGCGCGGCCGGGCGGTGCCGGAAATGTCGAGCTGGTAGATCTCGGTGCTGGCCCGCGCCGCCCGCGCCGCGTCGCCGAAGAACTCCCACCGGCGGTCGTTGGCGACGTACAGGTTGGTGGCCGTGGCGTAGACCAGGTCGCCGTCGGTGGCCAGCGTGACCGGGTCGCCGTTGCCGAGGTCGGCGGACAGGTCGAGGGTGAGCACGCTGAGCAGGTCCCCACCGGAGAACTTCGCCGGCACGCTCACCGCGCCGCAGTCGACCCTGCCGGACTCGGTGCGGCCGGCCGCGGTCAGTGTCCACTTCGGCAGCCAGGCGTCGATCCCGGCCCGCTCGATGACCTTCCGGTTGGCCGCGATCCGCAGCGCGTCGGTGCGGGCGCCGGGCAGGTACGGGAAGGTGAGGTCCGGGATGGAGCTGAGCACGATGCGCGCGGTGCTGCCGACCTGCCGGGCGTCCACCTCGATGCTGTTGAAGCTCAGCGTGCCCAGCAGCCGCGGCGCCGCGCCGGACAGGTCCACCAGGCTCAGCCCGGTCACGCCCTGCGGCAGGTACGGCGTGGGGTGCCGGGGGCCGATCGGGCTGCCGGTATACCCCATGCCCATCCCGCCGATGACCAGCGCGCGGTCGCCGGACAGCAGCAGCTGGCCGCCGTAGCCGACGTCGGGCAGCGCCAGCGACCCGGTCTGCCGGCGGGTGGCCGCGTCCACCACCCGCAGCATGTTGCCGCTGACCAGGACGATCCGCCGGCCGTCGGTCTTCACCAGGTCCGGCTCCTCGACGCCGGCCTCCTGCACGTTCGTACCGGAGTGCTCGGGGCTGCCCGCCGCGCCGGGCGCGTCGGACTCCGCCGGACCGCGCGCGCCCGGCGTCGCGGCCGCCGGCACGAGCACCCGCGACCCGTGCCCGGAGGGCAGCCCGTACGGCCCGACCGAGGCCTTGGCCGCGTCCTTCAGCGAGCGCAGCAGCGGCGCGCAGGAGTCGAAGGAGGCCAACCGATACGGCGCAGCCTGCACCGTCGGATCGGGCGCCGCCGGCGACGGGTGGGCCGGCGGGCGGGCGGAGGTGCAGCCGGCCAGCACCGGCACCAGCAGGGCCGCGGCACACAGTGAACGTCGCATGTGTCAGGGACACCGCGACCGGGCCCGGGGTTGCTCGCAGGGATGAACGGCAGCCAAATACGGTAAGTATTCGGCCGAGCGGTAGGGTCGCTCGGGACCAGCCCCTCATCCCCCGACCAGCCTGGAGACTCGCGTGACCGGTGGACAGATCGCCGCGATCATCGCCGCGGCGGCCTTCGTGCTCCTGGTGGGCCTGCTCGCGGTGCCGATCCTGAAACTCGGCCGCACCCTGGACGAGGCCACCCTGGCCATCCGGAAGGCGCACGAGGGCGCGCAGCCGATCCTGCTCAACGCCAACGACACCGTCACCCAGGTCAACAGCCAGCTCGCCCGGGTCGAGGGCATCACCCAGAACGCGCAGGCGGTCTCCAGCAACGCCGCCGCGCTCACCTCGCTGTTCGCCACCACCCTCGGCGGCCCGGTGGTCAAGGTCGCCGCCTTCTCCTACGGCGTGCGCAGGGCAGCGGCCCGCCGCCGCGAGGGCGAGGCCAGCGAGGAGCGGCATCGGCTGGAGCTGGAACGCGCCGAGCTGGAGAGCCGGGTGATCCGCGCGCGCGAGCGGCTGGAGGTGGAGTGGGGCCGCCCCTGGGAGGTGCTGGAGACCCAGGCCGGCGTGGTGGAAGAGGGCGACGCCGAGGCGTGGCGCGAGGAGGTGCGCGAGACGGCGCGGCAGGTGGAGGCGCTGGGGCCCATCAACATGCTCGCGGTGCAGGAGCACGAGGAGGAAGACCGCCGCCTGCGCTTCCTGGTGGAGCAGCGCGACGACCTGACCAAGGCGCGCGACGACCTGGCGGCCGCCATCCGCCAGATCAACAAGACCGCGCGCGAGCTGTTCATGAGCACCTTCGACACGGTGCGCGCGAACTTCCACCGCACCTTCCAGTCGCTCTTCCTGGGCGGCGAGTGCGACGTCTGGCTGGCCGACCCCGACGACCCGCTGGAGAGCCCCATCGAGATCCACGCGAGCCCGCGGGGGAAGAAGACGCAGCGCATCCACCTGCTCAGCGGCGGGGAACGGACGCTGACGGCGCTCTCGCTGCTCTTCGCCATCTACCTGGTGAAGCCGAGCCCCTTCTGCCTGTTCGACGAGGTCGACGCGCCGCTCGACGAGGCCAACGTGGGCCGCTTCATCCAGCTGCTGAACGACTTCAAGGGGCAGACGCAATTCATCGTCATCACCCACAACCCGCGCACCATGGAGAGCGCGGACTGGATCTACGGGGTGACGATGGAGGAGCCCGGCGTCAGCTCCATCGTGGGCGTGGAGCTGGAGGGCGCCTG
>Ga0081455_10002963_pt1 | contig 19856 bp, 17 predicted proteins | sample TabmetS3T2R1_FD_70207 | JGI IMG/M metagenome (GOLD analysis project Ga0081455, IMG submission 70207) | Tabebuia heterophylla rhizosphere microbial communities from the University of Puerto Rico - S3T2R1 | ecosystem: Host-associated > Plants > Roots > Rhizosphere ... | reverse complement strand
GCCAAGCTCTGCGACCGGGTGGTGATCATGTACGCGGGCGAGGTGATGGAGCAGGGCGACGTCTACTCGGTGCTCAAGCGGCCGCGCCACCCCTACACGCGGCGGCTCATCGACGCGCTGCCCAAGCTCGGCCGGCCGGAGCAGCGCCTGATGCCAATCGAGGGCCGGCCGCCCGATCCGGCGAACCTGCCGGTGGGGTGCCCGTTCGCGCCGCGCTGCCAGAAGGCCCGCCCGGAGTGCGAGGCGGGCGCGGTGCCGCTGATCGAGACCGGCGACGGCCGCGCCGTCCGCTGCCTGTTCCCGGAGGACTAGGATGGCCCCCGACGCTCCCGTCCCCTCGGCTCCGCTGCTGGAGGTGCGCGACCTGGTGAAGCACTTCCCGGTGCGTCGCGGGCTCTGGGCGAGCGGGCCGGCGGCGGCGGTGCGAGCCGTCGACGGCATCAGCTTCGACATCCGACGCGGCGAGACGGTGGGGCTGGTGGGGGAGTCGGGGTGCGGCAAGACCACCACCGGGCGGATGATCATGAAGCTCATCGAGCCGACGGCCGGGGACGTGCGCTTCGAGGGCCGGTCCATCACCGGGATCTCGGTCGAGGACGAGCGGGCCTATCGCCGGCAGGTGCAGATGGTCTTCCAGGACCCGTACTCGTCGCTGAATCCGCGGATGACGGTGGGCTCCATCATCGGCTACCCGATGCGGATCCAGAACGCCTATCCGGGGCCGGCGCGCGACGCTCGCATCCGCGAGCTGCTGGAGCTGGTCGGCCTCTCGCGCTACCAGGCCAGCTGGTACCCGCACGAGTTCAGCGGCGGCGAGCGGCAGCGGGTGGGCATCGCGGCGGCGCTGGCCCTCAATCCGAAGTTCGTGTTCTGCGACGAGCCGGTCTCCTCGCTCGACGTCTCGGCCCAGGCCCAGATCCTCAACCTCCTGAAAGACGTCCGTCGCGAGTTCAACCTCACCATCCTCATCGTGACCCACAACCTCAGCGTGGTGGAGTACCTGAGCGACCGCGTGGTGGTGATGTACCTCGGCAAGGTGGTCGAGGTGGCCAGCACCGCCGATCTCTACCGCGAGACCCTGCACCCCTACAGCAAGGCGCTGGTCTCCGCGATCCCCACCCCGGACCCGGACGTGGAGCGAGAGCGCGAGCAGATCATCCTGCGGGGCGAGATCCCGAGCCCGCTCAATCCGCCGACCGGGTGCCGCTTCCACACCCGCTGCCAGTCCTACATCGGCGAGGTCTGCCGCGACGTGGAGCCGGAGCTGCGCGAGGTGCGCCCCGGCCACTTCACCGCCTGTCACCTCTACTCCGGGCTCACCGCCGCGCCGGCCGCGCCCGGCGTCACCCGCGCCGCCGGCCAGCTCGTGTAAGGCAACCGTTCGCACCGCCGCATCAAGGAGGAACACCATGCCGGTCTCGTTGCCCACCCCGGACCAGCTGAAGAAGATCGCCGAGAAGATGAACCTGTCCCTGACCGAGGCCGACCTGGCCTCGTTCCTGGCCCTCATGAAACCGAGCATCGAGGGCTACAACGTCGTGGACTCGCTCCCCGACCACCTGCCCCCGGTGAAGTATCCGCGCACCCCGGGCTACCGTCCGCAGCCCGAGGAGAACCCTCACAACGCGTGGTACTACAAGTCGCGCATCGAGGGGGCGCCGGAGGGCAAGCTCAAGGGCAAGCGGGTGGTGGTGAAGGACAACGTGATGGTCGCGGGCGTGCCGATGATGAACGGCGCGTCCACGCTCGAGGGCTATATCCCGGAAGTCGACGCGACGGTGGTGACCCGCATCCTGGATGCGGGCGGCACCATCCTGGGCAAGGCCCACTGCGAGTACTATTGCCTCTCGGGCGGCAGCCACACCAACGCGACCGGTGCGGTGCACAACCCGCACAAGAAGGGTCACTCGGCGGGCGGCTCGTCGTCGGGCAGCGCGGTGCTGGTGGCGCTGGGCGAGGCGGACATGGCCATCGGCGGCGACCAGGGCGGGTCGATCCGCATGCCCGCCTCGTTCTGCGGCATCTACGGGATGAAGCCCACCCACGGGCTGGTGCCGTACACCGGGATCATGCCGATCGAGATCTACGTGGACCACACCGGGCCCATGACCGCGACGGTGGCCGACAACGCGCTGATGCTCGAGGTCATCGCGGGCCCCGACGGCTACGACCCGCGGCAGCTCTCCCCGAAGGTGCACCCCTACACCCAGGCGCTGGCCGGCAACGCGGCGGGCCTCCGCATCGGGGTGGTGAAGGAGGGTTTCGGCCATCCCCAGTCGGAGGCGGTGGTGGACGCGAAGGTGCGGCACGCCGCCGACCTCTTCAAGCGCCTGGGCGCCAAGGTGACCGACGTCTCGATCCCGGCCCACCTGCTCGCGGGCGCACTCTGGCTGCCGATCGGCGTGGAGGGGCTCACGCAGACCATGATGTGGGGCGACGGCTACGGGCTCAGCCGCCAGGATCTCTACGTCACCAGCCTGATGGACTACCAGCGCGGCTGGCGCCAGCGGGCCGATGAGATGTCCGAGACCACCAAGCTCTTCACGATGCTCGGCACCTACATCCACGAGCGTCACGGGTCGCGCTACTACGGCAAGGCCATGAACATCACGCGGCGGCTCACCGCGGCCTACGATGCGGCCCTGCGCGAGTGCGACCTGCTGCTGATGCCGACCACGCCGATGAAGGCGCAGCCGATGCCGGGGCCGGGGGCGCCCCGCGAGGAGATCGTGGGCCGCGCGCTGGAGATGATCACCAACACCGCGCCGTTCGACATCAGCCACCACCCCGCGATGGCGATCCCCTGCGGGATGGCCGACGGGCTGCCGGTGAGCCTCATGCTCGTCGGCCGACACTGGGACGAGCCGACCATCTACCGGGCCGCGCACGCCTTCGAGCAGGCGGGCGACTGGAAGGCGATGTAGGCGGGCGGTCGGCGGCGCGACGTCCGGAAGCGCTAGCCGTCCTCCGGCGTCGCGCGCACCACGCAGCGGAAGCCCACATGGCAGGTCGAGGTGTCGACCGGCTCGGGAAAGCGCGCGGCCGGGCGGTAGCGCCGGCAGTAGTTGGGCGCGCACAGGTGCGAGCCGCCCTTCAAGACCTTGCGCGGGATCTTCATGCCGGGCATGCGCGGGTCGTAGCTTTCGGTGTCGGGGCCGCCGCGCGGGTTGTGCGGGACGCAGCAGGTCCGGATCGGCTCCTGGTGGGTGCGCCGATACCAGTCGGCGCTCCACTCCCACACGTTGCCGATCATGTCGTAGACCCCGTAGCCGTTCGGCGGGAAGGCGTCGACCGGCGAGGTGCCCTCGTAGCGGTCGGCGAGCAGGTTCTGCCAGGGGAACTCGCCTTGCCAGGTGTTGGCCATGTGCCGCCCACGCGGGGCCATCTCCGAGCCCCAGGCGTATTCCGTCCCGACCAGGCCGCCACGCGCGGCCAGCTCCCACTCCGCCTCGGTCGGCAGCGCCTTGCCGTCCCAGCGCGCGAAGGCCTCCGCGTCGGCGAAGGCCACGTGCACCACCGGATGGCGCTTGCGCCCGCCGATCGAGCTCTTCGGCCCGGTCGGATGCCGCCAGTCGGCCCCGCGCATGAAGGTCCACCAGTTGGCGAGGTTGCCGAGGTCGACCGGACCCGCCGGCTTCACGAAGACGAGCGAGCCCGCGTAGAGCATGCTGGGCATCGCGCCCGGGTAGTCCTTGGGATCCGGCGCGATCTCGGCGAAGGTGATGTAGCCGGTCTCCTCGACGAAGCGCCGGAAGCGCTCGTTGGTGACCGGATACCGGTCGATCCAGAAGCCGTCGACGGTCACCGAATGGACCGGGCGCTCCTCGGGATAGTGCTCGTCGGAGCCCATGTCGTACGTTCCGCCCGGGATCCACACCATGTCGGGACGGGGCGGGGGACCCGGCGGGGCCGGCGTGCGCTCCACGCCCTTCAGCTTCGACGTGCCATCGGCCATGATCAGCTCCTCGCGTTCAGGTGACCGGTCCTCGCTCCAACCGGCGCGGCTGCCAGGGCCAGCGCTCCTCGATCTCCACCACCAGCCCCCAGCTCAGCAGGGTCCGGATCAGGACCAGCAGGCCCAGGATCACCACGTGCATGAGGGTCGGTTCCAGGGCGACGGTGCGGATGATGTCGGCGGCCACCAGCAGCTCGAGGCCGAGCAGGAGCGCGCGGGCGAGCTGGTGGCGATAGCCCTTGTAGGTGATGTCGTCCGCGGCGCCGCGCGCGAGGCGGCCGATGTAGACCGCGGTCGAGTACGCGATGGTGACCACGATGATCGCCACCGCCAGCAGCTCGATCGCGGTGGCCGCATGCTCGACCCATTCCTGCAGTGCGCTCATCGCGGGGCGGCTCCCGCCACCGCGACCGACTCCCGCTGGCGGGCCCACCTGACGTAGGGAATCGACAGCGCGGTGTTGACCAGCAGGTAGAGCAGGATCGCCCCGATCACCAGCTTCTCGTCGGGCGAGGTGCCGGTGGCGATGGCCAGGGCCACGCCGGGATGTCGCGACGCGGTCGACAGGGCGAGCACGACGCGGCTCTCCGGCCCGGGGCCGCCCAGCAGGTGCCCGACGGCCAGCCCCAGGGCGACGAACCCGGCGATCACCAGGACGTTGCCGTTGCCGATGAGGGGCAGCCCGGTCTTCCACGAGTAGAGGAGGAGTACCATGCAGACCACGATCAGGAGGATGGTCGCGAAGGTGTTGAGCGGGGCGGCCCACCGCTCGGCCAGCGCCGGCGCCAGACCCCGAACCAGGATGCCGGCCACGAGGGGCAGCAGCACGGTCACCGCCACCAGTCCGACGACCATCGTCGGCGGACGGTCGATCCCGACGTTGAAGAAGATTCTCAGGACGTGCTCGGCGAGCGGGATGAACACGATGGACAGCAGGGCCGCCGCGAACAGCAGGCCGATCACGTACGAGCCGTGCCCGCCGGCCTTCAGCTCCTTCTTCGGCAGGATCGGCGGCACCGGGGCCAGCGACAGGCAGACCAGCGCGGTCTTCACCGCGGGGTGGAGATCGAACGCGAGCGACAGCCCGACCGCCGCCAGCGGCATGACGACGTTCATCGCCAGCAGCGACCGGCCCAGGCGCCCCGGCCGGGAGAGCAGGTACAGCACGTCGGCGCGGGTGGCCCGCAGCCCCAGGCTGAATACGATCAGGAAGATGCTCGTGCGCAGCGCCAGGCCCACCACCTCCGCCGCGCTCATCGCACGGGGCTCGTCCACGGATGGCGGCGCATCATGGCCGGATGGTATCGGCCCCCGGCGGAACGTCCACTGTCAGAAATGACAGCATCCGCGAGTCGCGGCGGTGTCACTGCGTCAGGTGCAGGATGCCGGTAGCGGCAGCCCCTGGAACAGATCCTTCTCCAGCATGCGCGCCCAAAGCTTCCGGGCCAGCTCGTCGAGCGACATCATCCGGTCTTGCTGCACGACGGGCACCGAGACGGTCAGCTCCCCGGTCCGCTCCCAGAGCAGGTGCCCGGTGGGCGCCTCCCAGATCTGGAGCCACAGGCGGAGGGTCGCGATGCGAGAGCGGACGATCTTGATGCCCCAGAACTCGAACTTGTCGAAGAGGCCCATGGAGAACTCGGCGAGGCCCGGCTGCATCACGTAGCGGGAGCCGAGCGCCGCGCCGATCCGCCGGAGGCGCTCGCGCTCCAGGATGCCGGTGCGGCCGAAGCCGGCCATGAGGTCGCCGTAGTCGCCGGTGAGGTCGTGGTCGGCGAGTCGGCTCAAGGTCTCGGGCATCGGCACGACCCGGACGGGCGGCGTCGTCCGGGACAGGACGGTGATGAGGGCGTGCGAGACGGTGGCGGTCACCCCCTGGATGCCGCTCGGCGCGATGACGCCGAAGGTGGTGACCGGCTCGCAGGTCAGGGCCCGGATGTCGAGGGCCTTGATTTGCGGCGCCGCGGTGACGTGATCGTCCGACATGTGAAGCGGACTGCTGCAGCCGCCTGACAGCATCAACGAGGACAGCAGGGCCACCGCCGAGACGCGGATCCTCGCCCTCACATTCCCACCAGCGACTTCACGCTGGTGACCACCAGCTCGTCCAGCGGGAACCGGGTGAGGAGGAGCGGCAGCATCGGCACCACCGCGGCGCCGAGGAGCACCAGCGCCTGGTAGAGGCCGAAGGGCACCGGCCGCATGTTCCGGATGATCTCGAAGCTGTTGCCGAGATCGGCGAGCGACTGCAGATCCGCGGTGCCGAGCAGCGGCTCGCCCGGAGCGGGGCCGCGCACCCACTTGGCGCTGAAGGCACGGGTGTAGGCGGTCGCCAGGACGCCGTAGTCGAGCTGTCCTTTCTGGCTGACGGCGACCAGCCGTGGGGTGAATAGCAGCAGGGGCAGCAGCATCATGGCGGTCAACCCGACCGCGATCCCGGCTAGGGGCAGGACGAGCCGTTCGAGCTCGGCGCCGCCGAAGAGCAGGTCCTCCGCATAGCTGGCGGCCAGCATCGCCGAGATCCCGAAGCTCAACGGAGCCAGGTCGGCGTGGGCGATGCCGAGGCCGCCCAGGCCGCCGGCCAGATCCGGGTGCGTCGGCACCAGGTCCAGATCGAGCCGCGAGAGCCGCCAGAGGAAGATGGCCCAGACCAGGAGCCGCCAGCACCAGCGCCAGAGCAGGAACTGGAAGATGGGCAGGCTCACCAGGCTGTACCACCAGCCGGCGGGTGTGAGGCCGGCGGCGGTCGCCCGCCAGCTCGAGCCGGCGACGGGCAGGTCGGTCCGCACGCCGCCCAGGATCAGGCCGATCGTGGCCACCGCCAGTGCCCCCTCGACCAGGATCGAGTCCCGCCAGCGCATGGCGTCGCGCAGCGCTCGATCGAAGCGCGGGCGCTCCGCGGGCGCGATGACCTGCGCGTCGATGAGATGCTCGAGGGCGGCCCGGGTCTGCGTGCCGAACGTCGCCTCGGCGGCGAAGAACAAGGGGACGGCGGCCAGGAATCGGGTGTGGGTGCCGAGACTCCAGGTGAACGAGACGGCCGGCTCGCCGGCCACGGATGCGCGCAGGAGATCGAGGACGAGCAGGGGCAGCCAGGTGACCGCGGTGAGGACCACCGCCATCTGGAACAGGCCGCGGGGCCCCTCGGCCGCGCCGAGACGCCGCGCGGTCCAGTAGAGCGGCCCGCCCTGGACGATCGAGAACGGCGTTGCCATCTACTTGAGCACCACGGACAGGAACCCGAGCACCCCGAGACCGCCGATCATCGCGGCCATCAGGGAGGCCAGCGAGTAGGGCGCTTCGCGGTAGCCGCCACGCAGCGTCCGCATGCTGCGGACGTGCTGGACGGTGGCCAGGATCAGCGCGACCAGCCCGGTGCCGATCATCACCATGGCGAAGTCACGAGGACCCAGGAACTGGTGGGCCGGCTGCGCCGCGCCGTCCTCGTGCAGGTACTCGAAGAACTTGAAGATGGTGAACCCGAAGGAGATCAGCGAGGTCGCGGTGCGGACCCAGGCCATCAGCGTCCGCTCGTAGGCCAGCCGGGTGCGCTCGGCGGACAGCTTCGTGGAGTCGAGGGCGACCATGGTCCTCCTTCCGCTAGCTGATGAGGCCCTGGCGGATCGCGAACTGCACGAGCTCCGCGTTGCTGCCGAGCCGGAACTTGCCCATCATCTGGTACTTGTGGAAGGCGACCGTGCGGGGCGTCAGGCCCAGCACGGCCGCGGCCTGCTTCATCGAGTTGCCCTGGGCCAGGAGCTGCAGCACTTCGCGCTGTCGCGCGGTCAGCTCGGACGACGAGGCCCGCGGGGTGCGTGCGGCCGGCTGCCGCTCGATGGCGCGTCGGAGCGCGGGCGTCACGTACGTGCGTCCCCGCAGGGCGCTGTCGATCGCCTCGAGCAGCTCCCAGCCCGCCGAGGTCTTGAGCAGGTACGCGGACGCGCCGATGCGCATCGCCTCCCGGGCCAGATCGGCGTCGTGGGTCATGGTCAGGAAGATCAGCCGGCACGCCGGCATGTCCTCGCGGAGATAGCGGGCGGCGTCGAGCCCGTTCAGGATCGGCATCGAGACGTCCACGACCACCACGTCCGGCTTCGTCTCGCGCGCCGCCTTGAGCAAGGCCTGGCCGTCCGCCACCTTGGCCACGACCTCGAACCGCGGCTCGAGCAGGCGCACGAGCGCCTCGGTCACGAGGGTGTGATCGTCCGCCAGCAGGACGCGCGCCCGGCGGGTCATGGCTCGCGGGGCGGCGCCCCGAGCGGGATGCGAGCGGTCAGCTCGGTGCCCGCCGCCACCGCGGATTCGATGACGAGACGCCCGTCGACCGCCCGCACGCGCTCTCGCATGCTCGAGAGGCCGAGCCCCCGGCTGCTGGCCAGGACCTCGGGGGCCATGCCCATGCCGAAGTCGCGGACCGACAGGCGAATGCTCGCGCCGTCGCCCACCAGCTCGATCTCGGCGCGCGGCGAGCCGCTGTGCTTGATGACGTTGGACAGGGCCTCCTGCAGCACGCGATAGGCGCAGACCGCGACCTCGGGCGGCAGCGGGCTCGGCACGTCGCGCTCGGTGAACGTGATCCCGATCTGATGGGCCGCATCGATCTCCTGGCACAACCCGCGCGCCGCCGCGGCCAGGCCCAGGTACTCGAGCTTGAACGGATGGAGCCGGTAGGCGAGCCGATGCACGTCGCTCGCGATCTGGCCCACGCGCTCCGCCAGCTGACGCAGGCGGCTGCGGCCGGGCGCGTCGCCAGCGCCCTCCGCTTCCGCTGATCGATCGTCCGGCGACCGGGCGCCGGTCGGGTCGGTCTGCGAGATCTCGAGGGCCAGCAGCACCAGTCGCTGGTTGAGATCGTCGTGCAGCTCGCGGGCGATGCGCCGCCGCTCGTCCTCCTGCGCCGCCAGCAGGTGGCCGCTGAACTGACGGAGCTGCTCCCGAGCCAGCACCTGGTCGGTGACGTCGGTCCTCGCCAGCACCACCCCGCGGCCGCCTCGCAGGGGGATCACCGACAGGCGGAACCACCGCTCGCCGCTCTCGCGCTTCTCCGAGTACTCCACGTCTCCTTCGTCCTCGGCGCCGTCCAGGCCGGCCTGGACCGCGGCCAGCACCCCGGGGGCGCCATCGTCTCCGGCTTCGACCGCCTCGCGGCAGACATCCGGGTAGATCCGCCCCACCACGGCGCGTCGCCAGAGACCGGCGTCGGTGTCGTCCGCCTCGCGGAGCCAGGCGTGGTTGACGGCCAGGATGCGGCCGTCGCGATCGAGCACCGCGATGCGGCTCGGCAGCGAGGACAGCATCGCCCCCTGCAGAGCTCGGCTCTCCTCCATCTCGGCCTCGGCGTGCTTGCGCACCAGGACCTGGCTCAGGATATCGGCGATCGAGAGGATCAGGAGCACCACCGGCTGAGGCCAGGCGCGCGGCGCGCGCACCGTGGTGAGCGCCAGCGCCCGGGTGACGACCCCGTCCTCCAGCATCGGCACGAGGGCGTGCGACACGGTCCCGTGGGCCCCGAACGAGGCGCGGTCCACCGCGGCCTCCGCGGGCAGGGAGTCCGGCCGGCTGAACGTCATGACCTCGCCGCGCGCGATCTGCTGCGAGACCCAGGGGAAGCGCTCGACCGGCATCTCCGCCGGCACCGGCGGCACGTCGGACCCCGCCCACGCCGCGATGGTGCGCGATCGGCCGCGGCGCGGGGCCAGCGCGATCAGCGTCACGCGATCCAGGGCCAGGAAGGCGCCGATGCGGGCGAGCCCGCGGTGGATCGCGGGATCGATCTGCTCGGCGGGCAGGTCGACGAACGAGCGCGACAGCTGGGCCAGGAACGTCTCGGAGCGGAGGCGCTCGTCGAGCTGCCGCTCCACCCGCCGACGCCGGGTCCGGTGGATGAGCAGCGCGCCGATGAGGAACGCCTGGGCGAGCAGCACCGATAGCCCGATGACGATCGGCCAGCGATACTGCTCCCAGGCCGACGGCGGACGGTACATCACCACGCTGCCCGCGGGCAGCCGGCTCTCATGGAGCCGCCACCGGCGCAGCTCCCGCCAATCGAACATGAGGCGATTGACCCCAATGGCCGGGATCGGAGAGGGTGGCACCGGCAGGCCGGTCAGCATGCGAACGGCGATCCCGCCCGCGTGCGCACCGAGCAAGCCGTAGTCGGTCATTGATCCGCCGACCACGCCGAGCCCCAGGTACGAGCCGTGGATGGCGAACACCGGGCAGTTGGCCGTTGCCGCGATGACGGGCAGCACCTCCGGGTTGACGAACGCGCGGCCGTCGCCGTCCGCGAAGATGCTGGAGAACACCGCGATGGTGTGCGGGGGCAAGGTCGCGAGCCGACGCTTCATCTCCTCGAAGGGCAGGCCGGTCAGGTCGATCAACTGCAGCTCGCGCCCGGCCCCCTCGAGCGTCCTCGTCCAGAGCTGCGCCAGGTACCGATCCAGATTCGACGCGCCGGCCACGAGGGCGAAGTGCTGCGCGTCCGGAACCAGGGCCAGCGCCGCGCGCAGGGTGCCCTCCTCGTCGTAGTGGATGGTCTGCGCCACCGCGTCCGGAGGCAGACTTGCCGCGGAGAAGGTGCGATCCGCCATCGCGGCCACCAGGATCGGGACGTCCGGCCACAACTCGCTTCGGAAGCGATTCAGGAAGACCCGCGCCTCCTGCCCGCCGGCGATGACCAGGTCGAAGGGCTGGTTCGCGTACTTGGATCGATACCAGTCGCGCAGCCGGACGTGGTCCGCGCCGGGGCGCGCCAGGTCCGTGTACTCCAGATAGACCGAACTACCCACGGGTAGCGCGTCCAGCAGAGTCCGGCGGATGCCCGCCGCGAACGCATCGATATTGGTCTGCGTGCCGGTGGGCTGGCCCGGGACGAGGATGAGGACGGTCGGAGGGCGCCGGTCGGCCGCGTTGGCTCGGCCGTCGGACAGACCAGCGCCGGCTAGGAGCCCGGCCAGGGTCAAGGCCGAAAGCAGCCAGCATCGGCGGATCGGACGAGCGACCATCGAGGTCAGCATGCGACGTGCACGAGATGTCTCGCGCGACTATCGTCGAGTCCGGCCGTCCGGCGCCATCAGACCAAAGTCGTACGGCCGCCAGTGCGGCCCCGACTATGGCACGGCGCGGTGGCAACCACCAGATCATCGGCCACGACGATAGGAGCCGCCGGCGGGCGCGGACAACTGTCAGTTCTGACAGTGGACGGGTCGGCCACTGCTCACTAGCGTGGGGACGGAACCCTCACCTGGTGTGGTGGCGCTCGGCGCGTCGTAGCGAAACCGAAAGGAGGATGTGCAGTGGCCAACGAGAAGAAGAAGCCGAACATCTTGATCATCTGGGGCGACGACATCGGGCAGTCCAACCTGTCGTGCTTCACGAAGGGGATGATGGGCTACCGGACGCCCAACATCGACCGGATCGCCAACGAGGGCATGCTCTTCACCGACTACTACGCCGAGCAGAGCTGCACCGCCGGCCGCGCCGCCTTCATTATGGGCCAGAGCGTGTTCCGGTCCGGACTCTCGAAGGTCGGTCTACCCGGCGCCACCTCGGGCATGCGGGCGGAGGATCCCACCATCGCCGAGCTGCTGAAGCCGCTGGGCTACGCCACCGGCCAGTTCGGGAAGAACCACCTGGGCGATCGCGACGAGCATCTCCCCACGATGCACGGCTTCGACGAGTTCTTCGGCAACCTCTACCATCTCAACGCCGAGGAAGAGCCGGAGCTGCGCGACTACCCGTCCTCGACGGAATACCCCGAGTTCCGGAAGCGCTTCGGCCCGCGCGGCGTGCTGCACTGCTGGGCGGACGGCAAGGGCGGCCAGAAGATCGAGAACACCGGGCCGCTGACCAAGAAACGCATGGAGACTTGCGACGAAGAGTTCCTGGCCGCGGCCAAGGCTTTCATCAAGAAGCAGCACGAGGCGGGCACGCCTTTCTTCGTGTGGTTCAACACGACGCATATGCACTTGCGCACCCATGCCAAGCCCGAGAGCCTCGGGCAGGCGGGCCGCTGGCAGTCCGAGTACCACGACGTGATGGTCGACCACGACAAGCACGTGGGCGAGCTGCTGACGCTGCTCGACGAGCTCCAGATCGCCGACGACACCTTCGTCCTGTACAGCACCGACAATGGCCCCCACATGAACACCTGGCCGGATGCCGGCATGACGCCGTTCCGCAACGAGAAGAACTCGAACTGGGAGGGCGCCTATCGGGTGCCGGCGATGGTGCGCTGGCCCGGGAAGATCAAAGCCGGGACGATTTCGAACGAGATCGTCAGCCATCTGGACTGGCTGCCCACCCTCGTGGCGTTGGGCGGCGATGCCGACATCAAGGGCAAGCTCCTGAAGGGCCACAAGGCCGGGAGCAAGACGTTCAAGGTCCATCTCGACGGGTACAACCTCCTGCCGTTCCTGACCGGCAAGGAGGACAAGAGTCCCCGCAAGGAGTTCTTCTACTTCTCGGACGACGGCGACCTGGTCGCGCTCCGCTTCGACAACTGGAAGGCCGTCTTCGCGCAGCAGCGGGCCACCGGGACGATGCTCGTATGGAGCGAGCCGTTCGTGAAGACGCGGGTGCCCTGGCTCTACAACCTGCGCACCGATCCCTATGAGCGCTCGACCACCACGTCCAACACGTACTGGGACTGGTACTTCGACCACGTGTATCTGCTGATCCCGATGCAGGGCTTCGTTGCGCAGTTTCTCGAAACGTTCAAGGAGTACCCGGCGCGGCAGAAGGCGGCGAGCTTCACCATCGACCAGGTGATGGAGCATCTGACCTCGGCGGCCCACGGCGCCGGTTAGGCGGGATGCGGCGCCGGCTGGCGCGGTAGTCCCGATTCGACGGCCCATCCTCACCCAGCCCGCTCCCTCTCAAAAGGGAGAGGGAGCCGATTGTTGGTTCCTCTCCCCCCGGGGGGGAGCGGGCCGGGTGAGGCAGCGGCCGTCCGGTCTAGCCCGAGATGGGCGAGATTCGGAAGCGCACGTCGCCGTCCGGCTCGCGCGTGGCGTCCAGGCGAAGCCTCCGGTCGTGGGCGGCGAGCGCGCCGTGCCATAGCTCGCACCAGGCCCCGAACGCGGCGGGATCGAGCGGCTCGAGGCCGCGGGCCAGACGCCAGCCCTTCGAGCGCACGGAGGCCCGGACGCCGTCGCTCTCGACCGCGACCTCGTCGCCCTGCGCGCGCGCCAGCGCGGCCAGGTATCGCGCGAAGGCGAGGGCACCGGTGCCCTCGACGCCGAGCCGCCGCGCGGTGTCGTCGTAGTACTGCATGCCGATGAGCCGCGCGGCGTGGCCCAGGAGGGCGCGCGTGTCGCCGGGGCCCAGCAGGTCGAGCAGCACCGGCAGCGTCGTGCGCACGTACTCCATCGCGTAGCGCGACACCACCGTGTCGAGACGCTCGGGCGGCCACGCGACCGGGTCGAGCCGCGGCGCCCGCGCCGGGTCGAAATCGGGCATGCGCTCGCCCCGGACGAAGCGCACGCGCTCCTCGGGCGCCAGATCCCGGTCGTGCTCGAGATAGTAGCCCTCGAGCCCCGGATCGCCGTCCACGGTCTGCCCCGTGCAGACGAAGCCGAGCCGCGGGTTGCCGAGGGTGACACCGTTGTGGCCGTGCCAGCCGTGCAGCATCGCCGCGTTCACCCGGCTCGGGATGCCGCAGATCGAGGCGCCGGACCAGATCCAGCGCGGCGGCGGGTAGCGCACCCAGGCCTTCCGATCGGACTCCCGCGCGTACTCGGTCTTGACGCCGCCCAGCTGGTTGGACAGGTAGTGATACTGGGCGCAGGCCACCGCGTGCGGCAACCGGTCGAGCCCCAGCTTGGCGAGCCCGGGCACGAATTTGTCCAGGTGCTGGCGACGGAAGAGGCGGAAGACGAACTCGGCCGCGGTGTCCTCGCCCCGGCGAGTGACCAGCGTGAGGACGAGACCGGTGAGGAGCGCCTGGTAGAGGGCGGAGACGGCGCGATGGCTCGCCGACACGCTCAGTCCACGAGGGCGGCCTGGACCAGCTGCCGGAACAGATCGCGGTCCTCGGCCCGGCGCTGGCCCGGCTGGCCCTGGGTCATCCACACCACGATCATCCGCTCCTTGGGATCGACCCAGAACGAGGTGCCCGCCGCCCCGGCCCAACGATACTCGCCCGCCGAGCCGGTGACCCAGTGGAGCCCGGTCTCCTTGCGCACCGCGAACCCGAGGCCGAAGCCGTAGCCGCGCGCGAGGATCGGTGAGGCCACCGGGATGTCGCCCAGGTGATCGGCGGTCATCTGGGCCACGGTGGCGCGGCCGAGCACGCGCGTGGATCCCAGGTGGCCGCCGTCGAGCAGCATCTGGCAGAAGCGGGCGTAGTCCATCGCGGTGCCCGCGGCCCCGGCGCCGCCCGCGTGGTTTTTCTGCGTCGTGGTCACGTCCAGCAGCGTCACCGCCTCGCCGGTCACCGGGTCCTTGGCGAAGGGCTGGGCCAGGCGGCCGGCCTTGGCGGCGGGGACCAGGAAGCCGGTGTCGATCATCGAGAGCGGCGCGAAGATCCGCTCCTGGAAGAACTGCCCGAGGCTGGCACCGGTGACGACCTCGATCACGCGGCCGGCGACGTCGGTGGAGTAGCTGTACTCCCACGCGCTGCCCGGCTGGTGCGCGAGCGGGACCCGGGCGAGGCGGGCGATCTGCTCGGCGGGCGTCACGCCCTTCCAGTCGACGCCTTCCCGGAGGTACGCGGCTCTCACCTCCGGATGGCTCGTGTCCTCGTACACGAGGCCGGAGGTGTGGCGGAGCAGGTCCTGGATCGTCATCTCCGGCTCGACCGGGACCAGCGCGTAGGTGACCGTGCCGGTCTGGGCGTCAACCCGCGGGACCGACACCTGGAGATTCTTGAAGGCCGGCAGATAGCGCGAGACCGGATCGTTGAGCAGCACCTTGCCGTCCTCGACCAGCACCATCATCGCCACCGAGGTGAAGGGCTTCGTCATCGAGTAGAGGCGAAAGATCGCGTCCTTCGTCATGGGCGCGCCCGACTGCGGATCGCGCTGCCCGAGCGCCTCGAAGTAGACGACCTTGCCCCGCCGCGCCACCAGCGCGACCACGCCGGGATAGCGGCGCTTGGCGATCTGCCCCTTCACGATCTCGGTGGCGCGAGCCAGCCGCGGCGAGGAGAGGCCGACCTCCTCCGGCTTCGCGGTGGGCAGCCCCTGCGTGCGGCCCGCTGCTGGCGCCAGCAGTGGAAGCAGCAGGGCGGCGACGATGAGCGCTCGCTTCACGGCGTCGCGTCGAGACCTTGCCGCCGCTCAGGCGTAGGCGAACGCGCGGCGGGGGTTGTCGATCAGCAGGGTCTGGATGGTCTTGTCGTCGGCGCCCTTGGCCCGCAGGCGCGGGATCACGTTGCGCAGCAGGTGGTGGTAGCCGAAGCCACCCCAGCGGGTGAGGCAGTGCTTGTAGGCGATGTCGTGGGACATCAGGATCTGGGCGAGGTGGCCGCGCTCGATGAGGCCGAGGATCTGGCGCATCCGCTCACCGTCGTTCGGCATGTCGAAGGCGGGATTGTAGGGGTAGTACGACGTCTCGAGGCCGAAGAGGTCGTACTCGAGGCACACGCCGGTGGCGGCAAGGTCGTAGAGCACCGCGGGGTCCGCGATGGTGCGCTCGATGTGGCACATGATGGTGCGGCCGAGGTCGGCGCCTTCCGCCCGGATGAAATCGACCAGCTGGAGCGGCAGCCGCTCGTGACGCCCGGGGTGGATCATGAGCGCGGCGCCGGTGTCGCGCTGGGCCGCCACCGCCGCGCGCAGGACCTTCTTCTCGCTGTCGGCCCAGGGCCACGTGGTGCCGATCTCGCCGATGAAGCCGGCGCGCACCCCGGTGCCGTCCACCCCGACGGTGAGATCGGTCACCAGCTCGCGGGCGATGTCGTCGGTCGTCTTGCGCTCCATGTCCGCCGGATGCGCGGCGGCCACGTAGTAGCCCGAGCCCATGATGACGTTGAGCCCGGTGGCCCGCGCGATGCGGGCCAGGGCGAGGGGATCGCGCGCCAGCCCGCGGTTGGTCGGATCCACGAAGGTCTGGCCGCCCGCGTGCTTGAACAGCAGCGCCTCGTCGCGCGCGGTGCTCTCGTCGAGTAGCTGGAGGTTGTCGAGGTTCGAGCTGAAGTTGTGGCGGACCCAGCCGAGGTTGGCCAGGCTCACCGGCTGGCGGGCCAGCCCCCGCTCGGCCCCGGTGGCCGGCTCCCGGAACATCACCTCGAAGTCGATGAGGAGGTGCTCGTGGGGCAGGGTGATACCCATCGCCTCGCCCGCGATGGGGCCGAGCACCGTCTGGGCCTGGCCGGAGAGCGGAGAGGAGGGCATGGAGGCGCTCGAGCTACTGGCGGGCGCCGGCGGTTCCTTCCAGCACCGCCTCGCGCCACTCGCGCTTGAGCGGCAGGATCGGCGGCATCGGGATCACGTCGGGCTCTGGGGTGGGCTCGGCCACCGCGTCCTTCACGTCGGTCGCGGCGCCCTTCTTCATGAACAGGTTGTAGATCGTCCACTGGGTGCGCTTGCGCGCACCGCGGATCGGGAAGCGCCGGGCCATGGAGCCGACCGAGTAGAAGCGCTCGTAGGCCGCGGTCTGCCCGAGCCGCAGCTGATCGCCGGTCATCTGGGCGGGGCGGTAGACCACGTTGGCCTGGTCGTACTTGGTCCAGTCGTAGGAGACGATGCGGCCCGCCTTCTTCATCTCGTACCAGGTGAGCGTGCCCGGGTACGGGGTGAGGACCGAGTACGCGCAGGCGTCGTAGTCGGCGTCGATGTTGAAGCGCGCGGTGGTCTCGAAGACCGAGGCGTCGTCGCCGTCGAAGCCGAACATGAACAGGCCGAACACCATGATGCCGTAGGAGTGGACCTTCTCCACCAGGGCCGCGAAGGTCTCGGGCTGGTTCACGTGCTTGTGCACGCTGGTCAGCGTGGAGCGGGTGATCGACTCGAAGCCGATGCTGAGCAGGGTACAGCCGCTCTTCGCGGCCAACTCGAGCATGCGGTCGTCCTGGGCGAGCTTGGAGGTGACGCCGGCCTGCCACTGCACGCCGCGGCCGATCAGGGCGCGCATGACCTCCTTGGGCCGCTCCGCGGTGCCGAAGAAGTCGGCGTCGTTGATCGAGATGATGCGCGAGCCGCAGTTGTCGATCTCGCGCACCACCTCGTCGACCGGGCGGTAGCGGAACTTGAGCCCGTTCATCAGGGGCTCGGCGCAGAAGGTGCAGCCCTGGTGGCAGCCGCGGGAGGTCTGCACGAACGTGCGGTTGACGTAGCGGTGCTTCTTCAGGAGGTCGTAGCGCGGCATGGGCACACCCACCATCGGGTGCAGCCGGTCCGCGCGATAGACCCCGCGCAGCTGGCCCCGCTCGAGGTCGTCCAGGAGCTTCGGGATCACGAGCTCACCCTCGCCGATCACCACCGCGTCGGCGTGCTTGAGCGCCTCCTGCGGCATGAAGCTCGGGTGCACCCCGCCCATCACCACCGGGATGCCGCGCGACCGGAAGGCATCCGCGATCTCGTAGCCGCGGTTGACGTAGGCGGTCATGGCCGAGATGCCGACCAGGTCCGCCTTGAGATCGAAGTCGATGGTCTCGATGTTCTCGTCGGTGAGCACGACCTCGTAACGGTCGGCCGGGATGCTGGCGGCCACCGCGAGCAGCCCGGCCAGGGGCGAGTAGAGCGCGCGGTTGAGATAGAGCGGGCGGGTGGTGATCGAGTCGGTCTTCGGGTTGACCAGGTGGATGCGACGGGTGCGCATGCGGGCCGCCTCAGGCCACCGACCGGATCGTGACGTGCTGCTCGGGGGCCGGGAAGCCGGCTTCGCCGAAGCTGTCGCGGATCACCCGGTTCGTGTCGAAGTAGACCTGCCAGTAGTGGGCGTTGTCGCAGTAGGGCCGGACCGCCAGCACCGGCCCGAGCGGCGTGAACTGGAGGATCTCCACGTCGGGCCGGGGATCGGTCTTCACGTTGGGGATCTTGGCCAGCCGGTCGCGCAGCAGCGCGACCGCGGCCGTCGCGTCCACCGTGCTGTGCAGCTGGGCCATCAGGTCCACGCGGCGGTAGGGATTGGCCGAGAAGTTCTGGACGGTGTCGGCGAAGACCTTGTTGTTGCCGATGATGGTCCGGATGTTGTCGAGCGTGTTGACCACGGTGACGAAGAGGCCGATCTCCTGCACCGTGCCGACGATCCCGGCGGCGCCGATCAGGTCGCCGACCTTGAACGGGCGCAGGATCAGGATGAAGATCCCGGCGGCCAGGTTGGCCAGAAGCCCGCTCCACGCCGCGCCGATGGCCAGGCCGACGCCGGCCAGCAGCGCCGCGAAGCTGGTGGTCTCGATGCCGAAGAAGCCCAGGATGGCGACGATCAGGACGATGTTCAGCAGCACCTTCACCGCGGTGCCGATGTAGCCCGCCACCGTCTGGTCGAACGGGTACTTGAGGCTGCGCACCAGGAGCCGGGTCCCGAACTCGATCAGGCGCCGGCCGATGATCCAGAGCACGAGGGCTCCGATCACCTTCAGCACGAAGTAGGTGAGGATCGGGATGGCGTTCTGGATCACGGCCTGGATGTTTTCCATGGCGAGCGGGCCCCCCACGGCCGATCAGACGTTTCGGTAGACCGCGGCCTCGAAGTGGCCGAACAGATCGAGCGCGGTCTGGTCGCAGAACGGCAGGAGCTGCGAGAGGAACACCCCGCAGACGCCGCGGGTGCGATCGATCCAGAAGTAGGTGTTGCCGAGGCCGGCCCAGGCCAGGGAGTTGGCCGCGCGGCCGGAGGGCACGTCCGCGGTGTTGATGAGGAAGCTGAGGCCCCACTTCTTGCTCATGCCGGGGAACAGCTCGACGTCCCGGGACAGGGGGGGCATCGCGGTCTTCAGCACCTCGATCTCCAGCGGCCCGATGTGGTTCTGGGCCATGGTGTCGACAGTCGACTTCTGGAGCACCTGGGCCCCGTTCAGCGTGCCGCCGCCCAGGATCATCCGGCAGAACTTCAGATAATCGTCCGCGGTGCCGTAGAGGCCGCCGCCGCCCATGTGGAACTCGGGCTCTTCGGGCAGGCCGAACTCGATCGCGGTGAGGCTGCCGTCGGGATTGCGCTGGTGCATGGCGGAGAGGCGCGCCTTCTGCGAGGCGCCCATCTTGAAGGCGGTGTCCGTCATGCCGAGCGGGCCGGTGATGTTGTCTTGAAGGTAGCGATCCAGGCGCTGGCCGCTCGCCGCCTCGACCATCTTCCCCGCCCAGTCGATGTTGATGCCGTAGTCCCAGCGCTCGCCGGGATCGAAGAGCAGCGGCGTGCCGAGCGCCGCGTTGGTGCAGGTGGTGATGCCGGGCGTGCCGGTCACTTCCTGGAACTTGAGGATGGCCGGGCTCCAGATCTCGTAGCTGAAGCCGGCGGTGTGGGTCAGCAGGTGGCGCAGGGTGATCGGCCGCTTGGGCGCGCGCAGGCGCGGCTTGCCCGCCTGGTCGAAGCCGTCCAGCACCTTGGCCGCGCCCAGCGCCGGCACCACGTCGCTGGCGGGCCGCTCGAGGCTCAGCTTGCCGCGCTCCACCTGCTGCATGGCCGCGGCGGCGGTGATGGCCTTCGTCATCGACGCGATCCACACGACCGTGTCGGTCGTCATGGGCGCCGGCTTGCCGATCTCCCGCGCGCCGAACGCGCCCTCGTACAGCGGGCCGCTGCTCGCGGCCGCGGCGACCACGACGCCGGGGATCTTCTTGGATTGAACGGCCTGACCGATGGTCGACTCGAGGCTCTTCCAGTCAGCCATGTTGCGCCTCCTTGCTGGTGGGGCGGGTGCGAAGGAGCCCTTCTCCGGGCGCCCCCGACGCTACGCCGGGGCCGCCCGAAGATCAAGCGTTCAGGCGGGTGGCGCCGCCGGCGTGCCCCCCCCCCCCCC
>Ga0081455_10002962_pt1 | contig 19856 bp, 14 predicted proteins | sample TabmetS3T2R1_FD_70207 | JGI IMG/M metagenome (GOLD analysis project Ga0081455, IMG submission 70207) | Tabebuia heterophylla rhizosphere microbial communities from the University of Puerto Rico - S3T2R1 | ecosystem: Host-associated > Plants > Roots > Rhizosphere ... | reverse complement strand
GGGTCCCTGGCCTCGGTCACCAGCCGCGGCTGCATCTCGACGCCGCCGTTGCCGATCGCGGCCGCGACCAGCGCCATCTGCAGGGGGTTGGCCGCCACGTCCTGCTGCCCGATCGCCGAGATCGCCACCGCGGGGTCCCGGCCCTCGAAGGTCTCGGGCGCCGGGAACACGCCCGAGGTCCACGGGATGTCGAACGGCACCAGGTCCTCGCCCGCCTTCGCCGTGAACCCGTACTTGCGGGCCTCCTCGGCCAGCTTCTCGGGACCGAGCGCGAGCCCGATGCCGCCGAACACGACGTTGCACGACTGGCGCAGCGCGTCGGCCATCGTGATCTGCGACCCGCCCGAGCACGTCCCGCCGCCGAAGTTCTGGATGGTCGCATCGGTGAGCGGGAGGTCGAGCTGGTTCGGGTTCGGCCACAGGCTCTCGGGCCCGAACCCGTTCTCGAGCGCCGCCGAGGCCGTCACGAGCTTGAACGTCGAGCCCGGCGGGAACAGCTCGTCGCTCGCCTTGGACAGCAGCGGCTTGTCCGGGTCCGCGTTCAGCCGGTCCCAGGCGTCGCGGACGACCTTGGGATCTTGCGAGGCGAGCTGGTTCGGGTCGTAGCTCGGTTCCGAATACAGCGCCAGCACGTCCCCGGAGCCGGGGTCGATCGCCGCGATCGCGACGTCGCCGGACTCGCCCGCGGCCGCCTGCTCCGCGGCCTCCTGGATCTGGGGGTCGAGCGTGGTCACGATCGTGGCCCCCTGCTTGGGGCGGCCGAGGATCAGGTCCGTGAGCGTCTGCGGCAGGAGCTCGGCCGCGTCGCCGGCCAGGAAGTCGTTGAAGGAGGACTCGAGCTCGGTGCGGCCGAAGACGAACGAGTAGAAGCCGGTCTGGTGCGCGTACAGCTCGGCGTGCGGGTACCGGCGCTGGAAGCGCAGCTCGCCCGGGCTCTTCCGGCTGGAGGCAAGCACGGTCGTGCCGTCGGCGGCCAGGATGCTGCCGCGGTCCACCTTGTACTCGGCGATCAGCTGCCGCTTCGCGTTGGCCGGGTTGGAGGAGATGCGGTCGGCGGCGAACACCTGGATGTAGTTGACCTGCACGAACACGATCAGGAACAGGACCAGGAGCGCCACGCCGAGCGTCTTGATCTGCCTGTCCATCTAGCGGAGCCCTCGCGTGAGGGGGCCGCTGGACACGCGGACCAGCAGCGCGAGCAGGACGAAGTTCGAGATCAGGCTCGAGCCGCCGTAGCTGACGAACGGCAGCGTCACGCCCGTGAGCGGGATCACGCGGGTCACGCCGGCCACGATCACGAACGCCTGGATCGCGACCATCGCCGAGAGCCCGACCGCCAGCAGCTTGGAGAAGGCGTCCTGGGTGCGCACCGCGATCCGCAGACCCTTGCCCACCAGCACGACGTACAGCAGCAGGATCGCCGTGGAGCCGAGCAGCCCGAGCTCCTCGCCGATCGCGGCGAAGATGAAGTCGGTCGAGGCGAACGGGATGAGCCCGGGCGATCCCTGGCCGAGGCCGGCTCCCACGATCCCGCCCGTCGCCATCCCGAACTGCGCCTGCGCGAGCTGCCCGTACCCGAGCTCGAACACCCGCTTCGGGTCGAGCGCGTGCAGCCAGATGTCGACGCGCAGCTGCACGTGATCGAACAGCAGCCACCCCATGTACGCGCCGATCACGAACAGGATCAGCCCGATCACCAGGTACGCGGCCCGCCCCGTGGCGACCCAGAGCATCACCACGAAGATCCCGAAGTACAGGAGCGAGGCGCCCAGGTCGCGCTGGAGGAACAGGATCGCGAGGGAGGCCCCCCACGCGAGCAGCACCGGCCCGAGGTGCTTGGCGGGCGGGAGCCGGAACGGCCCGATCCGAGACGTCGCCACCTGCAGCAGCTCGCGCTTCTGCGTGAGGTACGACGCGAGGAAGATCACGATCAGCACCTTGCCGATCTCGGCGGGCTGGAAACCGATCGGTCCGACCTGGACCCACAGCCGCGCGCCGTTGATCGTTCGTCCGATGCCGGGCGCGACCGGGAGCAGCAAGAGCAGCAGGCCGATCAGGCCGATCGTGTACGTGTACGAGTCGAGCATCCGGGCGTCGCGGACCAGCAGCAGCGTCACCGCGAACGCGATCAGCCCCACGATGACCCAGGTCGCCTGTTCGGCCGCGAGGCCCCCCGAGAGCCGGAAGATCATCGCGAACCCCAGACCCACCAGCACCGCCGCGGTCGGGAACAGCGCGGGGTCGGCCCTGGGCGCCAGGATGCGGATCGCGATCAGCGCGCCCGCGTAGCCGGCGGCGAAGATCGTCGCGTACAGGACGAAGGTCGCCGGCAGCTGCCCGCGCTTGCCGAACCCGGCGATCACGTACGCGCCGATCGAAAGGATCAGCGCGAGGATCGTGAACGCGATCGAGGGCGCGAGCGAGGAGCGACCTCGCGCGGTCGCGGCGCGACTCACGACGCCGGTTGCTCGGCCCGCTCGAGGTCCTTGCGGATCTGCTCCACGACCGCGTCCGCCCCCTCGCGGTCGTCGGTCGTGATCCCCTCGGGCAGACCGCGCCACGCGACCAGCGCCTCGGCGTCGGAGGCCGAGAGCGAGGTCTCGACCACGACCGAGTGCAGCTCGAAACCGGCCACCTCCGAGGGGATGCCGCGGAAGATCGCCACGCGGCCGTTCGAGACCCCGACGTACCACTGCGTGTCCAGGAACAGACGCAGGCCGACCACCGCCAGGACCAGGACCGAGAGCGTGACGCCGGCCCAGATCCCCACCCTCCGCCCCCGATGCGACGAGGGGCGCGCCGGCGGCCGTGATGGCGCGGGTCGAACGGTGGGCATCGAGGACGTGGTCGCCGAGCGCGGGCCGCTCCGGGAGGCCGAGTCCTCGGGCGGGGGCCCCGGGATCGGCGCCCCCACGATCGTGATGTCCGAGCGGTCGGGCGGCGCCGGGGTGGGCACCGCTCGCTCGACGGTGGGCTGGTGCGGGATCTCGGACGCCTTGGTCGCGCCCGGTCCGCCGCCGTCCTCGGCGAAGTCCACGACGACGGCCGTGATGTTGTCGATCCCGCCGGCTCGGTTGGCGACCTTGACGAGGCGGTCCACCGCCTCCTGCGGATCGGCGGCGTCGAGCATGATCTCCTGGATCTGGTCGTCGGGCACCATGCCGGTCAGGCCGTCGGAGCACAGCAACAGCCGATCGCCGCCCTCGACCCGCACGTCGCCCTCGTCGACCTGCACGCTCTCGTCCACCCCCAGCGCGCGCGTGAGGATGCTTCGGTGCGGGTGGGTCTCGGCCTCCTCGGCCGTGATCTCGCCCTCCATCACCATGCGGTGCACCAGCGTGTGGTCCTCGGTGAGTTGCGAGAGCTCTCCGCCGCGCAGCAGGTAGGCGCGCGAGTCGCCCACGTGCACGAGGTGCACCGTGTCGCCGTCGATCAGCGCGGCCGTGAGCGTGGTGCCCATGCCCGAGACGCTCCGGTCGCTCTGCGAGCGGTCGTAGACCGCGCGGTTGGCCTGGGCGACCTGGTCGGCGAGCGTCCCCTCCCGGCGTTCGAACAGCTGCTGAACGGTCTCCAGCGCAAGGCTCGAGGCCACCTCGCCGCCGCGGTGCCCGCCCATGCCGTCCGCGACCGCGTACAGCGGCGCGACCACCAGGTAGGAGTCCTCGTTTCCCTCGCGGACCTGGCCGATGTCGGTGGCGGCGCCGACCCGAACGTTCATCGCCGGAGCTCCAGGACGGTCTTGCCCACCTTCAGGACGTCGCCCGCGTGAACCTCGACGGGGGACTGCACGCGGTGGTCGTTCAGCAGGGTGCCGTTGGTCGAGCCCAGGTCCTCCACGTACCAGGCCCCGTCCTTGGGGTACAGGCGCGCGTGCACCTGGGAAACGTACGTGTCCTGGAGGCGAATCGCACATCGGTCGCCCCGGCCGATCTCGACCTGGTCGCGGAGCTTGACCGGCGACGCCTTTGCCCCAGCGCCGTCGTGGACGACCACTTGCGTGGGGGCCCTGCCGCCCCGGGACGGCTTGGCCGCGGCCGGCGGCGCCGGCGACCGCGACTGCGTGGTGGCGCCGCGCTTGCGGCCCGACACGTCGACCGCCACGGAGCGGATCGCGCGGTAGACGAAGAAGTACAGCAGGACGATCAGGGCGTACTTCAGCACCGACAGGACGAACGGGGACACCTAACCGCTCCGGAACTCGAGGACGGTCTGGCCGATCGTGATGCGGTCGCCGTTCTCGAGCACGTGCTCCCGGATCGGCCCGTCGTTGACCAGCGTGCCGTTGGTCGAGCCGAGGTCGACGAGCTCGAAGCCGCCCTCGGTGCGCCGGATCCTCGCATGCTGCCGGGAGGCACCCGGGTCGTCCACCACGACGTCGCACTCGGGCAGCCGGCCGATCGTGACCTCGGGCTGGGTGAGCGGGACCGAGCGGCCGTCCGCGAGCACCAGCGTGCCGCGTTCGCCCACCGCGGGCTGGGGCGCGAGCTCCTCCTCGCCCTCGACGAAGGAGGCCACGCACCCGAACCGGCCCTTGCCCAGGTCCTCGTCCACCTCGAACTCGACCTCGGGCGGCCCGACGAGCCCCCAGCCGCGTTCGGCCGCGGCCTCGCGCACGACCTGCTTGAGCTCGCCCACCAGCGCCTGTTCCGCCTGCTCGAACCGCTGCGCGTCTGACTCGGACAGCGTGAACAGGTAGCGGTTGGGCGCCCACACCTCCCGGACGCCCACGGTCTTGTTGGCGTCCATCTCCCGCATCATCCGCTTGGCGAGCTCGACCGGCTGCAGCCCCGAGCGGAACGTGGTCGCGAAGAACCCTTCGACGAGGCCGCCGAGACGTCGCTCGAAGTCACGAAGGATGGGCATGGGCGGTGTTTGCGCTGGTGGGAACGGAGATCGCGCGGATTCTACCCCGCGTGCCCGAGCCGGAACCCCGAGCGGCGACTGCTACGATTCGAGGCCCCCGGGCGAGTGGCGGAATTGGCAGACGCGCAGGATTCAGGTTCCTGTGTCCGCAAGGACGTGGGGGTTCAACTCCCCCCTCGCCCACCGATCTCGGGCGTCGGCGCGACCGGCGGCGTCCGCCGCCGGCCGCGCCGTCACTCCTACGACGTGAGGTAATCAAGCGCGAGCTGCATCAGCTCCGCCCGCGCGTCCTCGCCCACGACGTTCTCGAACCCGAACCCCAGGTACAGCGTGCGGAAGTCGGCGTCGGGCGGGTCCATCGATGTCGCGGCCCCCTCGACGAACCCGACGTCCTCGACGGGCGGCGTGGTCCAGTCGAGCGGGTTGGGGCCGCTCCCGATCGCGGTCGGGTCGCCCACCGCCCAGCCGGCCATGCCCGCTGCCTCGAAGTCGGTGTCGCCGGAGGTCCCGGGTCCGTCGATGTCGTCGATCCACACCCCGAGGCCCTGGGTCGCCCAGTCCTGCGCGTACGAGATCGAGACCTCGACGTCCGCGCCGTCGAACTGCGACAGGTCGACGTTCCACTCCTGCCATCCGGGTGAGCGACCGGAGGTCGCGTTCCAGGCATCGGCGAGGAAGTCGGCGCCGCCGCAGTCCGCGCCCTGGTACTGGAACAGGTGTGGGTGGAGGAGGTCCGGGCTCGACGGGTCCGCCCATCCACTGACGCAGCTGCCGGTTGCGGCGTCGAGGCCGGTGCTGTTGCTCGTGACGAGGTCTCCGTCACCGTCCCTGGCCGGCAGCGTCACCCAGTCGTCCTGCCCGGCGGTGTGAGCCTCGACGAACAGGAAGTCCCAGTTCTCCTCCGTGTCGTAGGACGTGAAGAACCGGAGCTGGTCCTCGCCCGGCGAGATCGTGAACGTATGCAGGAGGCGCTGGTAGCGGGCGTCCGCCCGCTGCGAGTAGACGTAGTGGGTCGGGCTGAGAGGCGAGAACGCCCCCGCGACGCCCGTGTTCCACGTGGCCGGGGCGGTGCTGGTGAACTGCGGGTACGTGTCGGTCTTGAGGATGCTGCTGGTGGTGATGAAGGACTGGTTCGTCGCGCCGCGAACGGCGTCGAATGACTGGTCGATCGTCCATGGATCCGTCCCGGCGGCGTCGAAGGGTGGATCGAACCCGTCCACGGGCACCGAGTTGCCGTCCCCGTCCGCGCCCCCGTCCTCGATGAACAGGTACGCGCCGAGCCAGTACTGAAGGAAGTCGTCCGACAGCAAGAGACAGCCGTCGATCTTCGTCTGGTCCACGTTGTCGCAGAGCGGCGGCGTGGAGACCGGGTTGTAATCGAACGCGTTCGCGAACTGCCACCCCGCGTGTCTGCCCGTGTACAGCAGCCGGCCGCCCTCGTTCAGATACGCGCGGACCTGGAGCATCATCGTGTTCGCCTGCGTCTCGGCGCCGGTGCCGCCCGGCTGACCCGGGATGCGGGACAGCAGGTCGTTGGCTGTGTACCAGACCACCGCCTCGTAGTGGCTCAGGACGCCGAGATGGTCAGGAGCCCCGAGCGCGTCCACGTCGAAGACGTCGGAGGTGTACCCGGCGTTCGCGACGGCCGAGGTGTACGCGTTCAGCGACGGCGGGCTGTTCGTCCCGGCCGCGTAGGGGGGGCCGTTCGACGTGCCTGTGTAGTCGGTGTCGGCCAGGATCAGAACCTGGGCGGCACTCCCCTTGTCGACGTGGAACGTCCATGCGTCGCTGGTCTTGCCGCCGCCCGTGAACCAGACCGTCACGTCGCTGTTCGCCGGGGCACCCAGCACATGACCCTGGACGACGTGGTAGTAGGTGTCGCCCGGCCCGCCGTACCGATCTCCGCCGTTCCATTCTTCCGTGGTCGTCTCGGTCGTGCTGTTCCCGATCGTGTAGTGAAGCGTGACGTCGTCATCGACCCCATCGTTGTCGAGATCCCGTCGAGCCAGGACCTGCACGAGCTGGTCCGATCCGTTGAACGAGTGCTTGAACGTGAAGTCGCTCATCGGGTTGAACGACTTCTGCGGGTCCACCGTCGCGAAGTTCGTGTAGAAGGGCTGGGTCTTGATGTTCACGGACGAGATGGGGTTGTCCGGATCGGTCGCCGACTTGGCGGCCGTCACCGCGAAGTCCTTGTTGATGTTGAACTCGTGCTGGACCTCGCCTTCGCTGTCGGGGAACACGAAACCGTTGCCGTCGTTGCCCTCGCTCAGCTCGGGTGTGATGGCCAGCACGCCCTCGTCCGCGGCCGCGAAGTCCGTCTGTTCGCCGTTGGTCGTGTACAGGTCGGCCCCGACGCCCGGGTTGAACCCCTGCACCGCCGGCTTCTTGTCGGTGCCCGCCCACGCCACGTAGATCGGATCGTCCGCCGACGGCGTGTTGACCTGGAACCCGAACGGATACAGCAGCAGCTGCCCGAACGAGTGATAGGAGATGTGGTACACGGGATGGATCGCCTCGATCAGGTCGATCATCGCCTGGGTCTCGGGCTCCGACCCCGGCGAAGGACCTCGATAGGTCTCGTCCGACGTGATCGTGCCCGAGCCCTCGTCGTCGTAGTTCCAGTGCTCGGGGAAGTTCCGATTGAGGTCCACCCCGTCAAGGGCGCTGGTGCCGGGGAGACCGTCGTTGTTGCGCAGGTTCTTCCGCCAGAGCCGGTCCCCGTCGAAGGTGTACTGGTAGCCGTCCGGGTTCTGGACCAGGACGAACCACAGCTCGGTCGTGTCGAGGATGTTGACGATCGACGGCTTGACCTCGCGCCACCCCTTGATGAACCACTCGAGCAGTCGGCGGTTCACCTCGGTGGAGATCCATTCGCGGGCGTGGATCGTCGACGAGTACAGGACCGTGGGCTTCTCGTCCGTGTTCGCCTCGTTCGTCAGGCGGAGTGCCAGGATGTCCCGTCCCTGGACGGTGGTCCCGATGGTCTCGAGGTCCAAGATGTCGGAGTTGGCGTCTGCCAGGTCGGACATGTACTGCGCGAGCCCGTCCGGCCCGTCGTAGTCGCGCCACACCTTGAAGCCACCGGCCGCCTGCTGCGCCGCCAACTGGCTCGATGTGAGGCCCTCGGCGTTGCGCCAGAGCCTGACCTGTCCGAACTTCTCGAGCGCCGCCCGGTCCGAGGGGTAGGCCACGATCTCGAGGCGAACCCCGCCGTGTGCCTTCTCGACAGAGGCGACGTCGTAGCCGCCGGCCTTGATCGCCCTCGCCCCCGCCTGATCGGCGACGACGACGTACATCTGCAGCTTCTTGCTCGTTGCGGACGTCGGCCGGTTCGGGCCGGCGCCGGCCGGCACCACCGAGGCGCACAAGAGCACCAGGGCGGCGACCGCCGTGAGCAGCGCGACATGACGCCTCATCACGATCCTCCCTCCGAGCCGGGGCTCGCTCGTCTTCGGAAGGGCCGCTGCGCGGCGGCGGTCCTTCCGCCGCAACGTATGACGTGCCGTCGTGCTCGGGCAACCCGGTCGAACGACCGACACGCCCCCCGAATATCCGCGCGGTCTCCAACGGCACCGACACGTTCAACGCCGACGACGGCGATACCAGCTCGACGGTCGAGAGCGGCCCGACGCCCTGCGAGGGCGGCTAGCGCTCAGCCCGCGTCGCCGGGATCGTCTGGCTCTCGCGGCCCGGGGACGAGTCGGAGCTCGGGGGTGCCGGGGACGCTGGGGAGCGAGGCCGCCGTCTCCTCGGTGCCGACCAGCACGCGCGTCACGTTCGGGAAGTCCAGGCGCGCGGTGCCCGAGCCGTACCCGGCCTCCGCCACCCGCATGACCGGCAGCTCGCCGTAGCCCTCGACGGTCGCCGCCAGGATCGCCGCGCCGGTGGCGGTCGTGAGCTCGGCCGCCACGCCCCGGGAGAACATCGGCGCGCCCCGCAGGAGCTCGACCACGGTCGCGCTGGGGATCGGCATCATCGCCCCGTGCTCGGTCCGGGTCATGCCGAGGCCGGTGGGGACCGCCGAGGAGAACACGCGCTCGACGCCGAGCATCGTCAGCGCGAGCGCGGTGCCGGTAACGTCCACGATCGAGTCGAGCCCCGTCGCCTCGTGGAACGTCACGGTCTCGATGTCGCGCCGCTGCACCCGCGCCTCGGCCTCGGCGTACCGGCGGAAGATGCGATGGGCCAGCGCCAGGGCGTCGGCGGGCAGCTCGGCGGCGTCCAACAGCGCCCGAACGCTCGAATACGTCCGGATCACCCCGGCGATCGCCGAGCTCCGGACGCCGGCACGCACGGCCCGCACACCGTGCTCGTCCACCTCCTCGAACTCGAGCTCGAACGGCTCCAGCGGAAGGGTGGCGAGGTGGGTCCGCAGTTGGTCGGCATCGGCGCCCGCGTCGACGAGCGCCCCCAGGGCGGAGTCGCCCGAGATCCCGGCGATGCAATCGAAGTAGGCCAGGCGCATCCGGTGGCTTCCGACGAGCGATCCGCGTTCGACCGCGAGGGCGTTGATTGTATACTTCGGCACTCGCCGGAATCCGCAGGTCAATGGCCCTTTCGAACGTATCTCGACGATGACCTTCTCTCCCGAAACGCTCAGCAGGCTGGTGCTGATCGCGATCGGTTTGGGCGTGCTGGCGGTGGCCCTGTCCGCTCTCGCGCCCGGCCGGCGACGTCAGAGCGAGCCCGTGGAGATGGACGAGGTGCTGCAGGGCATCCTCGGCGCGCAGGGCGATCGCATGACCCGGCTGGAGTCCGCGGTGCGCGCGTTGGCGGGCACGGACCGGCGTCAGCAGGGCGAGATCGAGGGGGCGGTGCGTAACGTCGGGCTGGTGCGGTACGACGCGTTCGAGGACGTGGGCGGCCGGCTGTCCTTCTCCTGCGCGCTGCTGGACGACCTGGGGACCGGCGTGGTCATGACCTCGATCAACGGCCGGCACGACACCCGGGTTTACGCCAAGCCGGTCTCCAGCGGACAGAGCTCCTACAGTCTGTCGATCGAGGAGGAGGAGGCGATCCGGCAGGCGATGGACGCCGGCTCGAAGCGAGCGGTGACGGCCACGTGATCTGGCGTCGCGACGAGCCCGCGCCGGCGGGGATCCCCCCAGCGCCGGACGATGCTCCACAGGACGATCAGGCGGGCAGGGTTCGACGACGGACGGAGGTGCGAGGGATGGCGGATCAGGGCGGTGAGGTGACGATCGTCGGCCAGGGGGCCAAGCTCGAGGGCACGGTGGTCTCGGCGGGATCGCTGCGGATCGACGGCCAGGTCAAGGGCCAGATCAACGCGGAGGGCGACGTGCTGCTCTCGCCGCAGAGCCAGGTCGAGGCGGACATCCGGGCACAGAACGTCGTGGTGGCCGGGCGCTTCAAGGGATCGATCAACGTCAAGGGCCGCGCCGAGCTCGCGCGCGGGGGACGCGTGGACGGCGACATCACCTCCAAGACGCTGGTGGTGGAGGAGGGGGGCGTCTTCCAGGGGCAGTCGATCATGGACCAGCAGCCGGCCCAGGCCGGCCAGCCGGCGCAGAAGTCCGGCGACAAGGGGGCCACGACCGAGGCGGCGGACGGGGCCAAGGTCTGACGTGCTCGACATCCGCGCGATCCGGGAGGACCCGGAGCCGTTCCGACGAGGCCTCGCCCGGCGCAACCTGGCGGAGGCGGTCGACGAGCTGCTCGAGCTCGACCGGCGTCGGCGCGAGCTGACGGTGCAGGTGGAGGAGCTTCGCGCCGAACAGAACCGCGCGGGCAAGCAGATCGGCAAGACGCAGGGCGACGAGAAACTGCGGCTGATCGCCCAGGTCGGCGAGGTCTCGGCCCGGCTGAAGGCGCTCGAGCCCGAGCTCGAATCGGCCGAGGCCGGCCTGAGCGACCTGCTCGCGCGCACGCCGAACGTCCCGCACGGGTCGGCGCCCGACGGATCCACCGACGAGGACGCGGTCGAGGTTCGGCGGGTCGGCGAGCCGACGGCGTTCGACTTCGACCCGCGCGACCACGCGGCGATCGGCGAGCTCCTCGGGATGCTGGACACCGAGCGCGGGGCGCGAACCAGCGGCTCGCGGTTCGTCTACCTGCTGGGCGACATCGTGCACGTGCAGTTCGCGCTGGTGCGGCACGCGCTCGACGCGGTCGCCGGCCGGGGGTTCGTGCCGGTGATCCCGCCGGTGCTGGTGCGCGAGGAGGCGATGTTCGGCAGCGGCTTCCTGCCGACGGACGCGGTCAACATCTACGTGACCGATCCGGACGAGCTGTACCTGGTCGGGACCTCGGAGGTGTCGCTGGCCGCGCTGCACGCGGGCGAGATCGTGGACGAGGGCGACCTCCCGATCCGCTACGCGGGCTACTCGACGTGCTTCCGCCGGGAGGCGGGGACCTACGGCAAGGACATGGGCGGCATGTTCCGCGTGCACCAGTTCGACAAGGTCGAGATGTTCTCGTTCGCCCGCCCCCAGGACTCGTGGGACGAGCTCGAGCTGATCCTGTCAGTGCAGGAGGAGATCCTCGGCAGCCTGGGCCTCCCCTACCGCATCACGAACACCGCCGCCGGCGACCTGGGCGCGGCCGCGGCTAAGAAGTACGACCTTGAGGCCTGGCTCCCGGGTCAGGACCGGTACCGCGAGCTCACGTCGTGCTCGAACTACACGGACTACGGCGCGCGGCGCGCGCAGACGCGGATGCGCCTGTCCTCGGGGGAGACCGCCACGCCGCACACCCTGAACGGCACCGCGACCGCGATCGGCCGGACCCTGATCGCGATCTTGGAGAACCACCAACGCGCCGACGGGAGCGTGTCGTTGCCGGCGGCGCTGCACCCCCACCTGCCCGAGGGCCTGCGCGAGCTGCGGCCGCGGGGCTGAGCTACTCGGGGTCGATCCCCATCTCGCCGAACAGCATGCTGGCCAGGTCGCGGTACCGGGTCTCGAGCTCGCGATGCGCGGTGACGTCGATCGCCACGCCCTGCCAGTACTTCGGCCGGCCCTCCTCGTCGCGCACGAGCACCGCCCGGCTGTCGAGCCACACCGTCCGGCCGTCGGGACGCACGATGCGGAACTCCTCGTTGAACGGCTCTCCCGTCGCCTCGCAGTGCGCGTTGGCCGCATTCACGCGTTCGCGATCGTCCGGGTGGACGAGCTCGCCCAGGTGGCTCGGGTTGGCCATCAGGTCCTCGCTCGACAGCCCGAACACGATCTCGGCCTGGGGGCTGAGGTAGGTGAACCACGTCTGGTCCGGCGGCCCGCCCGGCGTCTCGATGAACGTGACGGCCGGGATCTGCTCGACCAGGTTGCGGTAGCGCTCCTCGAGCAGGCGGAGGCTCCGTTCGGCCTCCTTGCGGTCGGTGATGTCCAGCGTCACCCCGTGCCAGAAGCGCGGGATGCCCTCGTCGTCGCGCACCAGCACCGCCCGGTCGTGCATCCAGCGGTAGCCGCCGTCCTTGGTCCGCTGGCGGAACTCCTCGTCGAACGGATCGCCGGTGGTCTCGGCGCGAACGTTCGCCGCCCGCATCCGGTCCAGGTCGTCGGGGTGCATCGTCCCGTCGAAGAACATCGGGTCGGCGATCGCCTCCTCCGGCGTGAAGCCGAGGATGCGTTCGATCTGCGGGCTGATGTAGGCGAACCGCGACTCCTCCGGCGCCTCGGGGCTCGCGTACTCCAGGTACGTGATGGCGGGGATCGCCTCCACCAGGGAGCGGTAGCGCCGGCGCGCCTCGCGGCGGTCCCGGTCCAGCCGCCGGGTCTCGGTGACGTCCATCATCAGGCCCTGGATCTCGATCGGCCTGCCGAGCGCGTCCTTGGTCAGCACGCGCGACTGGTCTCGCACCCACCGGACGCTGCCGTCCGCGTGGAAGATCCGGTACTCGACCTCGAAGCCGCCGGTCTCCTCCAGCGTGGCGTCGACCGCCCGGACGCGCTCGCGGTCGTCGGGGTGGACCGTCGCGAGCCACGCCTCCGTCGTCCCCCAGGCCTCGGGCGGGTACCCGAACAGCGTGGTGAGCTGCGGGCTCACGTACCGGAGGCGGTAGCCGGGTTCGGAGGGGTCCAGCTCGGCGACGTAGATCACGCCCGGCACCTGCTCGGTCAGGTCCCGGTACCGCAGCTCGGTCTCCGCGGCGATCCGCTCGGCGTCCTTGCGCGCGGTGACGTCGAGCATGACGCCCTGGAAGAACCTCGGCTGCCCCTCCTCGTTGTGCGAGATCGCGATCGCCTGATCGGCGACCCAGACGATGTGCCCGTTCTTGTGCAGGTACCGGTACTCCAGCGCGAACGGCTCGCCGGTCGTCTCCGAACGCAGGAAGGCGGCCAGGACCCGGTGCCGGTCGTCGGGGTGCAGTCGCGAGATCCAGAAGTCCGCGGTCACGTGCCACTCCTGGACCGTGTAGCCAAGGAGATGCTCGATGCGCGGGCTCGTGTAGTACCCGGGCTCCGCGTCGGGCGGTCGGTGCGCCTCCCAGACGTAGGTGACGGCCGGGATCTGCTCGGCGAGCAGGCGGTACCGGTGCTCGGCGGCGCGCAGGTCGGCCTCGGCGCGGCGGCGCTCGCCGATCTCGAGCGCCATGAGCGCGTTCGCCTCCTCGAGCTCGGCCGTGCGCTCGGCGACGCGCAGCTCGAGCTCGTCACGGGCGGCCCGGAGTTCGGCCTCGACCGCCTTGAGCTCGGTGATGTCCAGTTGGACGCCGAGCCAGTACTCGGGCCTGCCCTCCGCGTCGCGCACCAGCGTCGCGACGTCGCGGAACCAGACATCGCGCCCGTCGTTGGCGATCAGCCGGTACTCGCGGCTCCACGGGCGGCCGGTCTCGTTGTGCAGGTCGTGCGCGGCCAGCGTCGGCTCGCGGTCGTCGGGATGCAGGAGCTCCATCCAGATGTCGGGCTGATCGAGCCATTCCCCGCGCGTGTACCCGAGCGCGGTCTCGACGTGCGGGCTCACGTACATCGTCCGCCGGTCGTCGTCCGGGGCCACCTGGTAGATCACGGCCGGCAGGTTCTCGACGAGCGCGCGGTACTTCGCCTCGTCCCTGCCCGGGTGATCGCCGGTCGGCAGGCCTCGTCCGCGTCCGCTCGTGTCCGTGCTCATGGGGCCGACCCATGGTGGCAGAAACGCGGAAGGGCCCGCCACAGCCGTTACCCTTCGGACGGGAGGGTGGCCGAGCGGACGAAGGCGGCGGTCTTGAAAACCGCTGGCGGGGCGACCCGCTCGTGGGTTCGAATCCCACCCCTCCCGCCCCGAAGGCGCGTCCCGACACGCGTGCAGGTTCCTCATGAGGGAAACCGGGTCCCGAGCCCGCGGTTGTACCGGTCCAACGCCTCGATCGGTACGGATTTCGGGGATTCCGGCGGATCGGTGCCGCCCTACGCTCGCCTCGTTGGATCGTCGCGAGCGAAGGAGGAGGCATGAGCACGAAGGCAGGAACGATCGGGATCGCCGGACGGCCCACGGGCTTCGTGGTCTGGACCGGGATCGTGTCGGCGCTGGCCGCCGCCGCGCTGATCATGAGCGCGGTGGCCCTCACCGAGGCGCGGCGCGACGGCGGCGCCGATGCGGTCGGGATCGCGAGCGCTCAGGCGCCGCTGTGGGACGCGGGCAAGCTCGAGGCCATGCGGGGCCGCGTGCTGGCCGAGAGCGTGGGCGATCAGGGCTACGTGCTGTGGGACGCCGGGAAGCTCGACGCGATGGCCGGCCGGGTGCTCGCAGTGAGCGTGATCACCCCGACGTACGTCCTGTGGGACGAGGCCAAGGTCGAGGCCATGGCGGGACGCGTGCTCGCGGGGAGCTGAATCGCCCGGGAGGTCAGCCGGCCCCCGATTGACTCGGACGACATCCTCTGACTAAGGTCAGAGGATGTCGTCGTCTCCCTCCGCGATGGTCGCCGAGGTGCGCCGCTTCAATCGCCTCGTGACCGAACGCGTCGGCGCGCTGAACGACCACTACCTCTCGAGGGGTCTGCCACTCGGGCAGGCCCGCGTGCTGTGGGAGATCGGCTCGGACGGCTGCGACGTCCGAACGCTGCGTTCGCGGCTCGGCCTGGATTCGGGCTACCTCAGCCGACTGCTGCGCGATCTGGAGGCCACGGGCCTCGTCGTCGTCGACCCCAGCGAGCGGGATCGGCGGGTGCGGACGGCGCGCCTGACCGCCGCCGGCGCGAGGGAGCGTGCGCTGCTCGACCGCCGCAGCGACGCGCTCGCGCGGTCGCTGCTCGACCCGCTCTCGCGGGCCCAGCGCGAGCGCCTGGTCCACGCGATGGGCGAGGTCGAGCGCCTGCTGACCTCGGCCATGGTCGAGGTCCGTCGCGTCGATCCGGCCGACCCGCGCGCGAGGTTCTGCGTGCGCGAGTACGTGGCCGAGCTCGACCGCCGCTTCCGGGCGGGGTTCGACCCGTCCGCGAGCATCTCGGCCGACGATCACGAGCTCCGACCGCCCAACGGCCTGATGCTGGTGGCCACGTTGCGCGAGGAGGCGGTGGGGTGCGGCGCGCTCAAGCTCCACCGTGACGAGCCCACCGAGCTCAAGCGCATGTGGGTCGCGCCGTCGGCGCGCGGGCTCGGGATCGGGCGCCGGATCCTTGCCGAGCTCGAGGCCGAGGCGTCCCGTCACGGGAGCCGGGTGCTCCACCTGGAGACCAACGGGTCGCTCACCGAGGCGATCGCGTTGTACCGCTCGTCCGGGTACGTGGAGGTGGACGCGTTCAACGACGAGCCGTACGCGCACCACTGGTTCGAGAAGCGCCTACCGAGGGTCCGGTCCGGCTAGCCGCCGGGCGTGTGGCTGCTGGTCCCGTCCCGGCCCACGACGAACCAGATGCCGTGCACGGGCTCCTCGCCCAGGTTCCACAGCCGGTGCGGCAGCGTCGAGTCGAACGCGATCGAGTCGCCCGGCCCCAGCTCGTGCCGCTCGAACCCGAGCTGGACGCCCAGCCGCCCCGAGAGCACGTACCCGTACTCGCGGCCGGGGTGGCGCATGAGCCGCTCCTCGGGCGAGGAGGACCCGCCCACGTCGTAGATCACGTGGAGGAAGTCGACGTCCTCGTGCAGGTGGCTCGTCAGCCGTTCCCACACGACGCCGGAGTCCAGCTCGACCGTGTGCCGCTCCTGCGGGTGGACGACCGTGCGGGGGGCGACCTCGTCGGTCTCGGCGCCGACGGCGCGCGCCACCTCCAGCTCGTCCTCGTGGACACGGAACACGTAGTCGAGCGACACGCCGAGCTCGGTCACGATCGCGTACAGGGTGCTGACCGAGGGCTTGGACTGCCCAGACTCGATCTGCGAGATCAGGCTGGCGGAGACGCCGAGCCGGCGCGCGAGCTCCCGCTGGCTGATGTGCGCGGCCTCGCGCTCCTCCCGCAGGCGCGAGCCGATGTCGCCGAGCTCGCCCATCGTTCCCCTTTCGACCATCTAGCTTGCCACCTCAGATCCCCGGGAGCTTGAACCCGGACTTGGCCACGACGTGGTCCCGAGCCTCGGTCGCCTTGCGCTTGACCGCCGGCCAGTCCACGTGGAGCAGGCGGCCGTCCCGCTTCATCACGCGCCCGCCGATCAGGACCGTGTCGACGTTGCCGGTGTCCATCCCCGCGACCACCGCGGTCGCCGGGTCGTTGATCGGCGTGACGTTCATGCGGTCGGTGCGCAGCAGGATGACGTCGGCCTGCTTGCCGGGCGTGAGCGAGCCGACCTTGGCGTCCAGGCCGTTGGCGCGCGCGCCCTCGACGGTCGCGTAGGCGAGCACCTCGCGGGTCGACACGGGCGTCTTGCCCTGCGCGGAGGCGATCGCGCGCTGAAGCCCGAGGATCGAGCGCATCTGGTTGAACATGTCGGCCGGCACGTTGGTCTCGACGTCGACGCTCAGGCTCGGCCGCAGGCCGCGGTCCAGGAACTTCTGGACCGGCGGCATCCCGTGGCCCATCATCATCTCCACCGGCGAGGCGAGCGAGACCGTTCCGCCCGTGTCGACGATCATCTGGATCTCGGTGTCGTTGAGCGTCGTGCAGTGGATGTACGTGGTGTCGGGCCCCAGCAGTCCCGCCTCGCCGAACTCCTGCACCTTGCCGTCCTGCCCGTAGCTCCCGACGCCGACGTGGGTGGTGATGCGCGCGTCGGCCTCTCGGGCGAGCTTCCAGTGGTCGCGGGTCACCTCGAAGTCCGTGAACTCGGGCCCCGGCGCGGCGAGCGCGAGCGTGAGCTTCTGGTCCTTGGTCGAGAAGTACTCGGTGGCCGCGCGGACGAACCAGCTCGGCTGCCGCTCCTCCCACTTGCCCCACCACGGGAACCCGTAGGCGAACACCGCGCGCAGCCCCGAGTCGTTCAGCGCCTGGATCACCGCGTCCGTGTGCGCGGGCGAGTCCTGGATGTGCGACCAGTCAAGCAGCGTGGTGATCCCCGCGTCGATCGCGCCGAGCGCCGAGAGCAGGTTGCCGACGTACGCGTCCTCGGGGCGGAACGCGGGCGCGAGCTTGTGCAGGACGAACGAGATGTAGCTGGTCCGGCCCTCGAGCGGCACGTCGGTCCCGATGTTGCGGAGCAGCCCCTCCCAGATGTGCCGGTGGCTGTCGACGAAGCCCGGCATCACGATCATGCCCTCGGCGTCGATCGTCTCGACCTCGCCGTTGGACAGGTCCGGCCCGACCGCGAGGATCTTCTCGCCGTCGATCAGCACGTCGCCCGTGGGCAGGTCGCCGATGCCCGGGTCCATGCTGAGCACCGTCCCGCCCCGGATCAACGTCTTGCCGGCCGGGACGACGCGGAAGTCCGGCCCGCTCGGGTAGAAGACCGGCAGCTCGGGCGCCTTCGGCGGCCGGTTCTTGGTGATCAGGCGCCGCGCCCGCTTGTAGTTGCGCTTGGCGAGCTCCTTCAGGTCGCCGAACTGGAACAGGACGATGCCGAGCAGCACCAGCACGCCGATGATCAGCGGCCCGTCGTCCGGCGACAGGCCCAGGAACGGCAGCACCGTGATGATGAGCGCCAGCAGCACCGCCGCCACGGTGCTGCCGAGGAACGTCGCCCGGCCGCCCGCGAGCGCGGCGCCGCCCAGGACGGCCGCGGTGATGCTGTTCAGCGCGAAGGTGTCGCCGATCGTCGCGTTCCCGATCGGCGAGCGGGCCATCACGAAGAACGCGGCCACCGCCGCCAGCACGGCCGACAGGATCAGGGCCCGGACCCGGAGCCAGATGGTGCTGACGCCTCCGCGCTTGGCCGAGCGCTCGTCGAACCCGACCGCGCGGAGCGCGAGCCCCGATCCGGACGCGTGGAGCCACAGGTCGGACAGGCCCGCCGCGATCAGGATCAGGATGAACGCGATCGGGATCGGGCCGACGGTCGCCGTGAGCGTCGAGACGAGCCCGGGGTTGATCACGCCCTGCGCCGTCGGCCGCATGGTGAGCGCGATCCCGTTCAGGATGCTCAGCGTCGCGAGCGTGGCGATGATCGAGGGGATCTTCAACCCCCGCACCAGCGCGGCGTTGACCAGCCCGAGGGCGACGGCGCACACGAAGATGAGCACGATCCCGAACAGGATCTGCGGCGTGGACGCCTCGGCGTCGATCAGGAACGAGGCGATCACCACGCCGAGGCTGATCATGCCGCCGACGGACAGGTCGAGGTATCCGACGAGGATCGCGTGGGTCTGGGCGATCGCCGCCACGATCAGCGGCAGCGCCAGGATCAGGATCTGCTCGATGTTGTACGAGTTGATGAAGCCCGGGAACCGCGCGGTCGTGTACCAGAGCAGCGCCGCGACCAGCAGCACCTGCAGCGCCACCGGCATCCACAGGCGGAACTTGACGATCTTCCGCCACTTGTTCCTGTCGCGCGCGTCCCGGATCACCTTGCGGACGGCGAGCCGCGCGGCCTCGGTGCGCCCGCTCATGTCCCGCCGTTCGACGAGGGCGCCCTCGGCATCGCGACGCCCAGCGGCGATCGCCCGGCCTTGGACAGGCCCGGCCCGCGCACCATCGACTCGACGATGCGCAGCTCGTCGAGCTCGTCGCCCGGGATCTCCTCGATGACCTGCCCGCGGGACATGACCAGCACCCGATCGCAGAGCCCGGACAGCTCGATCGGGTCGCTGGACTTGACGAGCATCGCCGTGCCCGCGTCCGTGCGCGCGCGAAGGGCCTTGTAGATGTCGAAGCGCGAGCCGACGTCCACGCCCTGCGTCGGCTCGTAGGCGAGGATCACCGAGGGCTCCTTGAAGAAGGAGCGGGCGACCGAGACCTTCTGCTGGTTGCCCCCGGACAGGAACTCGACCGGCTGCTCGATCGAGGGCGTCCGGACCTCCAGCCGTTCGACGAGGTCGGTCACGGCGCGCCGCTCCTTGCCACGCTTCAGGAACCCGAGGACCGAGAAGCGCCGCAGCGACTGGATCGTCGTGTTGACCTTGACACCGAGCACCGGCATCAGGGCCTCGTGCTTGCGATCGCCGGGCAGCAGCATGATGCCGGCCGCGACCGCCTCGTGGGTCGAGATCAGCGACAGCTCCCTGCCGTCACACACCACCCGCCCCGCCTTGGGCGCCTGGCGGCCGGCGAGGCAGTCGAAGAGCTGGGGCTGCCCGTTGCCCTCGGCGCCGGCGATCCCCACGATCTCGCCGACCCCCAGCGTGAGGCTGATCGGTCCGAACGACTGCCCCTGCAGGCCGTCGACCACCAGCACCTCACGTCGCTCCTGCGTCCCGGGGGCGGGCGACGGGAACGCCGCCTCGAACGGACGGCCGACGATCAGCTCGACGAGTTCCGCCTCGGTGGTGGCCCTGGCGTCGAAGGTCCCCTGGCTGCGACCGTCGCGAAGCACCGTGATCCGGTCGGCCACCTCCAGGACCTCGGGCAGGCGGTGGCTCACGTACACGACGCCGACGCCGCGACGCGCGCACGCGGCGACCGTTCGATGCAGGGCGTCGACCTCGTCGGGTCCGAGCGCCGTCGTGGGCTCGTCCAGCAGCAGCACCTTCGGATAGGACACCAGCGCCTTGGCCACCTCGAACAGCTGGCGGTCGGCCAGGCTGAGGAA
>Ga0081455_10002375_pt2 | contig 19856 bp, 14 predicted proteins | sample TabmetS3T2R1_FD_70207 | JGI IMG/M metagenome (GOLD analysis project Ga0081455, IMG submission 70207) | Tabebuia heterophylla rhizosphere microbial communities from the University of Puerto Rico - S3T2R1 | ecosystem: Host-associated > Plants > Roots > Rhizosphere ... | reverse complement strand
ACAGTCGCACGCACCGTGCTGCGGCTGGTCGAGCCGACCTCTGGCAGCATCAAGCTCAACGGCACCGAGATCACGCCGCTCAGCAAGAGCGAGCTGCGCCCGGTGCGCCGCTCGATGCAGATCGTGTTCCAGGACCCGTTCGCCTCGCTCAATCCGCGCATGACCGCGGGCGACATCGTCGGCGAGCCGCTCAGCGTGCATGGGCTCGCAAGCGGGGAGGAGAAGCAGGCGCGCGTCGCCGAGCTGTTCCGGCAGGTGGGCCTGCGGACCGACCAGATGAAGAACTATCCGCATCAGTTCTCCGGCGGCCAGCGCCAGCGCATCTGCATCGCGCGCGCCTTGGCGCTGGGCCCGAGCCTGATCGTCTGCGATGAGCCGGTCTCCGCGCTCGACGTCTCGATCCAGGCGCAGGTGATCAATCTCTTGATCGACCTGCAGCGCAACCATGGATTCTCCTATCTCTTCATCGCGCATGACCTCGCGGTGGTCGCCCATATCAGCCACCGCGTCGCCGTGATGTATCTCGGCCGCATTGTCGAGATCGCCGACAAGGCCGAGCTGTTCGCCAACCCGCGCCATCCCTATACGCAGGCGCTGCTCGCTTCAGTACCGGTGGCGAACCCGAAGACGAAGCGGCTGAAGCCGCTGGTCGACGGCGACGTGCCGAGCCCGATCAACCCGCCCTCCGGCTGCGCGTTTCATACGCGATGCCGCTATGTGATGGACCGCTGCAGGGTGGATCGGCCGGCGCTGCAGCAGGCCGGTACGGGCCATCAGGTGGCGTGCTGGCTGAATGAGGGGACGGGCCGGCCGGGGTAGGATGTCGTCCCTGCGAAAGCAGGGACCCATAACCAAAGGGCAATGTTGTTAGAGCTAGCTGGGCTCCAGCCTTCGCATAACCATGTTCCGTGGTTATGGGTCCCGGGTCGCGCTTCGCTTGCCCGGGACGACAGCTAGGCCGCTTGCTTGTCCGCCTCGATCTCTACCACAATCTTCCCCGTCGTCACCTGCTCACCCTCGGCGACATCGATCGACGACACGGTGCCCGCGACGCCGGCCGTGTGCACGTGCTCCATCTTCATTGCCTCCAGCGTCATCACGGGCTGGCCGGCGGAAACCTTCTCGCCGGGCTTGACCAGCACCGCAATCACGCGGCCGTTCATGGCGGCACGGACCTTGCCGTCGCCGCCGCTCGCGGCTGCCGATTCCGGCGCTGCGAGCGTGAGATCGCGGACGATCATAGTGACGCCGCGGTGCAGGACATACAGCCGGTCGTCATCGCGCAAGAATTTTGCCGATTGCATCACGCCGTCGAAGAGAAGGCGGATCGTGCCGCCGGCGAGTTCCTCGATCTCGAAGCGATGCACATCACCATTGTGGCTGGCGACATAAGAGCCATCGCGCTCGCGGACGATTTCGATCTCATGAACCTTGCCGCCGAGTTCAAAGCGCGTGGCGAGCGGAAACGTCGCCGCAAGCGAACGCCCGACACGCCAGGGCGGCGAATGAGGATTGCTGACATAGAGCAGCAGTGCCGCAAGCGCTGCCTCGCGCCCCGCATCGGCATGCGGTGCCAGCAGATCGGCGCGATGGTTGCCGATAAAGGCGGTAGTCGCCTCGCCCTTCGCAAAGGCCGGATGGCGCAGGCAGGAAATCAAAAAGCCCTGATTGGTGGTGACGCCGAACGCCTCGACCTGCTCCAGGGCGCAAATCAGCCTGCCCCGCGCCTCGTCGCGGGTGGCGCCATGGCTGATGACCTTGGCGATCATCGAGTCGTAGAACGGCGGAATCTCCGCGCCTGATTGCAGCGCATGCTCGACGCGGATGCCTTCGGGCATCTGCCAGCGCAGCATCCTGCCCGACTGCGGCATGAAATCATGGCCGGCATCTTCCGAGCACAGCCGCACCTCGATGGCATGGCCGTTGAATCTGATTTCTTCCTGCTTGACGCCCAGCGGCTCGCCGCTGGCGACACGAAGCTGCAGCTCGACGAGATCAAGGCCGGTGATCGCCTCGGTGACGGGATGCTCGACCTGCAGGCGCGTGTTCATTTCCATGAAATAGAACGCCCCGCTCGCATCGAGCAGGAATTCCAGCGTTCCGGCGCCCTCATAGCCGATCGCCTTGACGGCGGCGACGGCGACTTCGCCCATCCGCGCGCGCAGCTGCGGTGACACCGCCGGCGACGGCGCTTCCTCGATCAGCTTTTGGTGCCGCCGCTGCACCGAGCAGTCGCGCTCGCCGAGATGGATAGCGTTGCCATGGCGATCGCCGAACACCTGGATCTCGATATGGCGAGGATCGACGATGGCGCGCTCGAGAATGACGGTGGGATCGCCGAACGCCCCTTGCGCTTCCGAACGCGCGCTGCGCAGCGCATCGGGAAAGGACGAGGCATCCGCGACCAGCCGCATGCCGCGGCCGCCGCCGCCGGCGACAGCCTTGATCATCACGGGAAAGCCGATCTTCTTGGCTTCCGCCAGCATCGCGGCATCGCTCTGGTCGGCACCCTGATAGCCGGGCACGACGGGCACGCCGGCCTTTTGCATGATCGCCTTGGCGCCGGCCTTGTTGCCCATCGCCTTGATCGCTTCCGGAGACGGGCCGATGAAGATCAGCCCGGCGTCGCGGCAGGCCGCCGCAAAATCCTCGTTCTCGGCGAGAAAACCGTAGCCGGGATGCAAGGCGCTTGCTCCGCTCGCCTTGGCGGCTGCAACGATCGCATCGATCCGCAAATAGGACTGCGCCGGCAGCGCCTCGCCGAGGCGCACCGCAGCATCCGCTTCGCGCACATGCAAGGCGTCGCGGTCGGCATCGGAATAGACGGCGACCGTGCCGTAGCCGAGGCGCCTCGCCGTGCGCATGATGCGCAGCGCAATCTCGCCGCGGTTGGCGATCAATATCTTGAAGAACGGCGTCGCTCGGCCCTGCCCCATTCCTTCTACGCCTCCGTGCCTGCGGCGATGCGCGCCGGCTCCTCGCCCGAGAGCGGAACGAGCCCGAGCTGCGCAAACAAGCGGGCATCAGCGGCTGCGCCGGCATTGCCGGCCGTCAGCAACCGGTCGCCGGTGAAGATCGAATTGGCACCCGCCATGAAGCACAGCGCCTGGGTAGAGACCGACATGCTCTCGCGTCCCGCTGACAGGCGCACCATCGAGCGTGGCATGGTAATGCGCGCCACCGCTACGGTGCGGACAAACTCGATGTCGTCGATCCGCGCCTCGGCTGCCTCGTGCAGGCGATCGCCGAGCACCGTGCCCTTGATCGGCACCAGCGCATTGACCGGCACGCTCTCGGGATGTCGCGGCAGCGTCGCCAGCGCATGGATGAAGCCGACGCGGTCGGCGCGGCTCTCGCCCATGCCGACGATGCCGCCGCAGCACACGGAAATACCCGAGGCGCGCACCCGCTCCAGCGCGTCAAGACGGTCCTGGAAGGTGTGCGTCGTGATGACGTTGCCGTAATTCTCGGGGCTGGTGTCGATATTGTGATTGTAATAGTCGAGCCCGGCTTCCCTAAGCCGCCGCGCCTGCTCGTCGGTCAGCATGCCCAGGGTCATGCAGGTCTCGAGCCCAAGCGCGCGAACGCCCCTGACCATCTCGACCACCTTGTCCATGTCGCGGTCTTTGGGCTCGCGCCAGGCCGCGCCCATGCAGAAACGCTGCGAGCCCGCCGCCTTTGCTTCGGCCGCGGCACTCAGCACGCTGGACACATCCATCAGCTTGCCGGCATGGAGGCCCGACTTGTGGTGGACCGATTGCGAGCAGTAGCCGCAATCCTCGGGGCAGCCGCCGGTCTTGACCGACAGCAGGGTGCAGAGCTGAACCTCGCCGGCTGCGTGCCATTGGCGATGCACTTCTTGCGCCCGCCACATCAGTTCAAGGAACGGCATATCGAACAGATCAGCGATCTCGGCTCGCGTCCAGTCGGTCCGCAAGGTATCGGAATAGATAGGAGAAAAGGCGGCGGATTCGTTTACGGTCTGATCATGCAGGGGCATTGGATACCTGTTTGCTTCGCGGCCGGCGGGCACGGGGTGGAGGTGCCGCTGTGAAGCACAGGGGCGGCCGCTCTGCAAATCTCCTTTCATGGACGGGCCACCGAGAACTGCATGCGCTGGGGCGTGCGGGCATCGCCCTCCCGGCAGATCGCCAGCACCTCGGAAAGGATCGCGCGGGTATCGCGCGGGTCGATCACGCCGTCGTCCAGCACGCGCGCCGAGGTCGAGAACACGTCCATCTGGCCGTCGAATACGCCGATGATCTGCGCCTTCATGGCTTCGAGTTGCTCTTTCGCGACCGGCTTGCCGCGCCGTGCCGCGGCGGCCTCGGTGACGATCGCCATGGTCTCGGCCGCCTGCTCGCCGCCCATCACGGCGGTCTTGGCATTGGGCCACGAGAAGCAGAAGCGCGGATGGAAGCCGCGGCCGCACATGCCGTAATTGCCGGCGCCGAAGGAGGCACCGCAATAGATGGTGATTTGCGGCACGGTCGCCGAGGTAACGGCCTGGATCATTTTCGAGCCGTGCTTGATCATGCCGGCTTCTTCATATTCGCGGCCGACCATGTAGCCGGTGGTGTTGTTCATGTAGAGCAGCGGCGTGCGCGACTGGCAGCAGGCCTGGATGAAGTGGGTCGCCTTGTTGGCGCCGGGCACGTCGAGCGGGCCGTTATTGGTGATGATGCCGATCGCCTGCCCTTCGATGCGGGCATGGCCGCACACGGTGGCCGGACCGTATCCGGGCGAAAACTCGGTGAAGTCGGAATCGTCAATGAAACGTGCAATCGCCTGGCGCATGTCGACGGGCCGCTTGTGGTCCATCGGCATGATGCCGAGCAGCTCTTCGGCGTCATAGCGCGGCGGGCGGAAATTGCCCTGTGTCAGCTGCGGCCGGTCCCACTCAAGCTTCGCCATGATCTCGCGCGCGATGCGTAAGCCATCGCGGTCGTCCTCGGCAAGATAGTCGCCAAGGCCGGAGATCGATGTATGCATCTCGGCGCCGCCAAGCTCTTCCTCCGTCGCGGTCTCGCCGGTGGCGGCCTTCAGCAGCGGCGGTCCGGCGAGGAAGGCGCGGGTGCGGCCGCGCACCATCACGATGTAGTCGGAGAGTCCGGTCTGGTAGGCGCCGCCCGCGGTGGAGGAGCCGTGCGTGACGGTGACGACGGGCAGTCCCGCCGCCGACAGCCGCGCCAGATTGCGAAAAATATTGCCGCCGCGAATAAAATCCTCGACTCGGTAGCGCAGCAGGTTGGCGCCCGCGCTCTCGACGAGCTGCACATAGGGCAGCTTGTTCTCCAGCGCCAGCTCCTGTACCCGCAGCGTCTTGTCGAGCCCGAATGGCTGCAGCGCACCGGCGTCGATGCCGGCGTCGTTGGCGCTGACCATGCAGCGGATGCCGGAGACGAAGCCGATGCCGGCGACCACGCCGCCACCGGGCACGCTCTTGTCGGCGTCGGGCACGTCGAACATGTAGCCGGCGAGCGTCGATAGCTCCACGAACGGCGAGCCGGGATCGAGCACCAGTGCCACGCGCTCGCGCGGCAACAGCTGCCCGCGTTTGTGGAAGCGGTCTTTTGCGGCGGCGGATGCGGCGCGGGTGCGATCCTCCAGCGCGCGCATACGCGCAATCAGCGTCAGCATGCCCTCGCGGTTGGCCTTGTAGGGCGCGCTGCTGGTGGCGATGGTGTTTTCGATGATGGCCATAATCAACTTGCTCCGTCATTCCGGGGCGATGCGTCAGCATCGAACCCGGAATCTCGAGGTTCCGGGTTCATGCTTCGCATGCCCCGGAACGACGACGAAAATCTAATGCCTCACCCCAAAGATCTTCCGCGCTTCCGCCGGTGACGCGATCTCGCGTCCGGCCTTGCGCGCGCAGGCGGCAAGCGCCTCGACCAGTTGTCCGTTCGACGTCACCTTGGTGCCGTCGCCAAGGTAGAAGGTGTCTTCCAGACCCGAGCGCAGATGGCCGCCGAGATCGGCGCAGCGCTGGTGCAGCGGCCAGATCTCGCCGCGGCCGATCGCGGTGACCTGCCAATGTCCCTCCGGACGCTTGAGCTTCAACAGGATCGGCAGCAAATCGGGATCGGCCGGCATGCCGGAGGCAACGCCCATCACGAAATTGTACTCCAGCGGCCCCGCATACATGCCGGTCTGCACATACATGCCGACCGAGCGCACGATGCCGACGTCAAAGCACTCGAATTCCGGAATGGTGCCGGCGTCCTTCATGGCGTCGAGAAAATCCTGAACCTTCTCGACCGAATTGTCGAACATCATCGGCGGCCAGGCCCAGCTGTTATCGGCCTTCACCTTCAGATAATTCAGCGAGCCGGCGTTGCAGGCGGCAATCTCCGGCCTGGTCTCGCGCACGCAGGCCAGCGGCCCCTCATAGTGCGGGCCCGAGGTGCCTGTGGTGTGGTTGATGATCACGCCCGGGCAGGCCTCGCGGATCGCCTGCTGGATCTCGCTGCTAACGCCGACTTCCCAGGACGGCAAATGGCCCTTGCCCGGCGCCTGCTGGCGCAGATGGATGTGCATGATGCTGGCGCCGGCATCGAAGGCGGCCTTGGCTTCGCGCGCCATCTCCTCCGGCGTGACGGGGACGTTGTGCTGTTTTGGGTCAGTCAGTACGCCGTTCAGCGCGCAGGTGATGACGGCCTTGTCGCTCATGATGCTCATTCCCGATGCGGTTTTCGCATGATGGTCGCTTCGCGGCCGCGCCTCTTGCGTTCACGCGCTGTCGGTGCAGCGCAGCAAGATGCTGCCGGAATAGAGGGAATTTGCGGAAGGCTCGAGCCGACCGCGGCAATACCGCGCATCCGACATTGCTCTGCATCAAGCCGGCCATCCACCGACCGCGTATTCGTTGATGCGAAATGAACTGCGGAGAGTGGAATGAGCTACAAGGACCTGTTGCTGAGCCTCGCGAGCTATCCCGATACGACGCCGCAGGCAGCGGTGGACCTCGCGGTCGATTTCGCGGCCGGCATTGGCGCAAAGCTGTCGGCGATCGCCTGCGAGATCAAGATTGCCGTTCCGGGCAGCTTTATCGCGCCCGCGTTCCTCAATGTACCCGCCATGGCCGATGCCGAGGCGAAGAAGGGACGCGAGCAGGCCGAGGCGGCGCTCGCCGCCTTCCAGAAAGCTGCGGAGAACAAGGATGTGTTTGAGGAACGCATTCTCGAACGCTGCCTTGCCCCGAATCTCTCCGGCCTGTTGGTCGAATATGCGCGGCTGCGCGACCTCACCATCGTGCCGGCCGAAGCGAATGAACTCGCCGACCAGCCCAATGCCGAGGCGCTGATCTTCGAGTCCGGTCGTCCCGTGCTGATGCTGCCGCGCGAGCCGCGCAAATCCTTTGCCCTGAACACGGCAACCGTCGCCTGGGATTTCAGCCGCCCCGCGGCGCGCGCGGTCGGCGATGCGCTGCCGCTGCTCACGAAAGCGAAGCGCGTCCACATCGTCACCGTCAGCAATGAAAAGCGCATCGAGACCGGACGATCCGGCCCGGAACTCGCAAAACATCTCGCCCGGCACGGCGTCGACGTGATCCTGGAGACGGTAGATGCCCAAGGCCGCCGCATCGGCGAAGCGCTGGAGGCCGCCACACGGGTGCACGACAGCGACCTGCTGGTCATGGGCGCCTACGGGCATTCACGCTTACGGGAATTCGTGCTCGGCGGGGCGACGCGGAGCATGATCACCCGCCCGCCGCTGCCGGTGCTGCTGTCGCATTGACGCCTTGGCCATGCAGGGCCTGACCGCATCCGAGGCGCTGGCCCGGCTGAAGGCCGAAGGGTTCAACGAGCTGCCCCGTGCGGGCCGGCGCTCGATCGCCCGCCTGATCCTCGACGTGCTGCGCGAGCCGATGCTGCTGTTGCTGCTGGCCGGCGGCGCGATCTATTTCGCGCTCGGCGATTTCGCCGAGGCGCTTTTGCTCGTGGTGTTTGCGTCGATCTCGATCCTCATCACCATCGTGCAGGAAGCTCGCACCGAGCGCGTGCTGGAATCGCTGCGCGATCTTACCAGCCCGCGCGCGCTGGTGATCCGCGGCGGCGAGCGCATTCGCATCGCCGGCCGCGATGTCGCGCGGGGCGACCTGATCGTGCTCTCCGAGGGCGACCGCGTTGCCGCGGATGCCACGGTGGTGCAATGCGACGATCTTCTGCTGGATGAGTCGCTCCTGACCGGCGAATCCGTCTCCGTACGCAAGCAGGCGCGGTGCGCCGAGGCCGGTCCGCCGCACACCGGCGGCGACGACCTGCCCTTCGTGTTCTCCGGCACGCTGGTGGTGCGCGGCAGTGGCGTCGCCGAAGTCACCTCGACCGGAATCCGCACCGAAATCGGCAAGATCGGGCAGTCGCTGCGTGCGCTGGAGGCGGAAACGCCGCGGCTGCAGCTGCAGACCCGGCGTCTGGTGACGATATTCGCGGCTGCCAGCGCCGTCGTCATTGCGCTGACCGTGCTGCTGTACGGGCTCTATCGCGGCGGATGGCTCGAGGGCGTGCTTGCCGGCATCGCGCTTGGCATGTCCATGCTTCCCGAGGAATTTCCGGTCGTCCTCACGGTATTCCTCGCCATGGGCGCCTGGCGGATTTCACAGGCCCGCGTGCTGACGCGGCGCGCCTCGGCCATCGAATCGTTGGGAGCAGCAACGGTGCTCTGCACCGACAAGACAGGCACGCTGACTCAGAATCGCATGACGGTAGCGCGGCTGGTACTGCCTGATGGCACGCAATGCAAACCAGGCACTTCCGACGCCGGCGCCTTCGCCACCCTTACCGAGACGGGCATTCTGGCCTGCGCGCCGCAACCGTTCGATCCCATGGAAAAGGCGCTGCATGCGCTCGACCCTGATGCGGGCACCGGCCGGCATCTCCTGCGGAGCTACGGGTTGCGCCCCGATCTTCTCGCGATGTCGAATGCATGGCGCGGGACCGGCAACGACTGCATCGTTGCGGCAAAGGGGGCGCCAGAAACCATCGGCACGCTGTGCCGTATGAGCCCGGACGAGCTTGCAGAATTGGGCGGGCGCGTGGACGCACTTGCGCGCGAAGGCCTGCGGGTGCTCGGCGTGGCGCGCGCCGCCGGCGACTCGAATGATCTCCCGGAATCGCAGCACGGCTTTGCGTTCTGCTTTTGCGGGCTGGTCGGCTTTGCCGATCCGCTGCGGCCTGAAGTAAGGGATGCGATGGCCGAATGCCGCTCCGCCGGCATCCGCGTGGTCATGATAACAGGCGACTATCCCGCGACCGCATCGGCCATCGCGGCGCAGGCGGGCCTCGATCCCGAACGCATCCTGACCGGTGCCGATATCAGCGCCATGGGCGATGCCGATCTCGCCTGCGCGGCGCGAGGGCCAACCGCCTTTGCGCGGATCGCGCCGGACCAGAAGCTGCGGATCGTCCAGGCGCTGAAGCGCGATGGCGAAATCGTCGCCATGACCGGCGACGGCGTCAACGACGCGCCCTCGCTGAAGGCGGCGCACATCGGCATCGCCATGGGCGGGCGCGGCACCGACGTGGCGCGCGAGGCCTCCTCGATCGTGCTGCTGGACGACGATTTCGGCTCGATCGTGAAGGCGATCCGCCTCGGCCGACGCATCTATGACAATCTGCGCAAGGCGATGAGCTTCATTCTCGCGGTTCACGTTCCGATCGCCGGGCTTGCGCTGCTGCCGCTCGTAAGCGGGCTGCCGTTGCTGTTCGGCCCGGTTCACATCGCCTTCCTGGAAATGATCATCGATCCTGTCTGCTCGCTGGTGTTCGAGGCCGAGACCGAGGAGCGCAAGGTGATGCAGCGGCCGCCGCGCTCACCCGACGAGCCGTTGCTGCCGAAGGCCCTCCTTGTCTGGTCGGCGCTGCAGGGCGGGCTGGCGCTGGCCCTCACCGGGGGCGTGATGCTCACAGCGTATGCCTGGGGGATGCCGGAGAACGAGGTGCGCGCGCTGACGTTCTTCGCGCTGGTGTTCGTCATCGTCAGCCTGATCTTCGTCAACCGCTCGTTCTCGAGTTCGCTGGTGGAGGCCTTCACCCGGCCGAACCGGACGCTGGTACTGATCATCCTGTTCGTGACGGTGGTGCTGACGCTGAGCCTCGCCTGGCCGGCCGCCGCAAGCCTGTTCCGCTTCGGCCCGCTGCATGCCGACGACCTCGCAATCACGGTGGCCGCCGCGCTGGTGTCGCTGGTGCTGCTGGAAGTCTCGAAATACCCGCTGCGCCATGCGCTGGCGGGCGAGCTGTCCCGGCGTCAGGACAGCATCGTGTCGCGGCGCACGCGTCGGTAGCCCAGCTCAAGGCCGAAAGCCTGCCTCTCGCATTCAGCCGACCCTCGGAGTTTCGCCGGACAGGATCCGACGATAGACGGACGCATCGATATTGCCGCCGGACAGGATCACGGCAACTTTCTTTCCACTCATGCGGGCGCGCTCCTGCATCAGTCCGGCAAGCGGGGCAGCGCCTGCGCCCTCGGCAACGTTGTGCGTATCGTGGAAGTAGGCGCGAACCGCTTCGGCGATCTCGTCTTCGCCGAGTTGCAGGATTCGAGCCGCGCCCTGGCTGATGATGGTCACGGCCTCCGGGCGCGGGTCGCGTGTCGCTACACCGTCGGCAAAGGTCAGCGCCGACGCTGTCGGAACAGGTTTGCCGGCCACGAACGACAGAGCCATTGCCGGCGCATTTCGGGCTACGACGCCAACGATCTCCGTCTTCAGGCCGAGCAGGTCGCGAGCAGTGATTAAGCCGCAGATGCCGGAGCCCATGCCGATCGGCACATACACGGTGTCAAGCTCGCCGACGCTGCGAAACAATTCGAGCGCGTATGTCGCGACGCCCTTCACCTGATCCCGATTGAACGGCGGGATGAAGTGCAATCCCCGCTCCTGTGCGGCCCGGTGGCACTCGGCAAGCGCCTCGTCGAAATCACGGCCAAATTCGACGACTGCCGCACCAAATGCACGCATGGCGGAATTCTGGTCTGTCGAGTTGCCGAGAGGCACGTAGATTGTTGCCGAAATGCCTGCCCGCGAAGCTGCGAATGCAATGGATTGACCATGATTGCCGCGTGTGGCCGAGATCACCCCCCTCACGTTTGGAGACGAGCGCTTCAGGCTGTCCATATAGACGATGCCGCCACGTACCTTGAATGCGCAAGCCGGCGTATGATTCTCGTGCTTCACCCACACCTCGCAACCGGTCCGCTTGGCAAGAAGCGGCCAGGCATACTGCGGTGTCGAAGGCACTGTGTGATGAACAAGCTCGGCCGCAGCCTCCAATTCGCCGAACGTAAAAAGGGGGTCGGACATCGCCATCGAACCTCCAAGCAAGCCGCAACCATGCTAGCCGGGTCGGTTCCGAAGTGCTTTCACCTGCTTGACCTATAATGGCGCGCGCGTTGCAATAAGGTCTTGCGATCCTTGCAACGGCAACCGCTTCGGGATACGGCCGCTTTATGTCGGAACAGCAACGAAATGAGAGGCGCGCTCCGGCCTTGCACTGTGACGGCGTGGGCTTTGCGGTGACAGTGCTGCCGGCGTCGCCGTATGAGGTGAGCTACGTTTCCGATCGCCACCTGATTGGGTTCACGTTCGAAAGGCAGCAAGGTGTTGATGCCTTTGGCGGCGCTCGGCGTCGGCCCTTTGACGCAGAGCCGTGGCGGCTCGCATTCACGCCGGCAGGCTGCGATGTCTTCTCAACCTCACACAGGGGCGGCGAGTACCTGTTGCTGAGCCTCGCGCCGGACGCATTCGCTCGATTCGCATCCGGGATCGAGCCCCGCCAGCTGAGGCAGTTCACCAATATGGCCGATCCGCTGTTTACGCAGTTGGCGACCCGCTTGCGGCGGATCACGATGCCTGGCTCGGCGGCACCATCATTAGCCATCGAGACGCTTGTGGCTGCGGCCGCCGAACGGGTCTCAGTGCTGCTCAGTCCCGATACCCGGAGAGCACGAACTGAATGTCGCATGACCACCCGACGCCTGAAGCGGATTCTCGATCATCTTGAAACTCGATTGGCGGAAGACGTTCGTCTTGCGGATCTTGCAAGAGATATCGGCCTCTCCGAATGCTACCTCGCCCGCGCGTTTCGGGCGGCAACGGGGATGACACTGCATGCCGCACTGGTAGAGCGGCGGATCGCAAGAGCGCGTTCGCTGATCGAAGCAGCCTCGAGCCGCAGCGCCCGCGTAAACCTGGCGCAGGTTGCCGCCGCGACCGGTTTCGCAAGCCACGCGCACATGACGACAGCTTTCCGCCGTGTCCTCAATATCACGCCGAGCGAGTGGATGCGCCGCAATCAGGACAGCGTCGTATCGCGGCTGCGATAGATCGCCAGATCCCGCGAGCCCGAGAAGATCGCGCGCGGCTTCAGGCCATAGAAGCGGCGGATCGAGTGGCTGAAATGGGTGCTATCGGGATAGCCGATGTCCTGCGCGAGATGCGCAAGGTTGATGTCCTGGTTGGCGAAGTGCAGCAGATGCCGCGCGCGCTTCCAGGCGCGGAAGGAGCGAAAGGCGATATCCGTCTCTTCCTTGAACAGGTGCAGGAAGCGCGAGGGCGACAGCCCCGCTTCCGCCGCACAGCTTGCCGCCGTCACCGGCTCGCCGGAAAATCTTCCGATTTGCGCGATCGCGCGCGCCACGCGCGGATCGAGCGCGCGCCGCGGCAGCGCTTCGCCGAAGCACATGGTGTCGAAGCGAGCGCTGGTGATGTCCTCACCACTCTGCCGGTTGCGCAGCATGTCGTAGGCCGCGCGGATGCGCGAGATGAAGGCGGCCTGTTCAGGGCCGGTAAGGCGCTTCGTCAGCTCATCCAGCATGCCCGGGCGCACGCTCTCCGGCTCGATCACGACACAGATGGCGGAGCGATGATCGCTCGCAATGGTGTGGCGGGTATTCGGCGGCACGACCAAGAGCTCGCCATAGCGCTCGCCGCCGTCGGATGTGGTGAGCCAGAGGCCGCCCTTGAGCGTGACATAGACGTTGAAGGCACCCTGGCAGCGCTCGCGCGGCCGCCCCAGCAGCCCGGCGTAAAATACCCGCTCCGGCGTGATCAGCATCAAATGACCGGATTCACGGCCCTTGTCGTCCATGGCACATCCTCCTCGCGCGGCTCTTTTCTGGCCGCTGCGACGGCGGTCACCTTAGCGGAAAATCGGGCGCTGTCACGGCGGGAAGGGCTGCTCAGATGTATACCAGAACGCGGTAAAATTACGGGGTGATGCGCCTTCGACGCACCCGGGAATGACATGCAATCTCACGCTCTGATCCGCGGCGCGACATTCTGCTCGACGCCGGCCTTGCGTTCCGCCGCTACCGCCCGCTTGTAGGCATCGCGCGCCTGCAACCGCGCCCAATAGGCCGCGACGTTAGGACCGAAATCCTTGGCGAGCCCGATGGTTTCGGCAAGCCGCAGCGCATAGCCATTGACGATATCGGCGGCGGTAAAGCGGCCGGCGCAGAGCCATTCGGAATTGGCGGTGGCGGCTTCCACCGCGCGCAGGCGCCCGAGGAACCACTTGGCATAGTCGCCGGCGACCTGCGGATTGCGGCGCTCCTCCGGCTCGAGCTGGCTGTAGCGGAGCACCAGTGTCTGCGGGAAGGTCAGCGTGGCGTCGGAAAAATACATCCAGTTCAGGAACGCGCCGTAGGCGGGATCGTCGAGGCCGACGATCAGCGGTGTCGGGCCGTATCTGGTGCCGAAGTAGTAACAGATGCCGGAGGACTCCGTCATTTTGGTCGCGCCGTCGATCATCAGTGGAATCGTGCCGAGCGGATTGAGGGCGAGATATTCCTTGGCGAAGACGCGCGGCGGGAACGGCAGCATCTTCAGCTCGTAGGCAAGCCCCATCTCTTCCAGCATCCAGAGTGGGCGGAACGAGCGGGCGCCGTCGCAGTGGTAGAGCGTGATCATCAGCCATTCCCTTTTCTGTGGCCCGGCAGAATACCCATCATCTTGCACAACACCATCAGCATCACCTCATCGGCGCCGCCGCCGATCGAGGTCAGGCGGAAGTCGCGATAGGCGCGGCTGACATGCGTTTCGTTCATGAATCCCATGCCGCCCCAATATTGCAGGCACGCGTCGGTGACTTCGCGACCGAGCCGCCCGGCCTTCAACTTCGCCATGCTGGCGAGTTTGGTGACGTCCTCGCCCGCGACCAGTTGCTCCCCGGCGCGATATATCAGCGAGCGCAGGAGTTCGACCTCTGTCTGCATTTCCGCGAGCTTGAAGTGCACCACCTGATTGTCGAGGATCGTGCCACCAAAAGCTTTTCGGTTGCGCGTGTATTCGATGGTCTCCTCGATGATGAATTCCAACGCCTTCAGGCAGGAGGCCGCGCCCCACAGCCGCTCCTCCTGGAACTGGATCATCTGGTAGGTGAAGCCTGCGCCCTCCTCGCCGATGCGGTTGCGCTTCGGCACCCGGACATTGTCGAAGAAGATCTGCGCAGTATCGGAGGAGCGCATGCCGAGCTTGTCGAGCTTGCGCGCGATCTGCACGCCCTTGCTCTTCATCGGCACGCAGATCAGCGACTTGTTGCGGTGGACCGGGCCGTCGCCGGTGTTGGCCAGAAGGCAGATCCAGTCGGCCTGCGTGCCGTTGGTGATCCACATCTTGCCGCCATTGATGACGTAGTCGTCGCCGTCGGAGCGCGCCTGCGTCTTGATCGAGGCGACGTCGGAGCCGGCGCCGGGCTCGGACACGCCGATGCAGGCGACGGCATCGCCCGCAATCGCAGGCGCCAGAAATTCGCGGCGCACTGCATCGGAGCCGAACCGGGCGAGTGCGGGCGTCGCCATATCGGTCTGCACCCCGATCGCCATCGGCACGCCACCGCATTTGATGGCACCGAGTTCCTCGGCCATCATCAGCGCGTAGGAATAATCGAGCCCCTGGCCGCCGAACTCCGCGGGCTTGTTGAGGCCGAGGAAGCCGAGATTGCCGAGCTTCTTGAACAGCTCATGCGCGGGGAAGATGTCGTCGTCTTCCCATTGGTCGACATGAGGATTGATCTCCGCCGCGATAAATTTTTGCAACGCGCGTCTGACTTCGTCGTGGTCGGCGGTGAAGAGCATTTTTTTCCTCGTCATTCCGGGGCACTCGCGACAGCGAGTGAACCCGGAATCTTTCTCCTTCATCTCGAGATTCCGGGTTCGATGCTACGCATCGCCCCGGAATGACGGCTACGCCGTCACAGCCCCATCTGCCGGCTGGCGAGATCCTTCATGATTTCTTCGGTGCCGCCGCCGATGGCATTCACCTTCACCTCGCGGTAGATGCGCTCGACCTTGACGCCGCGCATAAAGCCGGCGCCGCCGAAGATCTGCACCGCCTCCGAGGCGCAGAACGCCATGGTTTGCGTCGCCTGGTTCTTCATCATGCAGATTTCAGCGACGGGACTTTCACCCTGCCCAAGCCGCCAGGCGAGCAGCTCCAGCATCGACTGGCTCGCGGCGACGCGCTGCGCCATGTCAACGATCTTGTGGCGGATCACCTGGTGCTGGGCGATCGGCTTGCCAAAGGTCTTGCGCTCCTTGGCGTAGGCGATGGCTTCGTCGACGCAGACGCGGGCATAGGCGGTGCAACCCGCCGCCATGCCCATGCGCTCACTGTTGAAGTTTTGCATGATGATCTTGAAGCCATGGCCTTCCTCGCCGATCAGGTTTTCGGCCGGCACGCGGCACTCGTCGAAATGCAGCGTTGCGGTGTCGGAAGCCCACCAGCCCATCTTCTTCAGCTTGGTGCGCGACAGACCCGGCGTATCGCCGGGAATCAGCAGCAGGCTGACGCCGCTGGCGCCTTCGCCGCCGGTGCGCACGGCAACGGTCAGATAATCGGCGCGCATGCCCGAGGTGATAAAGGTCTTCTCGCCGCTGACGACATAGTGGTCGCCGTCGCGCCGTGCCTTGGTGCGGAGGTTGGCGACATCGGAGCCGCCGCTCGGCTCGGTGATGGCAAGCGCGGATATCTTCTGCCCCGACAGGATCTGCGGCAGCACCCGCGCCTTCAGTTCGGGGCGCGCGGCGCGCGCGATCGGCGGCGAGCCGATGGTGTGGCTATTCAGACTGGCGGAAACACCGCCGGCGCCGGCACGCGCCAGCTCCTGCGAGGCGACGATCTTCATGAACTGGTCGGCAGGCACGCCGCCATATTCCTCGGGGAAACCGAGCCCGAGCAACCCGATCTCGGCCGCCTTGACATAGAGCGAACGCGGAAACTCGCCGGCCTCGTCCCATTCGCTGGCATAGGGCTCGATCTCGCGCGCAATGAAGCGACGCATCACGTCGCGGAACGCCTCGTGCTCTGGCGTGTAGAACGGGCTCTGCGGCCGTGTGCGCTCCAGCATGTTGTCCTCCCGCGACGTGCCGACGTTGCCTTGATTTGGCGGCGGTCCACTTGCGTCAAGTGGCTGCCATGATCGCACAGCGATGGCTCCGCCGCATCCGGCTTGTCGTCTCCAGCCTGTCAGCACAAGACCGGTTCCGCTCGCATCCTTAACCTTCCCGGCAAAAGAGCCAACATTAATCGGCAATTAGCCGGGGAGGATGCGCCGTGATCCGATTGAGCCAGCTTGCCTTCGCTGCCCTTGTTTCCCTCGCTATCGCTACGCCCGCCTTGGCCGAGCAGCCCGGGATCACCGACACCGAAATCAAGTTCGGCAATATCATGCCCTATTCCGGCCCCGCCTCGGCGCTGAGCGTCACCGGCAAGGCTTTTGCCGCCTATTTCGATTCCGTCAACGAGAAGGGCGGCGTCAACGGGCGCAAGCTCAACATGATCTCGCTCGACGACGGCTTTTCGCCGCCCAAGACAGTGGAGGCGACGCGCCGGCTGGTCGAGGGCGACGGCGTCGCCTTCATGTTCGGCACCATGGGCACCGCGCCAAGCTCGGCGACGGCAAAATATCTCAACGGCGCCAAGGTGCCGCATCTCTTCCTGATCTCTTCGGCATCGAAGTGGAACGATCCGCAGAACCAGCCATGGCTGATGGCGCTGCCATGGGCACCGAACTATGTCGAGGAAGCCGGCATCGAGGTGCGCTTCGCGCTGGCCAAAAATCCCAATGCGCGCTTTGCGATCCTCTACCAGAACGACGACGCCGGAAAGGACTACATGAACGGCGTAAAGAAGGCGCTCGGCGCCGACGCCGACAAGAAGATCGCGCTGGCCTCGAGCTTCGAGGTCGCCGATCCCACGGTGGATTCGCAGATCCTCACGCTCGCCAACACCAAGGCCGACGTGTTCCTGATCTACAGCGTGACGCCACGCGCCTGCGCGCAGGCGATCCGCAAAGCCTATGAGACCGGCTGGCGGCCGATGCGCTTCATCTCATCGGGCTGCGCCAACAAGGAGCTGGTGATGGTGCCGGCAGGGCTCGAGGCCTCCACCGGCATCATGTCAGTCGGTGCGCTAAAACCTTACTCGGCCGACGCGAAAGACCCCGACATCGTCGCCTATCGCGAATTCATGAAGGCGCGGCTGCCCAATATCGAGCCGGCCAACCTCGCCGCCGGCTACGGCTACATGGTGGCGCAGGCGCTGGTCGTGGTGCTGCAGCAGTGCAAGAACGATCTGAGCCGCGAGAACATCATGGCGCAGGCGGCGAACCTGAAGGACGTCGCACTGCCGCTCTTGATGCCCGGGGTCAAGCTCAACACTTCGCCGACCGACTACCGTCCGATCAAGGACGGTTATATGGTCGAGTTCCGCGACAACCAGTTCAACGTGGTCAGCGAATTGCTGCGCGGCTCCTGAACGGTTGAAGCGGCCAGAAAAAAACGCCAGCGGGAGAAGCGCCATGTCCATCCGTTATTATGACTGGATTGCCCACCACGGCCGCCGTAATCCCGGCAAGATCGCGCTGATCGATCTCGCAAGCGGGCGCCATTTCTCCTATGGCGAGCTTGACGCGCGTGTCTCGCGGCTGGCCGGCCATCTGCGCGACACGCTGAAGGTGGCGCGCGGCGACCGCGTCGCGGTGCTGGCGCTGAACACGACGGACACGATGGAAGTGCAGTTCGCCTGCTTCCGGGTCGGCGCGGTCTTCCTGCCGCTCAACAACCGCCTGACCGTTCCAGAGCTGCAGTTCATCGTCGGCGATGCCTCGCCGAAAGTGATGATCCATGACGCTGACCTCGCCGAGACCGCGTTGACCGTGGCAAAACTCTGCAACGTTGCCTCCAGCCTGAAGTTTGGCGCCGGCGGCTCCTACGAAGCCGGCATCGCCAGTGCAACGCCGATCGACAAATTCGAAGACGTCACGCTCGATGATATCTCGACCATCATGTACACCTCGGGCACGACCGGCCTGCCGAAGGGCGCGATCATCACCCATGGCATGACGTTCTGGAACTGCGTCAACCTCGGTGGCCCCGCTTACATCTCGCCGGCCTCGGTGCTGCTCACCGTACTGCCGCTGTTCCATACCGGCGGGCTCAACTGCTACACCAACCCGGTGCTGCATGCCGGCGGCACGGTGCTGATCATGCGCGCCTTCGATCCCGGCGAGGCGCTCAAACTGATCAGCGATCCCGCCCAAGGCATCAATGTGTTCTTTGGCGTGCCCTCGATCTACCAATTCATGGCGCAGCACCCCGCTTTCGCCGGCTCCGATTTCGGCCGGCTCATCATTGGCGGCGTCGGCGGCGCGCCGATGCCGGTACCTCTCCTGAAAGTGTGGGAAGCGCGCGGCGTGGCGCTGCAGCAGGGCTACGGCATGACCGAGACCTCGCCCGCGGTGATGGTGCTCGACAAGCAAGACGCCGCGCGCAAGGCAGGCTCCTCCGGCAAGCCGGTGCTGCATACGGAAGTGCGGATCGTGCGGCCCGATGGCAGCGACGCCGATGTCGGCGAACTCGGCGAGCTCTGGGTCAAGGGCCCGAACGTCACGCCCGGCTATTGGAACCGGCCGGACGCCAACCAATCGTCCTTCACCGACGGCTGGCTGCACACCGGCGACGCCACGCGGATCGACGAGGACGGCTTTTATTACATCGTCGACCGCTGGAAGGACATGTACATTTCCGGCGGCGAGAATGTGTATCCGGCCGAAGTCGAGAGCGTGCTGCATCAGCTCGCCGCCGTTGCGGAAGCCGCCATCATCGGCATTCCCAGCGAGCAATGGGGCGAGGTCGGCATGGCGATCGTCGCAGTCAAGCCGGGACACACGCTGACGCCGGCGGAAATCCACGCGCATTGCGCCGCCAATCTGGCGAAGTTCAAGTGCCCGCGGCTGATCGAGTTCGTCGAAGCGCTGCCGCGCAATGCGACGGGCAAGATCCACAAGCCGACGCTGCGCAGCCAATTCAGCGTAGCGAAGCCGACGGATGCGAGTGCGGCGGCGTCGTAGCCGTTTCTTCTTCACCTCGCCCCGCTCTTGCGGGGAGAGGTCGGATTGCGAAGCAATCCGGGTGAGGGGTGTCACCGCGAGTCCGAATTCGTGGAGAGACCCCTCACCCCGACCCTCTCCCCGCAAGAGCGGGGCGAGGGAGACTACCCCCGCACAAACAGCGCGAACGGCTCTTCCATCGTCCTGCGCAGGTGCTCGCGGTAGGTCTCGTAGTTCGCGTCTTCTTTCGTGAGCCGGCCCAGCGTTGGCTTGGCGATCTGCTTGATCGGCAGGAAGGCGATCGGCGCCGCGATAGGCGTCAAGAGCGAGCCGCGGCCGGCGAGCAGCGTGGTGATGATGCCGTACATCTCGCCAAGAATGGTCGGGCGCGACACCGTGATCAGGCGGTGCTGGCCATGGCGATTGGTGACGAGATAGATGTGGCCGGACTGGTTGGGCACCGCCACCTCGCCATACTGGGTGTAGGCGGCATCCAGCCGTTCGCCCTCGCGGAACACCAGCGAG
>Ga0081455_10002961_pt1 | contig 19859 bp, 16 predicted proteins | sample TabmetS3T2R1_FD_70207 | JGI IMG/M metagenome (GOLD analysis project Ga0081455, IMG submission 70207) | Tabebuia heterophylla rhizosphere microbial communities from the University of Puerto Rico - S3T2R1 | ecosystem: Host-associated > Plants > Roots > Rhizosphere ... | reverse complement strand
GTCGAAAATTGACAGGAATACGGAGATGCGCGAGCGCGGTGCCGCGCCAAGGTCAAGCTCCCGCGGGGCGGTCACGTCCGCGGTGCCGACGATCTTGCCGTCGGCCGCGCTCACGACGATGCCCGCGCGATTGGGCGTCACCCGGTCCGGGTCACGAAAGAAGTAAGCGCACCAGGCGGTTGCGATCGCGCCCAGCCAACCGAGCGGCGGCGTCACCAAAAACAAAATGAGCGTGGCGAGCGCGAAGCCGAACACGAATTTGTGGCCGTCCCGGTGGATGGGCACGAACGCGTTGATGATGCTGTCGAACAGGCTGTGGCGGTCGTTCATGCGGTCGCGTGGCCCGGTTTACGTAGAGGCAAGGGCCTCGTCCTCGAGGCGCTCGGCGGCGCGTGACTGCGGCAGCTCCTCTTCGTCGAGGGCCTGCGCCAGCCGCTCGCGCGCTTCGTCGGCCTCGCGCTGGCGTGCCCACAGGCTCGCATAGAGGCCGCCTCTCGCCATCAGCTCGAGATGCGTGCCCTGCTCGACGATCTCGCCATGGTCGAGCACGATGATGTTGTCGGCGTGGACCACGGTCGAGAGCCGATGCGCGATGACCAGGCTGGTGCGGTCGCGCGCCACGCGCTCGAGCGCGTCCTGAATCTCCTTCTCGGTGTGACTGTCGAGCGCCGAGGTCGCCTCGTCGAGCATCAGGATCGGCGGCGCCTTCAGAATGGTGCGGGCAATTGCCACGCGCTGCTTCTCGCCGCCTGACAGCTTCAAGCCCCGCTCGCCGACCAGCGCGTCGTAGCCTTGCGGCAGCGTCACGATGAACTCGTGGATCTGGGCGAGCCGCGCCGCCTCGCGCACCTCGGCCTCGGTCGCCTCAGGCCTGCCGTAGCGGATGTTGTACTCGATGGTGTCGTTGAACAGCACGGTGTCCTGCGGGACCATGCCGATGGCGGCCCTGAGCGAGGCTTGAGTTACATCTCTGATGTTTTCCCCGTCGATCAGCACCTTCCCCCGCGAAATCTCGTAGAAGCGGAACAGGATGCGCGAGATGGTGGATTTGCCCGCGCCTGACGGCCCGACGATCGCCACCATCTTCCCCGCCGGGACTTCGAAGCTCACATTCTTCAGGATCGGCCGCTCGGGGTCGTAGGCGAAGGAGACGTTCTCGAATTTGATCTCACCCTTGGTCACGCGGAGCGGCTTCGCGCCCGGGCGATCGACGATCTCGGCCGGCTCGTGCAGCAGCGCGAACATGGTCTCGATGTCGATCAGCCCTTGCTTGATCTCGCGATAGACCATGCCCATGAAATTGAGCGGCAGATAAAGCTGCATCAGGATCGTGTTGATCATGACGAAACCGCCAACCGTGAGCGCGCCGTTCGTCACGTCGCGCGCCGCGAGCAGCATGCAGATCACCGTGCCGACCGTGAAGATCACCGCCTGGCCGGTATTGAGCACGCCGAGCGAGGTGTAGGTGCGGATCGCGGCCTTCACGTAGCGCGCCATCGAGGCATCGAAGCGCCGCGCCTCCAGCTCCTCGTTGCCGAAATATTTCACCGTCTCGTAGTTGAGCAGGCTGTCGACCGCCTTCGAATGCGCCTCGGTATCGGAATCGTTCATGTCGCGGCGGATGGCGATGCGCCGCTCGCTCGCCGAGAAGGTGAACCACACATAGAGAATCACGGTGACCAGCACGACCACGACATAGATCCAGCCGAAATAATAGGCGACCAGGCCGGAGATCATGAGCAGCTCGACGGCGGTCGGGATCGAGTTCAACACCGCCATGCGTACGATGGTGTCGACGCCCGATACGCCGCGCTCGATGACGCGGTTCAACCCGCCGGTGCGACGCTCCAAGTGAAACCGAAGCGAGAGCTGATGCAGATGGCGGAAGGTGCGGTTGGCAAGCTCGCGCACCGCGTGCTGCGCGACCACCGTGAAACAGATGTCGCGGAACTGCGCGAACAGCACCATCAGCACGCGGCCGACGCCATAGGCGACGATGAGCATGGCCGGGACGGCGGCAAGCCCCAGCGCAGACAGCCCGGCGATCTCGCTGCCGCTCGCCTGCCCGGTGAGAAGATCGACGATCGCCTTGTAGGCGATAGGCACGGCGAGCGTGACCCCCTTGGCGACAACAAGCGAGCCGAGCGCAAGGATCACGCGCCAGCGCAGATCGGGGCGGTTAGCGGGCCAGATATAGGGCAGGAGCTCGCGCAAGACCGTGAGGTGCCCCGTGCGCGCCTGAAGCACGATGTCGGCCCTCGATTGCGGCAGGTCTTGCATGCGGAAGTCGCTTCCATCGGCGCGTTGCCGCGCGGCAAAAAGGGCAGCGTCAGGCGCTGCCCTTACTCCTCCAAGATATAGTCCCCGGGCGCTCGCCCGCCAAGCGCGTCAGGGCTGCTTGGGCATCTTCACCTTCTGCTGAGGCAGGATCAGGTTGGGGTTCCTGATCACCTCGCGATTGCCTTGGAAAATCGAGCTGTAGCGCCAGCCGCCACCGAGATAGCGCTTGGCGATGCCCCACAGCGTATCGCCGCGCCTGATGACGTATGTCTCGGGATGCTCCTCGTCCGAGGCGTCCTGGGCCGACTGAGCTTGCCCGGTCTCGACCGCCGCCACGCGAGGCGCCGGCTTTGCCTCGGCCACCACCGGCGCCGGCAGAGCGGGCGTCGCGCGCTCGAAGGTGACCATTGCACGCGCGGCGAGCTTTTTTGTGCTGTCGTAGCGCTCGGCGCGCAGCGTATGTTGTCCAAGGCCGAGCTTCCTGTCGATCTCGAATCGCCATACGCCGACGTCGTCGGCAGTCACGTTGGCGAGCGCTTCCCCATCGAAGGAAAGCGAGACGGGCTGGCCTGGGTCGGTGGTGCCCGTGACCCTCAACTTGCCGGCGTCCGCCCCGATGTCCTGGTAATCGACCGTGTTAAGCGTAACCTTGGCCTTGGGCCCCTCTTGCGGCTTCGGCGCGCTGTCCGCAACAGCACTCGTCGTTTCGCTCGGAGCTCGAGGCGTCTCGGCCCCCGGCTCAGGGGCGGCAGAGGCTTCGAGCTCGGCCCCGCGCGAAGTCGGCGCTGCCTGCTCGGGCTTCGCCTCTGTGTCCGCGGCCGCGACCTTCTCCTCCTTCTTGCCCACGGCGATCGGCACTGAGTCCTGCGAGGTGAGTACGCTCGTTCCATCGGGCGAGGCCGTCTTCAGGGAGAGCGTGTTATCACCGGGGGGAAGCGGCTTCTCCAGCACGATGCTCCACTCGCCCTGCGCGTCGGCCGTGGCCTCGGCCACCTTGATGCCGCCGCTCTCGACGCTGACCTTCCAGCCCGGCTGTGCGCGGCCCGCGATCACGCCCTCTCCGCTCGGATCGACGAGGACGACATCGAAGCTCGGCACGGCCATCGGTTTCATGGGCGGCGCGACCGCGCCGGTCGCCCCAATTGGCGGCTGCGACGGCGCTTCGGCAGGTCCGCCAGCTGCAGGCCGAGACGGCTCAGGAGATGCCGAAGGGCTCTCTCCGGCCGCGTCTGTTTGCCGGCCAACTCCAGGGATGAGACCCTGTTGATAGAAATAGAGGCCAGCGGCGCCGGCAGAGAGGCCGACCAAAATGGCTGCAATCCAGGCGGTAGCCTTATTGCTGCGCTTCATTGCGACCGTCCCTCGGCGACCCGCATCCGCTTCTCGCCCTGACGACGGAAAAATTTTACGACGCCGAAAAGGCCAAAAAACGTCAGGTCCTTAGCCTCGAAATCGGCCCTCACCTAGGGGTTTGTCGCCGGTGGAGCCCCTGCCGGGCCGGCCGCCTGGTCCTTTCCAGCCTCGCCCGGCGCGACCCGCGCGATGGTCACCATGGCCCGCCCCGACAACATCCGCGTAGTCTCGTCATATTGCTCGGCGCGGAAGGTATGATTGCCAGTTTCGAGCTTGAGCTCGTTCTCCAGGCTCCACTTGCCCTGATCGTCGACGATGATCTTGGCAAACGGGTTGTCGTCGAAAAAAATGTAAAGAGCGGTCCCGGGTCCGGCCGTTCCGGCGAGCTTGATCTTTCCCGCAGCCTCGCCCGCATCCTGGTAATCGACGGTGGTGAACCTGATCGGCGGTTCATGCCGCGGCGCCTCGCCTGACGGCTCAGACGGCGCTGCTTCAGGCGCGACCAGGCTCTGGTCCCCGGCCGGGTCCTCGGCACGCGCGGCAGGCGCGAGAGCAAGCTGAACGGCGCCAATGCAGAGAATGGCCCCAATCCCCAATTTCCAGCCGGCGAGTTTCTCGATCATTACATCATTCCTTCGCGGACGCTTCACACTCTACGCGGCGCAAAAGGTCTAAAACGTCAGCCCTTCTACGCCGGCCGCACCCTAATGGATCGCGCGACCCCTTGCCACCCGCTTGATGGCACGCGCTTCCTTGACGGCCAATGAAGCCGGATGCCACATGAACCTATGAATGACATCCCTGTTGCCTCCAGTCTCCAGAATATCTGCGTCTATTGCGGGTCCGGCTCGGGCCGCAACCCTGCCTATGCCAACGCCGCACGCGCCTTCGGCGAGATTCTCGCAAAGAATCGCATCGGCCTCGTCTATGGCGGCGGCAGCCTCGGGCTCATGGGCGAGACCGCACGCTCGGCGCTTCGCCATGGCGGCCACGTCACCGGCATCATCCCCGGCTTCCTGAGCGAGCGCGAGCACATGCTGATCGAGGCGCAGGAGCTGATCGTGGTGGACGACATGCATCAACGGAAGCAGCTGATGTTCGCCAAGTCCGACGCTTTCGTGGCGCTGCCCGGCGGCCTCGGCACGCTCGAGGAATTCGTCGAGCAGCTCACCTGGTCGCAGCTTGGCCGCCATTCCAAGCCCATCGTTCTCGTGAACATGGAAGGCTTCTGGAACCCGCTGCTCAAGCTGTTCGACAAGATGGGCGCCGAGGCCTTCATTCGTCCCGGCCTCGAGCTCAACATGCGCGTGGTCGAACGCGTCGAGGACGTCATTCCGGCAATCGACAAGGCGCTCGCGGGTTATCCAGCCGAGGCCGACGCGCAAGCCGAGGCAGAGGTCTCCGCGAAGTTCTAGCCTACTGCGTTTCGATCAATGCGATGGCGTCGGGAAGCTCGAGCCAGCGGTGGCGCTGCGAGGCCCAGAAGAGTCGGGCGGGCGTTGCGAAATCCCGGTCGGCGAAGCAGCCGACGGCGATGCCGAGCATCCCGGGCCATGCTTCCGCGCGGAAAAATACGCTCCCGCCGCAAGCCGGACAGAAAGCGTTGTCGAGGAAGCGCCCGGCATCGCCGCGATGGCGCCAGGTCCGGTATTCGCCGGTGATGGTGACAGCGGCCTCAGGATAGATCGCGGCATAGGTGAAGGCGCTGCCGCTCTTGCGCTGACAATAGGCGCAGCTGCAGAGATAGGCGTCCGCAGGTTCGCCGCGCACGGTAACCCTCAGGCCGCCGCAGATACACTGGGCGGCGCGTTCCTTCATTGGCGTCATGTCGCCCTCGTTTCGCCCGGCCGCTACGCCTCAAGGCGTGGGCGCGCCGTCGCGGATCAGCTTGTAGTTGATGGAATCGATGAGCGCCTCGAACGAGGCATCGACGATGTTCGGCGAGACGCCGATGGTGAACCAGCGGTTCCCCACCCCGTCGCGACTCTCGATCAAGACGCGGGTTATCGCGTCGGTGCCTCCGGTGAGGATACGGACCTTGTAGTCGACGAGTTCGAGGTCATTGATGAAGCTCTGATAGGGCCCGAGGTCCTTGCGCAGCGCCTTGTCGAGCGCGTTGACCGGGCCGTTGCCTTCGCCCACCGACAACACCGTCTCGCCGTCGATGCGCACTTTCACCGTCGCCTCCGACACGGTGACGAGATCGCCGAGCGCGTTGTGCCGCCGTTCGACCATGACGCGGAAGGAGTCCACCTCGAAGAATTGCGGCACGTTGCCGAGCATGCGCCGCGCCAAGAGCTCGAAGGAGGCGTCGGCTGCCTCATAGGCGTAGCCGGCCGCTTCGCGCTCCTTCACCTCATCGAGCAGCTTGCCGATGCGCGGGTCGTCCTTGGGAATGGCGATGCCGATGCGGTCGAGCTCCGCCAGGATGTTGGAGCGGCCCGCCTGGTCCGAGACCAAGAGCTTGCGGCGGTTGCCGACCGCCTCCGGCGGCACATGCTCGTAGGTGCGCGGGTCCTTCTGCACGGCCGAGACATGGATGCCGCCTTTGTGGGCGAAGGCCGACTCGCCGACATAAGGGGCATGCCGGTTCGGCGCGCGGTTCAACACCTCGTCGAGAATGCGCGAGGCGTGGGTCAGGGTGCGGAGCTTCTCCGGCGTAACGCCGGTCTCGAAGCGCTCGGCATAGTCCGATTTCAGCATCAGCGTCGGGATGATGGAGGTGAGGTTCGCATTGCCGCAGCGCTCGCCGAGCCCGTTCAACGTGCCTTGGATCTGACGCGCACCGGCGCGCACGGCGGCGAGCGAATTGGCGACCCCGTTATCGGTGTCGTTATGCACGTGGATGCCGAGACGATCGCCGGGGATCGCCTTCACCACCTCGCCGACGATCGCCTCGATCTCCTCGGGCAGCGTGCCGCCATTGGTATCGCACAGCACGACCCAGCGGGCGCCCGCCTGATAGGCGGTCTTGGCGCATTGAAGCGCGTAGTCGGGGTTGGCCCTGTAGCCGTCGAAGAAATGCTCGCAGTCGATGAGCGCCTCGCGCCCGCTTGCCACGACGGCCGCGGTCGAGTCCCTGATGGCGTCGCGATTCTCCTCGAGGCTGATGCTGAGCGCGACATCGACATGGAAGTCCCAAGTCTTGGCGACGAGGCAGATGGCGTCCACCTTGGCGGCGAGCAGCGCCTGGAAACCGGGGTCGTTGGCGATCGAGCGGCCCGGCCGCTTGGTCATGCCGAACGCGACAAGCCGCGCATTCCCGAGCGGCTTGGCTTCGGCGAAGAGCCGCGTGTCGGTGGGATTGGCGCCGGGATAACCCGCCTCGATATAGTCGAGCCCGAGAACGTCGAGCTGCTGCGCGATCAGCCATTTGTCCTCGACCGAGAAGTCGACGCCATGGGTCTGCGCGCCGTCGCGGAGCGTCGTGTCGTAAAGCGAGATGCGTTCGCGTGCCATGATCCTCATTACACCACGCCGAACAGGAAATGCAGGGCAAGCAGGATGGCGATCGCGAGCACCACGAGCTTGATCGCGAGATAGACGCCGTGCGAGCCCTTGAACGGAGCGTCCTTGAGGAACGAGATCATCTGGCCACCTCCCAAGTGGTGACGAGCTCGCCCGTCTTCGGATCCTTGGCATCCTTTAGGATGATACCCCTGCCCGCGAGCTCATCCCTGATACGGTCCGCCTCGGCGAAGTCGCGCGCCTTGCGCGCCGCGTTGCGCGCGCCGATCAGGGCATCGACCTCCGCCCTGTCGGCGGGCGCGCGTCCCGCCTCGGCATGGACCGTGAGGTGTTTCACCCGCTCGATCTTGCTCTTGTCGCCGGAGAAGCCGAGGAAATCGAGCCCGGCACGAAGCCCGCCCCAATGCCCCGCACTGTGCAGCTGGTGCAACCCGGAAATGGCCTTGGGCGTGTTCAGGTCGTCCATCAGCGCATCCAGGATCGGGCCGGGCACGCCGGCCGCAGCCTCTTTGCCCTCAATATCGCCGTACCACTCCCACAGTGTCTTATGCGCCTCATCGAGGCTCGTAAGCGTCCAATCGAGCGGCTGCCGGTACTGGGCCCTCAGCATGTTGAAGCGAAGCGCCTCGCCCGGCCACTCATAGCCGTGCCACCCTTCAAGCAACTCATGCACGGTGACGAAGTTGCCGAGGCTCTTCGCCATCTTCTCCCCCTCCACCTGGAGGAAGCCGTTATGCATCCAGATCTGCGCCATGATCGGGGTCGCATTGGCGCAGCGCGACTGGGCGATCTCGTTCTCATGGTGCGGGAAGACGAGGTCGATGCCGCCGCCATGAATGTCGAACATATGCGGACGCGAGAGCCCCGTGCGTGACAATGTTGGCTTCGCCGCCTCCCACAGCCATTTGTCCGCCATGGCCGAGCATTCGATATGCCAGCCGGGACGGCCCTGCACGGCGATGCCGGAGGGGGACGGCCACGACGGCTCGCCGGGCTTGGACGGCTTCCACAACACGAAATCCATCGGATCGCGCTTGTAGGGCGCGACCTCGACTCTCGCGCCGGCGATCATCTCGTCGAGCGAGCGCCCCGAGAGCTTGCCGTAGTCCGGCATCGAGGCGACGTGGAAGAGGACATGATCCTCGGCGACATAGGCGCAGCCCTTTTCCACCAGCTTCTCGATCATCGCCTTCATCTCGGCGATATGCTCGGTCGCCCGCGGCTCACGCGAGGGCTGAAGCACGCCGAGCTTGCTTATGTCGGCGTGGAATTGAGCCTCGGTCTTCTCGGTGACGCGCCTGATCGCCTCGTTCAAGGGAAGGTCGGGGTACTCTTCGCCAGCTCGCGCGTTGATCTTGTCGTCGACGTCGGTGATGTTGCGAACATAGGTGACGTGCTCGGGCCCATAGAGGTGGCGTAATAGCCGGAACAGCACATCGAAAACGATGACCGGCCGGGCATTGCCGATATGGGCGAAGTCATAGACCGTAGGTCCGCACACATACATGCGCACATTGGCGGCATCGAGCGGCTCGAACACCTCCTTCTTACGGGTGAGCGTGTTGTAAAGCTTAAGTGCCACTGACCAAGCCCCTTCGGCTTGAGGCCCGCCCTAGCGTTCGGAAATAATGGCGATGGTTAAAGGGAGAACGACCCGGGCGAGCTTCTGTTGCTAGCCCGGAATGATGCCGCACGAAATCATAAGGATGGGTTGCTTTTGCATCATCTTGGGACCGCTTATGGCTCTAATCGGCGAAAGCGTCAAGCAACGCATCTTATTGATGCCGCATTGACCCTTGAGTTTAAGCGCGCATAATGCGTCGGGTGGTCCACGGGGATTGGAACCAATCGTGAGTTTCCATCGCGATTTTCGGCGCCGGCTCGCGTTATCGGTGCGGTCGTTTGGCGGTCGGGGCTTTGGCGTGCTCGCGCTGTGCGGCGCGGCGATGGCCGGCGGCTCCAGCCTCGCCTTGGCTCAGAGCGATCAGCAGATCCGCTGCATGCAGTTGCAACAAGACCTCGCCGCCGCGCAAGGCGGGGGAGGCAACCGCGAGGATGTGGCCCGCATCGACCAGCAGATCGCCCAGGCCGACCGCGTGTTCCAAGGCACAAGCGCGGCCATGGAAGATGCCGGTTGCTTCGAGAGCTTCTTCATCTTCGGCCGCGGGCTGGTTCGCAGCCCGAAATGCCTCAAGATGAACGACCGCGTCGAGGACGCGCGGCGTCAGCTGACCCAGCTTCAGGAGCAGCGTCAGGCGGCTTCCGGCGGCGGCGGAAACCGGCGCCGCCAGGCTGAGCTTCAGGATGCCCTCGCGCGCAGCGGCTGCGGCGGCCAGGTCCGGCCGGCGCGGCGCGGCGGCGGCCTGTTCGATTTCTTCGGCGGCGGCCGGGAGGAAGAGCAGCAGGAAGAACTGCCGCAGACGCCTGTCTATCGCAGCATCGATCCGAACGGGAGATACCGCTCGGTTTGCGTGAGGCTGTGCGACGGCTTCTTCTATCCGATCAGCTATTCAACCTATTCGAGCCATCTGGCGCAGGAAGCCGAGCAGTGCCAGTCGAGCTGCGCGGCGCCCGCCGAGCTCTACGTCTATCGCAACCCCGGTCAGGAGATCGAGCAGGCCATCTCGCTGAACGGCTCCGCCTATATGGATCTGCCGGTCGCCCTGCGGTTCCGCAAGGAATACGTGAACGGCTGCTCCTGCAAGCAAGCCGAGTACAATCCGACCGAGATCGAGGCCGCCAACAAGCGGGCCGAAGCCGAGGCCGCCTCGCAGCCGGTGAAGGGCAAAGGCAAGGGCAAGGTGGCGGCGAAGCCTCCGGCTGCCGCTCCAGTGCCGGCGCCTGCCGACCAAGCGGCGGCGCCCGCCGCAGCGACGGGCGACCAGCCGCCGCCGCAGCTCGATCTTGACATTACGGGAAGCAATCAACCGGCAAGCGGCGAGCCGGCTGCCGCCCCCGCCTCACCCGAGGCTGAGATCACGATCGTTCCCCCGGCGCAAAAGCCGCCTGCGCCTCCACCGCCTCCTGCCGCCGCCGCGCCACCCGCCCCGACGCCAGCCGCTTCTGCTTCGGCGGCGCCACCCGCGGCGGATCAGCCTGCGGCCGGTCAATCGAGCGTCGTCAAGAAGACCGCCAAGCCGGCTGCACCCCCGCCGCAATAGAACGCTTAGGCCGTGTTGCCCTCGAGCCGTGCCGCCGCACGGCGCCTCCCGATCAGCGGCAAGAGATGTTTGAGTTCGGGCCCATGCTCTTCGCCGGTCAGCGCGAGGCGGAGCGGCTGAAACAGCGCCTTGCCTCTGGCGCCGGTCGCCTGCTTAACGGCGGAAGACCAACTGGACCAGGTGGCTTCGTCCCAGGGCTCTGGCGGCAAGAGTCCCGCCGCCATGCGGCAAAGGTCACGGTCTTCGATCACGGGCTTCAGCGGCCCCTCGGCGACCTGCCACCAGTGCTTGGCGTCTCCGAGCACGGTCAGATTGCCCCGCACCGCCTCCCAGAAGCCCTCCCCGCCATCCACACCCATGGCGCGAAGCCTTGCGGCCACGGCGCTGAGCGGAAGCATATGCAGAAGCTTTGCGTTCAGCGCCCGAAGCTCGGCGGGATCGAAGCGCGCCGGCGCGCGCGACAGCTTGGAAAAGTCGAAGCTTCGCACGAGCTCATCGAGACTCGCATGCGGCGCCACCGCATCCGACGTCCCGAGCGTGGCCGCGTAGCTTGCGACGGCGAGTGCCTCGAGCCCTTCCTCGCGCAAGCCCTGGATCGAGAGGGCGCGGTCGCGCTTCGACAGCGCCTGACCGTCGGCGTTCACCAGGAGACTGTGATGGCCGAAGACGGGTGTGGTCGCCGCCAGCGCCTCAAACAGCTGGATCTGCGGCGCCGTGTTGACCACATGGTCCTCGCCGCGGATGACGTGGGTGATGCCGAGGTCGATGTCGTCGACGACGCTCGGCAGCGTGTAGAGATAGGTGCCGTCGGCTCTGACCAGGACGGGATCCGACAACGAGGAGGCATCGACGTGCTGCCGCCCGCGCACGAGGTCGTCCCACACCACGTCGCGGCTCTCGAGCTTGAAGCGCCAATGCGGCTTGTGGCCTTCGGCTTCGAGCCGCACTTTGTCCTCGTCGGTGAGCTGCAAGGCGGCACGGTCGTACACGGGCGGGCGGCCGCGCGCGAGTTGGCGCTTGCGCTTGAGCTCGAGCTCCTCGGGCGTCTCGTAGGCCGGATAAAGCCGCCCCTCCCTCTTCAAGGTCTCGACGGCGGCGGCATAAAGGTCGAAGCGGTCCGACTGGCGAACCTGCTTAGCCCAGTCGATGCCGAGCCAGCGGAGGTCCTCCTCGATGCCGCGCGCGAATTCCTCGGTCGAGCGCTCGCGGTCGGTGTCGTCGAGGCGCAGCACAAGGCGCCCGCCCGTCTTCCGCGCGAACAGCCAATTGAACAGCGCCGTGCGGATATTGCCGGCATGGATCCGCCCCGTGGGGCTCGGCGCGAATCTGACTGTGACGCTCATGAAGAGAGCTTCTCGCGGAATTTGTTGGTGATGGGGTAGCGCCGGTCGCGGCCGAAATTCTTGGCGGTGATCTTCACCCCGGGCGCCGCCTGCCGCCGTTTGTACTCTGCGAGATAGAGCATGCGCTCGACCTTTTTGACGAGCTGAGGTGCATGCCCGCGCGCGACGATCTCCGGCAGCGGCATCTCGAGCTCGACCAGGCAATTGAGGATATCGTCGAGTACATCGTAAGGCGGCAGCGTGTCCTGATCGCGCTGGTTCGCCTTGAGCTCGGCGGTGGGCGCCTTGGTCAGCACATTCTCCGGGATGACGATGCCGGTGGGCCCAAGGCACCCTTTCGGGCGCGCGGCATTGCGGTAGCGCGCCAGCGCGTAAACTTGCGTCTTGTAGAGGTCCTTGATGGGATTGAAGCCGCCGTTCATGTCGCCATAGAGCGTGGCATAGCCGACCGAGACCTCCGACTTGTTGCCGGTGGTGAGCACGAGCGGCCCGAGCTTGTTGGAGATCGCCATGAGCAGCGTACCGCGCGCGCGGCTTTGGAGGTTTTCCTCGGTTGCGTCCGAGCCCGTGCCCTCGAACGTCTTGCTTACAGCCTTGGTCAATCCGTCGACGGCGTCATGGATCGGCATGATGTCGTAGCGCACGCCAAGCACCTCGGCCGTCGCGGCGGCATCGTTGAGGCTCTCATTGCTGGTGAAGCTGTAAGGAAGCATGACACAGCGCACCTTGGCGGCTCCAAGCGCATCGACGGCGATCGCCGCGCAAAGCGCCGAGTCGATGCCGCCCGACAATCCGAGCACGACACTGGGAAAGCCGTTCTTGTCCACATAGTCGCGCAGGCCGGTGACGCAGGCGAGGTAGTTCGCGGAATCGCCTTCCTCGACCTCTGCAACAGTGCCCGCAAGGCAGCGCCAGCGTCCGGCCTCGCGGCGCCATTCGGTCACGCCCAATGCCTCCTCCCAGGCCGGCAGTTGCACGGCGAGGCTGGCGTCGTCGTTGAGCACGAAGGACGCGCCGTCGAACACGAGCTCGTCCTGCCCACCCACCTGATTGACATAAGCGAGCGGCAGTCGCGTCTCGGTGACACGCGTCTCGGCAACGCCGTAGCGCACCTCCTGCTTGTCCATCCAATAGGGGGAGCCGTTGGGCACGATGAGCAGCCCTGCCCCGGCTTGCGCCAGTGCCTCGCAGACCTCCTCGCTCCAGATGTCCTCGCAGATCGGGACGCCGATCTTTACCCCCCTGAAGTCGATCGGCTCTGGAATCGGGCCCGGCGCGAACACCCGCTTCTCGTCGAACACGCCGTAATTCGGCAGGTTGTTCTTGTAGCGGACTGTTTCGATGCGCCCCTTATCCAGCAAGGCCACGGCGTTATAGACGAAGGGACTGTCGCCCCAAGGCAGCCCGACCAGGACCGCGGGCCCGCCGTCGCCCGTATCGCGGGCAAAGTCCTCGCACGCCTCGCGCGCCGCCTTTTGCAATGCGGGCTTCAGCACCAGATCCTCGATCGGGTACCCGGTCAAATAGAGCTCGGTGAAGGCGATGAGGTCGGCGCCCGCCTCGCCGGCGCGGGCGCGCGCCTCGCGGGCCTCCTTCAAATTGCCCGCGATGTCGCCGACCACAGGGTTGAGCTGCGCCAGCGCAAGCTTGAAAGAGTCCTTGATCGCATGCGCCATGACGAGAACTTAGAACGATATCATCCAAATTGACGCGTCATGCCCGGCCGAAGTGCCGAGCATCCACGAATTTTCGCCTGAGATCGAAGACGTGGATGGCCGGGACAAGCCCGGCCATGACGACGTTGTGACTGGCTGAGCCGACAATGCGTAACCGCCTACTCCCCGGCGGCAATCGAGATCTCCGGCTCGGGCCGCCCTTCCCGCTCGCGCTTCAGCCTCTCGGCCACGATGAACGCAAGCTCGAGCGACTGGTCGGCGTTGAGCCTCGGGTCGCAATGGGTGTGGTAGCGGTCCGACAAGTCGGTCTCGGTCACCGCCTTGGCCCCGCCCACGCACTCGGTGACGTTCTGCCCGGTCATCTCGACATGAATGCCGCCGGCATGCGTGCCTTCGCTGCGGTGGATGTCGAAGAACGACTCGACCTCCGACAAGATAAGGTCGAACGGCCGCGTCTTGTAGCCGCTGCCCGCCTTGATGGTGTTGCCGTGCATCGGATCGCACGCCCACACCACGACCTTGCCCTCCCGCGACACCGCGCGGATCAGCGCCGGCAAATGCTTGGCCACGTTGCCGGCGCCGAAGCGGCAGACCAGGGTGAGCCGCCCCGGCTCGTTCTGCGGATTGAGCGTCTCGATGAGCTTGAGCAGCTCGTCAACCCCGAGGCTTGGGCTGACCTTCAAGCCCACGGGGTTCTTGATGCCGCGCAGATATTCGATATGCGCGTGATCCAGCTGGCGCGTGCGGTCGCCGGCCCACAGCATGTGCCCCGAGGTCGCGTACCAGTCGCCGGAGGTGGAATCGACGCGCGTGAAGGCCTGCTCATAGCCGAGCAGCAGCGCCTCGTGGCTCGTATAGAAGCTCGTGGTGCGGAGTTGCGGCGTATTGTCGGCGTTGAGCCCGCAAGCGCGCATGAAGCGCAACGTCTCGGCAATGTGCTGGGCAAGCTCCTCATAGCGGTGCCCGGCGGGGCTGTCCTTGACGAAGCCGAGATTCCACCGATGCACATGCTCGAGATTGGCATAGCCGCCTTGGGCGAAGGCACGCAGCAGATTGAGCGTCGCCGCCGACTGCCGGTAGGCCATCAGCATCCGCTGCGGGTCCGCCACGCGGGCCTTCTCGTCGAACTCGATGCCGTTGACGATGTCGCCGCGATAGCTTGGCAGCTCCTTGCCGTTTTGCGTCTCGGTCGCGCTCGAGCGCGGCTTGGCGAACTGGCCGGCGATCCGGCCCACCTTCACCACCGGCGAGCCGCCGGCATAGGTGAGCACGACCGCCATTTGCAGGAAGACGCGGAAGAAGTCGCGGATCGCGTCGGCACGATGCTCCAGGAAGCTTTCGGCGCAGTCGCCGCCCTGGAGCAGGAACCCCTCGCCCGCAGCGACGCGGCCGAGCTTCGACTTCAGCTCGCGCGCCTCGCCCGCGAACACGAGCGGCGGGAAGGTCGCAAGCTGCCGCTCGACCTGGTCGAGCTTGACCTTGTCGGGATAGACCGGCGCCTGCCCGATCGCTTTGGCGCGCCAGCTGTCCGGGCTCCAACGGGGTGCCATTGTCTTAAGGCTCTCCATGAAAGTGACCGGTATATAGGCGATCGGCGGAACGCTGGCTAGGCGGCCCGCTTGATTGCCTGGTCTTCTTGACCATGCCACATATCCCTTAACGGCAGGGGAATGCCCATGGACCCCAGACATCTCGAGCACGGGCACCACCCGCGCGACATCGCCAGGCGTCTCAGGCAGGGGCCGCGCATCAGCTATCTGCGCGACTGGGTCTATGGCGGCATCGACGGCACGGTGACGACTTTTGCCGTGGTGGCCGGCGTCGCCGGCGCAGAGCTTTCCACCAAAGCGTTGCTGATCCTCGGCGCCGCCAACCTGTTTGCCGATGGATTCTCGATGGCCGCGGCCAACTACTCCGGGACCAGGGCGGAGATCGAGGAATACGAGCAGGTGCGCCGGATGGAGGAGCGACATGTCGATCTTGTTCCGGAGGGCGAGCGCGAGGAGATCCGCCAGATCTTCGAGGCCAAGGGGTTCAAGGGCGAGGCCCTCGATAGCGCTGTCGACGTGATCACGAGCAAACGCGAGCGCTGGATCGAGACCATGATGACCGAGGAGCACGGCCTGCCGCCGATCATCCGCTCGCCGGGTAAGGCAGCGGTGATGACCTTCCTCGCCTTTGTCCTGTGTGGCTCGATTCCGCTGCTGCCCTTCATCCTCGGCGCCAGCGCCTCGCTCCCGGTCTCGACCCTCATGACCGGTCTTACCTTCTTCTTGATCGGCTCGTTCAGGAGCTATTGGTCGCCCGCACCGTGGTGGCGCGCAGGGATCGAGACCTTCCTGATCGGCATCACCGCTGCGGCCATGGCCTATCTCGTCGGCGTGATTCTTGGCGGCCTCGTCTGAAGCAAGCTAAGGCTCTACCGTTCGCCTTGGCAGTTGTGCCACCATGCCCGCCATGGCGATCAAGGAACCGAGCTTCACCGTCGGCATCGAGGAGGAATATCTCCTCGTCAACAAAGACAGCCGCGACCTTGCGCACGAGCAGCCGCCCGAGCTGCTCGCCAAATGCGAGGCGGCGCTGCGCGGCCAGGTCAGCCCCGAGTTCCTGCGCTCGCAGATCGAGGTCGGCACCCGCGTCTGCAACTCGATGCAAGAGGCGCGCGATCAGCTTATCCATCTGCGCAGCACCGTCGGCCGCGTCGCCGACGAGTTCGGGCTCGCGCCGATCGCCTCATCGACTCATCCCTTCGCCGAGTGGTCCGCCCAGCAGCACACCGACAAGGAGCGCTACAACGTGATCGCCCGCGACCTCCAGCAGGTCGGGCGGCGGCTCGTGATCTCCGGCATGCATGTCCATGTCGGCATCGAGGACGACGAACTGCGGATCGATTTGCTCGGCCAGGCCGCCTATTTCCTGCCGCATCTGCTCGCGCTCTCGACCTCCTCGCCGTTCTGGCAAGGCGCCCAGACGGGGCTCAAGTCCTACCGCCTATCGATCTTCGACGAGCTGCCGCGCACCGGCATCCCGCACCAATTCTCGAGCTATAGCGAATATGAGCGCACCATCGAGCTTCTGGTCAGCGCCGGGCTGATCGAGGACGCGACCAAGATCTGGTGGGACTTGCGGCCCTCGGCGCGCTTTCCAACCCTCGAGATGCGCATCACCGATATCTGTCCGCTGGTCGAGGACGGCATCGCCATTGCATCGCTCTTTCGCTGCATCCTTAGACTACTTTATCGCTTGCGCCGCGCGAACCAGCGCTGGCGCTACTACCCGCCCTTCCTCGTGCGCGAGAACCGCTGGCGGGCGCAGCGCTACGGCATCGAGCAGGGCATGGTCGATTTCGGCAGGGGCGCGGTCGTGCCCTTTCCCGTTTTGCTCGAAGAGCTGTTCGAGCTGATCGCCGAGGACGCCGCCTATTTCGGTTGCGTGGCCGAAGTGGCGCATGCACGCACCATCGTGCAGCGCGGGACGAGCGCCGACCGCCAGCTTGCGAGATTCGAGGCGGTGAAGGCGCTTGGCGGCTCGGAGCAAGCGGCGCTGGTCGCCGTGGTTGACGGCATCATCGAGGAGACCTTGACGTTGCCTACGGCAACTTCGCGCACCGCTGCGGCGAAGGCCGGGGTGGGGGGTTCCTGACAAAGTCCCGGATTTGCCACCGATTGGCAAAAAGAGAAAGCCTGGCTGCTGAGCCAGGCTTTCCCCCCGTTTCAGATTTTTGGTTCCCTCTCGTCTTCGCGCGATCTCGGCGAACACTAAATTGGGCGAGCGTGGCGAATCTCGGGCCGATTTGGAGGCACACAGAAATAAACTCGCCCAGTGATAAAAAGGCCACAGGCCGGGATTCGGCGATGTTCAGGCTAGAGCGTTGTGGCCATGCCACCGTCGACGTTGAGCGCAGCGCCGGTGATGTAGGCTGCCTCGTCCGAGGCGAGGAACAGCGCCGCATTGGCGATGTCCTGCGGCGTACCGAAGCGCTTGAGAGGCGTCTGGGTCAGAAGCGCCTTGGCGATCATCGGATTTGAGATGTAACGCCCGATCAGCGCCGTCTCGACATAGCCCGGCAACAGCGTGTTCACGCGGATGCCGTAAGGCGCGTACTCGACCGCGAGGCTCCGCGACAGGGCCGACACCGCTCCCTTGGTCGCCGAATAGACCGCCATCTGCCGGGTGTGCTTGGTCGCCATGATCGAGGAGAGGTTGATGATCGAGCCCTTGCCAGACGCCTTGAGCAGATCGAAGGCCTCGCGCGCGCAGCGCACGGTGCCGTCGAGATTGGTCTTCCACACTCTGTCCCAGGCCTCGTCGGAGAGGTGGCGGAAGTCCGCGCGCTCGCCGACGCCCGCGTTATTCACCAGCACGTCGAGCCTGCCGTGCTTCGCGTCGATTGCGGCCATCAAGGCCTGCACCTGCGGCGTGTCGGTCACGTCGACTTCATGCGCGACTGCTGCGCCGTTCGCCTTGACGATGGCATCCGCGACCTCTTGCGCCGCCTTCCCGTCCCGATCGGCCACCGCGACATGAGCGCCCTCACGGGCGAAGGTCTCGGCGATGGCGCGGCCGATCCCCGCCCCGCCCCCGGTGACCAGCGCGATCTTGTCCTCAAGCCGCCGCATCTGATCCCGCCACCGGCGTCGGCGCCTCCCATTTATGGCGGAGCGTCACCAGCTCCTCGGCGGCGCTCGGGTGCAGCGCCATGGTCTTATCGAGCTCGGCCTTGGTCACACCGAGTCGAAGCGCGATGGCCGCCATCTGAACGATCTCGGCGGCGTCCGGACCGAGGATGTGCACGCCGAGCACCCTGTCCGTCTTCATGTCGATGACGAGCTTCATCAGCATCTTCTCGTCGCGCCCGCTGACCATCGAGCGCAGCGGCCTGAAGCTCGTCTTGTAGATGTCGATTGCCGCGCCCGTCCCGCGCGCTTTCTCCTCGGAGAGGCCGACCGTGCCGATCTCCGGCTCGGAGAATACGGCAGTCGGAATGAAGCTGTAGTCGACTGGCGTCGGTTTGTTGTTGAATAGGGTCTCGGCAAAGGCGTTGGCATCGTGGATCGCGACCGGCGTCAAGTTCTTGCGGTCGGTCACATCGCCCACGGCATAGATATTCTCGACCGATGTCTTGGAGAATTCGTCGACCACGATCTCTCCGTTCGGACCGAGCGCGACGCCGACCCGTTCAAGCTCCAGGCTTGACGTAGTGGGCACGCGGCCGGTCGCCACCATGACGAGATCGGCGGAAACGGAGCCCCCGCGCTTGAGGTGAACGCGGTAACAGTCTCTCTCCTTCTCGACCGAGGCGACGTCGGTGTCCATGCGGAGATCGATGCCGCGATTGCGCAAGGCCTCGGCGAGGCCGTCGCGAAGATCGCCGTCGAAGTCCCGCAGCACCTGATTGCCGCGATAGAGCACGGTCACGGCAACGCCGCAGCCGCGGAAGATCGAGGCAAACTCCATGCCGATATAGCCGGCGCCGATGATCACGATGCTGCCCGGCAGCTGCTCGAGCTCGAAGCACTGGTTCGAGCTGATTACATGTTCCCTCCCCGGAAACTCCGGGACCATCGGATGCGAGCCGGTGGCGATGAGGATGGTCTTGGCGGACACGCCGGCATTGCCGGCGCCGAGATGCACCATGTGGGCGTCTTCGAGCACGGCGTGGGTCATGAAGCGAGCGACGCCCGCCCGCTCCAGCGTGCGGGTATAGACGCCGTTTAGACGGTCGACCTCGCGCCTGACATTGCCGATCAACGTGGGCCAGTCGAAGCGCAGATCGTTGCAGGTCCAGCCGTATCCGCGGGCGTCGGCGAACTCGGTGCGGTAGTGACTGCCATAGACCAGGAGCTTCTTCGGCACACAGCCACGGATCACGCAGGTGCCGCCGATGCGATATTCCTCGGCAATGCCGACGCGTGCGCCAAGCTCGGCGGCAAGGCGCGCGGCGCGAACTCCTCCAGAGCCCGCGCCAATGACGAACAAGTCGTAGTCATATTGAGCCACCTGGCGTCAGGCTCCCGGCCGGCGCAACGTTCTCACCCCGCCGCTACCCGCCACGATAGCCAAATCGGCCACGCCAAGGAACAGGCCGTGCTCGACCACGCCCGGCACCCGCTTGAGCGCGAAAGCGAGCACCTCAGGCTCGGGAATGGCGCCGAACGCGCAGTCCAGGATGAGGTTGCCCTGATCGGTGACGAACGGCGCATCTCCGACCCCCGGCCTGATCTTGATCTCGCCGCTGCATCCCGTCTCCACCGCCATCGCCTCGATCAGGCGCATGGTCGCGAGCAACCCGAACCGCACCACCTCGACGGGGAGCGGGAACGTCCCGAGCGTCACCACGAGCTTGCTCTCGTCGGCGATCACCACCATGCGGTCCGACGCCGTCGCCACGATCTTCTCGCGCAGCAGCGCGCCCCCGCCGCCTTTGATCAGGCGAAGCTGATCGTCGATCTCGTCGGCGCCGTCCACGGTTAGGTCCAGCCGCGGGGTCTCATCGAGCGTGGTGAGCGGGATGCCGAGCCCCTCGGCCTGCACGCGGGTGACCTCTGAGGTGGGGACGCAGATGACGCGCAGGCCTT
>Ga0081455_10002960_pt1 | contig 19861 bp, 23 predicted proteins | sample TabmetS3T2R1_FD_70207 | JGI IMG/M metagenome (GOLD analysis project Ga0081455, IMG submission 70207) | Tabebuia heterophylla rhizosphere microbial communities from the University of Puerto Rico - S3T2R1 | ecosystem: Host-associated > Plants > Roots > Rhizosphere ... | reverse complement strand
ATTTCCAGAAAGCGAGCGAGCGATGGTGACGAGTGTCAACCTCGGCCGTGACGCTCATGCCCGACGCGAGCGGCACGTGGTTGCTGTTGCCGTCGATCGACAGCCGCACCGGCAGGCGCTGCACGACCTTGACCCAGTTGCCCGAGGCATTCTCCGGCGGCAACAGCGAGAAGCTGGAGCCCGTGCCGGGGCTCAGGCTCACGACCTTGCCGGTGAAGCTTTCGCCCGGATAGGAATCGACATCGAAGGTGACGGTCTGGCCTGGCCGCATATAGGTGAGGTCGGTCTCCTTGAAGTTGGCCTCGACCCAGAGATCGCGGTTGGAGACGAGCGCGAAGAGCGGCGTTGCCGCGTTGACGTAGTCGCCGACCTGGAGCTGCTCGACCTTGGTGACGATGCCGTCGATCGGCGCGTCGATCTCGGTGTAGGAGAGATTGAGCCGCGCCTGGTCGAGCGCGGCCTGCGCCTGGCGCACGCCGGGCTGGCTGTCGACCGGCGCGTCAGGCTTGCCGCCGAGGTCGGCCAGCGCACTCACGGTCTGCTGGGCCACCATGACCCGCCGCTGGCGGGCATTCTCCAGATTGTGCTGAGCCTGATCGAACTGGGCGCGCGCGGAAATGCCCAAAACAGCGAGCTTGTTCTGGCGATCGAACTCGCGCTGCTGGTAGGCCTGCGTATCCTCGGCCGCCTTCTCATCGGCCTGCGCCCGGGCATAGGCGGCCTGCAAGGTGGCGATGCGCAGCCGCGCGCTCGCCAGCTGCGCCTCGGCCGCCTCGACCGCGATCTCGAACGGGCGCCGGTCGAGCTTGACCATCACCTGCCCCTTCTTGACCGTCTGGTTGTCGCGCACGCCGATCTCGACCACGCGAGCCGAGATGTTGGCGCTCACTTGCACGCGCGCCGCCTGGATATAGGCGTCGTCGGTCGAGGCGTAGCGGCCGCCCAGCAGATAGAGGGTGAGCGCGCCCAGCACGACGACCACCGGACCCGCCGCCAGCAAGGCCGTGCGGATCCAATTCCGGCGGGTTTTCGCATTCAACGCGGCAAAAGGGGCTTCAAACGGCATTTTTCTTGGGGTCCAAACAAACAGGGCGCGGACCCTATCAGGCTGTCCCTCTTCGCATTATCCTATATAATACGAATAGATTAGTGAACTTGATCGAATAATGCACGGTACGGAATTCGCCGAGCTCAACGCCTTCGTCGCCGTCGCCGAGCGCAGCAATTTCGCGCGGGCAGCCGCCCACCTCGGCGTCGTGCCCTCGACCATCAGCCAGACCATCCGCACGCTGGAGGAACGGCTTGGCGTGCGGCTCCTGAATCGCACGACGCGCAGCGTGTCGCTCACAGATGCGGGCGAGCGCCTGCTGGCACGCATCCGGCCCGCGATCATGGAACTCGGTGCGGCAGTCGAGGACCTGAACGAGTTCCGCAACATCCCGACCGGCACGCTGAGGCTCAGCGTCTCGATCGGCGCCACGCATGTCGTGCTGGCCCCCATCATCAAGGACTTCCTCGCCAGCCATCCCGGCATCTCGCTCGACATCACCACCGACAACGGCCAGGGCGACATCACCAGCGGCCGCTTCGACGCCGGTATCCGGGTGGGACGGGCCGTCGCCAAGGACATGCAGATCGTGCGCGTCAGCGAGCCGTCACGGCTGATCGCGATCGCCTCGCCGGACTATCTGCAGAAGAAACCGCCGATCGCGACGCCGCAGGATCTGCAGGACCATAACTGCATCCGTTTCCGCTACAACGATCAGGTCAACCCCTGGGAGTTCGCCCGCGGCAAGAAGGTGCTGCATCTGTCGGTGAACGGCACGATGGTCACCAACAGCATGGAGCTGGTGCTGCGCGCGGCGCTCGATGGCGTGGGCGTGGGCTACACGATCGAATCCTACGTGACGACCGAGATCGCCCAAGGCCGGCTGGTGCCGTTGCTGACAGATTGGTCGCCGGTACAGCACAGCTACTATCTCTACTATTCGGGCCGCCGGCAGCTTCCAGTGCCGCTTCGGGCCTTCATCACCTTCCTGCGTCAACGTAGAAAGACGGCAGCGGCATAGCGCGCTTGGGCAGCCTCATCGCCTCTCGTGGTGCGTGAACCTGTGATAGCCGATCGACGCGGCGCCGAGGCCGATGATCAGGACGACGAACCCTGCCGCCCACATAAGATAGCCAACACTCTCCAACGCTTGACTCGACATGACTGGTCTCCTCTTGCCAAGGAGACAACACTGGCGCCAACCGCCGGGTTACCGCGTGCGACGTTACGGCGCCGTGCGCTGGCTTCGGTACCAGTCGAGGATCTCCGCGCCCGTCCACATCACAACGCCGTCGTGACCGAGGATGTGGTCGTAGAGCATCTCCAGATACTTGATCCGGTGCGGCACGCCCGTGAGATAGGGATGGATCGAGATCGCCATCACGCGCGGCGTCGCGCGGCCATCGAGATAGAGCCGGTCGAACTGGTCGCGGCCGCGGCGAAAGATCTCATCCGACTGCTGCTGCTGGACGGCGCTCAACACCACGTCGTTGATCTCGACCGTGTAGGGCACCGAGACGACCTCGCCCGCCCGGGTCCGGAGCGGCACCGGCTGCTCGTCCAGCACCCAGTCGGCGACATATTCGATGCCGGCCTCCGCGAGGAGGTCGAGCGTCTCATCGGTCTCGGTGAGACCAGGACTCTCCCAGCCGCGCGGCCGCTTGCCGGTGAAGGCCTCGATGGCGCGGATCGTCTCGGCGATCGCCGCGCGCTGCCACGCGGGCATTGCCGGGCAATTTGATTGGTGGCCGCCGCGTGATCGGCACGTAGTCGAGGCGCTGGCGCAGGCTGTGGCCGGTGGGATCAGTCCCCGTCTGATTGGGCATCGTCGGTTCCTCCGACGACGATCATAGCGCTACATCGCAAGATAGCGGCGTCGGATATCCGCATTGGCGCTGAGCCCCGCGATATCGTCGCGATGCACGATGTGGCCCTTGTCGATCACGGCGGCGTGCGAAGCGATGCGCAGGCAGAAGTGCATGTTCTGCTCGGCCAGCAGGATGGTAGCCCCGCCCGCGCCCAATTCGCGGACCAGCTTGCCGATCTCCGCCACGATGATCGGCGCCAGCCCCTCGCTCGGCTCGTCGAGCAGCAGCACCAGCGGATTGCCCATCAGTGCGCGAGCGATGGCAAGAAGCTGCTGCTCGCCGCCCGACAGGCGGCCCGCGCCGCGGCGACGCAATTTGGCGAGCAATGGGAAGGTTTCCCAGATGCGCGTCAGGCTCCAGTCGCGGCGGCCGCCCGGCCCGGCTTTCTCCGCGATCAGGAGATTGTCCTCGACGATGTGCTCGGGAAAGACCTGGCGATCCTCGGGAACATAGGCGAGGCCGAGCTTGGCCCGCGCGTGTGCGGGCGCGTGGGTGATGTCGCGGCCGGCGAAGAAGACGCGGCCCTGGCGCGCCGGCACGACGCCGGCCAGGGTCTTCATGGTGGTGCTCTTGCCCGCGCCGTTGCGGCCCAGCAGGGCGAGCGTACGCCCCTCCTCCAGCGCGAGATCGACGTCGAACAGGATCTGGCTCGCACCATAGAAGGCCGAGAGCTTTTCGACGCGCAGGAGCTCGGTCATGCCGCGTGCTCCTCGGTGCCAAGATAGGCGTCGATCACCGCCTGGTTGGCGCGGATCTCGTCGGGCGTTCCCTCGGCCAGCACGCGGCCGTAGCACAGCACGCGAATGGTGCTGGCCACCGAGAACACGATGTCCATGTCGTGCTCGATGAAGACCAGCGTGAGCTTCTGGCGCTCCCACAGGCCGCGCACGCGCTCGATCATGCGCCAGCGTTCCTCGGGGCCCATGCCGGCCGTCGGCTCGTCCAGCAGCAGCACGCGCGGTTCGAGCGCCAGCGCGAGCGCGATATCGAGCAGCTTCTGATCACCGTGCGAGAGGATCGCGGCCTGCGTATTGGCCACCTCCTCGAGGCCGGCCAGCTCGGCGATCTCCATCGCGCGCCGGCGCACCTCGGGCGATGGAAAGCGGCCGCGCAGATCGCCCCATTGACCGACGTGGCTGGTGACGGCGGCCATCAGATTTTCGGCCACGGTCATGCTGGGAAAGCAGCTTGCGACCTGGAAGGCGCGGCCAATGCCTTCGCGCACCCGCGCTGTGCGCGAGAGGCCCGAGACATCACGCCCTTCGAGCAGCACCTGACCGGTGTCCGCCGGAAAGGCACCGCAGATCAGGTTGAAGAAAGTGCTCTTGCCCGCGCCGTTGGGACCGATCACCGCCGACAGCGACCCCGACGGGAACTGCAGCGACACGTCGTCGATGGCGCGCAGGCCGCCGAATGCTTTGGTGAGGTTGCGGACTTCGAGACTCATCGCGCCCTCCCCGCCCCTTCCTTGGCCCGTCCCTGGGCCCACCACTGACGCAGGTAGTCGAGCACGCCGCGGCGCAGGCCCAGCGCAAAGGCCAGGATCACGATGCCGAGCACTAGGCCGTAATATTCGGTCGTGCGCGTCACCACGTCGTTCAGCGCCAGCAGGATCATGGCGCCCACCAGCGGCCCCAGGAAGCTCTCGATGCCGCCCAGCATCACGGCGAAGATCGCCTGGCCCGAATTCGGCCAGTCGGCCAGCTCGGGATAGGCACCCGACACGAACAACGCCGCCAGCACGCCGCCGAGCCCCGCAAAGCCGCCCGCGATCACGAACGCCGTGAGCCGCGCCCGCCACAGCACGACGCCCAGGAAGGCGGCGCGGGTCTCGTTGTCGCGGATCATGCGCAAGGTGGCGCCGAACGGGCTCGCCGAGATGTGACGCAATGCAAGCAAGCCCAGCACCGCCACGATGGCGGAGAACTGGTAGAGATGAAGCTGCGAGCTCAGGTCGTAGCCGAAGATCTCACGCCGCGGGATGCCGCCGCGCAGGCCCTGGTCGCCGCCGGTGAGGCTTTGCCAGGAGATGATGACGCTGAAGAACAGCATCTGCATGGCAAGCGTGACGAAGGCGAAATAGTCCGAACCCAGCCGCACGCAGACCGCGCCGACGAGGAGTGCGGCAACGACCGTGAGCAGCACCGCCAGGATCGCGGCAACCGGCAGCGACAGCTCGGTGAGCTGCATCGTCAGCGCGAAGGAATAGGCGCCGAGCCCGTAGAACATGCCGTGGCCGAACGACACCATGCCGGTGCTGCCGACCAGGAGGTTGAGCGAGGTGGCGAACAGCGCCATGGCGCTCAGCCGAATGATGTAGTCCTCGAATGCGGGACTGCGATGGAACGCCGGGATCACCAGGATCACGGCGAGCGCGACGACGGCGATCAGCGTGTCGCGCAAGGCGGGACGGCTCTTCATGCCGTGCGGCGACCGAACAGGCCCTGCGGCCGGAACACCAGGATCAGGATCATGGCGGCGTAGATCATGCCGTCGGTGAAGTTGGGGAAGCCGATCGTGCCGAAACCGCGCAGGAGCCCGACCAGCAGCGCCGCCACCAGCGCACCCGCGATCGAGCCCATGCCGCCGATCACGGTGACGATGAAGCTCTCGATCAGGATCGAGAAGCCCATGCCGGGCGACAGCGAGCGCACGGGTGCTGCGAGCGCACCGGCGAGGCCCGCAAGCGCGCCGCCTACGGCGAACACGACCGCGAACAGCAGCGTGGTGTTGATGCCCAGCACGCCCACCATCGGCGCATTGATTGCTGCGGCCCGAACCGTCTTGCCGAGCCGCGTCATCGCGAGGCCAAGCCCGAGCGCCAGCGCAATCATGGCGGCGATGCCGATCAGCACGGCGTAAAAAGGCGGCACCACGCCACCGGCGATGAAAAGCGGCGGCACCTGGAAGGCGGGCGGCATGCCCATGGCATGAAAGTCCGGCCCCCACACGATCTTCACCACGTCATCGAAGATCAGCACAACGGCGTAGCAGATCAGGAGCTGCATCAGGACGTTGCTGCCGTAGACGCGCGCGATCAGCAGCCGCTCGAACAGCACGCCGAACAACGCCATCGCCGCCGCGGCCGCCAGCACCGCCAGGGTATAGCTGGAGGTCACCGCCAGCGTCGTGAAGGCGACGTAGCCGCCCAGCATATAGAAGGTGCCGTGGGCAAAGTTGACAACCTTCAGCACGCCGAAGATCAGCGTCAACCCCGCGGCGACCAGGAACAGGAGCATGCCCACGATCAGGCCGCTGGTGGTCTGGGTGACCACGCAGGAGGCCGTCGCGAGGCATTGCCCGAGCGCGTCGAGATCCATCGTGCAGCAGCGTCAGATGTAGTGCTGCTGCTTTTTCCACTCCGTCTCAAGCTCGAGGATCTTGCCCCAGTCGGCCGGCTTCACCGAGGTGATGTAGGGCGCCTGGGGCACCGTCTGGCCCCAGCCGATTGCGTAGCCGATCGTGGTGTGATCGTCGCGCATGGTGATTGTGCCGTCGACGCCGAATGGCGAATTCACCTTCATGCCGACCAAGGCCGCCGCGACTGCCTTGCCGTCAGTGGAGTTCGCCTTCTTCACCGCCGCCTCCATGAACTGGACGGCGAGGCTGTTCTCCCACGACCAGTTGGTCGGGAACTCGTTGTACTTCTTGCGATAGGCCTCGCCCCACGCCTTGTTGGCGGCAGTATCGGGGAAGGTCTCGATGTAGCGCGTCGCGGCCTGGATGCCGGCGGGCAAGTTCTTGATCGTGGTCAGCACCGGGTAGTCGAAGTTGGGGCAGGCCACCTTCATCTGCGAGAACAGCGCATAGACGTTGCCCTGGTTGACGAAGGCCGAGAGATCGCCGGCATAGAGCAGCGTGAACAGCGCCTGCGGCTTGGCCTGGATAAGCTTGGTGATCACTTCGGTGAGGTCGGGCTGGCCAAGCTTGGGCCAGGCCTCGGTGACGACCTCGACATCCGGCTTGAGCTGCTTGAAGAACTGCAGGTACTGCGCCGTGGTATCGCGGCCGTAGGCGTAGTCGGGCGAGCAGGTCGCCCATTTGGTGATCTTGTTGGTGGTCGCAAATCCCGCGAGGTAGGCACTGCCGGCGATCGCGTCGTGCACGCCTTGACGGGCTACCCGGAACGCCGTCGGGACACGGATCTTGGGATCCGCCGTCAGCGAGGACGTCTCGCTGTTGCAATGAATGCAGGCGACACCGAGATCGCGCACCACTTCCTGCACGGCAAAGGCGCCGGATGACGCTTCCGCATCGAGTAGCAATTCGCAGCCCGCGCTGTTCACCAGCTCGCGCGCCACGCGAGCCGCCTCCTGCGGCTGGCCCTTGGAATCGCGATAGACGATCTCGATTTGTCGGCCGAGCAGGCCGCCGGCGGCATTGATGCGTTCGACTTCCATCTGCACGCCTGCCCGCGACGACGTCCCAACCAGGGCGATCGGCCCGGAGAAGATGCTCTGCATGCCGATGCGCAGCGTCTTGGCCTGCGCCCGTGCCACCCACGGCGTCGCCAGAATGCCCGCTGTGCCACCCAGAATGCTCCGGCGCCCGATCCCGCGTGTCCTCATCTGTCGTTCCTCCTGTGACGCCCCGGTTTGACCCGAATCCATTTTCTGTGTGCCGATCTTACCGACAAAAGCCGCGCAGCGAATATCGCACTTCGTTTCAATTCCGCGCCACGGCTCGGTAAGCTTGATTGACAAGAACAATCGGCACGCCCCCAATCGTCACCAGCCAACGCGAGGTTGCTCATGACCGACGTCGCCGTGTTGCCACGCAAAGCCGATCCATTGGCGCAAGCGCGCAAGATCGGGCCCGCGATCGCCAACGTCGCCGATGAGATCGAGGCGACGCAGGAAATCCCCGAGCCGGTGCTGACGGCGCTGCACGAGTCACGGCTCTTCCGCATGCTGCTGCCGCGCTCGGCGGGCGGCGACCAGGTCGAGCCCTGGACCTATCTGCGTGCAGTCGAAGAGATCGCGCGACACGACGGCTCGGTGGGCTGGAACGTCTTCGTCTCCAACAGCTCGGCGTTGATCGCACCTTTCATTCCGCTCGAAGCAGCACGCACGATCTACGGCGATCCGCGCGGTCTGATCTCGTGGGGACCACCCAACCAGCACCGCGCCATCGCCGCACCCGGCGGCTACCGCGTGACGGGCGAATGGCATTTCTCCAGTGGCCGGCGACAGGCCAACTGGATCGGCGTGCATTGCCAGGTGATCGAGCCCGACGGCTCCTTGCGGCTCAATCGCTTCGGCCGCCCGACCGTGCGCACGCTCCTGATGCCCAAATCGGAGACGACCGCGATCCACAATTGGCGCACGCTCGGCATGCGCGGCACCGCCTCGGAAGGCTACAGCGCGCGCGACGTGTTCGTGCCCGAGGGTTTTTCCGGCACGCGCGAGGATCCGACCCTCAGACGCGACCACGGCCCGCTCTATGCCTTCACTCAGCAGGGCCTCTACGCCGTGGGCGTGGCGGGCGTAGCGATGGGCATCGCGCGCGCCATGCTCGAGGCCTTCATGACCCTTGCGATCGAAAAGGCGCCGCGCAACCAGACGCTCCTCGCCGACACGCCGGCGGTGCAGTCCGACGTCGCGCGGCACGAGGCGGCGCTCGGCGCATCGCGCGCCTATCTGATCGAGGTATTGAAGGAAGCCTGGGACAGCGCCGACGATATCGAGCCGCTCGAGTCCCTGCAGCGCGCCCGGGTTCGGCTGGCCTGCAGCCACGCCATCCAGAACGCCCTCGAGGTCGCCGACCGAGTCTACAAGGCGGCCGGCACCTCGGCGATCTTCCTCGGCACGCCGTTCGAGCGCCGCTTCCGCGACATCCATACGCTTTCCCAGCAGATCCAGTCGCGCGACGCCCACTTCGAGATGGTGGGCCGCGTCATGCTGAAGGGCGATCCCGACGGCACCTTCATGGGCTGAGCATCAGGCACGAGCGAGCGAAGGACAGCGGACAATGGCCATCAAGGTTCTGGAGATTCATCACACCGGTTTCCGCATCGATACGGAAGCGCAGAAGATGACGGCGCTGGAGAATTTCTACACGGGCGTGCTGGGTCTGGAGCGCGATCCGGGTCGGCCCACCATTCCCGGCATTCCGGGCTTCTGGATCAATGTCGGCGAGGTGGGCCAGATCCATCTGTTCGGCGGCGCGCAGCCCTCGCCTGTCGCCAAGGGCCCGGGCCAAGACCCCACCCTGCCCCATGTCGCGCTCGCGGTGGCCGATATCATCGAAACCCGCGCCGAGCTTGATCGGATGGGCGTTCCCTATTGGCAGATCGAGGGGCTGACCAACCCGGAGTCATTGCAGGTTTTCCTGAACGATCCGTGCGGCAACATGATCGAGCTTCACCAGATCGACAAATGCAACTGCCGGGCGAGCAACCGAATGAAGGCCTGAGGCCGGTTTCGATCGTTAGCGGTTGTCGGCGGTGCGATCGACCGGCGGCGCGATGCAGCGCCGCACCGCTTCGACGGCGGCACGTCCACCATCCGCCTGCAGGTCGATCACAGCTTCGCCGTCGAACGCGGCCGGCGTCCCTGCCCGCTTGTTGAGGAGATCGAAGCGCAAGGTCATGGTCCGGCCTTTGGCCATGGCATCGACCAGAGCGTCGGACACGCCGGCGACATTCCCGACCTGGGCGTTGGCGATCACGGCATGATCGTCACCGAACAGCAGGCTCGCCGGGAAGATCCGGCCGTCGATCCCGATCTCGACGCGCGGCTCGTCCCTGAGTTGCGACGCCACGGCGCCGCTGGGCAGGAGCGGGCCCTCGCCGGTCAGGTAGAGTTGCACCTGCAGGACATGGCGGTCGCCCGCCCTCTCACAGGCCAGCACGATATTCGCGAGGTTGACGTTGGTGCGCGACGGCGTCGCCACCGCATAATGGGCCGGCTGATCCTCCGGTTCGAGCTTCCAGGCCACGGTCTCGAAGGCGGATGTCCCGGCACGGGCCGTGGCCGCGGCCGTGACCGTCACCAGCAGGCAACCTGTCAGCGCAAGGGCGCGCAAAATCGCCGCGAGGACGCGGTTGTCCCCTTTTCCGACGATCTGCATGGCTAGCCTCTCTTTCGTCCCGACATCGGTAAAATGATCCCGACGCGGCAACGACCGATCGGGGCGCAAAATGACGCCCCGTTCACTACAGATGCGCTTTTCCCGGCGCCCATGCAAGGGGCACGCGGCCCTGAAGCCATATGTTTTTCACGGCGGGATTTCCCCCGCGGTCGGCGGCACCTCGTCGTCCTCATCAGCCACAATGATCTCGGCCACCCGTACGGCAATGCGACTGACCGGGCGGCCACTTTTGGCAAGGACGTCGTGGTCGCCCGCGACACAGATCGCGGCCTGCTCCAGGTCCGCGACCGTCGGATTCAAATCAAGGATTTCCATGATCCTGGGGTCCTCGAGCGAACCCAGGATGCGATGGAAGTCAGCCCGGGTCGCGGGTTGCTGACTTGCGGCAGAAGAGGCGGGATTGCCGGACATGGTCGTGTCCTTCGAAATCTGGCGGCGACATCGATTTTGGCTGGCCGGTCTGCCATTCAAGCCCCAAATTTTTAGCGCCATGCTCACAACCGGATCCGGCGACCGGCGTTGCTGCAGGACATGACCCGCCCTCCAAGCCCACCGAAGGCTGACTGGCCGCCAGGCGCCCTGTTCACGGTCGGACACTCGACACTTCCCATCGAGCGCTTCGCCAGCCTGCTGCATGCCTATGGCATCGAATGCCTGGCCGACATCCGCACCGTGCCGCGCTCGCGCCACAACCCTCAGTTCAATGCCGACACGCTCGGCCCGTCGCTGCGCGAGGAGCACATCGACTATCGGCCACTGCCGTCGCTGGGCGGCTTGCGCCGCCCGCGCAAGGACTCACCCAATACAGGTTGGCGCAATGGAAGCTTCCGCGGCTATGCGGACTATATGCAGACCCCGGCTTTCCACGACGGGCTCGAAACCCTGATGGCTCTCGCCGCAAGCCAACGGGTCGCTATCATGTGCGCCGAAGCGGTGCCTTGGCGCTGCCATCGCTCGCTGGTCGCCGACGCGTTGGGAGTCCGCAGCGTTCCCGTAATCGAGATTCTCTCCGAAACGAGCTGGCGCCCGCACAAGCTCACGCCCTTCGCCCGGGTCGACGGCCAGACCATCACCTACCCGCCGGAGCAGCCCAAGCTTTTGTAAAAACGCTACGACGCCTTCTTGAGCCTTAGGGGCCGTTCATTCTGGATGACGACGTCGCGGCTCAGATTGTCGAACTGCTCATCCATCCGCCGGTAGTCGATCGTGAGCTCCTCGCCCACCGGAATGTCCTTCACGGCAAAATATGTCACGTCGCCGTCATCGGAACTCAGGTTGGGTGTCTCTGAATGGTTCATGTACCAGCCGGCCGACATGCGGAGGAAATCGACCGGCGCCCAATAGCCGCCTGCGCTCCGTATGCCGTAACGCTTGTAGAGGTCCTTGTAGCGGGAGGCATGAGCCTCCCTCACCGACACCCACTTGCTGTCGTCGGGATCCCATACCCGCACGAATTCTCCTTTGCGGATGGCGACATCGGCAAAACATCCGATGCCGTGGATCCCGGAAGCATGCAGATAGACGAGAGCCTTGCTCCACTTCGGCTTGGTCATGGAAACGCAATGTTGAACACGTGAATCGATGGCAAGCTTTTGCCCGGCTTCGCAGCAGAAGGCAATGCGCGACTGCGTTCGCCAGTCGCGTATTCCTAACGGCACGGCAATTGCAGTCAGTCAGGCTTGAGAGCCGATGTGCGTCGCTCGTGCAGGAGTCCTGAATTGCGGCGCACCTGAGCGGGAGCCACTGTGAAGTAGTCCTCGCTTGCTTCAGCACAGTCCGCGATCGGGGCTTTGCTGATCTGTCGCACAAGACCGCGGCCGATCGCCTCCCAATCAAAGCAACCGGAAGCAAGGGCAAAGGCCGTTTCCTGCTGTTCGTTCAGCGCAGCGATATCGTCAATGGTGTCGACAACGCCGCGCGCCAGCTCGGCGTGGCTCTTGAACAGTCGAATGCCGCGGCGATCGTCGAGCGGCGTGCCGGGCACGGCGCCTTCCAAAGCAAAGATCGGCAGCCGATTGAAGACATAGTCCAGCGACTTCAGCTTGAAGCCCCCCAACATGTCCGGCACCAGTGCAAGCCGCGCCTTCGCCATGTAGGGGCGCACATCGGGCACGGTGCCTACGATCTCGACCGAAGGAAAGCGGCGGCGCAATGCCGCCACATGCGAGGCCTCGGTACGGCCGACGATCTGCAGCGCTATTCCTTTGGCCGCAAACAACGGCGCGGCGATCGTAAGGAAAGCTTCCAGGCTCAACCTCTTGGCGGCCCAGTCGAAGCTGCCGATCACGACCGCCCGCCGCGGCAGGCTCGAATCGATGGTCCGTTGGGCGATCCGCGGTCCGTCATAGCCGGGCGGTACGAAAACGACAGGTTTGCCCGGCATCGAGGCTGCGAGAGCCTGGCAATCGTCCGGCGAGTCGGCCGTCACAAGGTCGGCCATCCGCACGAGGCGCCGCTCCATCCGATCGGTCTTGGCTGCATCCATGAACCGGACGATACGGCGCCAGCCTTTTTCAGCCTGCGCGAGCATCCGTATGGCGATCGTCTCCTGGTTCTGGGCGAGGTAGGCGATCCTGGTTTTCGGATGTCGCCGGCGGTAACGCACCACGTGCGGCAGCGCCCAGCCAACATTGATGCTGTCCAGCACCACGGCGTCCCAGTTCCCCGACGCCAGATGAGCCGCGAGAGCCGTGCGCATTTCGGGAACGCGCGTACGCACCGCCGTCAACGGAAAGGACGAAGCCACCCGCACAAATCGGCTGGCCTGCCGGTCCTCGACGAACTGCCAATCGATGTTCGGCTCGCTACGACGATAGGCACGGCCCGGCTTGCGGCTGAGGCCGAGCACCGTCAGTTTGGTGCCGGCTTTCGCCACCGCTCTGATCAACCCGCCGGAATAGATGAATTGCCCGTTGGTCTGCGGATCGGGATCGCAAAGCGTCAGCCACAGATAGGGCAACCCAGTCTCCATACACTTGAACTGAATCGGAGATAACCCAACTAGCCGGCGAACAGCTGTGACCAGACTGTGCTGGCTGTGATCAACACGGAATGGTTGTCGAACGGTATGATGCGCAATGGCCAGATTGTCGATATGGACTTTGTTTCTGGCGAAACGCTGGATCGCCTGGCGGCCACTACTAAAGTGGTAGCCTTTCCTCGATCCATAGTGCGTTGATCAGCGCCGGCTACGATATAAGCGAATTGACGGCGCTGTAGGCTGCGGCCCCGGCGAACAAGTCGTCGGTGCTTCCATGGGTGAGGAAGGCCTCGCCGAGATGCTGGGCAAGGGCCCAGGTGCGTTGGGCGATCGCCGCCCCCGCGCTGACCCGGCGGACGCCAAGCCGGGTGAGCTCGTCCAGCGACGGAAGGCCGGGCTGCGCCATCACATTGACCGGCAGCGGCTGGCCTCTCACCAGCCGGTCGATGTCGGCAGCGGCGATCGCCGACGGGACGAAAAGCCCATCCGCCCCTGCCCCGACATAGAGCTTCGCGCGATGCAGCGTCTCCTCGACTTCCCTGCCCGGCGCCAGTTCCCGCAAATAGACGTCGGTGCGCGCATTGACGAAGACATCGACGCCACTGCGCGCACCCGCCGCCTTGGCGGCCTCGATCTTGCGGCAAAAGGCGTCGGGTGGGCTTTGGCCGTCCTCCAGATTGAAGCCGACCGCGCCCGCGTCGATCAGGCGAGCGACGTTCTCGCCGACCAGCGTCCCATCATTGCCATAGCCACCTTCCGCGTCGACGCTGATCGGGCAGTCGACAACCCGTGCGATCTGCATGACGGCAATGACGTGCACCTCGACCGGCAGCTTGTCGCCATCCGGATAGCCATGCGCCCACGCAAGCCCCGAGCTCGTGGTGGCGATCGCTTCGGCGCCAAGGCTGCGCATGAGCCGGGCGCTGCCTGCGTCCCAAACATTGGGGAGCACGAGCGGCTTCGATTGGCGATGGCGTTCGGCGAATTGCTTCGCAAGCTCGCTGTTTTTCATCAGTCGGCGTTCCTCTGGCTCGAACGGGCGACCGCTCATAGCGGGTATGCGCCGCTCTTTCTGGCCGAATTCGGACGCGAATAGGAAGATCGAACCATCGCGACCAGGCGCGGCATCACGACGAACTGGCCTGCACGAATTGGGGCGCGCGTTGGGGGAGGAAGCAAGTGGTGGAGCGTTCAGGAGATCGAGTCGCGGGCAAGATTGCCCTCGTGACGGGCGCCGCGGCGGGGATCGGCCGCGCCATCGCTTTGCGCCTGGCCGAGGAAGGCGCGTCTCTAGTCGTCACCGACATCGATGCGGCCGGGCTCGCCGAGACCGAGCGGCTGATCAAGGCCGGCAACGGCGCCGCCAACCAGCCACCCCTTGCGATCACTGCCGACGTCACCGACGAGGCCGCCGTGAAGTCCCTGTTTGCGGCAGCGCTCGCCGCGCGCGGCCGCATCGACATCCTGGTGAACGACGTGGGCGGCGGAACATCCGGCCATATCTGGGAAGCCAAGGTCGAGGACTGGGACCACATCATCCGGTTGAACCTGCGCTCGGCCTTCCTGTGCACGCGCGAGGCCGCGGCGCACATGCGCGAGCGCCGGTCGGGCCGGATCATCAACCTGTCGTCGGGCGCCCGCGAGGGCACGCCGTGGACTGCCTATTACATCGGCAACTCGGCCTACTCGGCGGCGAAGGCCGGCATCCATGGCTTCACCCGCGGCGTTGCGCTGGAGCTTGCAGAGTATGGCGTCACCGTGAATGCGGTGGCGCCGGGACCGATCGAGACCGAGCGCACCGGGCCTGGCTTTCGCAAGATCGAGCAACTGGAGTACGGTCCCATCCGCGCCACGCCTTTGCGTCGGATCGGGGTCCCGGCCGATATCGCCAATGCCGTGCTCTATCTCGCCTCCGACGAAGCCAACTACATCACGGGCACAACACTGTCCGTTGCGGGAGGACGCTAGCCATGGATACCTCGACCGAACTTGCCAATGGTCAGGCCGGCGGTCTCGATCGCGAGATCGCGGCGCTGAAGGCCAAGGCCACCGATTACAACGCGCGACACCGCGTGATCGAGAACTGCACCTGGCCGCAGGGTGTGAAGATGGCGGTGAACTTCACGGCCGATTTCGACACGATGCTGTTGCGCCGCCTGTTGAACGAGCCGCCATCGCAGCTCGCCAAGGGTGAGTTCGGCGGCCGCGTCGGCATCTGGCGGCTGATCGAGCTGTTCGACAGCCACGACATCAAGGCCACGATCTTCACGCCTGGCCGCATCTGCGAGCTCTACCCGCAGGCGGTGAAGGCGGCGGCCAGGAGCGGCCACGAGATCGCCGACCATATGTGGGAGCATCAGGTGCCGAAGGATCCCGAACTGGAGCGGGATCATCTACGCAAGACGATCGCTGCGATCGAGAAGCTGGTCGGACGCCGCCCGATCGGCACGCGCAGCTCGCATTCGCGGCTGCTGCTCCTCGAGGAAGGCTATATCTACACCTCGGAGGATTCGCTCGACCATCGCCCGAACTACACCGGCGATCCGGACGGCGCGCGGCCGCTCCTCAACCTGCCCTTCCACTATGCCATCGACGACGCGATGTTCTTCAGCTTCGCCTGGCTGAACAGCGAGAACAGCGCCCAACGCATGATGGACCCCGACCATGTCGAGGAGATCTGGTGGCAGGCCTTCCTGCAGCAGTACCAGAAGGGCGGCTACCTCAACGTCTGCATGCATCCCTTCGTCTCTGGCCGCGCCCTGCGTATCGCCATGCTCGACCGGCTGATCACGCGCATGAAGACGCTGCCGGGCGTCTGGTTCCCGACCTGCGAGCAGGTGGCGCGCCACATCCTCGCCGCCCATCCGGCCCACTGACGGGAGACGACCATGCCGTGGAAGGATCGCTACACGATCAGCGACGAGCGCACGCTCGACGACGCCGAGGTGAAATGGCCGGAAGGCAAGCGCTGCTGCTTTCGCGTCGTCGTCGACCTCAGCCCGGTATGCGGACCCGAGGGCATCAAGAGCGGTGACCTCGCAACCCCCGAAGCCTTCTACGGCATGAACGGCGGACTCGCCGCATTGAGGGCGGTACTCGACAACCATCATCTCAAGGCGACCTTCGCGGTGCCCGCCGTGATGGCGGACATCCATGCCGGCGCGATCCGCGCGCTCGCCGACGAGGGCCACGAGATCGCGGCCCACGGCTTCAAGCACGAGGATGTGAGCCTGCTGGCGCGGGACGAGGAGCAGGCGCGCCTGAAGCGCACCACCGAGATCCTAGCCAAGGTCGTGGGCCGGCGCCCCGATGGCTGGTTCTCCCTGGCGCGCCAAGGCGACAAGTTCGCGGGCGGCGCGGTGAGCCCACACACGATCGATCTGCTGCTCGAGGACGGCTACGCCTATTTCGGCAATGGGCTCGCCGACGACCTGCCGCACTGGTGGGTCAGCGACTTCGCCACCCGCCGCGCCATCCTGGCGCTACCTTATTACTATCACTTCGACGACCAGTTCTTCCTCTTGTTCCCGCGCAAGGGTACGGGGCTGGAGAATCCCGACGGCCTCTTCCGCAACTGGAAGGCCGAGCTCGATGCGCAGTACAAGCGCGGCCGCCAGTTCTCCATGGTGCTGCATCCGCATGCCATCGCCTGGCCGAACCGTCTGCACATGCTCGAGCAGTTTCTCGACCACGCGCGCGGCCTGCCCGACCTGTGGCACGCGACCAGTGCTGAGTGCGCACGCCACTGGGTGGGGACCTTCCCGGCCGCAGCCTATCTCAAGCTCGAACCGTCGATCTGGCAGGACTATCCGGGCAGCCTCAGCTGACCGGTTTGGTCGCCAGGACGCAGAACCCCTTCTCCGCCTCTAGCGTGTGAGATTCCGCAAAGCCCGCGGCAGCCAGCAGTTCGGCTATGCCCTCGTTGGCCTGCCCCGAGTGCACCGTGAAGCCAAGCGCGATCCGGCCACCGGGCCTCATCACCCGGTGGATCTCCTGCAGGCCGGCCAACGTCCGTGGCCAGACCTGCATCGAGTTGATCGCCAGCGCCTTGTCGAAGCTGCCGTCGCCGAAAGGCAAGCTTTCGACGGAGCCAAGCCGGAGGTCGACCCGGCTTTCGCCGATGGCTCTTGAATTTCGTGCCCGCGCCTGCGCGACCATCTCTGTCGAGGGATCGATGCCCGCGACATGGCCAGACGGGGCAAGCTTCGCCAAGCGTTCGATCACCACGCCGGGTCCGAAACCAACTTCCAACACCCGATCATTTGGTCCGATCTCAAGAAGGCCGGCCACCCAAAAACCGAAATCGGCATTCATGCGGGCCATGATCATGCCGCCCAGCCAGCCCAGCATGCCGCGAGGTCGGCCAAAGGCCCGCATCAAGAAGGCTTTCATGGTGCCGGCCATGCTCCTCCCTTACCGGTTGAACAGCGTCGATCCGGCCGTCTCGGCCCAGGCAGCGACGTTCCCGATCGTCAGGGACAAATGCTGCGGCTGGTCGGCGAGTGCTGCCAGCTCCGAGAGGCGATGGACGCCGGTGAGGATAGCGATGCGCCGGCGATCGAGCCTGCGGCCGGTCTCGGCTTCGTAAGCCGCGATGACGCGTTCACCGAGGTCGGCGGAAATGAAGCTCGTGTAGATGAAATCCTGGTGCAACGGCCCGAAGCCGGAATCGGCGAAGTCGTAGATGCCGTTCAACCTCTGCCGTGCGTGATCGAACGCCATGTTCCAGCCGTGACCGTCGAAGAAGCCGTATGTCGTGCCGTAGGGATCAGGTGGCAGTTGCTCGAAAGCTTCAAGCGCCGCCTCCGCGCGCTCGCGCAACTCTGGCGGCAGCTTGGGCAAGGCCTTGGCGCGGATCACCGCGGGCCCTTGCCAGGGCTTGGGCGGACCGGCGCCCGCGTCCCGCATCTGCCCATTGTCGAGCGCGTGGAGCTCGGCATAGAAGCGGCCCAGCATCCGGGCAAGTTCGCGGCGGCTCTCCTGCGATAGTCGCAGATATTGATCCGCCAGAAGATGCTCGCCGGGCAGTTTCTCGTGGCTCGAGAAAAGCGGCGGCCCGTCATGGAGCCGCATATCAGGCACCGGCATCGCGAGACGGGGACGAATGACGGCAAGCAGCGAGGCCTCCATGCGCAGCGCTTCTTGTCCGGCGTCGTCCCTGGGGAACTTGAAGATCATCCGCTCGTCGGCCTCGATCGCCATCGATTCCCATCCCGCAGTCAGAGGCCGCAACTTGGCCCTTGCGAGATGCGGAAAGGCGCGGACGATGACGGGTCGGAAGCTCTCGGCATCGATCTCCGTCATGGGCTTCGGCCTCCTGATCAAGTGTCGGCGTAGACGCCGGCCTCGATGTTGTTGCCGTCGGGATCGATCAGGAAAGCACAGTAGTAGCGGCCACGCCTGACGCCGGGATCGCCGTTGTTTTTTGCCCCTGCCGCAAGGCCCGCGCGGTGAAAGGCGTCAACTGCCGCGCGCGATGGGGCCTTGAAAGCGGCATGCACGGGACTTCGGCTCGCTTCATGCTCATTTGCCCAGAAGGTAGGCCGGCCCGCCGCAACGACGAAGAAAGGCGACTCGGGCGTCCCCGTGGAGAAGACCAGCCATCCCGTCCCATCGGGCCGGGCGTTGTTTTCCATCAGCAGGATGCCGATCGGCGGCAGCACCGCATCATAGAACGCGCTCGCCGCGTGCAGATCTCGAACAACGATACCCAGGTGATCGAACACGGTTCCTCCGCTCGACGCCGGTCGCCTATGCTAACTCCGCCGACGACGCTCTGGTTTCATCTGCAACACAAGAGAAAGTATTATCGATAAAGACGGCGACCGAGGCCGCAGGCGACAAGTTCCTCGTCCGACCATAAGGTTGGGCGGGGAAGCGGGGCCGAGGCTCTTCGCGGGAGGAACGACGATGACCGTACTCGACGACTATCTGGTTGATCCCAAGCTTTCGCTCCTGGACAAGGTCCGCATCCAAGCCCAGGTCCTCGTGCCGGTACTGCGGGCGCTGCGGGCCGAACTTGGCAAGGAAAAGGCCGACGCGATCGTGAAGCAGGCGTTGCGCGACTGGTCAAAGAATTTGTTCGCCGCCGTGGGCAACAGCGTCGACGGCAGCCCGCGGCGCAAATGGGCGGCCTTGCACACCGCCATGGGCGAAATCAGCGAGCGGGAAGTAACAGTCGAAATGCGCCGGCAGGACAAGGAGGCGCTGGAGTTCGACATCACCAGTTGCCGCTTCGCCGAGTTCTTCCGGGCGCTCGACGAACCGGAACTGGGCGCACTGCTGCTCTGTTCGACCGATATCGATATCGCCGCCGCAGGCGGAGACGAGGTGAGCTTCACGCGCGAGCAGACCATCATGCAGGGCGCACCCAGCTGCACCTTCCGCTACAAGTTCGCGCCCCGCCAATAGCCGTCGCGGCAGTCGCGCCTAGTCGCCGACCAGCGGTCTCACCTCGGCCGCGAAGCGCTGCAGGCCTTCGATGCTTTCGGCGATCGTCCGGCCGCGGAAATCGAAGATCAGTTCGTGCACGCCGATCTTGCCGAACGACCGGATGTCGCCCGCGATCTCCTGCGCAGTGCCGGAGAAGCTGCGGCGGCTGCCGTCACGATCGGAGATCGCCGTATCGTACAGCGGCGCCTTATAGGAGACGGTGAGTGCGCTGAAGTCTCGCCCCTCCTCCGCGGTCAGCCGCTTCAGGGTCTCGATGTGCGCGCGCATCTCTTCGGGCGGCAGCGGCGAGGCCGCGACTGCGCCGACCGGATGCCAGCCATCAGCATGCCGCGCCGTGCGCCGCAAGGCCGCACGCGAATGGCCGCCGACCCAGATCGGCGGATGCGGCTTCTGCACGGGAAAGGGCTCCGCGCGGATATT
>Ga0081455_10002959_pt1 | contig 19861 bp, 18 predicted proteins | sample TabmetS3T2R1_FD_70207 | JGI IMG/M metagenome (GOLD analysis project Ga0081455, IMG submission 70207) | Tabebuia heterophylla rhizosphere microbial communities from the University of Puerto Rico - S3T2R1 | ecosystem: Host-associated > Plants > Roots > Rhizosphere ... | reverse complement strand
TACGCTGCGCGAACAGACACCGCTCTTTTACGAGGAGTCCCTGGAGCGCTGGTTCGTCACGCGGCACGCCGACGTGCGCGCGTGCCTCCGCGACCGGCGGCTCGGCCGCAACTTCCGCCACCTCGGCTCGGAGGACGAGTTCGCGGCTGCCGAGACGCTCGACCCGCGCTGGCAGGCCTTCTGGGACAGCGAGCGCTGGAGCCTGCTCTGGCTCGAGCCGCCCGAGCACACGCGGATCCGGAAGCTGGTGGCGGCCGCGTTCACACCGCGCTCGGTCGAGGCGCTGCGCGGCCCCTGCGCGGAGCTCGCACACGAGCTGCTGCCCGACGGCCGGTTCGACCTGCTGCGCGACTTCGCCCAGCCGTACTCGATCGCCGTCATCTGCAGGCTCCTCGGCGTCCCCACCGACCGCGGGCACGACCTGCTCGCCTGGTCGCACACGATGGTGAAGATGTACGAGCTCGACACGACGCTCGAGCAGGCCGAGGCGGCCACGCAGGCGGCGGCCGAGTTCCGCGACTACGTGCTGAGCGTGGTCGGCGAGCGACGCCGGGAGCCGCAGGACGACCTCGTCACGCGCCTGGTCGAGGTCGAGGTCGAAGGCAGGCGTCTCACGGATGCGGAGCTCGTCTCCACGATCATCGTCCTGCTCAACGCCGGGCACGAGGCGACGGTCAACACGCTCGGAAACGGCGTGCTGGCGTTGCTGCGCCACGAGCGGCAGTGGGCGCGGCTCGTTGCCGGGGAGGTCGGGCCGGAAGCCGCCGTCGAGGAGCTGATCCGCTGGGACCCCCCACTCCAGCTCTTCGAGCGGTGGGTGCTCGAGGACGGCGTCGAGATCGCCGGCGAGGCGGTCCCCCGCGGAGAGAAGGTGGCGCTCCTCTTCGGCGCGGCCAACCGCGACCCGCGCGTGTTCACCGACCCTGACGCCTTCGACGTCGCGCGCGAGAACGCGGCCGAGCACATCGGCTTCGGCGGCGGCATCCACGTCTGCATCGGCGCTCCGCTCGCGCGGATCGAGCTGGCCGCGGCACTCGGTGCGCTCGTGGAGCGGTCGCCGGGGCTCTCCCTGGCGGAGGAGCCCCGGCGCAACCGCGCCTTCGTCATCTGGGGCCTCGAGGGCCTCGAGCTGGCGCTCAGCTGAGCGCGAACAGCAGGAACTGCGTGAACTGCGAGGCGGCGAAGTTGTTGTCGCTGACGAGCACGAGCGACTGCCGCCCGTCCGGGAGCTTCGGGCCGAGGGTCATCCCCTCGACGTTGTCGAGCGGGATCCCGAGCGACCCGAGGTCGAAGAGCAGCGTCTTCTGCGCGGGCCGCACGTCGAGCCCGGCCAGGCTCGGCACGCCGAGGACGTTCGTCGACCCCGGAAGCGCGACCGAGTAGAGCTTGATCTCGTTCCCGGTCCCCGGAACGCCCACCGAGAACGACCGCTCCATCGAGAGCAGGTGCTCGTTGTTGAAGGGCAGCAGCTCGACGATCCCGTTCACCGCGAAGTTCGTCGGCGGCACCGGCGGCTGGAAGATCGGATCGGTGTTGTACAGGTACTCACGGTCGAGCCGGCCCGTCTGGAGGTCGTAGCGCAGGATCCGTGACGGGCTGCCGTTCGTCGGCGTCGCCGCCGGGCCGTCCTGGAAGAGCGCGTTCTCGGTCGCCGTGAAGACGAACCGGCCGTTCGGCGGCACGCCCGCCGACTCGAACGCGAGGTTGAAGCGGATCCCGCTCGAATGGTCGGCGGTGGGCAGGTGGTACCCGGGAACCGGCAGGTCGCCGCGGTACGTGCCCGCGAGGTCGTAGCGGCGCACGAACGGCGCGAGCAAGGTGTTGGCGTTGCCCTCGGAGGTCAGGATGAGCTCGCGGTCCTTGGTGAGCGCCAGGCCCTCGGGGTCGAGGCCGCCGACCGGGTACGGGCCTCCGCCCGGCTGTTGCAAGGTCGTCACGGCGTCGAAGTGCACGTCGCTCGCGTCGAAGCTCGAGCCGACGTCGATGCCGACCGTGTAGAAGCGGGCCGGGTTGATCTGCGACTGGTCGTCCGACAGGACGTAGTAGACGTTTTGGCTCGAGTCGTAGGTGATCGACGACAGCCCGCCGACCGTCGTGCCCGCGAAGGTCGTGCCGGTCGGAAAGATCGCCTGGCCAATGAACTGGAGCGACGGCTGGTGCGCTCGCTCGGACACGGCCCCGGCCGGCGCCGCGGCGACGGCCAGCGCGACGACAAGGCTCGCGAACAGGGCAAGAAGGCGTTTGGACACGAGAAACCCCCCTTGAGAGCTGACGAAGCGGCGGACCCTAGCGCGTGAAGGTCCAGAGGTCGGAATCAGCTACCGCCCGGTAGCCGATCCGCTGGTAGATGCTGTTCGAAGTCGGGTTCGCGAGGTCGGTGTAGAGGAAGCAGAACCGCCGGCCCGAGTCGAGCAGCCGTTGCGTCAACGCCGCGGTGAGCGCACTCGCGTAGCCTCGGCCGCGCAGGTCCGGCGGCGTGTAGACGGGGCCGACGCGGATGCCGTTCGGCGTTCGGCCGCCGAAACCGGCCATCGAGACGGGACGCTCGTCTTCCCACACGACCAGTCCCGCCTCCGGGTCCTCCTCGCGGCGGTCGACGAACTCGGCGCTCGACTCGGGATGAGCGGCGGCCTCGGGCATCGCTTCGGCGACGAACTCGTCCATCCAGCGGACGGCGAGCTCCCGGTCGCCGGCGGGCTCGTAGTCGCGCATCGCGCCCGTCGTGGGTCGAGGCTCCTCGACATGGTCGGCGGCGAAGATCCGCTGGGCGATCTCGAGCCGCGGCGTCGCGCCCGTGGCCGCGCGCCACGCATTCGCGAACTGCGCCACGGGCGCGTTCGGCCCGATCACGCCCGGGAGGGCGTCGAACGTCTCGCTAGCGTCCTCGACGAAGAGGCCCACCGCAGCGTCCTCGTCGATCTCCGAGAGGATGAGGTTGTGGGGCGGTGTTCGCATTGCCGCCCCGACGACCCGGCCTTCGGCCTCCGCCACCGCGAAGTACGGCGGCTCGCCGTAGAGCAGCGGGTCGCGCTCGAGCCGCGAGCTGAGCCCGAGGATCAGGTTGTGCTCTGCCTCGCGAGCGCCGAGGAACTCACCCGCTGCGGCGAGAAAGCTCTCGACGTCGCCGTGGCGGGTGAGCTGCACCTAGGCGGTAGCGAAGCGCTTGGCGGCGCGCTCGCGCTTGCGCTGGGCCTCGACCTCGCGGTCCTTCGGCGGCGCGTTCGTCACGAGGCCGTCGATCAGGCGGGCCGTGGCAGCCGTGACCTCGTCCACGGCGCGCGAGAACGCTGCCTCGTTCGCGTGCGACGGCTTGGTGAAGCCGCTGATCTTGCGCACGTACTGCAGCGCGGCGTCGCGCACCTCGTCCTCGGTCGCGGGTGGCTCGAAGTTGAAGAGCGTGTGGATGTTTCGGCACATGCCGCGATCCTACGTGCTCGGCTTAACCTCGCCGCAACAGAGGATCCCGCTAGCGTGGCGGACGTGGAGGCGGGCCGGAACAACGGCGGCGGGATAACGCTCCGGGGGCTGAAGAAGACGTACCCATCGCCCGGCGGCCCGGTGGAGGCCGTGCGCGACGTCGACGCCCACGTCGAGGTCGGCGAGCTGGTCGCGCTGCTCGGCCCCAACGGCGCCGGCAAGTCGACGACGGTCGACATGCTCCTCGGCCTGCAGGAGCCGGACGACGGCTCCGTGGACGTCTTCGGCGGACCGCCGCAGCGCGCGGTCGTTGCGGGCCGGATCGGGGCGATGCTGCAGGGCGGCGGCGTCCTGCGCGACCTGACCGTGCGGGAGCTCCTGGCGATGATGGCCGCGCTCTACCCGGCTCCCCTCGAGGTCGAGGAGACGCTGCGGCTGGCCCGGCTGGACGAGCTCGCGGACCGCCGCACGGAGCGGCTGAGCGGCGGCGAGACGCAGCGGCTGCGGTTCGCGGTCGCGCTCGTGAGCGATCCCGACCTGCTCGTGCTCGACGAGCCGACGGTCGGCATGGACGTCGAGTCGAGACATGCGTTCTGGACGACGGTGCGAGAGCTCTCGCAGACCGGCAAGACGTTCCTTTTCGCAACGCACTACCTCGAGGAGGCGGACGAGTACGCCGACCGCGTGCTCCTGATGGCACACGGGCGGATCGTCGCGGACGGGCCGCCTCACGAGATCAAGGCCATCGTGGGCGCGCGCACGATCCGCGCGACGCTCCCCGGGGTTCCGGCGGAGAGGCTCGCCGGCCTTCCCGGAGTGACGAGGGCGGAGCGTCGCGGCGACACCGTCGTGCTCGCCTGCTCCGACTCGGACGCCGCGCTGCGGGCGCTGCTTTCCACCCAGCCGCTGGCGCACGACATCGAGGTCCGCGGCGCCGGTCTCGAGGAGGCGTTCCTCCAGCTCACCGGCGTCGAGGAGGGCGTGGCCGCGTGAGCCACACGGTCGAGTACGCGCGCTACGAGCTCCGGCGCACCTTCCGCAACCGCCGCCTCTACATCCTCTCGTTCGCCTTCCCGCTCGCCCTCTACTACGCGATCGCCGCGCCCAACCGCGGCGAGCACAGCATCGGCGGAACGGGAATCGCGGCCCCGGTCTACTTCATGGTCGGCCTGACGGCGTTCGGAGCCATGAACGCGGTCGTCGGCTGCGGCGCCCGGATCGCGGCCGAACGGGCCGTCGGGTGGAACCGTCAGCTTCGCTTGACGCCGCTCCCGACGCGCACCTACTTCCGGGTCAAGGTGCTCACGGCGTACGTGATGGCCCTTGCCACGATCGCGCTGCTGTACGCGGCGGGTGCCACGCTCGGGGTCCGTCTCGCCGCGGGCGACTGGCTGCGGATGACCGCCTTGATCCTGATCGGCCTCGCACCGTTCGCGGCGATCGGGATCCTGTTCGGGCACCTGATGACGCCGGATTCCATCGGGCCGGCGATCGGCGGCACGGTCGCCTTCTTCGCGCTGCTCGGCGGCGTCTGGTTCCCGGTCACCGGCGGCGCCATGCACAAGGTCGCCGAAGCGCTGCCGTCCTACTGGCTCGTGCAGGCCGACCACGTCGGGCTCGGGGGCGCGGGCTGGGGCACCAAGGGGTGGGTGGTCGTCGCGGTGTGGACGGTCGCCTGCGCTGTGCTGGCCCGCCGCGCGTACGAGCGCGACACGAAGCGGGTGTAGGCATGGAGCGGCTGCGGGCGGGTCTGTGGACGTGGACCGCGCCGCACCCGGAGTGGCACGAGCAGCCGGTCGTGCGCTCCTACGCCGTCGAGCGCGGCGGGGCGCTCGTCCTGATCGACCCGATCTCGCCTCCTGCCCCGCTGCTCGAGGGCCGCGAGCTGCAGGTCGCGCTCACGTGCCCGTGGCACGCGCGCAGCACACGGGAGCTCGAAGCGGCCGAGGCCGAGCTCGAGTCGAAGCCGGCCTTCTACCCGGACGAACGCGTACTGGTGCTGGAGGAGCACGGCGCGCTGGTCTTCGGCGACTCGTGGCCGGGCGGCCCGATCCCCGACGACTGGCTCCCGGAGGGCAAGACGCGCGCCGACTACGACGCGTGGCTCGAAGGCGTCAGGGAGCCGTGGGTCACGCTCCTGCTCCCGACGCACGGCGACCCTTAACAGATCGCCTGACCCAGCCGGGTCAGACGACCGGTTTACCGATGTCGACAAACCGGTTTAGGATCGCAGCATGATCAAACGAACGCTTCTCACAGTCGTCGCGGCCGCCGGGCTTGCTCTTGCTGCAAGCGCTCCGGCCCTCGCCGCGCAGCCGTACCCGATCAACTTCAAGAACTTCCCGCTGGGGTCTCCTGCGTCCACTTCCGGAACAACGGTTTCGGGCGGCACTGTGACCCTGGCGCCGACCGGGCTCGGCAGCTTCACCTACACCGACCCGTTTGCCAACTACTCCAACGACGGAGCAGACGGCTCGGGCGCGTACCAGTCCGGCACGTGGACGTCACCGGACTACAGCACCTCGTTCGGCTTCAACGAGCTCGTCGCCTCCTGGAACGCCACCACGCCCAACGGCACGTGGATCCAGGTCGAGATGCAGCCGAAGATGCTCGACGGCCACTGGGCCAAGTCGTACATCCTCGGCCGCTGGTCCTCGAGCGACAGCGACTTCCACCGCACGTCGGTCGGCGGTCAGGGCGACGCGGACGGCTTCGTCTCGATCGACACCTGGTTCGCCAAGGATCACGTGGCCATGGCCTACCGGTTGAAGGTGACGCTCTTCCGCCGCGCGGGGTCGAGCGCGACGCCGACGCTCACGCGGCTGAACGCGGTCGCGATGAACCTCACCAACCAGAAGATGAAGTTCCCGAGCGCGACCACGATGACGGCGCAGCGGGACCTCGTCCTGCCGCAGTACTCGCAGGAGATCCACCACGGTGACTTCCCGCAGTACGACAATGGCGGCGAGGCGTGGTGCAGCCCGACGTCGACGTCGATGGTCGTCTCCTTCTGGGGCTCGAGCTTCATGCCGACGCCGACCGAGTACCAGTGGGTCACCGACGCGCTCGGCGCGTCGCACGCCGACCCGTGGGTCGATTACACGGCCCGCGCGGTCTACGATTACCACTACAACGGCGCCGGCAACTGGCCGTTCAACGCCGCGTACGCGGCCTCGCGGGGCCTCGTCGGAGACGTGACGGCGCTGCACGACCTGACCGAGGCCGAGGCGTTCATCAAGGCGGGCGTCCCGCTCGTCGCCTCCGTCGCTTGGGAGTCCAACAAGCTCGACGGCGGGATCAAGAGCACGAACGGCCACCTGATGGTGATCGGCGGCTTCACCGCGAACGGCAACGTGATCGCCTACGACCCGGCCTCCGACACGGATGCGCTGGTCAGGCACGTCTACGACCGCGAGCAGTTCGAGCGCGCGTGGATCCCCGCCAGCGGCGGCATCGTGTACGTCATCCGCACCGCGGGGACGAACATCGGCTCGCTGCTGACGAAGAACAACTCCTAGACATCGCCGCGAGAAGGGCGCGGAGCCGCACCGCGCCCTTCTCGATCCTGTTCGGGAACCGCTAGTCGCCGAGCCACTCGTCGAGCGGCACGCGTGCGGCCAACCCCGAGAAGTCGCCGTGGTCGCGGATCGCCGTCGCCGCGTCCGCGAGCGCCTTCGCCGCGACCCACGTGAGCCCGCCGCCCATGCTCACTCGCTGCGCCCCGGCCCCGGCGATCTCCGCGAAGGAGAGGCCCCCGAGCGCCAGCACGTTGACCGGCCTCGAGACCGCGTCACACACCGTGCGAATCTCTTCGACCGTGCGCAGTCCGGGCGCATAGAGCACATTCGCCCCCGCGGCCTCGTACGCCTGGAGGCGTCCGATCGTGTCGTCGAGGTCGGGGTTGCCGCGGATGTGGTTCTCGGCGCGGCCGACGAGCATGAACGGGTAGCCGAGCCCTGCGACGGCCTCGGCGGCGGCCGCGACGCGCTCCGCCGCGTGCTCGCGCTCGTAGATGCGCCCGCTCCGGTCGTAGTCCTCGATCGACCCGCCGACGGCGCCGGCCTCTGCCACGCGCGTGACCGCACGGGCAGCGTCCTCGGGCTCCGGCCCGAAGCCGTCCTCCAGGTCGACGGATACCGGCAGGCCGGTGGCCGCGTCGAGCGCCGACACGTGTGCGACGACCTCGTCGAGCGTGACGGCGCCGTCGAGCCGGCCGAGCGTGAACGCGAAGCCCGAGCTGGTCGTCGCCAGCGCCGGGAAGCCGAGCGCCTCCAGGGCCCGCGCAGAGCCCGCATCCCACGGGTTCGGGATTACGAAGGGCTCACCCTCGTGGAGCGCCTTGAACGCCTCCGCCTTCGGTTGTTGCCGCTCGCTCGCCATCAGCACGGCAGCATTACGGTGTGGAGGCCGGCCCGTCAACGCCAAAGGCCCCGCGCGCGGTCATCCTCGTCGAGGGGACGAGCGACGCGGTGGCGGTCGAGACGCTCGCCGAGCGGCGCGAGCGCGACCTCTCGGCGGAAGGAGTGGTCATCGTGCCGATCGGCGGGGCGCAGGCGATCGGCCGCTTCCTCGGCCTCTACGAGCCGGAGGTGAAGCTCGCCGGTCTCTGCGACGCGGGCGAGGAGCCGGAGTTCCGCCGCGCGCTCCAGCGCGCCGGGCACGGCGAGGACCTCACGCGCGACGGCCTGGAGCGGCTCGGCTTCTTCACGTGCGAGCCCGACCTGGAGGCCGAGCTGATCCGCGCGGTCGGCAGCGACGCGGTGCTGGGCGTCGCGGAGGCGCACGGCGACGCCGCGTCCTTCCGGACGCTGCAGAAGCAGCCGGAGTGGCGCGAGCGGGCGATCGAGGAGCAATTGCGGCGCTGGATGGGCAGCGGCGGCAGCCGCAAGATCCGCTATGCGCGGTACCTCGTCGAGGCCCTCGATCTCGACGGGGTACCGCGCCCACTCGACGGCGTCCTCTCCGCCGTCTGAGCCGTTCTAGCGGCGGACGCCCGAGATGAGCAGGTACTCGCGCGTGTGGACGATCTCGCCGTCGGAGCGGTAGTTCGTTTCGAAGAACTCGACCCAGTCGCGGCGCAGGTCCTCGCGGCGGTCGCCGATCGCTTCGGCCAGCGTCTTCGTCGGGCCGTAGCTCGTCGAGAAGAGCTCCCAGTAGTCCTCGGCGGTCGGCGTCCGAAGGGTCGAGGTGTGCTCCGCGATGTCGAGCTCGAAGTCCTCACCCAGCAGCTCGCGCACCCGCGTCTCGTCGCCCCAGTCGAACGGGCTGCTCGGAGGCGGCGCCGGCTGGTACGGGGCCATCACCTTGAACATCTTCCCGAGACCGCCCGTCGGGGTCCAGTTCGCGAGGACGAGCTTCCCGCCCGGCGCGGTGACGCGGGCCAGCTCGCCCGCGACCGCCTCGTGGTCGGGCGCGAACATGATCCCGAGGGTCGACGAGACCTTGTCGAAGCTCGCGTCCGGGAGGTCGAGCTGCTCGGCGTCGCCGATCCGGTAGTCGATGTCGAGCCCCTTCCCCGCGGCGCGCTCCTTCGCCGTCTCGATGAGCACCGGCGCAAGGTCGATGCCGGTCACGGAAGCACCCGCGGAGGCCGCACGCTCCGCGATCGCGCCCGTGCCGGTTGCAAGGTCGAGCCAGCGGTCGCCCGGCGCCGGGGCGAGCGTCTCGATCACGAGCTCGTGGATGTCCCCGAGGGTGTCGGTGATGCGTTGGTACGGGCCGTTGCCCCACATCACGCTCTGTCGCTGCTTCAGCTCTTCGTACGCCACTTCCCCCTCCTTGACTCGGTGTCCCTTCATGACGGCGCTGCACGCGCCCGCCTTCCCAGCGGGGCTGCAAGCGCTTACCGATGCGCGCCGTCTAGGCTTCGCCCGTGGGATTCAACATCGTTCGTCCAGACGAGGTCACCTGGAAGACGCGCCCGCACGAGCCCGATGAGCCGCCACGCCACGTCGCGGAGCTGAGCGGCCGCGCCGGCTTCGCGCACAGCCGCGCGAATCTCTGGCGGTACGAGCCGGGCTCGAAGGGACGCCGCCACCGTCACCCGATTCAGGAGGAGACGTTCGTCGTCCTCCGCGGGACGCTCACGATGTACGTCGGCGACCCACCCGAGCGCGTCGAGGTGCCCGAGGGCGGGCTGATCCACGTCGAGCCGGGCACGGTGCTGCAGAACGCCAACCACGGCGAGGGCGACCTGCTCGTCTACGCGTACGGCACCCCGCCCGAGGACGAGCACGCCGAGATCCTCGACTCCGCCGTCTAGCCGATCCTTGCGGCGACCTCCCAGACGTGGCCGTCCGGGTCGGCGAACGCAGCCGTGCGCATTCCCCACACGCGATCTTGAGGGCCGTTCAGGAGCTCCACGCCCGCGGCACGCAGCTGCTCGCACACCGCGTCGGCGTCCTCGACCCAGATCGTCAGCTGGAAGCGCTCGCCCGCCTCGCGCCCCGCGACCGGCGTCGGCTCGATCAGCTCGGGCGCGGCCCGGTCGGCGAGCAGGTTGACGATCAGGTTCTCGAACTCGAAGGCGACCGAGTCGTCGTCCTCGAAGATCGCAGACGCGCCGAAGACACGCTCGTAGAACTCCTTCGACCGCTTGGGGTCGTCGACGAACATCGTGATCGCGCCGACGCTCTTCAGCGACTCGCTCACATCTGCTCCTTCCGTCGTTTGCACCGGTAGACCCGCCGGCGAGGCGGAAATCATCGCGAGCAGGGCCCGTGGTTATGCGCTACAACGAAGCCGTCATCGCGGCCGTACCGGCCGCTTCGGGGGAGAGGAGAAGGCATGAACGCCGCCCGTCGTGCCGTCCTGCTGCTGGCACTCGCGACCTTGGTCGTCGGACCGGCAAGCGCGTCCGCCCATGATCACGCTGGGTCCCGCGCTGATCCGGCAGCCCATCACAGCTTGCGCCAGCCGGTCACCGACCAGAACTTCTACTTCGTCATGGCCGACCGCTTCGAGAACGGCGACCCTGCCAACGACAACGGCGACCTTCCGCCCGGGACGGGAGCCGGCCAGTCCGGCTTCGATCCGACGGGCAAGGGCTGGTACCACGGCGGCGACCTGAAGGGCCTGCGGGCCAAGCTCGACTACATCAAGGGCCTCGGGACGACCGCCATCTGGCTCACGCCGAGCTTCAAGAACAAGGCCGTCCAGCCGGAGGATCGGTCAGCCGGCTACCACGGCTACTGGATCACCGACTTCACCCGGATCGACCCGCACCTCGGCACCAACGAGGATCTGCGCGCGCTCGTGGACGGCGCCCACTCCCGCGGGATGAAGGTCTACTTCGACATCATCACCAACCACACGGCGGACGTCATCAAGTACACGGAGGGCGGGCGCATGCCCTACGTGTCGAAGGACCGGTCGCCGTACCGCACGGCGGCCGGGATTCCGTTCGACGACCGCGACTACGCCGGCACGAATACGTTCCCGCCGCTGGACCCCGCCACGAGCTTCCCGTACCACCCGTACGTGCCGCCCGCCGAGCAGAGCGTCAAGGTGCCCGCGTGGCTGAACGACCTCACCCTCTACCACAACCGCGGCGACACGACGTTCGCCGGCGAGAACTCGCAGTACGGCGACTTCTTCGGACTCGACGACCTCTTCACCGAGAACCCGCGCGTCGTCGACGGGATGATCGACATCTACAAGACCTGGATCCGCGACTTTCGCATCGACGGCTTCCGGATGGACACGATGAAGCACGTCGACGACGCGTTCTGGCTCAGGTTCGCGCCCGAGATCGAGCACTACGCGAGGTCGCAGGGCATCCGCGACTTCTACATGTTCGGCGAGGTCGCCGAAGACTTCAGCCGGCCGATCACCTCGCACTACATGACGCACGACAAGGTGCAGGGCGTCCTGGACTTCCCGTTCCAGACCGCCGCCACGCGCTTCGCCGCCGCCTCGGCGCCGACGAACGAGTTGCGGGACTTCTTCGTCGACGACGACTGGTACACGGACGGCGACTCGAACGTCTACAACCTGCCGACCTTCCTCGGAAACCACGACCGCGGACGCATCGGCATGTTCGTGCGCAACGCGAACCCGGGCGCGAGCGAGGCCGAGCTTCTCCAGCGTGACGAGCTGGCGCACGCGCTCATGTACCTCTCGCGGGGCGACCCGGTCGTCTACTACGGCGACGAGCAGGGCTTCACCGGAGCCGGCGGGGACCAGGACGCGCGTCAGGACATGTTCCCGTCGCACGACCTCCAGTACAACAACCTGAGCGACCCGATTCCCGGCGACGACGGGGCCGGCAACAACGACAACATCGGCTCCGACGCGACGCCGATGGACGACAACTTCGACCCGTCGCACCCGCTCTACGGCGAGCTCGCGCGGCTTGCGCGTGTCATGCGCCACAACCCGGCGCTCCGAAACGGCGCCGAGCAGGTTCGGTATTCGTCGGCCGAGGCCGGGATCTATGCGTTCTCGCGGATCGACCGCTTCCGCCGCTACGAGTACGTGGTCGCGCTCAACAACGCCGAGCACGCGGCCTCGGCCGCGATCCCGACGTTCGTGCCGCGTAGCAAGTGGGTCCGCGTATACGGCGGCGGCCCGACCTGGCTGCGCTCCGGAAGCGACAAGCAGCTCGACATCACCGTCGGGCCGCTGTCGACGGTCGTGTACCGCTCCAAGACGAAGATCGCGCGGAGCCATTCGGCCCCGCAGATCTCACTCCAGGTCCCCGCGGCAGGCCGCGACCGCCTCGAGGTCCGCGCAGACGTCGGCGGCAGCTCCTTCTACGAGGTGACATTCCTGGCCAAGGTCGGCAGCGGCCCATGGCAGGACATCGGTACCGACGACAACGCGCCGTACCGTGTGTTCCACGACGTCTCCGACGTCGAGCCGGGCGCGACCGTTCGCTACCGCGCCGTGGTGCTCGACAATGCACATCACACGCGCTCGAGCGGCGTCCGGAGCTCCACCGTCGCGCCGCCGGCCGTCACGCTCGAGGCGCCGAAGGAGGGCCAGCGGGTGCGTGGCGTCGTCGAGGTTCGCGCTAGTGCGGTGCCCGAGCACTCGAACTACATCGTGGCCTTCCAGCGCTCGGTCGACGGCGGTCCGTTCGTGCTCGTCGGGACCGACGACTCGTCGCCGGTCTACACGGTGTTCGACGACACCTCGAGCCTCGCCGACGGGGCGCACGTGACCTACCGAGCGGTGCTGACGTACGCGCCGGGCCAGAGCGTTACGAGCGACACCCGGACGGTCACGATCGTCCAGGCGCAGGTGACGACCGCGATCATCCACTACAACCGCCCCGACGGGAACTACGTCGCCTGGGGGTTGCACCTCTGGGGCGACGGCCTGGCCCCCGGCGAGGCAACCGCCGAGTGGACGAGCCCGACGCCGTTTGAGGCAAGCGACGCCTACGGCGCGCTGCACCACATCAACATCGCCAACAACGGCGATACGGAACGCGTCGGCTTCATCGTCCATGGCCGACCGCCGTATACCGACCCGAACATCAAGGACACGCCCAACGACCGGTTCTTCGTCCCGCTCTCGACACCGGAGATCTGGCTGAGGCAGGACGATCCACGCATCTACAGCTGCGCGGCGGCAAACGACACCTGCGTGGTGCCGTCCGCCTAGTCCGCGTCAACGTGCTCGCGGCCGTCCGCCCAGGGCGGCCGCGAGCGCCCGGCTAACTGATCATCGCGCGCGTGCCTCGTCCTGTCGCACCCAGAGCGTCACGAGCCGCGCGACGAGAGTCACCAGGAAGACCGAGCCGAGCAGTGCCTCCAGCGCCGTCAGCGCCTGCGGCAGGCCGACCGCCGGCGAGAGGTCGCCGAAGCCGAGCGTCGTGATCGTGACGAAGCTGAAGTACAGGTACTCGGACGCCTCGTGCGAGCCCGGCTGGGCGAAGAAGGGTGCGTCGCGAACGAGGTCGAGCGCCAGGTACGCGAACGCGAATAGGAGAGCAAGCAGCACGTAGGTGCAGAGCGCGCCGAGGACGGTCTCGTACGTCACCCGCTGGTGGCGCAGCACTCGCACCAGCGTCACGGGCAAGGTGGCCGTCACGAGCAGCGCGGCCGGCAGCAGGTACGTGAGGCCGACCACTTCCTGCGAGTTGACGACGAGGACGACGGGAGCGATCAGCACGCAGATGCCAATCGAGATCCAGTGGCGTCGCTCGACTTTGTGCCCGGTGTCCGGGTCGCTGATGGCGACGACGAGCGCCGCCGCGCCCAGGAGTGTGCTGCCGATGACGGCCCAGCGCTCGTCCTGGACGACCTCGAGCAGGAAGAAGTTCGCGAGCAGCAGCACGAGCAGGCTCGCGTAGCTGTCGAGGATCCTGGCCGCCCGCTCGCGCATCGCGCGGGACGATAGTCCGCTTCAGGCTACGGAGACGACGATCTTCCCCCGCGCGTGCCCTTCGCCGACGTAGGCGAGCGCGGCAGGCACCTCGCGTAGCTCGTAGCGCCGTTCGATCACCGGCGTGACGGTTCCCGCCGCCATCAGCTCCGCGAAGAGGCGCAGGTCGCCCCCGTTCATCTTGGCCACGAAGGGCGTCGCCTCCCGGCTGCCGCGGAGCGACGCCAGCCTCATGCTCACCATGTGGCCGAGCGGGCCGACCCAACGGTTCGTCTTCGGCCCGCTGACGAGCACGATCCTGCCATCCTGCTTCAGCACGCGTTTGCACTCGCTCCACGGGCGATTCCCCGGGATGTCGAGCATCAGGTCGTGCTCGCCCGCGCTGCGCGTGAAGTCGTCCTGCGTGTAGTCGATCACGCGGTCCGCGCCCAGCTCGCGGGCCGCGTCCACGTTCCCGGTGCTGCACACCGCGGTCACCTCGGCGCCGAGCCACCTCGCGAGCTGCACGGCCCAGGTGCCGACGCCTCCCGAGGCACCGTTGATCAGCACCTTCTGCGCCGGTTGCAGCCGCCCCTTGTCGCGCAGGCCCTGTAACGCCGTCAGGCCGGCGATCCCGACGGCCGCTGCCCGCTCGAACGAGACGTTCGCCGGCTTTTTCGCCACCGCCCCTGCCTCGCGCGGGGTGACGTACTGGCCGAACGCCCCGTCGCGCCCGCCGAAGACCTCGTCTCCCGGCTCGAACTGCGTCACCGCCGCTCCGACAGCCTCGACGGTGCCCGCGTAGTCGACGCCGACCCGACCGTCCTTCGGCCCGCGCAGCCCGCCCTGCAGGCGCACCAGGTACGGGGTTCCCGTCAGCACGTGCCAGTCGAACGGGTTGACAGAGGCCGCGTGGACGCGCACGAGCAGCTCGTCGTCGCCCGGCACCGGCTTCTCGAGCTCCCGCAGCTCGAGCACTTCGGGCAGCCCGTACCGCTCGTGGACGAACGCCCGCATACGTCCCGACGAGCGCTACCGGTCCTGGAGCGCGTCCAGCCCGACCGCGAAAGCGGCGATCAGCCGACGGTCGACGTCGCCGACCTCGGGGCCCAGTTCCAGCAGGTAGCGGTCGCGCCACTTCCCGAGCACGCGCTTGTAGCTTCCGACCTGCTGGTCGCCGCGGCGTAGGACGAAGTTGAACGGCAGCCAGGCCAGCAGCGACAGCCAGTCGACGCCGATGTCGGCGATGCGCCGCACCAGCGCGACGATCCAGCTGGCCTCGTGCGCCTCGAGCAGGTCGTTCCCGGCCGTGTCGCGGACGTGCCAGTGGCTGCGCAGCAGTGAGCGCGTGAAGTCCTTCTCGAGCAGCCCGATCACCTGCCCATCGGCATCGAGCACCTCGTGGCGGCCGCGGAACTCGAACACGGACTTCGACTTGATCATGAACAGGTGCGCGTCGTCGTCCGGCGAGAGGCGGAAGCGGATGTCCTCCTTGATCTTCATCTTCTTCTGCTTCACGTAGAGCAGCGGCCGGCCCTCGTCATCGGAGCCGGGCGTGGGGATGCTGATCCGGTACTCGTTTGCGATCGGCTTGAACACCTGCTGGATCAGGAGCCGATCGGCGCTTTCGAGCTCGTTCAGGACGGTCTGGGAGTCGCCTGCCGCGGAGGCCACGACGAGATGGTAGACGGCATTGTGCGAGAGTCGCGCCGTGGAGACGGCGACGCAGGCACTGCACCGGCTCACGTCCTACGAGCCGGGGCGGGAGTGGGACGAGCCGATCGACGATCCGCGCGTCCTGCAGGACCTCGAGACGAACGACGTCGAGCGGCTGCCGTGGTTCTACAAGCGGTACGACCCCTCGCTACCGCGGGTCGCGCTGCCTCGCGAGCTCCCGCCGACGACGGCGCCCACGGTCGCGGTGCTCGCCGGCACCGCGGACGTTGTGCCGGCGGAGCTCGACCTGGCGCAGCTCTCGCGCGTGCTGCACCTCGCGGCGGGGGTCGTGCGGACGGTGGAGCGGCCGTACGCGACGTGGCTCTTCCGCGCCGCGGGCTCGGCCGGCGCGCGCTTCCCGCTCGAGCTGTACGTCGCCGTCCCGGAGGGCGGCGCGCTGCCCGCGGGGGTGCACTGGTACCACCCGCAGGACCACGCGCTGGTGCAGGTCGGCCCGCCACCGCGCGGAGGCGCGCCGGCGATCGTCGTCACGGGCATCCCGTGGCGAACGGGCTGGCGCTACCGCGAGCGTGGCTACCGGCACACCTACTGGGACGCGGGCACGATGCTCTCCCAGCTGCTCGCCGCCGTCGACTCCGCGGGACTGACGGCGTCGCTGTACAGCCGCTTCCCCGATCGCGCGGTGACGGAGCTGGTCGGCGCCGACGGCGTCCACGAGTGGCCGGTCGCGGCGGTCTCGCTCGGCGACGACGCGCCGGCGCTCGAAGCCGCCGCGCCCGCAGCGGCCGGCGAGGTCGACGCCGACCCGGTGGAGTTCCCGCTCGCGACCGAGGCCCAGCGCGCCGGCGACCTCGACGCGCTCGGGGAGCCGTGGACGCGCGGAGAACCGGTGGACCTGCCCGACGTAGGCACCACCCCGGTGGAGCAGGTCGTGCTCTCGCGCAGCTCGCAGCGGCGGCTGGACCCCGAGGGCAGCCTCTCCCGGCGAGTCGCGCTGAGCATCCTGGCCACGGCGCTCCGAAGCGTCTCGCTCCCCCACTTCGTCGTCGTGCACGCCGTCGACGGCACCGAGCCCGGCATCTACCGCTGGCCCGACCTCGACCTCCCGGTGCGAGCCGGCGAGCTGCGCCACGAGCTCTACCGCGTCTGCCTCGACCAGGGCCTGCCGCGCGACGCGGCCTTCGTTGTGATCGGCGCCGCCGTCGGCGGCTCGCTCGACGACCGCGAGTACCGCGAGGCGCAGCTGACGGCGGGCCTGGTCGAGGGCAGGCTGCACCTGGCTGCCTACGCCCTTGGCGCCGGCGCGTCCGGGATGACGTTCCTCGACAGCGAGATCCAGAGCCTGCTGGGCGAGCCGCTCGACGCGCTGCTCTTCACCTGCGTCGGCGTCCCGGAGTACGCGCCGAAGGCGGGCGGCCTTCCCGGCCGGCCGGTCGAGTTCCGCCAGGTCACGCCTCGCATTGAAGACCAGGACTGAGCCGCCTCAGGCCTGCGCGCTCTCCTGGACCGCACGTGCGAGCCGCCAGCGGATGCGCGCGATCTGGGCTCGCCGCCGCTCGAGCTCGCGCGGCGTCGCGCCGTGCTGGCGCTGGAGCTCGCGCTCCCGCACCCGCGCCTTGAGCTCGCGCAGCAGCCCTGCGATCTCCCGTTGATTTCGAGTGTCCATGCAGCCACAGTGGCGGAGGCCGAGGGGCCACCGCGTGCGGACGCCTCGCATTCGCAGGTGCGGTTAGCCGAACTTCTCGCGGCGGCCGAAGCTACGAGCGCAGGAACGTGAGCACCGCGAGCACGCGGCGGTGATCCTCCGGCGCGGCCGGCAGTCCGAGCTTGCCGAAGATGTTCGTCACGTGCTTCTCCACCGCGCGCGGGGAGATGAAGAGCTGCTTGCAGATCGCCTGGTTCGAGCGGCCCTCCGCCATCAGCTCGAGCACCTCTCGCTCGCGCTGCGAGAGCCGCTCGAGCGGGTCGTTCGCCCGGTTCCGCCCGACGAGCTCTGCGACCACCTGCGGATCGAGCGCGGAGCCTCCCTCGGCTACGCGCCGGACGCTGGCCGTGAACTCCTCCACGTCGGACACGCGATCCTTCAGCAGGTAGCCGAGCCCCTCGGCGTCGTCGCCGAGCAGCGCCACCGCGTACGTGTGGGCCACGTGACCGGACAGGACGAGCACGCCCGTCTGCGGGTACTTCGTGCGGATCTCCCGGGCGGCCTTGATGCCCTCGTCCGTCTGGGTAGGGGGCATCCGGATGTCGACGATCGCCACGTCGGGGTGGTAGCTGCGCACCTTGAGCATCAGCTCGTCTGCGTCTCTCGCCTGCCCGACGATCTCGATCCCCGCCTCCTCGAGCAACCGCGCCAGGCCCTCCCGCAGCAGGGTGGAGTCGTCGGCGATCACCGCGCGGAGAGCGCCGTCGTGCTCGCGCACACCGCGAAGCGGCGGAAAGTCGGCGGGAAGGTCGTCACTGCCGAGCTGGTAGATCCGCTCCGGAGCCGGAAGCCCCCGCAGGTCGAAGACGCCGAGCTCCTCCGGCTTCTCGCCGAGCCTACGGACCACGTCCTCCGAAGCGAGGACCTGCCCGCCGTGTCCCGCGTCGCAGATCCGCGCGGCGCGGTGGACGTCGATCCCGACGTACCCCTCCTCGCCGGCCTCCGCCTCGCCTGCGTGCAGCCCGATTCGGACCCGCACCCGCTCGTCGTCCGGCCACCCGTGGGCGAGAAACGCGCGCTGGATGTCGAGCGCGGCGGTCGCGGCGGCAGGCTCCTCATCGAACACGAAGAACAGCTCGTCCCCGCTGCTCGCGACCTCGCGGCCGCCCGCAGCGGCGACCTTTCGCCGCTGGAGGCTGCGCGCGTCGGCGAGGACGCCGGAGTAGCCGTCGCCGAGCCTGGCCAGCAGCCCACTCGAGTCCTCGAGGTCGGTGAAGAAGAAGGTCAGGGTCATCGGTCGCCCCCTGCTCGGGCCGGCTCGCGCACGCGAAGCGGAAGCTCGCCGCGCACGACCGTTCCCAGGCCGGCAGAGCTCTCGATCGAGAGTGTGCCACCAAGCGTCTCGACCCGGTCGCGCAGGCCGCCGAGGCCGGAGCCCGTCGCGGGATCGACGCCACCGACCCCGTCGTCCTCGACTTCGATCGAGAGTCGCCCGTCGTCGCGCTGCAAGCGCACGCGCGCCGACTCGGCCGCGGCATGCTTGGCGACGTTCGCGAGCGCCTCCGAGACGACGTAGTAGGCCGTGGCCTCGACGGCGTCGGGCAGACGGCCGGTGCAGCGAAGGTCGAGGGCCACCGGCAACGGCGCGCGCGCCGCCAGGACCTCGAGCGCCGGCCCCAGCCCCTGCTCGGTGAGCACCGCGGGGTGAATACCCTGCGCGAGCTCGCGCAGCTCGGCCAGCGCCTCCGTCAGCTCGTCGGCGACGACGCCGAGGAGCTCGTCCGCCTCGCCGGGGTCGTCGTGAACCTTGACCTGCGCCAGCCGCAGCCCGACCGAGAGCGCGACGAGCCGCTGCTGGGCGCCGTCGTGGATGTTGCGTTCGAGGCGGCGCCGCTCGGCATCGCCGGCCTCGACGATCCGGAGCCGCGAGGAAGCGAGCTCCTCACGCGCCTGCGCGCTGGCAACACCCAGCGCGACGAGCTCCGCGAACTCCTGCAGCCTGCGCTCGGTCTCGGGCGGTAGCGACTCGGCTTCGCGAAGCGGTGCGATCAGCGTGCCCCAGACGGCGCCCGCAACGTTGATCGGCACGGCGACCGCCGAGCTGAACCCGAGCCCGCGCACGCGGGCGGCGAGCTCGCCGTCGAGCGCCTCGTAGTTGTCCACACGCGCAGCCGCACCCGTGTGGAGCACCTTCCAGGCGACCACGCCCTCCTCGATCGGGAGGACGGTACCGATGTCGAAGACGCCGGACGAGCGGTCGCCGAAGCGCCCGACGATCACGCCCGAGGTCTCGTCCTGGAACCGCTCGAGCACGGCCTCGGGGATGCCCAGCAGGCGGCACACCTCCTCGGTGACGGTCTGGAAGACGTCCTCCGGGGGCGGATCGGCCGCAACGATGGTCGCGACGCGGCGGAGCGCCGCCTGCTCCTCGGCCAGACGGCGCTGCTCCTCCTGGACGCGCCGCTCCTCGGTGAAGTCGCGCCTGATCGCCACGACTTCGTCCTTGCCGCTGGGCACCATCCGCGTCTCGAAGCTGTGCAGGACTCCGTCGAACTCGACCTCGTACTCGACGAAGCTCATCTCGCCGGTCTCGAGCGCCCTGGTGGCGCAGTCGAGGATTGCGTCGGCGATCTCCTTCGGCAGAAGCTCGCGCGCGTGGCGGCCGATCATCTCCTCCGGCGGGTTGAACAGTGTCGACAACTCGTCCGTGCGCACGTCGAGACAGATGCCGTCGCGGCTGAGCCGGTACATCGCGTCGGGGATCGCGTCGAGCAGCGCCCGGTCGCGGTCCTCGACCCGCCGGACGGTCTC
>Ga0081455_10002958_pt1 | contig 19866 bp, 21 predicted proteins | sample TabmetS3T2R1_FD_70207 | JGI IMG/M metagenome (GOLD analysis project Ga0081455, IMG submission 70207) | Tabebuia heterophylla rhizosphere microbial communities from the University of Puerto Rico - S3T2R1 | ecosystem: Host-associated > Plants > Roots > Rhizosphere ... | reverse complement strand
CAGCGGGCCGCGGATGCCCTGACCGGGGAAGGCGCCGGTATGCTCGCCGTGTTCCAACAGCCCCACGCCATTGACGATGACATGATCGATCCCGGTGGGGGCCGCCTTGACGCGCGCCCATGCACATCAAGCTAAGCACAGCCAGGAAGCTCCTATGGCATTATAGGGTTGCGACACACACCATAATGCCTGTAAGCCAGGAGCTTCCCTATGACGACCATACCACAGGTGGCCCGTGCGATGCGTGAGATTTTGACCACAACAGCGGCGGAAGCCGGGCGGGCGACGCGCTTTGTCCAGCGCACCTCGCCGCTGAGCGGTGCCACGTTCAGCCAGACCTTGGTGTTTGGGTTTCTGGGGAATCCCCAGGCGACCCTGGAAGAACTCACCCAAACAGCCGCCGCTTTGGGTGTCGAGATTAGCCCGCAAGCACTGGATCAACGCTTTACGGCGTCGGCTGCAGCCTGTCTGCACCAGGTCCTCTTGAGCGCCATTGCCCGGGTGATCACGGCTGAACCGGTCGCCATTCCCCTGCTGGAGCGGTTTACAGCGGTCTATGGGCAAGATAGCTCCACGATCGTCTTGCCTGAGGTCTTCGCGGCCCAGTGGCATGGCTGTGGTGGGAACACGTCGTCCAGCGCCAGCGCGGCGCTCAAGCTCCAGGCCCGCGTAGAGATGCGGACCGGACGCCTCGATGTCCAGCTCCAGGAGGGACGCGCCTCGGATCGTGCGGCTGTCCTCCCCGGGCCGCTGCCAGCCGGGGCCTTGCGGCTGGCTGACTTGGGCTACTGGAGTCTGGAGGCGTTTGCCGCGCTGGAGCAGCACAAGGTGTTCTGGCTCTCCCGGCTTCAGATGCAGACCGCCGTGTACGACGCCACTGGGGCACGCCAGGAACTCCTGACGCTGTTGGAGACCCAGCCCACAGATACGGTCGAACTGGCGGTCGCGCTGGGTGAGCGCCAGCGTCTTGCCGCGCGTTTGTTGGCCGTGCGGGTCCCGCAGGACGTCGCCGAGACCCGCCGTCGGCGCTTGCGGGCGGCGGCCCGCGACAAAGGCCGTCAGGTCAGCGCTACCCGGCTGGCGCTGGCCGCCTGGACGATCTTCGTGACCAATGTGCCGGTCGAGCGCTTGACGTTGCGGGAGGTCTTGGTACTCGGGCGCATGCGGTGGCAGATTGAACTGCTCTTCAAGTTGTGGAAGAGTCATGGCCGCGTAGACGAGTCGCGCAGCACCAAACCCTGGCGCATCCTGTGTGAGGTGTATGCCAAACTCTTGGCGATGCTCGTTCAACATTGGGTCTTCCTGGTTAGCTTTTGGGCCTATCCAGACCGTAGCCTGACCAAAGCGGCGCAGACGGTGCAGAAACACGCGCTGCACCTGGCGAGCACGTTTACGAGTGTCGAGCGCCTGGGGAGGGCACTCTTGACGGTCAAGCGCTGCCTCGCGGCGGGGTGCCGAATGAATCGACGGAAAAAGCATCCCAACACCTATCAACTCTTACTACAGACAACAGGTCTATGACGAAAGGCTTAGCTTGATGTGTATGGGGGCGGCGTGGGCTACCACCCACCACCCCTGACCACGTCGCGGTGGCTCAGCTGAGGAACACCCCGTTCCGCTCCCGGCCCATCTCGGCGAAGAAGGCGTCTGCCGTGAGCTCGCCGGTTTTGAATGAGAAGCCCGTCTCGACCCCGCTCACCCTGCCGCTGCAACTCGCCTCGGCGAAATCGCCGGTGAAGGCAGCCGGCGATGTCGGGTCGACCGCCGCGCCCTTGCTGCCCCGCTCGACCGGGTCGCTTGTCGCACGCCAGAGCACGTCGATGTTCACCTGCGCCGCGATCGCTAGTGATCCTCCGAACACGAAAGTGTCGACTAGCGGGAGTGCTCGGAGCCTGAGCCGGGCAACACGGCCATCGCGGTGCACCTCGAAGGCATCCTGTGGAAGCTGCATGGTCCAAAAGAGCCCGTTGGGCAAAGTGCCCGGGCTCAGGTCATGAACCTGGCCCTGCGGTCCCGATCCCAAACTGGGATCAAGCAGGTCTACTCAAAAGAACGCGAAGGTGCCCTGTTGGTGGGATCCGTCCTCCGCGATGTACTCACCCTCCATGACTCGCAAGTCGAACTCGACGTTGTAGGTCTTGCCGTCGCTGCCCTCGGCTTGACCGGAGAGGATGGCGAACGCCGTGAAGCCCTTGAAGTTGGTCATCGTGCTGGGCTCGACGTCCAGCCCGCCGCCGGGGAGCTGGAAAAAGGGCGTGAAGGAGCCCACCGGTCCAGGTAGAAAGATGTGCGGCCCGGCTTCTACCCCCCCCCTGGAATGGGCAATGGAGCGGGCTTGCACCGCCGTAGTTCCGTCGCTGACGCTGGCTTTACCTGGCCGCCGGCGCCGATTGCACCGACCACTGCGGCAGCGGCCCCTGTCCCGACCAGCAGCCGCCGCCGACCGATCCGACGCGGAGCGCCGTCCTGGTGTCCCTCCCTATCATAACCTCTCATCTTGCACCTCCTCTATTGCTATGGTTCCCACTGTCAACAGGATGGCTCTTCCTGTCTGGTGCAGGCCTCTGATGACCCATCCTCCAATGAACCTGGCTCGCCCTCCCCTCCTCTCTGTATGTCATAGGTGCAGAGTTGTGCATCGTCTCTCGACGACGCGACTGTCACATTGCCAGCGACATGCGGGAAAGAAAGGTACGTCTCCCCAGGCAATCAAACATGACACGTTCGGAAAATTTTCGGAAAAATTTTGTGCTATGATGGCCATCTATGATGCCTCAGGCAATGGTGCGGGGGCTCTGTGGGGAGCGGCCATTCATGGCGTGTCCTGGGGTCGGAGGGGCTCTCAAGGGAGGGGCCGGGCGATGCGCTACCTCTTTGGCGACTATATCCTGGACACCCAGCGCACTGAGCTGAAGGGTGCAGGGGCGCCCATCAAGCTGCGGCGCAAAGCCTTTCAGGTGCTCGCCTACCTCCTGGCGCATCGCGATCGAGTGGTACCCAAGCACGAACTCCTCGAACATCTGTGGCCGGACCAGTTTGTCGGGGACGCGGTCCTGAAAGCCTGTATCACGGCGCTGCGCAAAGCGCTGGGGGAGCAGGGCCGCACGCCACGCTTCGTGCGCACGCTGCACGGCCAGGGCTATTGCTTTGTGGCGGCAGTCGAGGTATGTGAACACATCGCGGCGGATGTAACTGCTCTTCACTCCTACAGTCCGCTGTCTGCAATGCGCAGTGCTGCCCTGCCGGTCGGGCGAGAAGAGGAATTGACCTGCCTCCATGCCTGGCTCGCCCGAGCGCTCCGTGGCGTCCGCCAGGTGGTCTTCGTCACGGGCGAGGTGGGCCTGGGGAAGACCACGGTAGTGGAGGCCTTTGTGGCTGAGCTTGGCGACCATGGCCCCCTGTGGATCGGACACGGGCAGTGCGTGGAGCACTATGGGGCTGGGGAGCCCTATCTGCCCGTACTGGAGGCACTGGGACGCCTGTGCCGGGGCCCCGGTGGGAAGGAGGTCGTGGCGCTCCTGGGGCGGCAGGCCCCGACTTGGCTGATGCAGATGCCCGGCCTGGTCCGTGCCGCCGATCTGGAGACGCTGCGGCACCGCATTGGCGGGGCAACACGGGACCGGATGCTCCGGGAGCTGGCCGAGGCCCTAGAGCTGCTGACCGCCCAGCAGCCGCTGGTACTGGTGTTAGAAGACCTGCACTGGAGCGATCCCTCCACCCTGGACCTGCTGGCGGTAGTGGCACGCCGACGGGAATCGGCGCGCCTGCTCCTTCTCGGCACGTATCGGCCCCCCGAAGTGCGGAGTCGGGCTCATCCCTTGCACACCGTCCAGCAGGAACTGCAGCTGCACGGGTATGGCGTGGAATTGCCATTGACGTTGCTGACCGAGGACGCCGTGGCCGCCTATCTCGCCCGTCGCTTGTCTGGTCTGCCGCGGATCGACCAGCTGGCGCGCCTGGTCTACCAGCGCACGGAGGGCAATCCACTCTTCATGGTCAATCTCGTGGAGTCTTGGCTGACTCACGGGGTCCTCCTGGAGCAGGATGGCGCGTGCGCCTTGCCCGCCGGGCTAGAGGCGCTACACGACAGCGTGCCCGAGAGCCTGCGACAGATGATCGACCGGCAGCTCGACGGGCTTAGTGCCGAGGAGCAGCGGGTGTTAGAGGCGGCGAGTGTGGCCGGAATGGCGTTCTCAGCGGCCGCCGTGGCGGCGGGGCTGGCCCAGGAAACGGAGCGCGTGGATGACGGGTGTACCGCCCTGGCTCGACGGGAGCAGTTCCTGCGCGCAAGCGGGGAACAGACCTGGCCAGACGGCACGGTGGCAGGCGGTTATCGCTTCGTTCATGCGCTGTATCAGCAGGTGCTCTATAACCGGGTCTCGGCAGCGCGGCGGATCCGTCTCCACCAGCGCATTGGAACACGACTGGAGGCGGGCCATGGTACCGAGGCCGGCGCCATGGCGGCAGAGCTGGCCATGCACTTTGAGCGCGGGCGGGACTACCCACGAGCCGTGCAGTATCTGCAGCTTGCCGGGCAACAGGCGGTGCAGCGGGCGGCCTATGTGGAGGCGATCAGTCACGTCACCACGGCCCTAGAGCTGCTCAAGACGCTGCCGGACACTGTAGAGCGTGCACAGCTAGAGCTGGGCCTGCTGACAGCCCTCGCCCCGGCATTGCAAATCACCAAGGGTGAGGCGGCGTCCGAGCTGGAACCCGTCCTCACCCGGGCCGAGGCGCTGGCTCAGCAGGTGGGAGAGCCCTCGCAGCGTTTCGCGGTGCTGCGGTCGCTGTGGACGTTCCGTCACACACGGGCGGAGTACCGGGCGGCGCAGGCCGCGGCGGAGCAACTCCTCGACCTGGCCCAACACCAGCACGACCCTGCCCTGCTCCTGAGGGTCCACCACGCGCTGGGGCAGACCTTGTACCAATTAGGTGCCTTCGCCCCAGCCCGCTCCCACTTTGAGCAGGGGATCACCCTCGACGCCCCCCAACGGCATGCGACCACGCACACCACCCCTGGGGAGATGCGGAACTACGGGGTGAGGTGTCGCGGCCTTGTTAGCCGGGTCCTGTGGGATCTAGGCTATCCAAACCAGGCCGTGCAGCGGGTTCAGGAGGCGCTGACCATGGCGCACGCGCTGGCACATCCCTTCAGCCTGAGTGTTACACTGCATGAGAGTGTTCTACTCCATGGCTGCCTCCGGGAGTGGCGGACGGTCCAGTCGCATGCCGAGACCGTGCTGGCCCTGGCGATCGAGCACGGGTTTACGCGCTACGTGGCGATGGCGACTTACCAGCGGGGCCGGGCGCTGGCCGCACAGGGCCTGGGGGCGGAGGGCATCGCCCAGATGCGTCAGGCCCTGGCCGCCGTGCGGGCCACGAGAACGGCACTCGGTATGCCGAATTTTCTTGCCTGGCTCGCCCAGGCGTGTGGGCAGGCGGGCCAGGTGGACGATGGATTGCATCTGCTGGCGGAGGCCCTGGCAATGGTAGGCACCACGGGGGAGCGCAGGAACGAAGCTGAACTGCATCGGCTACACGGGGAGTTGCTACTCCGGCAAACCGTGCCGGAGGTACAAGTGGTCGAAGCCTGCTTTCAGCAGGCCCTGACGATAGCCCACCGCCAACAGGCCAGGTCATGGGAGTTGCGGGCGGCCATGAGCCTGAGTCGCCTGTGGCAGTGCCAGGGCAAACGCACCGCAGCCTACGAGCTACTGGCACCGATCTATAGCTGGTTCATTGAGGGCTTTGATACCGTTGACTTGCAGGAAGCCAAGATGCTGCTGGAGGAACTGGCGTAAGAGGTGCAGAGAAAGTTTCCTGCTCTGATTCCTATGGATGTCGAAGCGTTCCTTGCGAGGCTCGCAATGGTAGCGGTGCATTGGTAGCGGTGCATTTCCTGAACGTGCCAGCAGAGTTTCACTACGAGCGAGACCCCAAAGACACCTCATAGATCAATCTGACTCTGGTAACCCAGGCCGAATATCTCGTCATCCGTGATACTGATTTGCTCGCCTTGATGCATGAGACGACTGAACCAGACAGAGCTTTCCGATTCAGATATCCTTTCCTGACCATCCTCGAGCCTGTGGCCTTCCTGATGGCGATGCGAAGCCGGAGTAGCTAAAGGGTTGAGTGGATCCTGCTTCCATACGCATGGCAACACGAGCGTTGCTCTCCAGAGGGAGAGGGGGTCTATCCGCTAGGCAATAGCTCCCCTTGCAAGTGCCCCAGTTTGGGGACACAAAACAGATCACTGTCACCTGGGCCTTGGCACTCTGTACGCCACCACCGGGCGGCGGGAGCTGGCGCGCGCCGCCCTGGCTACCGCCATCGCGATCTCCCGCGCCATGGGGATGACGTTGTGGCTGCCGCAGGTGGAGACGACGCCCGCGCAAGTAGGCTAAGAATGGACAGAGAGGCTTGCGCTGCCTCCTCTTTCCATGCAGGCCGAAGCGCGTGGGCAAGGAGGGCAGACCGAAGCGGAACCAGAGGTATTGCTAGCCCCAATCTACGGCTGGGCCCCAAGGGCTTTGCATGGCTGATTTACGAGGGACACGTGTGCTCCTACACCTTCTGGAAGGGAAGCAAGCATTGCTCTCACCCCCAGGCATGCTTTGTCTACTGCCTTTATACCTTTACACCTGGGGGGGCTTTTTCTCAATGGCATCGCACAACTCGTCGACCGTTTTTCCCGCAAAGAGCTGTTCCTTTAACTGTACATAATCCCCAGAACCGGATGCATACTCTAACAAAAATCGGGTGGCATCAGCGAGCCCAAGCTTTTGCACCAGCGCTTCCCAACCAACCTTTTTTAACTCAGTAGGGAGCAGACGTCTCTTTTCTTGCACCATGCCTCATATCTCCTCAGCGATGAAACGCAGAACGGACATGACTTTCACCTGTAAGATGCCTGCATGCCTTTGCGCAGTTTTGAGCAGTCCGTCATCACACGTTACAAGCACTTCGGCCTGTCCTTGCTCTGCAGCAGCGACATGCAACGCATCAATCGGTTTGAAACCTAAGCTTTCAAGCATTCTTCCTCGGTCACGAATTGCAGGAATCATGTTGACCATAGCGCTGGCGAGAGATAAGTAGTCCTGTACGCTTTTCTGCCGTTCTGGAAATGGATTCGCGTCGTTTTCAAAAAGCAGCACCGCTGAATTTATGAGTGAGAACCTCCCGGCTATCACATAATCCAGCACCGTCAAAAATGCTTCGGTCTCCAAATGTACGCGGGCTTGCGTTTGATCGTCAAACGGCCGATTCAAGACGCTGGTATCCAGGTAGATTCTCATGGGCGCATGAGCACTCCTATGGCATCCTTCCCTATGCTTCGCCTACCACATGCCCCCAATGCACTACGATGTCAACCGGTTCTGACTGGCCAGCAAACATGCTGGGCAGAGTCCTGTGCCTCCCTAGTATATGATGGTCGACATGTAGGCAGCAGATTTATACCACATATGTCACCCGCTGACAAAGACAGTACGGGACAGCCTAGCGATGGGGAACGTGAGCGTTTCCCGGCTCTGCCTGCCCTTTCAGGCCGGACTGCCGATGAGTCATCGAAGCAGGGGACGCTAAGCCGAAGGGCTGCATGTGAAGGAGAGCGATACCAAGCCTCCTTGTCCCACTGCCGCGTAGATACCCCACCTTGCGCTCATGTGGAAAACGATGTAGAAATAACTCGCTTCAAGGCTGCAGCACAGGGAGCATTGTGACAGATTCTTACTGAGCGCGGCAATTCTGGAGGACATATGGTCACGCTGCGCCTACAACAAATTCGCATTCCACCGGGACAGCGCATCTTACTCGAGGCGATAAGCTGGCACGAGTTTGAGGCCATCGTCGAGGAGTTGGGAGAACATCGGGGTACCCGTATAGCGTATAGTAAGGGAACATTGGAAATTGTGTCGCCGCTGCCCGAACATGAAAAAGCCAAGGTGGTCATTAGCGATCGCCTCAAAGTCCTCCTGGACGAACTGGATATGCCGTGGGAATCCCTGGGGTCCACGACATTTCGGCGCGAGGAGATGGCTGCAGACATTGAGCCTGATGATTGCTTCTACATCCAGCATCAGGCTGCGATGGTAGGGAAAGATCGGACCGATCTGACAGTGGACCCACCCCCGGACCTCGTGATTGAGATCGATGTGACATTTACCACCGCCCTGCAAGCGTATGAAGCGTTGCAGGTCCCTGAGCTCTGGCGCTATCACAATCGCGCCTGGCAAATCTTCGTCCTGCGCGACGGTACGTACGTACTCTCGCCCAGAAGCCCGACTTTCCCGCATATCCCAGTCGTAGAAGGCGTAACGCAGTTTGTGGAGATGAGCCGCACGGCAGGGACGGCTCCAGCTTTACGAGCCTTTCGACAGTGGGTACGGGAGCATATCCAGCCATAATTTCCCAAGAGGGAGGGAGATGGCGATGATCTCTATCGAAGAGAATGAACTACTGACCAGAGTGGGGCCAGACACGCCCATGGGCGAATTGTTGCGGCGCTACTGGCATCCTATTGGGGGCGCATCAGAGCTGACGGGCAAGAAGTTCACCAAGATAGTTCGCCTCCTGGGCGAGGAGCTGGTGCTGTACAAGGACCGTTCTGGGACCTATGGGCTCATCGAGCCACTGTGTGCCCACCGACGCATCAACCTGCTCTACGGCGTGCCCCTGAAGCACGGCCTGCGCTGCCCGTACCACGGCTGGGCCTATGACGAGACCGGCGCCTGTATCGAGCAGCCCTATGAGGAAGAGGTTGACCCGGAGGCGTGCTTCAAGGACAAGGTCAAACTGCAGGCCTATCCGGTGCAAGAGCTAGGTGGGCTGCTCTGGGCCTATCTGGGCCCGCAGCCGGCGCCGCTACTGCCCCGCTGGGAGCCCCTCATCCGTCCCGATTCCCTGCGTGATATCGGCGTGTCAGTGATCCCGTGCAACTGGCTGCAGATCATGGAGAATTCGCTGGACCCAGTGCACGTGGAGTGGCTGCACCAGGATTTTGCCAATTACGTACAGGAGCAGCTGGACCGCCCGCAGGACCGCGTGGTGATGGCGCACAAGCGCATTGGGTTCGACCCGTTCCAGCACGGCATTATCAAGCGGCGCATGTGGGGTGACGAGGACGAGACCTCGCCTGACTGGCAGCGCGGCCATCCCATCCTGTTCCCGAACACCCTGGTGGTGGGGCCGCAGGACGCGCTGAATTTCCAGTTCCGCGTGCCGGTGGATGACACCAACACGCTGCACATCTTCTACACCGTGTACACGCCGGGAGTCAGCCCCCTGCACCAGGACGCCGTGCCAGTCTTTGACATCCCCTTGCCGCTGCCCAATGCTGCGGGCCAGCCACCCTGGGAACTGATGGATAACGCCCCCGGCCAGGACATCTTCGCCTGGGTCACCCAGGGCGCCATCGCTGACCGCACTAAGGAGCGGCTAGGGCACTCCGATGAAGGCATCATCCTGTACCGCAAGATGCTCAAGGACAACCTGCGCCAGATGCAGCTGGGCCAGGAGCCGATGAACGTCTTCCGCGATCCGGCAGAAGCTGCGTGCATCGAAATTGTCACCGAGCGTGACAAGACCGAGCGCTTCGGTGGCCCGGCGGCGAAGTACAGCTCCATCACGCCGCACGTGCAGGCGCTCTTCGCCCAGGCACGTGCCGTCAGGGTGTAGCCGCCTATCCCCTCAGCAGTAGGAGACCAGCCATGACGAGCAGTACCGCACTCACATCGGGCACTGCCACACCCACCCGCCGTATGAACGTAGGTGTCGCCGGCCTGGGAGCTGGCGCCGTCCAGGTGATCCGGGCCATGGCGAACGCTCCCTACATCCAGCTCATGGCCGCTGCAGATGTACGTCCGGAAGCCCTGGCGACGTTCACGTCCCGTTTCCAGGGACGTACCTACCCATCAGTGGAGGCGCTGTGCCGCGACCCAGAGGTGGAGGTGATATGGATCTCCACGCCCAATCAGTTCCACTGCGAGCATACCGTGACTGCGGCCCAGCACGGCAAGCATGTGGTGGTGGAGAAGCCCATGGCCCTGACGCTGGACGAAGCCCAGCGCATGACCGAGGCCACCGAAAAATATGGGGTGCAGTTGCTGTGCGGCCACACTGCTAGCCTCATGACTGCCAACCAGGCCATGCGGCGGCTCATCACATCGGGCGAGATCGGCGACGTGCAGGCGATCAATGTCTGGTCGTACACGGACTGGATGTTCCGTCCACGCATGCCGCAGGAGCTCGACAGACGCACTGGCGGTGGCATCGTCTATCGCCAGGGCCCACATCAGGTGGATACTGTCCGCCTGCTGGGCGGCGGGCGGGTGCGCAGCGTACGCGCCATGACCGGCAAGTGGTTCCCTGGCCGGGAGGTGGAGGGCTACTACGTGGCCTTCCTGGAGTTTGAGAATGGTGTGGCGGCGACCATTGTGCACAACGGCTACGGGTACTTCTCTACCTACGAACTGGTGCCATGGGCGGGGAGTTCCCGATACCGAGCCGCCAGCGCCGAGCTGCGGCGGGCCATCCGGGCAGGGCAGACCAACGCTGACCAGGAAGCCCTGCTGAAAAACGAGGTGCGCTTCGGCGGTCCCCGCGAGGCGGGAGGCACCGCACAAACCGAGCGCCCCGCCACGGCCCGCGGCTTCCAAGGCGACCTGGGTCTCGTGGTCGTGAGTTGCGCGCGGGGCGACGTGCGCCAGTCGCCCAATGGTCTGTGGGTGTACGATGACAATGGCCAGCGGGAGGTGCCCGTGGAGGGCCTCCACGACGAGCGCATGGCTGAGCTGGACGAGATGTACCAGGCCCTCACCACCGGCCGGCCGGTGCGCCACGATGGTCGCTGGGGCACCGCAACGCTGGAGGTGGTGCTGGCGATCATACAATCGGCCCGCGAGCACCGGGAGATCTTGCTGTCGCACCAGTGTGACGCCTATTAGCCCCCCAGACGACGTGGACACTGACGGGGTGCTGGCGCACAATGGGGGCGATCTGTGAGAGGACTGGGACAGTGTGCGGTGGCGTGCCCTCATCGCATACGGGAGGAGAGAGCTATGGCAGACCGGAGTTCCCTGGAAGCAACTAAAGTCGAGGCGGCCATCGGTAACCGTATCCTGGCTGAGGTGGGCCTGGCGGCGGGCGTGCGGGCCTCGCTGGGCCATGTCAGCATGCGCGTCCCCGGCGACCCGAACCTGTTCGTGGTCAAAGGCCGCGGCTACCGCATGGACGTGCTGTCACGCATGCGGCCCGAAGACATGGTGGTGTGCGATCTGGAGGGTAATTGGGTCGACGGGCCACCGTACTCGCTCCAGTGCAGCGAGGTGAAGATCCACTCGTGCATCTACAAGAACCGGCCCGAGGTGGTGTCGGTGGTACACGTGCACCCGGATTACGTAGTGCTGATGAGTGTCCTGCAGAACGGCCTCAAGCCCATGGCCCAGGAGGGAGCCAGGCTGGTCACCAAACCACTGCCCGTGTACCCCCACACCAAGATCATCACCTCGGAGGCAGAGGGCCAGGAGGTGGCCCAACTGCTGGGCCACGGCGAGGCCTGCCTACTGCTGGGCCACGGAGCGGTGACGGCGTCCAGCGCGGGGGTGGAGGGTGCGGTGCTGGCGATGGTGCACCTGGAGCACCAGGCACGGCTGAACTACATGGCCATGTGCGCGGCCGGCCCCAATCATCCGTCCATCCCACTACACCTGGCCGAGGAGATAGCCCTGGCCCGGCCCGAGGCGGAGCCTCACATCAAGGCGCGCCTGGCAAACGTACCAGGCGGCCGTCCCCGCGGTGGCATCTGGACGTACTTCCGAGAGGTAGTCACTGCCGACATGTAGCCTGTGGCCTGGGGAGGAGCGTCGAGGATGCGCACGTTTATCAAGGTTGCGAAGACCCATGATCTGGCCGAAGGGGGCATGGTAGCAGTGCTCGTTGGCGACACCGAGATCCTGCTGGCCCAGGTGCAGGGCCAGTACTATGCCATCAACAATGTGTGTAGCCACGCCGATGCCTGGTTGCATCAAGGGGATCTGCGCCCTGCGACGTGGGAAGTGCAGTGCCCGCTGCACCAGGGCCGCTTTGATCTGCGCACAGGCCATGCCACAGCGTGGCCAGCCAGTCAGCCAGTGCAGGTGTATACCGTGCGTGTGGAAGGCGAGGACATCCTGGTGGGCCTGCCGGCTTGAGAGGCCCTGGCCCCCTGAGAGGCGGTGGCCCAACGCCACGGCTCTAGAGCATGGAGAATTCCTTGGCCCTCGTGCACGTCGAGGGACCAGGTGACACACTCCTGAGGTACCGGGGCAAAGGCTTTTGGCATGCCTATCCGCCCGGCTGTCCCTCGTACTCGTGCTCGGAGTTCTCATTAACCTCTGCAGACGGCAAAGTCACACGGGTCTTTTGTTTCGCGGAGGAATGAGAGCACTGCCAGGCTGGCGATTAGCCATAGCCGAGGCGATTTCGTCCTGCTCCAGCAATTTATTAATAAAAGTCGGGGATGCGGCAACAACGAATGACCCAAGATTCTTGAACACATTATAGTCTCTTGGTGATTCACCAGTCTCCTGCTGGAGCCTGTGCAGGAGATTTTCCACCATGGTTAGAGTCTGGTCTGACGTAAGGAACTTTTGAGAAGAGCCAGGCGGCTGTAAGACGAACACCGCTTGCACTTCATGACTTCCCGATGCGGTTTGCTCTAACTGCCGCTGGAGCTCTGGATCCGTTTTTGCTTTTATCTTTCCTCTGTTCATATCTGTTACCCTGCATGAGTTGTACGTCCCGACCTCGTTTGCGCTGATCTTACCTTCATTATAACAGGGTCAAAGCCTGGACGGCGTCTGGGGTACCTCGGTGCGCACGGTCTGGAGACACGTTTGGGATGAGCTTGCATGACCCGAAAATCGCGGCTTCAACCTCATCAGCAGTCTTTCCAGGTCTGGCTTGCATCAAGAGGGCAGCCAGCCCCGCGATATGCGGTGTGGCCATAGAACTACCATCCATCATCTGGAATTTGCCACCAGGCTTGGCAGATATGACGTCAACTCCTGGGGCGATGAGATCAGGAACCAGCGCATCGTTGGTCCGGATGAAGCGCTGGCTGGAAGAGAAGTCCGCCACTTCCCCTTGGCTATCGTGAGCGCCCACCGATAGGGCTTCGGGGTAGTTTCCAGGAGATCGGCTGGTTCCTGGTCCTTCGTTGCCCACGGCAAAAACCGGCAGGATATTACGTGCGCGTAAGAGCTGAGTAAGGGGTATGAAGTCTTCCCAGAAACCGCGGAATCCCAGTGACATACTCAAGATGCGGACATTGTGACCAACCGCCCAGTCCATCCCGCCCAGCACGCGGGCGACCGCGTCGCCACCCTCTATGACGATGGCACTCGCTAGTTTTGCGCCAGGAGCCACACCAACGTGTCTGTTGGAAACTGGTCTCCCGGCAATAGTGGCAGCAGTGTGCGTACCGTGCTCGTCGGTGTCAAACGGTGCCGGAGCTGGACTCACTTCCCGACCGAAGTCATCGAACTCAGCGAAAGAATCGATCGCACCCACTAGAGCGGGGTGCTGTCCGTCCACACCAGTGTCCAGGTGTCCCACCAGGATGCCTGTACCAGAGAGGCCCTCTCTCCATAGAGCAGGGACGCGCATGGCCTGAATGCCCCAGGTGATTTTACGGGTGAGTCTGGCTGTCCTTATTCTTGTAGGCCGAATTAAACTTAGTGGCGGCGATCCTGTAACTGCGGCGACGCGCGGGTCCTGGCTCAGAGCAGCATAGCCTTCCCTGTTTACCGTGCCGAGGATGACCCCGAGGTTAGGATAGTACCGGGCCGGCTGTGGAACGGGTGCCGTATCCCTCCTGGGAGCACCCTCGGCTCTTGCGGCAGCTCGAACCGGCCGTCCAGCGGCGGCAGCAGTAGCCAAAGCGCTGATCTGGCTCATTTCGGACGAGACGTAGTGCTGAACCAGTGACCTGACAATAGGCCCCGCATTGGCTGCGGCGACTGTACCAGATGGGGCAGCGGCGTCCGTTGAAACTGGTTCCTTCACAATGACGATGACTTGTGCAACTCCTTTCGTATCGAGCTCCTGGGTGATGAGTGCAGTCATTGCCTCCTCCTTTCCTGGTATGAGCCTACGGCATTAATTGAGCGTGGTCTATGGCTGGTGCACCGAGGGCGTTGAAACCACCGACCTCAAGGAGGCCATCCTCCTCTGTTCTGTGCTGCTCCCGCCTGCGGCGCCATGCACCCACACCGCTCGGCTATGCCACATGTCTCATGATTTCGCTCCAGCAAGGAATCGTGCTTGGCATCATGCCATAGAACGCAATATCTGTCCAGATAGTCGCTTGTGTTATGATAGAGCCTGACAACACGGTAGCGTGTCATCCTGCCGCCAGCACTTGGGCAGGCGCACCATGCTCTGCTCCCAGCGGACCTCTACGACGCCAATCAACGCTTGAGGATTTTCGTTATGACAATGAGCAACCCGAACGCGCACGCGGTGGCTGTAAGGCCAGCGTCCTATGGTCACGGCACCATCTTGGCGAGCGCTGCGGATGAGGCGCGCAAGTCCACCCAGGGCCGCCACATGATCCGTGAACGCGTCATGGCCCTGGGTAAGGACAGCATCTATAACCTCACCGGCTTGGTACGCACCTTTCCACTCCAACCTCAGGATCTCGAGCCCCTGGAGAATCAGTTTACCTACTATACCCACTTTCTCGGTCGCGCCGAAGAGCTGGCGCTGCACTACACGGGTGCCGACCCACACACGTGCAGCGCCGTCCTGTGCAACCGCGTCAGCGCGGCAATGCTGGCCATTATGCTGGGCACCCTCCAGCCAGGTGACCGTGTTCTCTCACTCGTGGCTCAGGGACGCTCGCACCCTTCGGTGCAACAGGCCGCCGAAGTGATGGGCGCCACCTTCCAGGAGGTGCAGGGGCTGGCCGCCCTGGAGCACGCCATACACGACGGCGCCTGGCGTATGCTGGCCATCACACCGCTCACGCCCTCCATGTACCACCTGCCAGCCGCCGACGTGGCCGCTGCTATTGCTATGGCCAGGGCGGCACACGCGGTGGTCTTCGTCGATGACGCCCACATGATGTCGCGCAGTGTCTTTTACGACGAACCAGTGGCTTTTGGTCTGGGAGATATCGATGTCGCGGTCTGGTCGCTCGACAAACACGTCCCCGGTCCACGTGGCGCGGCGATCGTGGGACGTCGCGAGCTCATGCCGGGCATCATGGCGCAGGTGTTTCAATTCGGCCTGGAAGCCCAGTCCGGCCATTACGTAGCCATGCTACGTGGCATGGAAGCCTTCGACCCAGAACCTATACGGCAGGCCGGAGAATTGGCCCGTGCGCTCTTCCAACGGCTCTCTGCGAAGTTTGGCGCCCGGCTCTATCAAGGCGGTCCTGGCGTCTCGTTTTCGGCCGACGATTTTAGCGAGGTGGTGTATGAGCGGGCCGGCACCCGGCAGACCGTGCTGGTGCCGGCGGAGATTGCCATTACTGGCTGCTTTCTGCTGTTGCAGCAGCATGGCGCCATCACTATCCCGATTACGGGCTACCCTGGCGCGGCCCCGACGTTCCGCTTGATGATGCACCCTGACGGGGGACGCTTTGGGCTCGACTGCCTGGAAAAGGCCATCGATGACACATTTGAGCGTACCGCTGAGCTGTTGCAGCAACCGGCAGCAGTGCAAACGCTCCTCCTGGGCGAGGCTTAGTGCTGCGCACTGCTCAGCGGGGGTAAAGCGCTAGTTCGGCACCCAGGCGAGGGCGTGGACCTCGCCGAATTCCCTGGGGATTTTGCTCCAGGAATCGCCCGCATCAGCGCTGCAGAAGACCTGGCCATTGACGCTACTGGCCAGCAGAAAATTGGGGTCGGCAGCGTGGCTGGCCAGATTCCAGATCGTCCCGTTGGGAGGCACTGGTATTGGCAGAGTCTCCCAGGTCTGACCCCGGTCGCGCGAGCGGTGCAGCGCTCCCAGGCCACCGAAGGCGCTCTCCCCGTTGCCCAGGTAGATCACCTGGGGATCGTCCGCCTTGACGAGCACGCCCCGGCAGTATGGGATGGACACCTGGCTCTTGACCTGCACTGGCTCCCAGGTGGCCCCATTATCGATGCTGGAGAAGATTTCCCGCGGCGTGATGGTCAACAATGTCTTGGGCGGCCCGACCGTGATAGCCAGGTTATGGATGTCCGGATCAGTGACACCGCTCGTTACAGTTTCCCACGTATTGCCGCCGTCCTTGCTGTGCCGCACGCCGTCTACTTCGAGGCCGGCCCAGATGTGCTGATGGTCGACCGGGTCAACCACCAGGGCGGTTACCCTGGGGATGCCCACATTGGGACACTCCTCGGCTATTTGCACAGCCAGCTTGGCCCAATGTTGGCCGCCGTCCTTGGAACGGAACAGCGCCGCCGGCCTGGTGCCCGCGAAGATGATGTTGGGGTCGACAGGGTCAATGGCAAGGGCCCAGACGGGGAATTCGTTCATGGGCGAGTCCAGATGCTCCCAGTGCTCGCCTTTATCCTCACTGCGGTATATGCCGCTGTCAGCACCACAATACATGATGCGAGCGTCACCAGGATGCACCGCCAGGGCGCGCACGGCGCTTTCACTATAGATGCCGTGGCGGACCCGCAGCCAGGTGTCGCCGCCATCGTTGCTCCGCCAGATACCTTGTCCAAGGGTGCCTATACAGATCGTGGCATGTTTCGTCATTGTCTTTCTCCTTCTGTTACGACGCTTACCCTGAGACTCCCAGGGCCTTTCTCACCGCCTCGCCAATCGGTACAAAGGGGTTCTCCTCAGGCGTGGTGGCTCGGAACATCCGGTTGTGGGTAATGGCGACCGCCAGCCGGGTGTCGGGATCCGCCCACCCGATCGATCCACCAGCACCGGGATGGCCAAAGGTCCGCGGGTTCCTCCCCGCCGCGACCATCGACAGGGGTGGGGCCGCATCGCCAATGCTCGCCACGAGATGGAACCCGCCGATGCTGCCGTTGTGGGGGACGCCTTGCACGTAGTCATAATCGCAGGGCGGACGCGGCACGCTGAACGAGCGCACCCGCTCTTCTGACAGGAGGCGCACCCCATCAAGCGCCCCCCCTTGGGCCAGCATGGCGAAGAACCGCGCAGTGCTGCGCGCGTTCATGATGCCGCCAGCACCCGGCAGACAGGCTCGCCGCACGTCAGCACGTCCGAATACCTCCTGGGTCGTCCCAACCTGCGGTGGAATCGCCAGGGGGCTGAGCGCTCCAGGTGCCATGCCGGGCGCACCAGGAGGGATCGGCGGCATATTAGTCAGGGTGGCCACCAGCGCTTCGACCGTATCCGGGATGCCCACCCAGAGGCTGTCGATGCCCAGTGGTTGGCAGATTTCTTCCTGGATGAAGGTGCCAAACGGCCTTCTGCGCGGATCGGTGCGCCGCACTACTTCGCCGATGACCCACCCAAAGGTATACGACATGTAGGCCGCCTTGGTCCCCGGCTCAAACAACGGATGCATGTCGGCGATGCGTTGCACCATCCAGTCCCAGTCGCACATCAACTCCGGGGTCACGCCCAGGGGCATAATGGGGACCCCAAGCCGGTGGGTGAGGGCGTCATACACCGTCGCCTTGTCTTTACCGTGCGCGCCGAACTCGGGCCAATAGTGGGCGATAGGTGTGGCGTAATCCACCAGTCCGCGCTCAGCCTGGATGTGCAACGCCACTGCCGTCACCGCCTTGGTGACGGAGAACACCGGAAAGAGCGTGTCAGCATCGACCTTCTTCCCAGTGGTTGCATCGGCGAGGCCACCCCAGACATCGACGACTCGTTTGCCATCCACGTAGGCCGCTACCTGCAGGCCGATCTCGCCGCGTTCGCTGATGGTGGCGTCCACGGCTTCCTGGACAATGCTATTCGGGTTCGCTGCCATAGTTCTCCCTCCCACTCCTTCTTGGAGCAGCCGATATTTCCTAGCTCACACAGCCTTTCTCCTCAGGAAATACCATCGCTCCAGTACCGGGTCCAGCAGCTGTCAGGCCTCCTCGGGGGCATGGCCATCGCCTGGTCGAGGATCTCCTCAAAGGTCATCGCCAACCCTGCCTCTACCCATGAGGCTTGCAGAAGATGGTCTAGGGATTCGAGGCTGTCAGCGCTCACGTGTACCGCAAATGGCCGCCAAAGGCAAGCAAGAAGTGCTGGGAGTGCGATGTACAGAGAAGGCTCCGCTCGCACAGACGTGCGGCGAGGGCCTGTGCTGTGAGCTTGGGCATACTGCCACTCGTCGCTCTCACGTGATGCCGATAAGCGTGAGATCTACGGATAGGCAAAACAAATGGCATTTTGTGCCGGCGGCAGCGCCGCAGCTAACGGGTGTGCTCCATGGTGCCGTCGGTTTCTTCCGCTTCGACCTCACAGAAGTTGGTAATCGTGACGCTGCCTTCAGGAAAATGCGCCACGATTTCGAGCCTGCCACCCATGGCCTCAATGAAGCGCCGCAGATTGCTGACGTACATATCTGCCCGGTGTTCCATCTTGGCGATGGCGGGCTGATTCACCTGGAGCCGCGCTGCCAGATCCGCCTGTGACTGCTGGCGCGCTTTCCGCAGCTCCGCCAGCGCCATTTCCTGTTTTAATAGCTGGACCTTTTCAGCCACCCGGGCTCGGCGCTCCGGAGGAAAGTTTTTGGTCAATTCGCTAAATGGGTGATGTCCGCTCATGTGATCAACCCTTCCCTTCTGAGTTCGTCCACATACTCGTCATAGAGCCTATCTGCTATGAGGATAAAGGTTTCATAAAACTGTTCGTCCCCGGTCTTATCTCCCCCAATCAGCAAGATGGCCGTCCGACGCGGATCAAAGGCATAGAAAATGCGGAGCGGTCTGCCCCCGCTCTGTACGCGCAATTCGCGCATATGCGTATGCGTGGACCCTTCCACACCTGATGAATGCGGGAACCGCAGTTGTGGGCCATGTTCTATCAGTAACTATACCGAGGCAGCCACATCTTCTTGCTGGCGCTCGGTGAGTGTGTCCCACCAGGCGCGAAACTCATTGGTAAATTCAACGTTCCATGACATAGCTAATGATATTCCATCGACGGAATTTTTTCAGTCCAGAGAACACGGCCACTGCCATGCTCTCCACCACGCTGCCACGGTGCGAACAGTTCATGCTCTGCGTCTGTGATGGGGTAGCGCTCCCCCTCCTGCGCCTGACAGGTAGGCAAAACACACGGCATTTTTGCGCTAGCGCCTCGGCAGCGCACGCCTTGTGGCTCTTGCTGCGTTCAGCGCGGCCGCCCCGCTGGAGCGCTCGTAGTCAGGCGGAGCGTGGGGCAGCGCGTCCTGGATACGCACCGTAAGATGGGAGAGCACTGACAGGGACGACGTGGGGCGAAGGACTTGGGCAAGGCGGCTGGGGAAAGCTGGGGGGAGACGCGCTGGAGCGCCTCGCTCTGCCTTCTCTGATTGTAGGGATATGCTCAACGGGAGCTCCCTTCTCCCGGCGCTTAGGCAATGTTTCCCACAATATTGCTCGCTGGTCTCCTGCTGAAGCAGGGCAAGAACCTCTGCCAGGCGGGCATCATAATCCATTACTGCTCCTCCACTTGCGCCAGCGCCACCTCCGCCTGCGGGAGCCAGAATGTCATGTCCATGGCGCGATACATCTCGATGGCGGTGGACAGCTCAACGCGGGCCTGCTCCCGCTGACCTGCCTTGGCGTACAGGGTGCCGAGACCGTGGTGGCAGTGCGCCTGCAGCGGGCGCATGCCCAGCTCCTCGGCCAGGGTGAGGGCCTGCTGGTAGTGGGCTTCGGCCTGTGCGACATCAGGGGGATCGGTGTGGGTCTGGACGGTGCCAAG
>Ga0081455_10002957_pt1 | contig 19867 bp, 20 predicted proteins | sample TabmetS3T2R1_FD_70207 | JGI IMG/M metagenome (GOLD analysis project Ga0081455, IMG submission 70207) | Tabebuia heterophylla rhizosphere microbial communities from the University of Puerto Rico - S3T2R1 | ecosystem: Host-associated > Plants > Roots > Rhizosphere ... | reverse complement strand
ACGATCGTGCGTGTCTCTCCTGCACCAACCGTGGAGGAAGACCAGCAACTCATGCGCACGACTGGGCGGAAACTGGCCGAGTCCTATCTCGAACATCCGCCTCTCTTTATCAGATCATGCACAGAAACTCAGTCCATCAATCAAGACCTGCACGCCGCGCTTGTGGGCGTCCACTCAAGCTTGGGCAATGGGGGCCGAGGTGAACGCGTAGGCTTGGACGAGGATCTGCTGCGTGGCGGCTGTGCACCTCCTACACCACCGCGGCGGTCGCGCCACCGTTGGGGGAGAAGTACACGGCTACGCGGGCCGAAGTGCAGTCAGCCGCTAGAGCGATTCTGGGCAGCAGGATGAGCAGCCCACAGGACAGGGCAGGGATGGAGCGATCTCGATGGGGCATGTCGGCACCTCCTGGGAGCACGGGTCTGTGAGTGCGGAGCGAGCGACAAGCAGTGAGCCCTTCAGCCTCTCTCTTCTCGGGACCTCCACGCTGAAAAAGGGATCAGTGTTATAGAAATTCCTAATTTATTTGAAACTATAGAGGATCTTCTGTATACTTCCCTCCTCATGTGTTCTACACCAATAAAGACACCGCAGTACGAGCACAAACAAGGATGACCTATGGCTCTGCACTATTGTAGTCTGCATGGACGGGTCTTGAACTGTACCCAGCAGCGCTGGCAGGCTTTTCCTCAGGAGACTATCCGCGAAATCAGAGGGTACCATGCCCTCCTCTGCTCGACCACTACCGCTCCCTCCTTCCTCCACGTCTTCGAGACGCCCTGTGACCAGTGCGCCGCACCCTTGGGAACCAGCGCCTGGAGCCCAGCAAGGCATGAGGGGTCTTGGGGGTGAAAGCAGCACATGCATCTCTGGACGGCCCTTGGCCGGAACAAAGGCGTCGCGGGCCCAGCAGACGGGGCATGAGCCCAGGGCACCACCGTCGTCGAAGCTGGCAAGTCCTCATGAGGAGGCTCCCATGCCCAAGAAATGTACGCTCTGTGGCATTATTCTTGATGTTCCCTGTACGAATCCGTCCTGCTCGGGCCACCGCAACGAAAGGCGGGGAGAGGTGTGCGTGTACTGTGCCACCGAGGAGCGGAAAAACACCCGCTTTCTCTGGGAGCGTTCCAGGTTCTTTGTGTCAGGCTTAGCAGAGATGGGATACGGAGAGGATGGAGCTGGAGACGAGCTGGACAGCCTCTAGGACTGCGGTTGATCGCTCAAGTATCCCTGCCAACTCGCCGCTCCCTCGCCCTGCCAGCCGTCTGTAAAAGCCTGCTGCGATGTTCTGTGAAGCCTCAGGGAGCCCCATCCCTGAGGCTCTACTATGTCTGGTCATCGTCCCTCCGCTTGGCTCTCGGCCTGCTCATCAAGCCAGCGCAGAAACGCGTCACGCGGCACGCGAATCGCCCTTCCAAAAGCGATTGTTTATCCTGTCCCAGAGAAGTGGCAGTCTGAGAGGATCCCGCCTGGGAGACGGTTTAGGCTGCAGGAAGACAACTGGTATTGTCCGAGAAACCCCGAGATTACCGCAGGCTGGCGGAGCGACTGCAACAGGAGCGTGCTATTCCAGCGTCGTTCTGGGAACATATTCCCTCTACTGGTGGGATATCTCACGAGGAGCCATATCTCTGCTTGAAGGTGTCCACGCCCAAGGCCGCGGAATTTCTGTAAACCATGTGGTACCAAAGCATCCAGGCGTCTCTCAGCGCAACGGAAGCGGCAAAAACCTCCTCTCTGACAAACGACTTTTGACAACAACCCTGACAACATTCTGGGCCGTACGCGATAGGATTCTATAGGATAAGCGACAGCAAACTTCGAGAGAACTGCTTGAGAATGCATACGCTATCGGCCATGCTAGGACAGGGCAGGATACTACACCTACAAATGGTCGCTGAGAGGAGACAAACCAAGAGGTTTGCCTTAGCCCTGGTGCTCACGTTGGCGAGTTCTCCCACATACCGCCTAAGGCCTTGATGAGCAGCACGGTTGCCGTCATCCTGCGGGTCAAGAGGTCGAGCGCGGCCCTTTCGGCCGTCAACGCCGCGCTTTGTACAACAACGACCTCAAGGTACGTCGTGAGGCCACCCTTATAGCGATTGATAGCCAGGAGCAGCGCTGCTTCCGCCGACTGCACTGCTTTCGCCTGTTGCACTGCTACCTCCTCGAGAATGCGCAGGGTCGACAGGGTGTCTTCGACCCCCTGGAAGGCGGTGAGAACAGTCTGGCGATAGAGTGCCACAGTGGCATCGTAGGCTGCTTGGGCCTGCTCGGTCACCGCGTGACGCCGACCGCCATCGAAGACGATTTGCATGGCTGAAGCGCCGAAGGACCAGAGCGCGCTGGGCCAGGAGAACAAGTTGGTTAGGCTAGAGCTTTCCAGCCCGATTAGCGACCTCAGGGTCACAGTGGGGTAGAAAGCGGCTTGGGCAATACCGATCTGCGCGTTGGCGACCGCCACACGCCGCTCCGCAGCCGCAATGTCGGGTCGACGTTCCAATAGTTCCGAGGGCAGACCAATGGGGATAGCTGGCGGCAGCAGAGTAATGGGAGCCGGAGGTATGCTGAACTCAGCAGGTGGCTTGCCAAGCAGTATCGCGATGGCGTGTTCGAATTGCGCCCGCTGCACCCCCAATTCGGTAGCTTGCGCGCGTGTATTCTCTAGTTGCGTACGGGCCTGCAAGACTTCTAACTGTGAGGCAACCCCCGCGTTATAGCGGTTGAGGGTGAGTTCCAGGGCCCTCTCGAAAGCGGTGATGGTGAAATCGAGTAGTTGTCTTTGCGCATCGAGCCCACGCAAAACAAAATAATCAATGGCCAGCTCGGCATGGATACTGAGCCGTGCGGTTTCGAGGTCCGCATCACTCGCCTGGGCGCTGGCTATGCTCGCTTCTACATTGCGGCGAATGCGTCCCCAGACATCGATCTCGTAGGACGCCTCCAGGGGTAGTATCAAGTCGGCGCGCGTGGCAGATGAGGGGTTTGTTACCCCTGGACGGTTCTGGGACTGACGCGTCCCGGTGACTGCAGGAGTGCTCGTGACAGTTGGGAAGAGGGCGGCTCGCGCCACGCCGATGGCCGCGCGGGCACCGCGCAACTGCGCCTCAGCGACCGCGAGAGTCTGGTTGGAAATATCGACTTGCTCTTGGAGGGCGTTCAACTCGGGAGACTGGAAGACTTCCCACCACTTCCCACGCGACACATCATCGCTGGGCTGCGCTGCTTTCCAGCCCTCCGCAGCCTTGAAGCTTGCCGGCGGCGACTCTTTGTAGTCGGCTGGCACCCGTACCTCTGGGCGCTGATACTGGGGGCCAATAGTACAAGCAGTGAGCGTCAGGACGAGGCAGGCCAGGCAGATCAGAGGCAGATGGCCTCTCTGCATCGCGTCAGTCTCCTACGCCAACGCCATTTCTGTGCGCACTCTGGTAAAGTTCCTCTGGTATCGCCGCTCTCTGTTTACGCCCGCGGCGGAGCTGCGTACACCAGAGCTGGAACCGGTCGAGGTACAGGTAGACGACCGGTGTTGTGTACAACGTAAGCATCTGGCTGAAAATCAGGCCACCGACGATGGTGATGCCCAGGGGACGGCGCAACTCCGCGCCAATGCCCGTGCCGAGCGCCAGCGGCAGGCCACCCAACAGGGCCGCCATGGTGGTCATAATGATGGGGCGGAACCGCAACAGGCAGGCCTGGAAAATGGCCGCCTCCGGGCTCTTGCCTTCGCGGCGCTCAGCTTCCAGGGCGAAGTCGATCATCATGATGGCGTTCTTTTTCACGATGCCGATGAGCAGGATGATGCCGATGATGGCGATAATGCTTAGATCGAGGCCATAGAGCAGGAGCGCCAGCAGCGCGCCAACGCCGGCAGACGGCAGCGTGGAGAGAATGGTGATCGGATGAATATAGCTTTCATACAGAATACCCAGCACAATATAGACCGCTACCAGGGCCGCCGCGATCAGAAAGGGTTGATTCGCCAGCGAGTCTTGAAACGCCTGGGCCGTCCCCTGAAAGCTGCCGCGGATGGCGGCGGGTAAGCCGATCTCGCGCGTGGCCCGCTCGATCACCGTGACTGCATCGCCCAGCGCCGTGCCGGGTGCGAGATTGAAGGAGATGGTGACGGCCGGAAACAGGCCCTGATGATTGACGGCGAGCGGCGTGTTAGAGGGTTCATAGTGGGTAAACGCGCTGAGCGGCACCAGATTGCGGTTTGCCGACCGCACATAGATGTGGTTGAGACCATCGGGATTCTGCCAGAAGCGCGGCTCCACTTCCAGCACCACATAGTACTGATTCAACTGTTTGTACATAGTGGAGACCTGGCGCTGGCCAAAGGCGTCATAGAGCGTATCGTCGATCGCCGCGGTGCTAACGCCGAGGCGTGATGCAGTGGTGCGGTCGATGACCAGTGACGCTTCGAGGCCACGGTCTTGCTGGTCACTGTTGACGTCGGTCAACATGGGCAAGGTGCGGATTTTGTTTAATACCCGCGGCGCCCATTCATTGAGCTCGCGGACGTTATCGCCCTGCAAGGTATACTGGTACTGCGCGGCGCCCGAGCGTCCTCCCATGCGCAGCTCCTGGGGGGAGGACAGGAAGAGTCTGGCACCGGGCACGCGGGCGAGCTTGCCCCGCAGCCGATCCCTGACTTGGTCGGCGGAGAGCTGGCGCTCCGCCAGTGGTTTGAGCCCAATGAATATGCGGCCTGTATTGACCGCGCTGCCGGTGGTGCCGCCAGTGCTCCCAATGACGTTTGCCACCGCCGGATCCTCACCGACTAAACGCACATACTGCTGGAGCAGTTCGCGCATGGCCTGAAAAGAACTGCTCTGGTCGGCCTGAATCGTGCCTGATATCTGGCCCGTGTCCTGCTGCGGGAAGAAGCCCTTGGGGATGTCGATGTAGAAATGAATAGTGACGTAAATCGTCGCCAGGGTCACCAGCAGCATCAGGAACTGATGCCGCAGGACCCAGGCCAGCGTCACCTCGTACAGGCGCAGGATGCTCTGGAATATCCACTCATTGGCACGATAGAGCCAGCCGTGCCCTTCAGCGCTATGCGGACGCAGGAGATAGGCGCACATCACCGGAGTCGTGGTAAGGGAGACCACCATTGACACGCCCACAGCGACCGCCAGGGTGACGGCGAATTCCCGGAACAGACGCCCAAAGATCCCACCCATCATGAGGATCGGAATGAATACCGCCAGGAGAGAAAAGGTAATCGACAGGACCGTGAAGCCGATTTCTTTTGCCCCGCGTAGTGCTGCCTGGCGCGGCGGCATACCCTGCTCCAGATGGCGCATGATATTTTCGATCACGACGATGGCGTCATCCACGACAAACCCCGTCGCGATGGTCAGCGCCATGAGCGTCAGGTTATTGACGCTGTAGCCCAGGAGATACATAGCCCCGAAGGTGCCAATGAGCGACACCGGCACCACCACGCTCGGGATCAGGGCGGTGCGCCCATTGCGGAAAAAGACGAACACCACCAGGATAACGAGCAGGACCGAGAGACCTAACGTGAACTGCACCTCGTGCACTGAGGCGCGGATGGTCAAGGTACGATCGAGGACCACCATGAGGTTCACCGTCGGCGGGATCTCGGCTTGCAACTGCGGTAAGACGGCGCGCACCCGGTCGACAGTGTCGATAATATTAGCACCCGGTTGACGCCAGACGGGGAGCAGGATCGCGTTTTTGCCATTGACCAGACCGGTATTGCGGATGTCTGCACCGGCGTCGGTGACCTCGGCGACGTCAGCCAGGCGCACGGCCGCTCCCTGCCTGTAGGAGATGATCACCGGCCGGTATTCTGACGCCTGCAAGAGCTGGTCAGTAGTATTGATGGTCCAGGCCCGGCCGCTGTTATCAGCGATTTCCCCCTTCGGCCGGTTGGCATTGGCGCCGCTGAGCACGGCCCGCACGTCTTCGAGACTCAGCCCGTAGCTATGCAAGACGGTGGGATTGACGTCCACGCGCACCGCTGGCAGGGCTCCCCCCCAGACGAAGACCCGTCCCACGCCCGGCACCTGCGACAGTTTCTGCTGCAGGATAGAGGAGGCTATATCGTACATGCGGGTTCTGGTGACAATGTCACCTGAATCTGTACGATCAGAGGTGAGGGCCAGAATCAGTACCGGCGAATCCGCCGGATTGCTCTTGCGATAGAATGGGGCGTTGGGCAGGTTGGCCGGCAGTTGCCCGCGCGCAGCGTTAATCGCCGCCTGCACATCGCGGGCGGCGGCATTAATGCTCCGACTCAGGTCAAACTGCATGGTGATGCGCGTGGAGCCGAGGAAGTTGGTGGAGGTCATTTCGTTCAGCCCGGCAATGCGTCCGAACTGGCGTTCGAGTGGCGTTGCCACCGCGGAGGCCATGATTTCCGGACTGGCACCGGGCAGTGCGGCCTGCACCTCAATGGTGGGGAACTCCACCTGTGGCAGCGGCGAGACCGGCAAGAACTGGTATGCGATCAAGCCCGCCAGGGCCAGCGCAATGGTGAGCAGCGTGGTGCCAATAGGTCGGTTGATGAAGAGTGCTGAGAAGCTCATGCTGCCTCCACAGGTGACGGGTGCGGCACAGGAGTGCCGCCTCGGCGCTTGCTCACACGTTTCGCCAGGCGATCGAAGGCGAGGTAAATCACCGGTGTCGTATACAAAGTGAGCACCTGGCTGAACATGAGTCCGCCCACGATCGCGATGCCCAGCGGACGGCGGAGCTCCGAGCCGGTGCCACTGCCGAGAGCGAGCGGCACACCACCCAATATGGCTGCCATGGTGGTCATGAGGATGGGACGGAAGCGTAGCAAACACGCCTGGTAGATAGCGTCGAGTGGCGTCTTACCCTCCCGGCGCTCCGCATCGAGCGCGAAGTCGATCATCATGATGCCGTTCTTCTGTACGATGCCAATAAGCAGGATCATGCCGATGAGCGCAATCACGCTCATATCGGTGTGGCAGAGCAGCAGCGCCAGAAGCGCCCCAACGCCAGCCGAGGGGAGGGTGGAGAGAATCGTCAAGGGATGAATGTAGCTTTCATACAGGACACCCAGGATGATATAGACCGTCACCAGGGCCGCTAGAATCAGGAGCGGTGTATTCGTCAGGGACGCCAGGAAGGCCTTCGCCGTGCCTTGAAAACCCGCCTCAATGCTCGCTGGCATGCCTAATTCTTGCCTGGCCTCGTCGATAGCGCGCACGGCATCGCCCAGGGAGACGCCGGGGGCGAGATTAAACGACACAGTCACCACCGGGAACTGCCCCTGGTGATTGATCGCCAGCGGCACCGTCGACGTCTCGATACGCGCTAAGGCGCTAAGCGGCACCTGTCCAGCCGCGCTGCTGAGCGGTACCTGGGTGCTGAATGCCGCCTGTCCAGCCGCGCTACCGCCCGTCCCCTGTCCGCCTCCAGTGCTCAACGGCGCCTGTCCGCCCACGGCAGAGCGCAGGTAAATATGCTGCAGATCCTGCAGATCATCCTGGAACTGCGGTTTGACTTCCAGGACAACACGATACTGATTCGATTGTGTAAATATGGTCGAAACCTGGCGCTGGCCAAAGGCATTGTACAGCATATCGTCAATCGTCTGCATGCGGATGCCGAAGCGGGACGCCGCATCACGGTCGATGACGACGCGCGCCTGCAGGCCCAGGTTCTGGTCGTCGCTGGCAACATCCCGGAGTTGTGGTAACGCTTGCAGCTTCTGCACAAAGCGCGGGGCCCAGAGGCTCAACTCTTGCGCATCGGGATTTTCGAGACTGTACTGAAACTGTGTACGGCTGACGCGGTCCTCGACGGTCAAGTCCTGCACTGGCTGCATGAAGAGCCGAATGCCCTCCACGTTGGCCAGTTCTGGTTGCAGACGGCGGATGACATCCACAGCGCTGACATGGCGCTCCTCGAGCGGCTTCAAATTGATCTGGATGCGCCCGCTGTTGGTCGTCGCATTGGCCCCATCGATGCCGATAAAGGACGATAGACTCTCGATCGCCGGGTCCTGCAGGAGCACCTGGGCGAGGGCCTGCTGGCGTTCGGCCATGGCAGCGAAGGACACCGTCTGAGGCGCCTCAGAAATGCCCAGGATAACGCCGGTATCCTGCACGGGGAAAAAACCCTTGGGCACGATGATGTACAGCCATATCGTCGTTACGAGCGTGGCAATGGCGACCACGAGCGTGGCAATGCGGTGGCGCAGTACCCAGCGCAACGTCATGCCGTAGAAAGCGATGATGCCGTTGAAGACACGCTCAGAGGCACGATAGAACCAGCCCTGCTCCGATTCCGGCTTGTGACGCAACATGCGCGCGCACATCATGGGCGTCAGCGTCAGTGAGACGAAGGCGGACACGAGAATAGTGACACTCAACGTCACGGCAAATTCGCGGAACAGACGGCCCACGATGTCGCCCATGAAGAGGAGTGGAATGAGCACGGCAATGAGCGAAATGGTGAGGGACAGGATGGTGAAGCCGATCTGTTCAGCCCCTTTGAGAGCGGCCTGTAGCGGTGGGTCGCCTTCTTCAATGTAGCGCACAATATTCTCAATCATGACGATAGCGTCATCGACCACAAACCCGGTCGCGATGGTCAGTGCCATAAGCGAGAGGTTGTTCAGGCTATATCCCAGGAGATACATCACACCGAACGTGCCTACCAGTGACAGGGGCACGGCCACGCTGGGAATCACCGTGGCGGCAAGGGTGCGCACGAAGAGAAACATCACCATCACGATCAGCGCGATGGCCAGCATCAGCGTGAACTGCACGTCCTCGACCGAGGCGCGGATGGTGGTGGTGCGGTCGGTCAAGATAGCCATCTCCACCGACGTGGGCAGGGAAGCCTTAAGCTTGGGTAGCAGCTCTTTGATACTGTCAACCACTTTGATAATGTTAGCACCGGGCTGCCGCTGCACATTGACAATGATTGCCGGCACCGCATTCATCCAGGCTGCCTGCTTGACGTTCTCAGCACTGTCGATGACCTCGGCAACATCGGAGAGTCGCACGGGCGCGCCATTCCGGGAGGCAATGATCAAGGCACTGTAATCGCTACTGGACAGGAGCTGATCGTTCGCCCCAATCGTGTAAGCCTGACGTTTGCCATCAAAGACACCCTTCGCCTGGTTGACATTGGCCTGGGCAATGGCCACACGCAGGTCTTCCAGCGTGAGACCGTACGAACTGAGCGCCGTGGGATTCGCCTGGACGCGCACTGCTGGCTTCTGGCCACCACTAATACTCACCAGACCAACTCCTGGCAGCTGCGAGATCTTCTGCGCCAGGCGCGTATCGGCAAGATCCTGTACCTTCACCAGGGGCAACGTCTTCGAGGTTAAAGCCAGGGTGAGAATCGGCGCATCGGCGGGATTGACCTTACTATAGATCGGCGGGTTGGGCAGGTCGCGCGGCAGGTAGGTCGTGGCCGCGTTAATGGCTGCCTGGACGTCCTGTTGCGCCACGTCGATGTTGAGTTCCAGCACAAATTGCAGGGTAATTACTGAACTGCCCGCCGAACTGGTGGACGTCATCTGCTTCAAGCCAGGTACCTGTCCGAACTGCCGCTCGAGAGGCGCCGTGATGGCCGACGCTACCACCTCTGGGCTAGCCCCTGGATAAAACGTCAACACCTGGATCGTAGGGTAATCTACTTGGGGTAACGCCGACACTGGGAGCTGGTAATAGGCGACAGCGCCAGCGAGCAGGATAGCTGCCATGAGCAGTGAGGTCGCAACTGGTCGCAGGATGAAGGGTCGGGAGGGATTCATTAATTCCCCTTTACGTTACCGCCATCAGCCGCACGCGCCGCGACTTTCGTGCCCCGCTGCAATCTGTCCACACCCTCAATAACGACCGCCTCTCCAGGAGTGAGGCCGCTCTCGATGACGACTTCATCGCCTTCACTCGGACCGACTACGACCTTCCGCATATCCACTGTGCTGTCGTCTTTAACCACATAGACAAACGTCCCTTGCGGACTGCGCTGGGGCGCCGCGGTGGGCACAATGGTGGCGTTCTTTTTCGTATCTACTAATAGCCGTGCATTCACGAACTGATTCGGAAACAGGGTGTTATCGTCGTTGGAGAAGATCGCCTTGCACTTGACGGTGCCAGTGTTCGGATCGATCTGATTATCGATGGTGAGCAGCTTACCTGTGGCCAGTTTCTGCTTCAGATCACGGTTATAGGCCTCCACAACGAGTGGCTGGCCAGCTTGCATCTTTGGGAGTACCTGTTGGAGCTGATCTTCCGGAATGGTGAAAAGTATGGCGATGGGCTGTAGCTGCGTGATCACCGCCAGGCCATTGTTCGGGTCATTGGCGCGTATCATGTTGCCCTGGTCGATCAACCGCAGCCCAATGCGCCCGGTGATAGGGGCGGTAATGCGGCTGTAGGACAATTGCAGCTTGGCAGTGTCGATTTGCGCCTGATCGCTCTTGATGACACCATCGAGCTGCTGCACTGTGGCTATCTGGGTATCAAGTTGCTGTTGTGAGACAGAGTCTTGCCTCAGGAGCAATTTGTAGCGTTCGAGATCGACCTTGGCATTCTTGAGCATGGCTTCATCTTTGGCCAGTTGTCCCTCGGCCTGGGCGAGTTGCACTTGAAATGGCCGCGGATCGATTTCCGCGAGCAAGTCACCCTGGCGGACGAATTGTCCTTCCTGAAACGCCACTTTGACCAGATGCCCATCGACCCTGGCGCGGACTGTCACCGTGTTTAACGCTGTAACAGTCCCGAGGCCAGTTAAGTAGATATTGAGATTCCCAGCCCTGGCCGCCGAGGTCACGACTGGGACAGTGGGAGTTGTACGGGGCGCTGGTGTCCCTGCGGTCTTGCTGCCCGAGCCTGGCTTTTCTGGGGCCTGGCTACTCGGCGTCGTTTGCCGACCGGGCAGAGGGAGCTTCTCATAGGCCACCATTATCATCTGGGTAAGGCTCGTCTTCCACGCCTCAATCTTTTCAGCCTGCCCCATGTGGAGGAGGAGCCCATAAGCCGCAGCGATGATCAGGCAGAACGCCAGGAACCAGGGCCACTTGCGACGTTTGGCTCGTTTGCTTCCAGTGCTCTCTATGCTTTCTAGCGGTGTAGGGAGGAAGCCTATCTCTCGAGATTGCTCTATCTTCTGGGATTGTTCCAAGGTTGGTTTTTCAAGATCCATGTCCAGCACCCGTATACGAGCCATGTTGAGGAATGTTAAAGCGTATCACGTGTATCCATGACTTACAAAGTACGGCGACGACGACCTCCAACACTCGATCGGCTAAGACGGCGTAGAGCCCATGAAGGGAATAGTTGCTGCGCACTCACCTCAACATAGAACAGAAAGAATGCTATGTCAAATCCAAAACCCTCCCTCGTACAAGTACCCAATAGATCGCAAGCCTCACCTTGACAGGGTTAACGATCCTCTCCCCTGCCACCCTGGATAGCCGTACGACACGCTTCAGAGAGTTCCGCCATGTGTTCGTATAGGCATTCGAGGTGTGGACGTCCCGGCGCTGCCTCTGGACAGAACTCCGTGCTCTCGGCCTGGCACGCCTGCATGAGAGCCGGCCTCCGGCGCGTGTGCCAGGTCTCCTGGAGACGTATCAACTCCTGCCGTTGCGCTGGCGTCAACAGGGCCCGAATCCGCAACATCGCCTGCAAGCGCTGTTTGCGGCTTGCAAGCTCGAGAGCGCCAATGGCATCGGCCTGCTGCATCACCGCAGCTGCGTTCGGCACCTCCTGGGAGAGCAGCGTGCGCATCTGGGCTTGTGCCTGGCGCAGTTCTGCCCGGAGAGTCTCCTCTTGCGCCCGCGATGCATCAACAACCGTGCGTATCGTCCCCATGGTCTCTTTGTCGAGGCCCAGTTGCTCCGCATACTTGGCGATGAATCGATCTAGCTGCGCGCTGGTGTCTCTGGATGGCCTCTGGGCTTCTGCACGACTGAGGTCAAGAGCAGTGAGGGCAGTCAGTAGCACACACACCACGAGGACGTTGATAGTGGTGCGTACACGCATAGTATCTCCTTATGCCGTTGGCGCGTGCCGAGATCATCGTCAACCTTACGCCTCGTACATCATGCCTGGAGAGCGTCACTTATCCAGGAATACTCGGGCGATGACGAGATAGTCGTCCGGCAGTATCGCCCCGTCATCACGCTCAGCGGTACCGGTGAGTTCACGCGAGTAGAGCAGTTCATACTCCCAGGGTTCGGTGCTGGACATAGCTGGAGTGCTGACACCTGAGCCTAAATCGTGCAGTGGCGGCATGAACAGGCTGGACCACGTCAAACAAGTGATAAGCATTGCCACTGCGACCGTCGCGAGAGCAGGTGTGAGCCGCGTCTGACGCGGCTGCCGCTGGAGGCGTGCCCAGAGTGCGTCATCCAACGCCACACGCCTTGCCGGGGTTAGCGGCTTTGGGGCATAGTGGGCCGCGAGGCGCCTCACGAACTGCTCCTCTACGTGGTCAAGCTGTGGCCATCCGTCTCGCGGTTGTGTCATGGTGCATTCCCTCCCGTGTCTTCAGCCAGATCGGCAAGCTCGCTCCGCAGTGCCTGGAGCGCCCGGTGCAAGTGGCTCTTCACCGTGCCCTCTGGCTTCCCCATCAAAGCCGAGGCCTCGCGCACACTGAAACCCTCCATATGCACTAGCACGAACGCCTCCTTCTGGCCGCGGCTGAGTTGCTCCAGCGCCTTGGCAATACGACGTCTGAGCAGTGGATCTCCGGATTCTTGCGCTGCAGCGTGCGGGAGCTCGCCGTGCCAGAGAGCACTCCAGGTCTCTCGCACTGTCCTCCAGCGGCAGTAATTATGCGCCTGGCGTACCACGATCCGGTAAAACCATGTGGCCAGGCTTGCCTCCTCCCGAAACTGGCCTAGGGCACGATACGCCTTGATGAACGCCTCCTGGATCACGTCCTCTGCGGCTGCGTCGTCGCCTCCAACCAGACGCCACGCCAGACGCCGTGCACGCTCGCGGTGCGATGCAACGAACAGGTGGAAGCGCTGTTCCAGTTCCAGTGCCACTGCAGGGGACTCCTGTACCAGAGCCTCTTCCATCATACTCCTTAGTGCCTCCGATGGTTACCATCGCGATGTCGGCGCGACCCTGATGGGCTGCCTGAGGCAGGGCGGAAGTGCTCCGCCTCAGGCGTTGGCGGATTAGTGCTCTTGACCTTGCTTCCAGCTGTGAGGCCGCATAGCCTCCTTGAGGCTGGCGCGTTGCTCGACTGTGAGCAGCCCCCGTACAGTGAGCAACGTGTGCAGCGCCTGCTTGCGCTGTTCAGTTTCGAGCCCGCCGATGACCTCGGACTGTGCCAGTACCGCGGTTTCGTCAGGAGGATCCTTCTGCAACATGGCTCGCAAGTCCTGGCGCGCCTTCCGGAGCCGGCTGCGTATCTCATCCCGCGCGCCCCGCCCTTCATCAATAGCCTTGTGGATAGCGGTACGCGTAGCGTCATCCAGGTTCAGAGCATCGATTTTCTCCTCGAAACGCGACATGCGGTCAAAGCCCTGTCTCGGGACTTTGGCCCACGCCGATGTCGTAAGACTGAGCACACCCGTGAGCGCCAGGATAGCAAACCCCAGCGCCAGAGAATAGGAACGTTTCATCTTTCTTCTCCTTCCCAGTGAGGGTAGTGAAAACGTTTTGTACTTCTTTAGACCCCGCACCGAGAGTGGTGGGTTACAGTGCACCAGTATGTCAAAGCTGCATATAGGATCTGGAAGGCAAGATTGTCGAACGACATCAGGGTGGCGAGCAACGCTATGGCATCCCCAAAGCCGGGGCCCTCGGGCAGGTGACGTACACTCTGCTCAAGACGAGGTTCCCCTGCCCTTTGATGGTGTTTAGCTTTCCTCAAACACCTCCAGCGCTACCCGCGCTGCATTCACAGCAGTCGGCCAGCCCGCATAGAATGCCAGATGGGTAATGAGCCCGTGGATTTCGTCTTTGGTCACCCCATTCTGCAACGCCCGTCGTATATGCCCCCGTAATTCATCCGTCCGGTAGAGGGCAGTTAAAGTGGCCACAGTAATCAGACTGCGATCCCGCTTCGATAACTCCGGTTGCTCCCACACGTCACCGAAGAGCACCTCGTCGCGCAGTCGCCCCAACTGGGGAAAATGCTCGTATACTGACGATCGCGCTTCCGCCATAGCATCTCCTTCACACCTCTATGCTGCACCGTTGCCTTCTATGGGCCCATGCACCACGAGCCCATACGGCGGGCGTATGCATCGAGCGCCTCAATTGGTACCAGCTACCCGGCCTCGTCACACGCGCTCCCTGCAAGGCGCACTATAGCATGCCGTGCTCCTGGCGGTCAAAACCAGCCACACCAACAGGGAGGCGTTAGAGACCAGCATTGAGCTTGCCACGTGACGGTGGTACACTGCCACGCCAAGGGTCGCCTGACACCCCGCAGCGCTTGGGGGTGTCCAGGGAGGCAGGGTGGGCTTGCACCTGCAGGACAGTGCTCCCTGTATCTGCGAGCGTCAGGGTCATGCAGTAACGCCGAGGGAGGGGCAGAGGATGTTCACAACCGGAGCGAGCCTGTTAGGGCTGGCAGCCAGCATGTTTATACTGGCCATAGTATCGCGTAATGGGGCTGCCGAACCGGTCAGCCATGCCATTACGCTGCTGCAGAAAGGCACGACGTCAGAACGCCGGCACGCTACGGAAGTGCTGGCCCAGATCGGCGATCAACGGGCTGCCCCAGCGCTGGCACAGGCGTTGCGTGACGATGATGCCCTCGTGCGTGAGACAGCTGAGCAAGCCCTCTGGAGTGTGTGGCATCGCTCTGGGAAGCTCGAAGTGGACGCACGCTTACACGATGGCATTATGGCCATGCAGCGCGGTGCCTTCGAAGAGGCTGTGGCCATTTTCACCGAAGTGATCGAGATGGCCCCGAATTTTGCTGAGGGCTATAACAAACGGGCGACGACTTACTACCTGATGCAGGAGTACGAAAAATCGATCCGTGATTGCGACAAGACTCTTACCCTCAACTCTATCCATTTTGGTGCTCTCAGCGGTGCGGGCCTGTGCTACTTAGGGCTCCGTAATCTTCCGAAGGCGCTCGACTACTTCGAACGGGCCATCGCGGTGAACCCAAACATGCAGCAGATTCAGGGCTATGTTGAGGAGATCAAGAAGTTCCTGCGCGATCAATCGACGTAACCTCCCAATCTACCGTAGAGGCATGGCATGCTCGCTGGTGTGACACCACAGTGGCTATGTGGCATGTTTAGCCGCATTGCGCCGCGTTACGACCTTACTAATACTGTGATCAGTGCCGGTCTGGATCAGGTCTGGCGCCGGCGGCTGGCGCAATGCGTGGCACGCCATGCGACCCAGACGGTCCTGGATGTGGCCTGTGGCACTGGCGGCGTCATGGCACAGCTGGCACAGTACTGTCCCGCAACTACATGCCTGCTTGGGACCGATTTCAGCGACGCCATGCTGCGCGTAGGCCGGCAGCGCCTGGCTACAGCCGCGCCGGCACACCGCGTGTATCTCTGCGTCGGGGATGCACACTGCTTGCCGCATCCCGAGAAGAGTTTTGATGCGGTTACTATGATGTTTGGCGTCCGCAACTTTGCCAATCCTGCGGCGGGTCTGGCAGAATGTTACCGCGTGCTGCGCCCGGCAGGGCACCTCTGCCTCGTCGAATTTAGCTGGCCGCGTGGCCGCGGGTTGCGGATGGTGTATGAGGGGTATTTACGTTATATCCTCCCACTCATTGCCTGGCCCCTCTGTGGTGAGTGGGCCGCGTACCGTTACCTGCGTGACTCGGTGCTGGCCTTTCGTCCGCAGTCGGATCTCACCACGCTCTTGCCGCGCATTGGTTTTACAGATATCTCTGCTGAGGCGCTCTCTGGTGGCATTGCCACACTGTACGCAGCACGTAAGCCCTCATTGCTCTCCCCTGTACCCCAGGAGAAGCCGGTATGGCAACAGATTGGCGTATGATCCGCCTCGAGAAAGACGGCCCGTTGGCCATCGTCACCCTGACAAATCCACCCCTGAATGTCTTACATCCGCACATGGCCGCGGAACTTGACGCTTGCTTCACTGGTTTAGCCACCGATGCTGATGTCGTGGTCGCGATTGTGACTGGTCAGGGCGAGCGCGCCTTCTGTGCTGGTTTCGACATCAAAGAGTTTCCCAACCTCATGGCGCCCGGTGGGGCTGAACGGCTGGCGCGGGTGCTGCATGCGAGCCTGGATAAGATCGCGCATCTGGGCAAGCCAACTATTGCGGCGGTCAATGGTCTGGCGCTTGGGGGCGGTTTGGAGTTGTCCATGGCCTGTGACCTGCGCATCGTCGCCGCCAACGCCCAGCTTGGGCAACCTGAAATCAAACTCGGCTTGTTCCCCGGCGCTGGTGGGACGCAACGCCTGCCCCGGTTGGTAGGGGCTGGTATTGCCAAAGAACTGATGTACGTTGGAGAGCCTGTAAGCGCTCAGGAAGCCTACCGTATTGGGTTGGCGAACAAAGTCGTGCCAGCCGGTGAGACCCTTGCGGCTGCCAAGCAGATGGGTCAGACTATTGCCGGGATGGCCGGTGTGGCGCTGCGCTATATCCAGGAGGCCGTCAATCGGGGATTGGATACTAGCCTGGACGCCGGCTTGCAAATCGAGGCTGACCTGTTTGCCAAAGTGTTTCAAACCGAGGATGTGCGCGAAGGTGTCGACGCCTTTATCAACAAGCGTAAGCCCAACTTTCGGCATCGCTAACAGGACGGTGCCAGCGGGGCCAGACGCGTCTGGTTATCAACTGCTCGATACGGGCAACGGCACCAAATTGGAACAGGTTGGGCCGTATCGTCTGGTACGGCCTGCGCCACAGGCGCTGTGGCGTCCCTCCTCCCCCGCGGAGGTCTGGGACACGGCGGTAGCCTGGTATCATCGTCAGAGTTCGGGTGGCGGTACGTGGACGTACAAGTCCAAGCTGCCTCCGACCTGGGTCGTGACATACTGTGATCTTACCCTGAAAGTGCGCTTAACGGATTTTGGTCATCTGGGCTTTTTTGCCGAGCACGGGCCACACTGGCAGTGGCTACGTCAGTACGTGCAAGATGCCAGACGGCCCATACGTCTCCTCAACGCCTTTGCCTACACCGGTGGGATGTCACTGGCAGCCGCGGCAGCCGGGGCGAGTGTGGTGCATCTGGACGCGGCGGAAGGCATCGTTGCCTGGGCGCGAGACAACGCGCAGCTCTCTGATCTGGTCGCGGCGCGCATCCGCTGGGTGGTGGAAGACGTGACGAAATTTCTCACCCGTGAAGTACGCCGTGGCCACAAGTATGATGCCATTGTGCTGGATCCGCCCTCTTTTGGCCGTGGCAGTAAAGGCGAGGTCTGGAAGCTGGAGCGCGACTTGCCCGCACTCCTTGACCTGTGCAGCCAGGTGCTCAGTGATGAGCCGCTGTGTGTGCTGTTGAGTGCCCACACGCCTGGCGTCACTCCCTTAGTCCTGGCCCACCTCCTGGCTGATATGCTTGAGAACCACCGTGGTCTCCTCACGAGTATGGAGATGGTCATCCCACACAGCGATGGCACACGAGTATTCCCGAGTGGCGCACTCGCACGCTGGAGCAGAGACTAAGGGCCATGGTCCGGACCATCACCAGCCTGCATAATCCTACCGTCAAAAACCTTGTGAAACTCCGCCAGCGTCGCGCCCGCGATCGGCAACAGCTGATGCTCATTGATGGGGCTCGGGCCCTGCGCCTGGCACTGCACAATACGTTTCCGGTCACTACCATCTACTTCACCGAAGATGTCGCACACACCTATGCCGACCTCCTACAACGTGCCCGGGTTGCTGGGATTACACTCCAGGAGGTCAGCGCTGCAGTCTTTCACAAAATCGGTTATGGCGACAACCCCGATGGTATCCTGGGCGTTGCCGCCCAGCCCAGGGCGGAGCTGACAGCTCTCCCTGCGCGAGGTCTACCGCTCTACGTAGTCACTGAAGGATTCGAGAAACCCGGCAATCTGGGGGCTATTCTGCGCTCTGCCGATGCGGCTGGCGTCACCGGCCTCATCGTCTGCGATAGCCAGACGGACATCTGGAACCCGAATGTCATCCGCGCCAGTCAAGGCGCCTTTTGTACTGTCCCCATCGCCATCGCCACAGCGCCAGAGGTGTTGGCTTGGCTACGCCAGCGCCACATACAGATTCTTGTGGCCACGCCCTCAGCCAGTCAGTGCTATACCGAGGTCGACCTGCGGCTCCCTAGTGCGCTGATCATGGGCGCCGAGCACGCTGGTGTAAGCTCAATCTGGCACAGTGAGCACCCTATCCGCATCCCTATGGCCGGCCAGATCGATTCCTTGAATGTTGCGCAGACCGCCGCCATTCTGCTCTTTGAGGCCGTGCGCCAGCGGGGGAAGTACTGAAAAAGTACGACTCCAGAACACGGCCTTTTGACCTCGACCGCATTGATTTTACGGGCTAAGTGCCTGGCACGAAGCCACGTCGTCCCTAGTCGCTTGAGCGCTTGTTCGTGTAGCGCTCAAGCTGTCTTCCAGCGCCACATTGCGCCATTGCTAGGTACCTTTTCATCTCATCACTCGCGAAAACCATACGCAAGCAGTACAATGAGCCACAAATCTTTTTCCTCCCCTGTAACCCTGGAGGACTCCCATGATTGTTCCAAAACTTGAGACTGAAATCTGTGAATACTTGCATCAGTTGCCCCTTGAACAACAACGTCACGTGTTAGAGCTTGTTCGCGCCCTAGTGGCAGCACAAGTGCGTGGGGTGCCAGGGCAGGCATTGCTCCGCTTTGCGGGTACGATTGAGGCAAGCGATCTAGCGACCATGGCCCAAGCGATTGAAGACGGGTGTGAGCAAGTCCATGGAGAGGACTGGTAGATTTCTACTCGATACGAACATCGTGATTGCGCTCTTCGCCAACGAGGCGGCTGTGCAGCAGCGCTTGGCTGAGGCCAGCGAAGTGTTTGTGCCCAGCATTGTGTTCGGCGAACTCTATTATGGCGCGTACAAGTCCACCCGTGTGACGGAGAATCTCGCGCGCATCGATGACTTTGTCGCCAGCAGTACTGTGCTCCCGTGCGATACCGCAACTGCCCGGCAGTATGGAGATATCAAAAATAAGTTGCGCGCGAAGGGACGGCCGATCCCCGAAAACGATATCTGGATTGCCGCTATTGCCATGCAATATCAACTCACCTTAGTGGCACGGGATGGGCATTTTCACGAAGTGGATGGTTTGCAGGTCGAGGAATGGTAGTCGTGCCGTGCCGCACCTTGGCTCCACTGCCCGCGGCATACGGGTAATCGACCAGCACGACGTCACCGCGTTGGACATTCATGACTGCCTACGAGGATCAAGGTCATTGTAGATGTCCATCGCGGGATCATCCCACCCTTCGCGTCCGAAGACTTCCATGACGTGAGGATACATGTCGCGAAGGAGTTGATTGGCTTCTTCTTCGTCCAAAAGCGCCTTCACACGAGCGTATATCTCTTCTGGGATAAGAACGTAGGTAGTATGCGTGTCCGGGTCGATGGCGCGGGGAGGTATTTCGCCTTGCTGTGCCACGGCTTGTCGCTGTTCGAGAGTCAGCTCGATCATTGCATCTCTCCTTATTTCCAGCATTAATCCATTGCAGGAGTATAACCGAAAGAGCCATCGACACGTCACTCTCTAACACTAGTCTAGCGCTACCGATTAAGGTGCCTTCTGCGCGGGAGGATGGACGGTCCATGCCCGTACTGCAAGGGGAGTCTCAGGATCTTGCTGCTCGTGCTGCACGGCTGGGGGGACAACCGCATACGTATAGAGGGCAGGCAACAGCAGTTCGTGCTGAATCAGTATGAGGTAATTGATCGGTGCTGTA
>Ga0081455_10002956_pt1 | contig 19870 bp, 15 predicted proteins | sample TabmetS3T2R1_FD_70207 | JGI IMG/M metagenome (GOLD analysis project Ga0081455, IMG submission 70207) | Tabebuia heterophylla rhizosphere microbial communities from the University of Puerto Rico - S3T2R1 | ecosystem: Host-associated > Plants > Roots > Rhizosphere ... | reverse complement strand
ATGCAGGGGAAGCACCGGATGGCGCGTCATCTCGGAGCGAATGACGCCACCTTCCTGCATCAGCACCTTGGCGGCCAAAAGCCCGCATTGCCGGTTCTCGTAGTTGATCAGCGGCAGCCAGCGCTGGTAGGCCGCCACCGCCGCTTCGCGATCGCCCGCGGCGAACGGGTCCATGATCTGGCGGATGCCGTCGGGATAGCCCGCGCCGGTCATCGCCCCGGTGCAGCCGGCGTCGAGGTCGGCCATCAGGGTGATGCCCTCTTCGCCGTTCCATGGCCCGACGATCGCGTCGCCGCCTTCGGCGATCAGGGCGCGCAGCTTGTTCGCGACCTGCGCCACCTCGACCTTGAAGTAGGAGACGTTGGCGATCTCCCGCGCCATGCGGGCCAGCAGGGGCACCGAGAGCGGCGTCCCCGCGACCGGCGCGTCCTGGATCATGATCGGGATGCTGATCGCATCGGAGACCCGGCGGAAGAAGTCGTAGATGCCCTGCTCGGAGGCCCGGATGGTGGCGCCGTGATACGGTGGCATCACCATCACCATGGCGGCGCCCGCCGCCTCGGCCCGGCGGCTGCGCGCGGCACAGACCTGCGAGCCGAAATGCGTCGTCGTCACGATCACCGGCACGCGGCCGGCCACGTGCGCCAGCACGCAGTCCATCACCCGCTCGCGTTCGTCGTCGGTCAGCACGAACTGCTCGGACCAGTTGGCCAGGATGCAGATGCCGTGCGAGCCGGCATCGATCATGAAGTCGGTGCAGCGCTTCTGGCCCTCGAGATCGAGCTCGCCGTTCGCGTCGAACACGGTCGGCGCCACGGGAAAGACGCCGCGATAGACCGGTGCCATGGCCGGAGCCCTCCGGAGTTATGCCGCCTGCAGGCCGCACCACTCGGCGATGAACAAGGCCGTCGCCTGGGTGATCTTGCGGATCGATTCCAGGTTCACGCGCTCGTCGAAGCCGTGGATGTCGTCGGATTGCGGCCCATAGACCAGGGCCGGGATGCCGGCATAGAGGCCGAAGAAGCGGTTGTCGGCCGTGCCGGTCGAGGTCTTGTCCAAAAGGTCCTGGCCCCACACCGTCCTGTGCGCCTCGGCGAGCACCGTGCGCACCTGCTCGTGGTTTTTCAGCACGAACGGCTCGGCCTGAAAGCCTTCCCAGGTCACGGTCGGCGGGTTGTTGCCCAGGAACGGATCGTTGGCCGCGGCGGTGCGGATCACGTGCTCGATCTCCTGGCGGCATTCCTTCAGGGTCTGCGACGGCAGCACGCCGACGCGCATGTCGAAGGTGCACCAGGACGGCACCGAGCTCGCCCAGTCGCCGCCGGCGATCTTGCCGACATTGAAGTTCACCGGGTGATGGTGGTCGCAGAAGTGCTTGTCGTGCGCCTTCTTCTCGTTCCACTTCTTCTCCAGCTCGCGCAGCTGCTGGATCAGGCGGTAGGCCGATTCGATGGCGTTGGAGCCGGCGTCGGCCTTGTAGACATGGACCGGATGGCCGGTGACCTTGACCTGGAACCACATGACGCCGACCTGCGCCACCGTCAGCACGCCGGCCGAAGGCTCGGGGATCAACGCGGCATCGGCGCGATAGCCGCGCTGCAGGCAGGCGAGCGCGCCGTTGCCGGTGCATTCCTCCTCGACCACCGACTGCTGGTAGACATCAGCCGCCGGCACCCAGCCCAGCGCGCGCAGCGCCCGCAAAGCGAATACGTTCAGGATCAAGCCGGCCTTCATGTCGCCGGCGCCGCGGCCATACATCCAGCCGTCCCGGATCGCCGGCTCGAAAGGCGGGCGCGTCCACATCTCGTGCGGCCCCTCGGGCACGACGTCGATGTGGCCGTTCAGGATCAGCGAGCGGCCCCCATGGCGCGAGGACGGGGACGACGGCCGCCAGCTGCCGACGACGTTCCACGCATCGTCGTAGTCCTGGCTGTGCGGCGAGTAGCCGGGCAGGTGCTTTATGTCGTCGATCTTGATCTGCCAGCGATCGATCGAGAGCGCGTCCTCCTTGAAGAGGCGCGCCATCATGTCCTGCGCCGGTGCTTCCTTGAAGCGCGTCGAGGGGATCTTCACGAGGTCGGCGAGCACCTTGGTCTGATCGTCGAAACGGCGATCGACCTCGGCCATGATCTTGGTTTTGAGAGATGAATCGAGCATTACTGTCATTCCGGGCGCAGCGAGGGGGTCCTTGAGGCGGCACGAAAGATCCCTCGCTTCGCTCGTGATGACAAGGACGGCGATGGAGGTCCCTTCCCATGAGCGAAACGTCTGATGCCAAGCTGGCAGTCGACATCGTCGCCGGCATGCGCGCGGTCTTCGGCAAGCACAGGGCACGGGCGGTCCATGCCAAGGGCATCGTGGTCCAAGGTCTCTTCGTGCCGACGGACGAGGCGTGTGCGCTGAGCGAGGCCGCGGTGTTCAACGGGCAATCGCTGCCCATCACGGTGCGCTTCTCGGACTCCACCGGCCTGCCCGACATTCCCGACGCCGCCGACGGTGCCGATCCGCGCGGCATGGCGGTGCGCTTCCACGGCGGCCCTCATCACGCCATTGGGGGCAGAGATCTCGATATCGTGACACACAGCTTCAACGGCTTTCCCGTGGCGACGGCGCAGGAGTTCCTGGAGCTGTTCCGCGCGCTGGTCGCCAGCGGCCCGGACGCGGCCAAGCCCACGGCGCTCGACAAGTTCCTGGCCGCTCATCCGGCAGCGCACGCTTTCTTCACCACTCAGAAGCCGCTGCCGGCGAGCTTCGCCACGACGGCCTATTTCGGCGTCAACGCCGTCACCTTCAACGACGGCGCGGGCCGCCGCCGCCATGTGCGCCATCGTTTCGTGCCGCAGGCGGGCGAGCACACTCTCGATACAGCGACGCGTGCGGCTCTCGGGCCGAACTACCTGCGTGAGGAGATCGTGCAGAGGCTCGCAAGGGGTCCGGCGGCGTTCGACTGGCGCGTCCAGATCGCCGGCCCGGGCGACAGGCTCGACGATCCCTCGACGCCGTGGCCGGAGATCCGCGCGCTGGTCACGGTCGGGACACTGTGGATCGAGCGGGCGGCGGCCGACCAGGCCGTGGCCGACAGGATCATGTTTGGCCCGGCCCAGCTGCCGCCCGGCATCGAGGTCGCCGACCCGATGCTCCGGATCCGCGACATCGCCTATCCGATGTCGGCCCAGAATCGGTAGCCATATCGTTAGCCACGGCGGCCGCGACGTATATGATCGCCGCGGAGGAAATGCATGTATCCGGGCAAGTACGCGAAAACGCAGCCGGACCATCCGGCCGTGATTATGGCTGCGACGGGCGAGACCATCACCTACGGCGAGCTGGAGGCGGGCAGCAACAAGCTGGCGCATCTCTTGCGGGCCCGCGGCGTCCAGCGGCTCGACCACTATTCGATCTACATGGAGAACCACGCGCGCTACGTCGAATGCTGCGCGGCAGGCGAGCGCGCCGGGCTCTACTACACCTGCGTGAACTCCTTCCTGACGGCTGAGGAGCTGGCCTACATCCTGAACAACAGCCAATCGAAGGTGCTGATCACCTCGCAGGCCAAGCGCGAGGCCGCGCTGGCGGCGCTGGCCGCGTGCCAGGATATCGAGCTTTGCCTGATCGTCGACGGGCCCGGTGACGGAAACCGTGTGCTCAATCTCGAGGAGGCGACGGCGAAATTTCTGGGCGCGCCGATCGCCGACGAAGCGCTGGGCACGGCCATGCTCTATTCGTCGGGCACGACGGGCCGGCCGAAGGGCATCCTGCGGCCGCTGCCGCCACAACCGCCGAGCCAGAGGCTGCCGGTCTTCGACTTCCTGGAGAAGCTGTGGCGCTACCGCGAGGGCATGATCTATCTCTCGCCAGCGCCACTCTACCACTCGGCGCCGCAGGCGGCGGTCAACCTGACGATCGGCATCGGCGGCACGGCGGTCATCATGGAGCGCTTCGACGCCGAGCACTACCTGCAGCTGATCGAGACATATCGCATCACGCACAGCCAGCTGGTGCCGACCATGTTCTCGCGCCTGCTGAAGCTGCCCGATGACGTGCGCAACAAATACGACCTCTCCTCGCTCGAGATCGCCATCCATGCGGCGGCGCCCTGCCCGGTGCAGGTCAAGGAGCAGATGATCGACTGGTGGGGACCGATCATCCACGAGTACTACGGCGCCACCGAGGCGCTGGGCTTCACCGCCTGCGACAGCGCCGAGTGGCTCGCCCACAAGGGCACGGTGGGCAGGGTGCTGCTGGGCAAGCTGCACGTGCTCGACGACGACATGAACGAATTGCCGACCGGCACGCCCGGCACCTTGTGGTTCGAGACGGCGACGCCGTTCGAGTATTTCAACGATCCGCAGAAGACCAGCGAGGCGCGCTCGCCCGACGGCACGATGAGCACCGTGGGAGACGTCGGCTACCTCGACCCGGACGGCTATCTCCACCTCACCGACCGCGCCACCTTCATGATCATCTCGGGCGGCGTGAACATCTACCCGCAGGAGACCGAGAACCTCCTGATCACCCATTCCAAGGTGGCCGACGCGGCGGTGTTCGGCGTGCCCAACGCCGACCTCGGCGAGGAGGTGAAGGCGGTCGTGCAGCTGATGCCCGACGTACCGCCCGGCCCGCACATGGCCGAGGAGCTGATCGAGTTCTGCAGGCAGCACCTGGCGCGCCAGAAGGTGCCGCGCTCGATAGACTTCGAAGCCGAGCTGCCGCGCCTGCCGACCGGCAAGCTCTACAAGCGCCTGCTGCGCGACCGCTACTGGGGCAACAAGACGAGTCGCATCGTGTAAGACGGGGCACCGCGAGTTGAAAACCCGTCCGATCGGGGGCACGGTCGCCGGAGGCAGGTTTGCCGGCAGCGCGGAGGGTGCATCATGTTCTTTGTCGCGGTGGCGCAGAGCGAAGAGCTCGACACCGAGCCGCTGCTGCAGGACCTGGAGCAGCAGTGCGCGGCACAGCTTGCCGGCCGCATCCCCCAAGCCGCCATCGTGTTCGCCGCGATCGACGTCGAGCATGAGGCCCTGCTGGAGGACCTGGCGGCGCGCTGGCCGGGGCTGGAGCTGATCGGCTGCACCACCGACGGCGAGGTCTCGTCGGCCCGCGGCTTCTGCGAGGACTCGGTCAGCCTGATCCTGTTCGGCTCGGACGACGCGAAGATCACCAGCGGGCTGGGCCGCCAGGCCAGCGCCGACGCGGCGGCGAGCTCGGCTGCGGCGCTGGCCGAGGCCCGCAGCAAGACCGACCTGACGGCGCGCTTCTGCATCACCATGCCCGACAGCCTGACCGCGAGCGGCCAGCAGATCGTCGAGGCCCTGCAGGCCGGGCTGGGCCCCGACGTGCCGCTGGTCGGCGCCGGCGCCGCCGATCAGTGGCGCATGAAGGCGACGCGGCAGTTCCGCGGCACCGAGGTCGTGTCGGACGGCGTTCCCCTCCTGCTGTTCTCGGGACCGCTGCACTGCTCGTGGTCGGTGGCGAGCGGCTGGAAGGCGCTGGGCGAGCCCGGCCTGGTGACGCGCGCCGCGGGATCGGTCGTTCTCGAGATCGACGGCCGGCCGCCCATCGACTTCTATCGCCGGCGGCTGGGCGAGAAGGCCGCGATCAGCGCGGAGTTCCCGCTGGCGGTGCTGGACGAGGCCGGCCATCCTCAATACCTGCGCGGCGGGATGGGCGTGCCGGGACCGGAGCCGGGTTCCGTGGTCTATGTCGGCGACGTGCCGCAGGGGGCGCAGGTGCAGCTCGCGATCGCCGACCGCGATGCCATCCTCGATGGCTGCCGGCAGGCGGTGGAGGGTGCCTATCGGGCCTATCCGCGCGGCAAGGCGCCGGAGGCGGCGCTGGTCTTCTCCTGTGCGGCGCGCAAGCTGCTGCTGGGGACGCGCACCGCCGAGGAGGCCGGCATCGCGAAGGCGATCCTCGGTCCGGATGTCCCGATGTGCGGCTTCTACGGCTACGGCGAGATCGGCCCGCGCAGCGCAGAGTCGCCGGGCGCCGAGTCTCCGGGCGCCGGGTCCGCCGCCGCGCAATACCACTGCGAAACCTTCGTCTGCCTGCTGATGGGCAGCTGAGGCGGACGCATGGACCACGACCCGGACTCGCCCGAGCAGCTCCGGAATCTGGCGGCCGGGCTGGAGCGCAAGGTCCGCCTGCTCGAGCGCAAGCTCGCGCGGTCGGAGCAGGGTCGCGTGCTGATCGAGCAGGCCAAGGACCGCTTCGACGCACTCTACAGCAACCTCCTGAACGATCTTGCCGAGCAGAGGACGCTGCTGGCCGACAAGAACCGCACGCTGGAGGCGCTCTCGGCCAAGCTGGCGAAATACCTCTCCCCGCAGGTCTACCAGTCCCTGTTCACCGGCCGGACCAAGGCGGCACTGGAGACGCAGCGCAAGAAGCTCACCATCTTCTTCAGCGACATCCAGGACTTCACCCGCACGGCGGAGGACCTGCAGGCCGAGGACCTGACCTACATCCTCAACGACTACTTCACCGAGATGTCGAAGCTCGCCCTCGAGCACGGCGCCACCATCGACAAGTTCATCGGCGACGCCATGCTGATGTTCTTCGGCGACCCGGAGTCGCGCGGCGTCGAGGAGGACGCGCGCGCCTGCGTGCGCATGGCGATCGCCATGCAGCGCCGCATGCGCGACCTGCAGGCGAAATGGCGCGCCAGGGGCTACGAGAAGCCGTTCCACATGCGCATCGGCGTCAACACCGGCTACTGCAACGTCGGCAATTTCGGCAGCCCCGAGCGCATGGACTACACGATCATCGGCGGCGAGGTGAACCTGACGGCGCGGCTGCAGGCGGCGGCCGATCCTGACGGCATCCTGATGGCCTACGAGACCTATGCCCTGGTGCGCGACCTGATCGACGCCGAGGAGCGCGAGGCCGTGCTTGCCAAGGGAATCCGCCGCGAGGTCCGGCCTTTCGCCGTCACCTCGATCTTCGACGAGACGTGCGACAGCCAGCAGATCGTACGCATCGAGGAGGACGGCGTCGCCATCCGGCTCGACCTCCGTCGGCTCGACAACGAGGGGCGAGACCGGGCGCTCAGCGCCCTGCAGCAGGCCGCTGAGCGACTGCGCGGTCTGTCGGGCAAGGAGTGAACGATCCATAGGCGAAGGCCGCGGCGCGACCGCTACAGGGCAAACAGCGCGAGCCGCATCGTTTGAACGGGCAAGGAGTACGGTCGGGATTCGGCCGGACCGCGAATAATCAAGCACCGGTGCCGGGGGTAAGTGCTTTCGGCCCGCCATGACTTGGACCGCGCCGTCGTCATGGTCGCCGCACAAGCGTACGGAAGGAACGCGTCCGCCGAAAAATAGGCAGCTCAACGCCTCTCCTCCAAGCCGCTCCCGGTCGATCGGCAAGCAGGTGGCAATGGTCTTGTCGAAGTTTCTGGCATTTGTGGCATTTCTGACAGTGGCTTCGTGGCAGCCGATCGCCGCCGGTTCACCTTTCCAAGGACTTTCTGCATTCGCATCGCCAATCAGCGGCGCAAGGTCTCCCCAAGATGAGACATTGATTCCGCAGCTGGCCACGACGCGCACAGGCCAAGAATACTACCATGCCGCATCTGGTGCGTAAGGTGTTACTTACGTGAAATGCAGATTGTCTTTACCTCAGTATACCCAGGACTTATTACACACCACATAAGGAAGAAACGCGACGTCTTGCCAGCAGTGCATGCAGATACCTACGTGACGCTTAACTGAGATCGGGCTCACTCGAGCGCAGCGCGGCGCCGGCGAGATGGTTGCCCTGGTCGGTGTTGAAGATCGCAGGCTTGCCGAAGCGCGGCCGTCGGTCCGAAGCGCGCTCAAGACCGCGCCGTGCTCCATCGGGCACGTTCCTGTGTCCATGCCGTGGCATCGCGAAGGGCCGGCCGGCGAGGCCTCCAGACAATGTTAGAGAGGCGGACGATTCCCACTCACGGGAGAAATGGCCCTGAGAATCGCCAAGCCGATTCTGCAGGGCACCACCAATCGACGGCCCGACGGCATCCCAGAACAGGAGAAGACGCATGGCAGTTTTCATCGGCAGTGGAGCCAGCGAGACCATCACGCCGACGCTCGTCTCTGGAACGGTCATTCGCATTCCGGCGGGCTCCTTCCCCAGCGCGGCGGGTGATGTGATCCACGGCCTTGGCGGCAATGACACCCTCGACGGGGGTGGCGGCGGCGACGTGCTGGATGGCGGCGAAGGAGATGATCGCCTGCGCGGCAACACGGGGGACGATGTCCTGGTCGACGACGCCGGCAACGACAACCTCAACGGCGGCAGCGGCGCCGACAGGATGGCCGGCGGCATCGGCAACGATGTCTATGCCGTCGACAATACCGGTGATGTCGTGACGGAACTCGCCGGCCAAGGCACCGACACCGTCAGGGCCAGCATCAGCTACGCGCTCGCCAACAATGTCGAGAATCTGACACTCGCGGGCAGCGGGAGCATCAACGGCACCGGCAACGCGCTCAACAACACGCTGCAGGGCAACACCGGCAACAACGTTCTCCAGGGCGAGGCGGGCGCCGATACGATGGAAGGCGGCGCCGGCGCGGACAACCTGACTGGCGGGTCGAACGCCGATACGTTCGCTTTCCAATCGCTGGCCGACAGCACCGTGGCCGGCACGGGACGCGACACGGTCGCGGATTTCCACCACGCCCAAAGCGACAAGATCGACGTATCGTCGATCGACGCGAACAGCACCGTCCCGGGCAACCAGGCCTTCACTTTCATCGCGGCGGCCGCCTTCTCCGACAGCCCGGGCGAACTGCGCATTCAGGCGATCAACGGGAACACGTTGGTGACGGGCGACGTCAACGGCAATGGCGTCGCCGATTTCAGCATCCTGGTGCGGGGCGTGACGTCGCTTCAGGCCGGCGACTTCCACCTCTGACCACCGCCGCCCGGGAAGGCGATGCGTTGCGCAACTCCCCGGATGGCCGATGCATTGATTGGAGATGCAGGATCCAACGGCTCCACTCTGGCTGTTCGTGCTGGTCGGCGGCGCGCTGATCATGGCCGCAGGCTTCGCCTGGGGCACGGTACGCTATCGCACATGGCGACGGCGGGCCCAGCGGATCAGGTACCCGACGGACTGATCGCCGCGCCCTGGTGCACCCTGCGGACGGCCCCGGCCCGCAACGCTCGACCGCGGGCATCGTTCTTGCCGAGCTTCCCCAGCGACTGCTGGTCAGGAAGGTTTGCCCATAGCTGCACATACCCATAGCTGCACATGGAGGAACGCATGCGTGCAGGCGAGATCATGACCCGGGGTGTCGTCACCGTTCGGCCCGATAGGACCGTGCAGGAGGCGGCCCGAATGATGGACGACCTGAATGTCGGCGCGCTGCCCGTCTGCGATGGTCGGCGCCTGGTCGGCATCCTCACCGATCGAGACATTGTCGTGCGCTCGACGGCCGACGGAATGCGCCCGGATGCGACGCCTGTACATTCCGTCATGACCGACGAGGTATGCTGGTGTTTCGAGGACGATCCGGTCGACGCGATCAAGCGCGCCATGGCGCGCCGGCAGATCCGGCGCATGCCCGTGGTGGACCACGGCAAGCGCCTGGTCGACATGATCACGCTGGGTGACCTCGCGACCGATCGCGCGCCCGGCACCGCAGACGCTCTGCGTTCGATCTCCGAGCCGTCCGAGCCGGACCGCACCGCCCGAACCGGCAGGTACGCCTACGAAGGTCTTGGCCGGACTATGCCGGCGATTAGCACTTGGCGCCCCAACCGATAAGGCACGGTGATCGAGATGGCGAGATGCGAAACCTGTGGCAATGACTATGACAAGACCTTTCAGGTCATCAAGGATGGCCGGTCCCACACCTTCGACAGCTTTGAATGTGCAATCCACGCGCTCGCGCCGGTTTGCGCGGCCTGCGGCACTCGAATTGTCGGCCATGGCCTTGAGGCATCCGGCCGGTTCTTCTGCTGTGCACACTGTGCCGAAGCGAAGGGCGTCGGCGAGATGCGTGATCGCGCCTAGACCTTGATCGTGAATCGAAGGCGTTGAGCGCCTGCGCCGTCGCCCCCACACCGCGCGGCACGACAACCGCCACGCGCGCAGGACGCGGCCGTCATCTGCCTCCCCGGTAGGGCTTGAGGCCCAGCGCCTGGCTCTTGGCGTAACCGAAGCGGCCGTCGCGGCGGCGCTTGGCAAGAACGGCGAGGTCCTCCTGGATACCCGGAAGGTCGATATCGTCAGGGTCATAGGGGCCGCCATGCCATTCGATCACGCTGCGGTGCTGGGGATGGTGCGGATCGGAGACGGCTTGCAGGAAGTCGAAGAATCCGAAGGGGCCACCGATATCCTCCGGCGGCGCGCGCCGCGCGCCGGCAACGAAGCGCGGATAGTCGACGTCGGGCTCGCCGGCGGCAGTCGTCTCGATGGTCACATCGTGCTTCCAGTCGTCGCCGAAGTCGTAGACGTACTCGAAGCGGTCGATGCCCCTGCCAACGATGGCCGCGAGCTTGAGTGAGCTCGCCTGGCGCACGCGGTCGTCCCAGCGGCGCGGCTGCCAGTCGGGATCGGGAATGCCGCAGCGCCGCTCGCCGATACGGAACTCATAGAGATGCAGCCCGAGCCAGCCGAACGCGGCCTGGATCACCTCGTGGAGGCTTTTGAGCGAGAGCGCGAGCGGAACATCCACCCGGCGCCAGATCTCGGGCTCGATCTCCTGGAGGCTGACGCGGACGCGGGCGATCGGATCGGGGGTCATGCCGGCAATCTGGCCGGGTCTGGGGGCAGTTCCAAGGAGCAGTGTCATGCGTCAGGCAAGGCGCGATACCCTCGATTGATTATTAGCCAGTTCGATGCAACTATCGGTGCAGTTCGTTCGCGGGGGAGCGATGGGCGAAAATCCCGACAGCCAGCCGGCCTCTTCACAGCAGGTGTCCTGGCTCTCCATGTTGCGGACGGCGCGCGCGCCGCTCGCCGTCATCGTGCTGGCCGGCCTCGGGCTGGTGGTCCCGTCGCAGGCCCACGATATGCTGGCCGCGCTGGGCGACGGGACCTTCTTTCCGGGCCCCGTGCTGTGGTTCTACGTCGCGCTCGCTGCGCTGACCTTCAGCGGCTGGTACTGGGCGCGCGCCCTGATCTCGGCGCGCTTTGACGTGCCGCAGACCGACGAGGGGCGCACCGCCCTGCAGGACACGGATCGGCGGCTCGACCTGCTCGCCTTCGATACGGTGCCCTGGCTGATCTTCCTGCTGTCCGGGCTGGTCGGGCTGGGCCTGATCTGGAGAGGGGGCGCCTGGCATGCCGCCTGGTTTCTGCTCGCTTGGGTCGTGGTGGCGGCGGTGTTCCGGCCGGGCCGCAAGCGCGACGGCGTGCGGCAGCCCCGGCGGATCGCACGGGCCAACCAGAAACCCTACCGGGCGCTGGGCGGCGGCGAGCCTCGGCGCAGCACCAACAAGCTCCGCGACTGGTGGGCCGCGCTGCCCGCCCATCTGCGGCTGCTGACCCATCGCGCCCCCGGCGGCGCCTGGGCCGCCTGGTGCTTCCTTCTGTTGGCCCTCGCGGTCTTCGTGTGGAGCGCCATCGCCTCCTTCGCGCCGTCCGACGCGGCCGGGGTCAACCTGCCGCTCCTGCTCGCCGACCGCTTCCCGGGTTCGGCCGCGGCCCTGATCTGCCTCGCCCTGTTGATCGCGCCGCTGTCGGCCATCACCTTCCTGGCCGACGGCTTTCGCATCGAGTTCAAGATCGGAGACCGCACCACGGGACCGAGCCGCCCGCCGGTGATCGTGGCACTGGCGCTGCTCACCGGGCTGACGCCGTTCCTCTTCCACCTCCACACGGTGCGGACCGTCGAGGGCGCGCTGCAGAAGCGGGAGGATCTCGGCAAATACTTCATCGATTGGGTCGAGGCCTGCGCGCCGGGCGGCGGCCCGGTGCAGCCAGTCATCGTCGCCCTTTCCGGCGGCGCTTCCCGTTCGGCGGTGTGGGGCGCGCAGGTCCTGCAGGACGTCGAGCGGCTCTCCATTCCCGGCGGGCCCACCGTCTTCGCCGTCAGCAGCGTGTCGGGCGGCTCGCTCGGCGCGGCGGCCTACATGGCCCTGCTGGCCGGCTTGCCGGACGCGGAGCGCTGCGCCGCGGCAAGCCGGCATGCGCGCCAACATCAGATCGACCAACTGGCCGCCGCGCCGCTCGGCAAGGATGTCCTGGCGGCGCTGCTCAGCGGTTGGCTGGCCGGCGACATTCCGCGCGCGCTACTCACACCGTTTGCCGCGGTCCTGCGGATCGTCACGGGCGGCGACCAGCCGCGCGGCGGCGACCGCGCCGAGATACTGGAGCGCGGATTCGAAAGGTTGTGGGCAGCGTCCTGGACGAGCACTCAGCGCCAAGCGTTCGACAAGCCCTTCCTTTCCCTGTTCTACGACGACCAGGGACCGCGAAAGGGCATGCCGCTGTGGATCGCCAACGGCACCGACCTGAACGGCGGCTCGCGGCTGCTCACGCTGCCCGTCACGAGCCGCTCGCCCCAGAGCGACTGGCCGTTCGCGACGGCGCGCGACGTGCTCACGCTGCTGAATGCCGACGTGCCGATCTCGACCGCCATCAACAACAGTGCGCGCTTTCCGTTTCTCGAGCCGTCCGGCGAGTTGTTGCGCGCCAAGTCGAGGACTGAGGCCGAGGCGGCATCGTGGATTGCCCGCCTGTGCGACCAAGTGCGCTTCTGTGCGCTCGGGCCGACGGAGATCATCGACGGCGGCTACTTCGAGAACGAAGGGCTGCAGACCGCGCTCGAGCTCGCGGATTGGCTCCAGACCGAGGGTGCTGCCCGCCTGGAGGAGGCCACCAAGCAGACGCGAGAGGTGCGACCGATCATCATCCAGGCAACAGCCGACGGCAGCACGAAGACGACGACGAGGGACGTCATCCGCCGGAACAGCCCGCCCGACAATCCGGGCGAGGCGCCACCGGCGCCCGCGACGTTCCAGCTGTTCGTGCCGCTCTCCGGCCTCGAGAAGACGCGCGGCGGCCACTCGGCGATACTGCTGCGCGCGGCACAGGACCAATACCCCTGCGACTTCTTCCACTTCATGCTGCCTGCGATGGACGGCGAGGACGTGCCGCTCAACTGGGTGCTATCCGAGAAGACGACGAAGTCGATCCGGGAGGCGACGGCAAAAGCTGAACTCGGCAACGCGGACGAACTCGGCCGGCTGCGCGAGCGGCTGCAGGCCGCGCCGGCAGGGCGCGACAGGACAGCTTGCCGATGAGCCCGTCCCCGGCCACCAGGGCACCAGGGCCGCCGCGATTGGCGATCGAGGACATCCCCATCTTCGCCATCGGCGACATCCTCCTGCTGCGCAATCCGTCACCCTTGGCACGCCTTAACGCTCAATACCAGCGCTTCAGGCGCTTGCACTCACCGGGCAAGGCTGCTGATGGCGGCTTCATCCCAACGCATGTAGCGCTGCTGTTGGGCGGCCTCGGCGCGCTCCACTCCGACAAGCGTGCGGCAGCGGCGGGGGACAGGACCGCGCAACCCCGCTCCAAGGGCTTTCAACGGCGACCGACACGAAGACGTCTCTTCGGGAAGGGCGTTGACCATATCTCTCTCGACCATCTTCTCGACGGCAGGAAGGGCGAGGATGTGCTGCTCATCCGGCATCCGGACATCCCGATCGTGGGCCTCAGCCCCGTGTCGCAGCGCCTGATGAAGCGGGCGCTGTTCTACCTCTATATGCCGTACAACATCGGGATCGACGTCCTGCCGGGAAGCGAGCAGTCGGCCTTCTGTTCGCAGTACATTTATCGGGTCTTCAGGGACTGCGGGCTGGCACTGCCGCCGGCACCGCCGCATCACGTGCTACCCGTCGATTTCCTGATCTGGGCGCGGCGCGGCCACTGGCAGACGCTGCGCGGGCAGGCGGTGCTCGATGTCGTGCGGAACGTCAAGCAGACGAGCCAGGGCGACGGGGCTATGGTCGCATACTTGGCGCGGAGCCAGCGTCAGGATGTCGAGATCACAGCGGCCTCCAGCGAGCTGCGACGCATGCTCCGCCGGCATGCCGATAGCGTCGCCCGCAAGATCCAACGGTTGGGCGTGACGCGCCTGACGCCTTCCGCCGCCTTCGCAGCGAAGGTGCCCTTCACCGTCCTGCATCCGGCCGAGATCGCCGCCGCCGCCAAGCGCTTCGCTGAGATGACCACGGCCAACGTCCGCGCGCCCGGGGCGTCCCCTCTCGCAGACATCAGCTGGACGCTGGCGCCGTCGGACGAGACCGAGGCCGAGGGGCGGCTGCGCGACGCCGTGGTCAAGATCGACGAGTTCAGTCTTGAGTGCGCGCAACTGGTGCTCGACGATCTCGACGCGGCATTGGCAGCGGCGATCGACTGGCTGAAGAGCGACGAGTCCGCAACGTGGAGCGGCGGCACGCCTTTGCCGCCAGCCCTTGAACGGATTGCCTTCATCCTCGATCTCCTTCGCGTGAAGGACCCGATCGCAGAGGATCTCGAGCACGAGATCGATGCGCGACGCGCCGAGTCGCAGGCAAAGGCGGAAGCGGCGGCCCGGCGCAGCCGCGCGGTGCTGCAGGCGCAACGCGACGAAGGCAGGAGCGGCGAGAAGCCGGATCCGGCAGCCGTCGCGTTGCATGGCGAGACGCTCCGGCACTTGATGGCGCTGCATGGGCATTCGATTGCGCTCGATTACGCGATCGCTTTCCGCCACGCGCGTTATTTCAATTCACCCGACTCCTGCACCGCGCTCCTGGCGAAGCGGGACCGGCCGAGCGTTCTCGAGCTGCTGGAGCTCCTGGCAGAAACACCGAAGTTGCGCGCGGTTTCGACAAAGCTCCTGAAGTCGGCGGGCATTAGCTGAGCGACCGCGCCGTTCAAGGCCAGAGGTCGCGGAGCCAGCCGTAGAGGTCGGCGAAGTAGCGCGTCGGGCCCATGCCTTCGCAGTGACCGCCGCTTCCCCAAGCGTCGAGGTACTTCACCAGGCGCTTGTTGGGGTTGGGCAGGCGATTGAAGAAGGCGTCGGTCGAGACCTGCGCGAAGTCGCCCTCGCCGTAGGAGACGAAGGCCGGGCAGCGGATGGCCTCGATCTCGACGGTCCAGCGCCGCAGCTCCTGGAGATACTGCAACGGCGTGATCAGGCCGTGGGCGCGTATGCGCGAGAGCCAGAATTCCTGGCCATGCAGGCCCGGGAATGCCAGCCAGATCTTGTCGTTCAGCGCCGGATCGTCTCGTTCGAACAGGTCCAGCCACTCGGGCGGGAAGCGCTGGGCGAGCGGCGCGGTCATGTCGATCTGCGCCGGATCGGCGGCCAGGGCGCCGATGCGCGGCTCGCGCGAGGCGGCGCGCGGCGCGAGATAGCCCCCGAAGCTGCGGCCGACCAGGGCGACGCGCGTGGCATCGAGGTCCTCGGTCCTTTCGACGAAGTCGATGACCGGGCCGACCACGGTCTCGAAGTCGTGACGGAACGGGATGCCGCGCTCGTACAGCATCTCGGCTTGACCGGGCCCGGAGAAGGCGACGACGTTGAAGCCTCGCAGCGCCGCCTCATAGCCGCCGAGGGAGTAGAACTCCTCGACCGGCGAATCGTAGCCGCAGGGCATCAGCACGGTCGGGGCGGGCGGACGCTGTCCTGCACGCAGGATGTAACCCTCGAGGTGGATGTCCTGGTACGGAATCCGCACCGCCTCGACGGCGAACGGGAGCGCGGGCAGCGCGGCGCGGAAAGCGTCGCGACAGCGGCGCCAAGCGGCAATCAAGGCAGCCCCTTGGGGATAGCGTCGCGAGAAGAAATAGGCCGAGCGGAAATATTCGCTGGCGCGCAGCCACGCCTCGCCGGCGTTGTGGTGATGGCCCTTTACGCTTGCGGCGCGCGCTCCCTCCGCCTCGATGCGACCTTCGGCGAACCATTGGGCGTACCAGCTGGCGTAGTCACCGGGGGTGATGCGCCGAGCGACGGCCAAGGCCTGGCCGAGATCGGTAGCGCGGCAGGCCGTCTTGGCGGCGGTGCGCTGCAGCTGGCCGTCGAACTCGGCGTCGTCGAAGAAGAGTTTCATGCTCGCTGCGTTCCCGCTCGATCCTTGCCGCCGGATCGTGGCGGGGTGCGGGCTCTATCACAAGATCGCGGAGCCGGCGACCAGGGCGAGGATGAGGAAGACGATCATGATCACGACGGCCAGGAAGAACAGCACCTTGGCAATGGTCGCGGCCCCCGCAGCGATGTTGGTGAAGCCGAAGATGCCGGCGACAACCGAAATCAGGAAGAAGATCAGTGCCCATTTCAGCATGCCGTGCCTCCCGTTGGTGTTGACGCACACGCCGCGCTACGGCGCGATGGCTTTTCATCGAATCGCGCCGTCGGCCCAATTCGTGCACCGCTTCGCTGCGGGAATTGGGCCGACGGAGGAAGCAAAAGCCATCGCGCTTTAGTTCGTGCGCTCCAGCACCTTGGCGGCACGGCCGAGCGCTTCGCGGCAGCCCGCCTCGTTGCCGCGCTCGGCCTCGGCGCGGGCGGCTACCAGGATCGCCTGCAGCGTCGTCCGGTCGCTGGCCTGGTCCCGGCGCGTCGCGACATCGGGCATCGTCGGCATCTTCGAGCTGCCTGCAGCGGGCGGCTCGATCACGGACTTGTCGCGCACGGGCGGCGGCTCGACGACGCCGCCCGACTGCCCAAGCTGGCGCGGCGTGACATCTGCCGGCTTGTCGGGAGGAACGGTGGGCGGATCGGTGGAAATACTGTGGCGCTTGGCCAGCTGCACGACCTCGTCGAGGCAACCCTCCGCCGCTGCGCTGCCGGTAGCGAGCGTAAGGATGGCGAGCGCAAAGAAGGCGAGGCCGATCATAGCGACGCCGGCAATGCCGGCGCGCGGGAGCGGGAGCATGGGCATCGGTCGTTGTCCCTGTTGGCGAAGCAACGACGCTCGGGACGGTGAGTTGCGCAGCAGAAGGATACGCCCTCAGCCGGCTCTTTCGGCGGCGCCTGTTTCGGGACCTTTCTCGTAGGCCCTGAGGCAGCCGCGAACGATGGGCGCACAGACACCATCGCGGCCGATCATCTCGTCGTCGTCGCCAGTATAGGTGACGGCGACGACTTTGCCGCGGACGACACGGACGATGGCATGGCAATAGGACCCGGCGCCGCCGGCCTTGAAGCCGCCGCCAATGATCGGGAGGTTGACCTGCACGCCGCCAGTGCTCTCGTAGTGGTTTTCGTAGGAATAGAGTTCGGTCTGAGGATCGAGCCGCTTGGTCCTGGTCGGAATGCCGGCGCAGGACTGCAGGGTGTCGGCGTCCATGCCGACGATGAGATGGCGCCCCTTCTCGGCGACGTCATGACCCGTCGCACAGGCGCCAATCAGGAGCGGGATAAGCGAATGGTGCAAAACCGATAGCTTCAGCATGAAAGGATCCCTCCTCCCGCGCTCGAGTTATCAGTGGGCCTCCCCGATCGACCTCCGTGTACGGACCAGACAGAGAAAGTAGGGCAAGGCCGCGGTCACCGCCACGGCTGGCGTGGATCCCGGTGCGCGATGCGAAAGATTTTCTATCGAGGTCACGAAAATTTTCCTCTTTGGGAGAGGAACCTTTTCGTTCGGAAGCATGGACACAGGAATTCGCGCGCTCCTGAGCGAGGAGCGTCGCTACTCTCTCGCTAAGGGGGGCTTTTCCCAAGTTCATGGATGCGCGGCCGGAGCGCGTCGTCCGTCAGCTCGAGCGTCGCAAGTGCAATGGGCAGGGTGAAACGGCGTGGCCCGGCGCTTCCCGGATTGAGGTAGACCACGCCGCCCACGGTGTCGATTTTCGGACGATGCGAATGACCGGATACGACCACATCGATGCCGACCGCCGCGGGATCGAGGTCCAGCTCCGCGAGGTTGTGAAGCACATAGATGGACCAACTGCCGAGCTTCACGCGCGCAGTATGGGGATACTCAGCCGCCCACGTGCCTCTATCGATGTTTCCCCTTATGGCCGTTACCGGTGCGATCTGACGAAGCTCCGAGATCACTTCGGCGCGGCCAATGTCGCCGGCGTGAATGACGTGGTGGACGCCCGCGAGTCGCTCGATGGCCTCAGGGCGCAGAAGACCATGCGTATCCGAAATGATGCCGATCCTCATCATGGAAGCTACGCCCTGGAGAATTGCCAATTAGCGTCGAGGAAAATTTCCGATCTGGGAACGGCAAAATTACGGAATTCGCAACGGAAAAACGCCGATCTAAGGATCAGAAATCATGGCTTGACCTGGCGTTGCTACGCTGCGCGCCGCAGCCGCGCGGTCCGAAAGACCCTTCTTTGCGAGCGTGACAGCATCGCCGCCGGGATCAACGCCACCAGCGCCACCACGCCAACGACGATGAACGTGTCGGAAAACGCCAGCATCTGCGCCTTGGCGTTGAGGATCGCGCCGAGATACTCGTAGGCGCCGGCCTTCTGCTGCTGGTACGGGAGCCCGCTGCGCTGCATCAGCTGCTCGACCTGCTGCAGCAGGCGCTGGGTCGTGCGGTTGTCCCAGCCCTGCGTCGCGGTGAGCGCGTCGGCGTGGAAGCGCGTGCGCACCTCGAAGAAGGCGACCATCAGGTTGATGCCGAAGGCGCCGCCGAGCTGGCGCATGAAGTTGGCGACGCCGGCACCCTGGCGCACCTTGTCGGGCGGCAAGGGCTTCAGCGAGGAGGCGTTCAGGCTGGGGTTGATGAAGCCCAGCCCCAGCCGCGAGACCATGACCATGCCGACCAGGGTCCAGAAGGTGGTGTCGACATCGGCCGCGGCCATCAGCGCGAAGCCCAGGGAGAACAGCAGCAGGCCCGCAATGATCATGGTCGAGGCCGGGATGGCGTCGGCGAGCCGGCCCGCGAGCGGGAAGATGAAGGCCAGCATGATGCCGGCCGGCATCATCATCAGGCCGGCGAGCAGCGGCGTGAAGCCGATGGTCGTCTGCACGAACACCGGCATGACATAGGTCGAGCCCATCATGCCGGCGCCGAAGATGAAGGCGATCAGGGCGGCAGCGGAGAATTCGAGATTGGCGAAGATGCGCACGTCGAGCATGGCGCGCGGCGTCCTGAGCTCCCACAGGATGAAGGCGATGCCGGCCAGCGCGCCGACGACGAGGCGCAGCACGATGGTGTCAGAGCTCCAGCCCTCGCGCTGGCCGTCGGCGATGCCGGTCATCAGGCCGCCCAGCGCAGTGCAGAGGAGCGCGAAGCCCAGCCAATCGAAAGGCGGGATCTCCTTGGGCAGCGGGCGTGTCGGCATGAAGATCAGGCCCAGGCCCGCGGCGAGCACGCAGAACGGCAGCGAGATGTAGAAGACGTAGCGCCAGGAGAAGTACTCGATCATCAGGCCGCCCAGGGTCGGGCCGATCGCCGGCGCGAAGACGACGCCCAGCCCGAACACGCCCATCGCCATGCCGCGGCGATCGGCGGGGAAGACGGTGAAGATGGTGGCCATCACCAGGGGCTGGGCGATGCCGGCCGAGAAGCCCTGCAGGACGCGGGCGAAGATCAGGAAGTCCTCGGTCGGCGCGGCACCGCCCAGGAGCGCGCCCACGGAGAAGAAGAACAGCGAGCCGACGAAGGTGCGCCGCTCGCCCAGCACGCCGGTCAGCCAGGCGTTCATCAGCATGCCGGCGGTCATGGTCGCCATGTAGGCCGACGACATCCATTGTGCCTGGTCCTGGCCGATGCCAAAGGCGCCCATCACGTCGGGCACGGCGACGTTGACGGTGGTCATCGCCAGCACCATCGACACGACGCCGACCATGCCGGTGACGGTGACCAGCCAGCGATAGGCGGGGCCGTAGCGCTCGGCAAGGGCGCGCGCGGTTTGGAGGCGCGCGTTCATCGGAGCGCGGACCTCCAGGTCCGCGTCATGAAAAGCATGAGCGGA
>Ga0081455_10002955_pt1 | contig 19873 bp, 19 predicted proteins | sample TabmetS3T2R1_FD_70207 | JGI IMG/M metagenome (GOLD analysis project Ga0081455, IMG submission 70207) | Tabebuia heterophylla rhizosphere microbial communities from the University of Puerto Rico - S3T2R1 | ecosystem: Host-associated > Plants > Roots > Rhizosphere ... | reverse complement strand
AGCTTCGTGAGCAAGGTCGCGGGCGACATCGCCTTGCCGTCGATCCCCACGGCGTCGCCCTTCTCGAAGTCGATCGTGATGTAGCTCGCCTTGTCCGGCGCCTCCTCGGGCGAGATCGTCCGCTGGTAGACCATCTCGTCGGCCTCTTCCCAGGGATCCTCCAGGATCTTGCCCTCGCTCGAGGAGTGCAGGAGGTTGGCGTCGACCGAGAACGGCGCCTCGCCGCGCTTGTCCTTGGCGATCGGGATCTGGTGCTTCTCGGCGAACTCGAGCAGCTTGGTGCGCGAGGTCAGCTCCCACTCCCGCCACGGTGCGATCACCTTGATGTCGGGCTGGAGCGCATAAAAGGACAGCTCGAAGCGCACCTGGTCGTTACCCTTGCCGGTCGCGCCATGGGCCACGGCATCGGCGCCGAGCTTGCGGGCAATCTCGATCTGATGCTTGGCGATCAGCGGACGCGCGATCGAGGTGCCGAGCAGGTATTGGCCTTCATAGAGCGCATTGGCGCGGAACATCGGGAACACGAAGTCGCGCACGAACTCCTCGCGCACATCCTCGATGAAGATGTTCTGCGGCTTGATGCCCAGCATCTCCGCCTTCTTGCGCGCAGGCTCCAGTTCCTCGCCCTGGCCGAGATCGGCAGTGAAGGTCACCACCTCGCAACCGTAGGCCGTCTGCAGCCACTTCAGGATCACCGAGGTGTCGAGGCCGCCGGAATAGGCCAACACGACCTTCTTGATGTCGCCCTTCCTGTAGGGGCCGGTATAAGTAACGCTCATGGCTCGCCTCGCCATCCTCATGTCCCGTGAAAGCGCGCGAATATAGCCACCGACCTTCGGCCCGCAAGGCGCTATAATGGCCGCAAGACCCTGAAAATGGCTTCTCCTCTCGATCGACTCTCCTATGCGGCCCGGCAGGCCGCCCGCGTTGCCTGGTACGCCGGCCACTACGCCGCGGGGCGTCGGCTGCTGAAGCCGATGCCCAAGCCGGATTTTGCCATCGGCCCCACGCCCAGCCGGGCCGAGCTGACCGCCGACATGCGCGCCGTGTTCGACCGGGAATGGCGCGACATCGAGGCGGGCCTCTTCCCCCGGCCGCCCACACTGAGCCCCGACCCCGGCGAATTCCTGCGCCGCAGCCTGCTTTATTTCCGCGACCTGCCGAAGGTCGATGCGCGCCGACATGGCGAGGCCGACCACGAGCTGCCGCCCGGCGAGCAGGGCGACGGCCTGCCGGGCTACTACCGGCAGAACTTCCATTTCCAGAGCGACGGCTGGCTGAGCGACCATTCCGCGGCGCTGTACGACACGCAGGTCGAGGTGCTGTTCACCGGCGCCGCCGATGTGATGCGCCGGCGCGCGCTCAAGCCCATCGCCGAATGGATGGCCGGTCGCAGCCAGCGCGAGCTGCGCGGCCTCGACGTCGGCTGCGGCACCGGCCGATTGCTCGCCTTCCTGCACGGCGCCTGGCCCGGCCTCCGATTCACGGGTCTCGACCTCAGCGCGCCCTATCTCGCCGAAGCCCGCCGCCTGATCGGCCGCACCGCACGCGTGAAGCTGATGGAAGGTGCGGCCGAGCAACTTCCCTTCGAGGACGCGAGCCTGGACCTCGTGGTGTCATCCTATTTGCTGCATGAGCTACCGGCCGACATCCGCGCGCAGGTACTTTCCGAAATGGCGCGAGTCCTGAAGCCGGACGGCCTTGCGGTGATCGTCGATTCCATCCAGCGCGGCGATCATCCCGACTGGGACGGCCTGCTCGACCTCTTCCCGCACTATTTCCATGAGCCCTACTACGCCGACTATGTCGGCGGCAGTGTCGAGCAGTGGGCCACCGATGCGGGCCTTACCGTCATCGCACACGAACGTGCATTCCTGTCGAAGGTGACGGCTTTCGCCAAGGCTTAATGTGCGTCAGCCCGTCATCTATATCTTGGCGAGCCCCAATGGCCGGGCTCTCTACATTGGCGTGACAACGGATCTAGGTCGCCGTCTCGAAGAACACCGACTCGGCCTGTCGCAGCACACGGCCCGCTATAACATCACTAAGCTGGTCTACGTCGAGACGTATGAAACAGCACCCGACGCCATCGAACGGGAAAAGCAGCTCAAGCGATGGCGACGCGAGAAGAAGATCGCCTTGATCGATGCGGCGAATCCGGAGTGGCGAGATCTTTCTGGGGAGGTCTTCTGACCAATCAGTCGTCCCGACCGAAGCCGAACGAAGTGAGGCGTAGTGGAGGGACCTTGTTTCAGCAAATTGTCAGCAAATTGTCGAAGCAAGGTCCCTCCACTACGCTTCGCTCCGGTCGGGACGACGAACATTGCTAAGGTCGGCCAGCGAAAAAACTACAGCAACACCTTCTCGCCGCGGCGGCGGGCGCTGGCGCTTTTGAGCTGGCCGCAGGCAGCGAGGATGTCGCGGCCACGCGGGGTGCGGACGGGCGCGCTCAGGCCGCCGTCGTTCACGATCTCGGCGAAGCGGTGGATGCGGTTGTTGGAGCTGCACTCGTAGGGCGCGCCGGGCCAGGGATTGAACGGAATCAAATTCACCTTGGCATGGATCGGCGTCAGCAGGCGCACCAGCTCGCGCGCATCGGCATCGCTGTCGTTGACGCCCTTCAGCATCGCGTATTCGAAAGTGATGCGCCGGCTGTTCCTCGCACCCGGATAGGCAGCGCAGGCAGCCAGCAATTCGGCGATCGGCCATTTGCGATTGATCGGCACCAGCGTATCGCGCACCGCGTCGCTCACGGCGTGCAGCGAGACGGCGAGGTTGACGTCGAGCGCCTCGCCCACCTTGGCGATCATCGGCACCACGCCCGAGGTCGAGAGCGTGATGCGGCGACGGGAGAGCGCGATGCCCTGCTCGTCCATCACGATCCTGAGCGCCGTCGCGACGTTGTCGAAATTGTAGAGCGGCTCGCCCATGCCCATCATGACGATGTTGGAGAGCATGCGCGTGGTCTCGATCGGCGTCGGCCATTCGCCGTAGCTGTCGCGCGCCACCATGAACTGGCCGACGATCTCGGCCGGCGCGAGGTTGCGCACCAGGGGCTGCGTGCCGGTATGGCAGAAGCTGCAGGTGAGCGTGCAGCCGACCTGGCTGGAGACGCAGACCGAGCCGCGATCGTCCTCGGGGATGTTGACAGTCTCGGCCTCGTTGCCGTCGGCGAAGCGCAGCAGCCACTTGCGCGTGCCGTCGACCGAGCGCTGCTCGGACGCGATCTGCGGCCGCTCGATGACGAACAGCTCGCCCAGCCGCCCCTGCGTCTTCTTGGCGATGTTGGTCATGCGGCCGAATTCCGTCGCTCCGTGCCAGTAGATCCACTGCCAGATCTGGCGCGCCCGGAACGGCTCCAGCCCCGCTTCGGCCAGAACCGCCTTCAGCTCGTCGCGCGACAGGCCGACCAGGTTGCGGCGCGTGTCATTGCGGCCGCGCAACGGCTCGACGATCTGCAGCGGTTCGGCGGACAGGAGGCTCATCGGAGCGCCTCACATAGTGCATGCGCCTGTCTGCCGCCAGAGGGCCTGCCGCCAGGGCCGAGGCGCCGTCAAGCCGGGGCTTAACGCCGCTTGCGCATATAGAGCGGCGCGCCGAACGCCGGCACATCAAGGAGCTCGGTCGGGCCGCCTTCACCGACCGGGCGCTCGGCGTTGCGGCCGAGGCTCAGCAGACGGTCGTACATGACCAGGGCGCCCGCCACCCCGAGATTGACGGAGAAGCGGGTCGGGATCTTCACGACGTAATCGCAGAGCGACTGAATTTCCACCGACAGCCCCTCGCGCTCCGCTCCCAGGACGTAGGCGGCCTGGCGAGGATGCCGGAATGTCGGCAGCTCGATGGCATTGTCGGTGATCTCGACCCCGACCAGGCGGCAGCCCTGCGGCAGGCAGAAGGACGCGAGGTCGGCGAAGTGGTAGGTCGGCACCGAAGCGGGCGTGTCCGACGTGTCGCTGAGGCCGCCTTCCCTGCGATCGTATTGCGCGCGCACGGTGAACACGAAGGCCGCACCGAAGGCGTGAGCGGTGCGGAACAAGGTGCCTACATTCATGGCCTTGCTGACGCCGTCGACACCGATGCCAAAATAGCCTTTCATGTGGCCCTTTCATGGCCGCGGGATTTGTTGCACTAATCCATTGCAGGCGTTGCTGTCCCTCGGGTAACGCCCCGCCCGTCGTGAAACAAGGCCAGAATGACCGTTTCCTCGCCGTTGGATGATGTTCGCGCGCAGTACGAAGCGCTGCCCTATCCGCCGCGCGACCCGCGCGACGAAGCCATCCGTCTGGTCACCGGCACGCCGAGCCACATCCTGGAGATCAACCACTACCTCTTCGCCGGCCGTCTCAACTTCAATCGACCTTTTCGCGCCCTGGTCGCCGGCGGCGGCACGGGTGATGCCTGCATCATGCTTGCCCAGCAGATGGTCGATCGGCGCTGCCCTGGCGAGGTCGTCTATCTCGATGTCTCCGAAGCGTCGCGGCGGGTCTGCGAGGCGCGCGCCAAGGCGCGCGGCCTGCGCAACATCCACTTCCACACCGGCTCGCTCCTGAATCTCCCGACGATGCCGATCGGCCGGTTCGACTACATCGATTGCACCGGCGTGCTGCATCATCTGCCCGATCCGGTGGCCGGCCTGCACGCCCTGACCAGCATGCTGCTGCCGGAAGGCGGGCTCGGCATCATGCTCTACGGCGAATATGGCCGCAGCGGCGTCTATCCCATGCAGACGATGCTGCGCACCCTGGCGCCGCCCTCGATGGCGCTCGAGGATCGGCTGGCCATGGCCAAGCGGCTGATGCGCTTCCTGCCAACGACCAACCTGTTCCGGCGCAACCCCTATCTCAACGACCATGTGACCGGCGGCGACGCCGGGCTCTACGACCTGTTGCTGCATAGCTGCGATCGCGCCTTCACCGTTCCCGAGATCGGCGCCATGGCGAGCGAGTGCGGGTTGCGCGTCGTCGCCTTCCTCGAGCCCGTGCGCTACGAGCCCGCCACCTACATGAGCGATCCCATCATCGCCCGCCAGACCAGCTCGCTGCCGCTGCTCGAGCGTGCCGCCTTCGCCGAGTGCCTGGCCGGCAATCTGCGCGCCCACGTCTTCTACGCCACGCGCGCCGGCTTCGACACGGTGGCACGCCCGGAGGATACGTCCGCCATCCCGGTGCTGCGCGAGATGGATGCCCAGAAGCTGGCCGCCGGCCTGCAGCCCGGCACGCCGTTGATTGCCAATCTCGACGGCTATCCCTGGCGCGCCCAGCTGCCGGCGCTGGCGCCGCGCATCATCGCCCAGATCGACGGCCGCCGGAGCGTGGCGGAGATCTACACCGCGCTCGGCGCGCAGGGCGGCCTGCCACAGTGGGAAGACTTCTACGCCCAGTTCGAGGACCTCTACGTCAAGCTGAACGGCGTCAATCATCTGCTGCTGCGCTTCAGGACCTGAACCGCCGTTCCATCAGGCGCCGTTCGGGCTCGGTGCGGGCAAACCTCGCGGCGCGCTCGAAATGGCAACGGGCCTGCATCGAATCGCCGAGCTCCGACAGGAAGACGCCGCGGGCGGCTTCGGCGTAAGGGTTGCCCTCCATCACCGGCAGGGCGGCCAGCCCGGCCGCAGGTCCTTGCGCACGACCCATCGCGATCGCGCGCGAGAGGCGGACCATCGGCGAGGGATCGAGATCGACCAGTTGATCGTAGATCGACGCAATGTGGGACCAGTCGGTTTCGGCGACGCTGGCCGACGCCACGTGCAGGGCGGCGATCTCGGCGCGCAAGTGCCACACGGTGAGCTCCTCGCCGGAAGCAGATCGCTCGAGGTGAGCGAGGCCGAGCACGATCAGCCCGCGATCCCAGCGATGACGCGGCTGGTCTTCCAGGAGTTGCGCCACGCCGTCCGGCCCGACTCGCGTCGACAAACGCGCCGCGGTCAGCACCAACAGGGCCGCCAGCGCATCGCTGGCCGGACCGGCGGTCACGGGATGATGGGCCAGCGCTCGTGCCAGCCGCACCGCCTCGACGCAAAGCTCGGGCTGCACCAGCGCCTCGCCCGACGACGCCGAATAGCCCTCGTTGAACATGAGATAGAGCGCCGTGCGCACCGATTCGACGCGCGCCGGAAGAGCGTCGGGCGGCGGCGCCTCGATGGTGATATTCGCCTGATCGAGCTGACGACGCGCCCGCACCAGGCGCTGGGCGATCGCGGTCGGTTCGCTCAGCAGGCCGGCGGCGATCTGCTGGACGGTGAGGCCGCATACCGACTTGAGCGCGAAGGTGACACGCAGGTCGAGAGACAGAACCGGGTGGCAAACCGCGAACAGCAGGGCGAGCTCGTCGTCGCTGAGCTCGCGGTCGAAATGGCCCTCGCGTTCGGTGGCGACCGCCGCCAAGGGCAGCATGTCGTCCGCGAGGGCCAAGCCGCGCGTCTCATGGCGGAGCTGATCGAGCGCGCGGTTCCTCGCCACCACAGCCAGCCAGGCTTCGGGCCTGGCCGGCACGCCCTTGAACGGCCAGGACGTCAATGCCTGAAGAAGCGCGTGCTGGACGGCGTCTTCGGCGACGGCGATGCGGCCCGTGCCCAGCCGCCGCGCCAGCGCGGCGACCAGGCGACTCGCCGAATCGCGGGCCAGCGAATCGACGAGCTTGTCGACGGGAGGGCTCAGCTTGCGGCTGCCGCCCGCGCGGCGGCCATATCGTCGATCGGCCGGATCTCGACCCAGTTGGTGGGCGCCAGCGCGAGATGCGGACAGTCCTTGGCGATGGTCTCGGCCTCGGCCGCGTCCTTGGCGTCGATGACGAAATAGCCGCCGATCACGTCCTTGGCCTCGGCATAGGGACCGTCGCTCGCGACCGGCTTGCCGTCCTTGACCTTGATGTGGCGCACGCCGCCAGCCGCGAGCTTCTCGCCGCCGGCCAGCCGGCCTTTCTGGCGCAAGGCATCGGCCCAGGCCATGTAGCGCTTGGTCATCTCCAGCATCTTCTCGCGCGGCAGATCCATATTGTAGTCGGGGACCTGGTGCAGCAGCAGCATATAGTGAGCCATGTCGATCTCCTTCGCGTGACGACGGTCCATCCCGTCATCTCATCGACGTTCGACCCCGTCGCGAATCGACATCGTCAAATCCTCCCTGCGCGCAGCGCGGGGAGGAGTCACCGGCGGGCCGACGCCGCCGGGTTGATGACGTTGATCGGCTTGCCGTCCAGCCAGGCCTCGATGTCCTCGATCGTGCCGGCATAGAAGTGCTGGTAGCTGTCCTCGACGACATAGCCCAGATGCGGCACCAGGGTGACGTTGTCGAGCCTGGTCAACGGATGGCCCTTGGGCAGCGGCTCCTTGTCGTACACGTCGAGCCCGGCATGGGCGATGGTGCCATTCTGGAGAGCGGCGATCAGGGCCGCCTGGTCGACGATCGGGCCGCGCGACGTGTTGATCAGGATCGCGGTCTTTTTCATCTTGGCGAGATCGCTCGCGCCCAGAAGGCCGCGGGTGCGGTCCGACAGGACGAGATGGATGGTGATGAAGTCGGACGTGGCGAGCAGCTCATCCTTGCCGACGAGCTTGGCGCCGCCCTGCGCCGCCTTCTCCGCGGTAAGGTTCTGGCTCCAGGCGACGACGTCCATGCCGAAGGCCTTGGCATAGCCTGCGACGCGGCTGCCCAGGCGACCCAGCCCCAGTACGCCCAGCCGCTTGCCCTCGAGCACGACCATCTGCTTGATGCCGTCGTGCCAGCCGCCATTGCGCATCAGGCGCTCGCCCTTGGCGAGGTCGCGCGCGCAGGACATCAGGAGGGCCCAGCACAGTTCGGCGGTCGAGGCGTTGGAGCCGCCGCCCGGCGTATTGCTGATCGGGATACCGCGCTCGGTCGCCGCCTTGTCGTCGAGGCTGCTGGCGCGCGCGCCGGTCAGCACCATGAACTTGAGATTGGGCAGCTTCTCGATCAGGGCGCGCGGAAACGCGGTACGCTCGCGCAGCAGGCCAAGCACGTCGAACGGCGCAAGCTTCTGGGCCGCATCCTCCACGGAGGAGAACGGCTCGTGGAACACCGTGATCTCCACACCGCGCTTCTTCAGCCGATCCCAATCGGCCATGTGCATGGCGACCTTCTGATAATCGTCGAGCAGGGCGAGCTTGCAGGTTTGCGGCATGGCATTTCCTGGGAGAGAATGGTGGCGATCTCGATACTATAGCCGCAGGAGGCGGTTATGAGCATCACCGTCACGCCCGTGAAGCCCGACTTCGTCGCTGACATTTCCGGCATCGATCTTGCCGAGCCGCTGAAGCCGGCCGATCGCGACGCCGTCGAAGCCGCCATCAACCACTACGCGGTCGTGGTCTTTCACGACCAGAAACTGACCGACGACGAGCAGATCGACTTCGCGCGTCATCTCGGGCCGATCCATTCGTCGGCGCAGCGGGCGCGCCATCACGACATCAAGCATCGGCTGGCCTCCAACGAGATCGCCGACATCTCCAACCTCGACGGCGACGGGCACGTGCTGCAGGCCGACAGCCGCCGGCGCCTTGACTGGCTTGCCAACCGGCTATGGCACACCGACGCCTCGTTCCGCGCCGTCCCTGGGGCGCTCTCCCTGCTCTACGCCCATATCGTGCCCGACAACGGCGGTGAGACGGAGTTCGCCGACCTGCGCGCCGCCTATGATGCGCTGCCTGACAAGACGAAAGCCGAGATCGAAGGGCTGGTCGCCGAGCATTCGATCTGGCATTCGCGCGGCCAGCTCTCGGTCACCCAATACAAGCCCGAGGAGCTGGCGAGCCTGCCGCCCGCGCCGCAGCGCGTCGTGCGACGCCATCCCGGCTCGGGCCGCAAGACGCTCTACGTGGCGAGCCACGCCTCGCACATCATCGGCATGCCGATCGCCGACGGCCGGCTCCTGCTGATGGACCTGATCGAGCATGCGACGAAGCCGCAATTCGTGCACGCCCATCGCTGGAAGCAGGGCGACCTCGTGATCTGGGACAATCGCTGCACCATGCACCGCGCGCGGCCGTTCGACACGACCAAGGTACGCGATCTCAGGCGCGTGACGACGCGCGACGTCGCCTCGACGCTCGAGCAGGCGGCATAGCCACGATGACCTTGGAAGAAGCCCTTGGCGAGTTCGCGACGGCGCCGATCGAGCCGTATGTCAAAGAGCTGGCAACGTCACATGAGCTGCCGCACTTTGCCGTTGCGCTCTGTACGGCACGCTACGTGGACTCCGGCCCATTCCTGCGGGCGGCCCTGGAGCGTGCGGCAAGCGGCTCCCTGATCGATGACGAGGACGAACGCCTTTTCTTTCGTGGCTTGTTCATCATCGGCGGCCGGCGCGACCCGCTCGGATTCGAGCCGTTGTTGCGTCTGCTTCGCAAGCCTCAGGACGAAGTCGAGTATTTGCTGGGGGACGCCAACCCCGGGCACCTGCCACGCATCGCAGCCGGCATGTTCAATGGCGACACGGCTGCCTTGCTCGACGCAATGGTTGATCTGCGCCTGGAGGACATCACCCGGGACGCGCTGCTCGGTGCCGCCACGTTCCTGACCTGGGATGGGCGCATCGACCGCGAGCGCATGATCGCCTTCCTTCGGCGTTTCGATGCGGAGCGCCTGGCACCTGACGAGGACCTCGCGTGGTACGGTTGGCTGCAGGCCGTCGCCCTCCTTGGCCTGCGCGAGATGGAGCCTACGGTCCTGGCAGCATGGGATCGTGGATCGATTCCCCCCAAGATTCTCGAGCGACACGACTTCATCGAGGATTTGGAGCGTGCCGAGCAGACACCGAACGATATCGAGCGCTTCAAGGATGCACATCTCGGCTACATCGAGGACGTGATCGTCGCCCTGGAAGACTGGATCCTGGACGATCATTTTGCCGACGATGACGACAGTCCCGACATGGATGTGCTCGACGATCTGCCCGGCCCGATCGGCGAGCACGTGCCGCTCGACTTGCCGGGGCAACCTGCCCTGAACCCCTGGCGCCACGTGGGGCGCAACGATCCATGTCCCTGCGGCAGCGGCAAGAAGGCCAAACGCTGCTGCCTCGCGGCTTAGTTCCGGTGGCGCGCCACGGTGCCGCCGACGGTGGGCAGGGTAGCGTCATGTTGTTGGAGGCAGCCTGATGAGCATCGATTTTCTGCTGACGACCCTGATCATCGTGGTATCGCCGGGCACCGGCGTGCTGTTCACCCTGGCGACCGGCCTGTCGCGCGGCTCGCGCGCCAGCATCGTCGCCGCCTTCGGCTGCACGCTCGGCATCGTGCCTCACATGGCGGCCGCCATCATGGGCCTGGCCGCGCTGCTGCATACCAGCGCCGTGGCCTTCCAGATGTTCAAGTACCTGGGCGTGGCATACCTGCTCTACATGGCCTGGCTGACGTTGAAGGAGCACGGCCCGCTCAAGGTCGAGAAGGAGGTCAAGGCGCGGTCGGCGCTGCAGGTGATTGTCCAGGCGATCCTGATCAATATCCTCAATCCCAAGCTCTCGATCTTCTTCTTCGCCTTCCTGCCGCAGTTCGTGAGCGCCGACGAGGCCCAGCCGCTGTTGCGCATGTCCGAGCTGAGCTCGATCTTCATGCTGATCACCTTCGTCGTGTTCGTCGGCTATGGCCTGTTCGCCGCCGCGGTGCGCAACCACATCATCTCGCGGCCGCGTGTGCTCACCTGGATGCGCCGCGCCTTTGCCGGCGCGTTCGCCGGGCTGGGCGTCAAGCTCGCGCTGGCCGATCGCTGATGGCGCCGACCCGCTATCGCTGGCTCGTCGTCTTTCTTCTGTTCGCCATCACCGCGGTCAACTACATCGACCGCTCCGCCATCTCTTATGCCATCCCGCTCATCCAGCGCGACCTTGGCCTCTCCCCTGAAGCGACCGGAACCGTGCTCGGTGCGTTCGGCCTGGGCTATGCCGCCACCACGCTGCTGGGCGGCTTTGCCGTTGATCGCTATGGCGCGCGGCTGGTGCTCACGGTCGCGGCCCTTCTCTGGAGCTTTTCCATCGGCGCCACGGCGCTCGCCAGCGGAGTTGTCATGCTCTATGCGGCGCGCGTCCTTCTGGGCATTTCCGAAGGCCCCAACTTCCCGGCCCTGGCCGGTGCTGTCAGCCGCTGGCTGTCGCCTCAGGAGCGGGCGTCGGCCCTGGGCAATGCCCTTGTTGCCGTGCCGCTGTCGCTCGCCGTCGGCGGGCCCATCGTCACGCAGTTGCTGGGATTCCTCGATTGGCGGCTGACCTTCTCTGTCCTGTTCGTTCTGTCGATCGGCTGGGTGCCGCTCTGGTACTTCCTGTTTCGGGACAGCCCGGTGCGCTCGCGTTTCGTCAATGTCGCCGAGCTCGCCCATATCCAGGCGGCGGACCCGGCGAGTTCCGCGGTGTCGAAGGAGGCAGCTCGCACGTGGCCGGAGCCCCGCCTGCTGAAGACGCTGCTCACCAACCGGACGCTGTTGGCCAACACCTGGGCATTCTTCGTCTTCGGCTACTTCCTGTTCTTCTTCATGACCTGGCTGCCGAGCTATCTCGAGCGCAAGTATGGGTTGAACCTGCAGGCGGTCGGCCTGTTCACGGTGCTGCCCTGGCTCGCTGCTGCGGTGCTGCTGTGGCTGCTCGGGCGCTGGTCGGATCGCCTTCTCAAAAGCACCGGTCGGCTGCGTATCGCGCGCTCCTATCTCATCGCCGCCAGCCAGCTCGTCGCGGCGCTCGCCGTCATTCCTGTGGCCATGACCGACAGCATTGCAGTGGCCATCGCCGGCATCACCGCGGCAGTCGCCGCCTCCATGGCGCCAACGCGGCCTACTCCGCGGTGAACGTCGACATCGTCCCCGAGCGTGCAGCAACCGCGCTTGGTGTCATGGAGTTCGCATTCGCCCTCTCCGGCATCCTGGCACCGATCGTCACCGGCTGGGTGCTCGAGCTGCGCGGCTCCTTCACCGACGGCTTCCTGCTCATGACCGCACTCGCCTTGTCGTCTGTGCTGGTCGTGCTGCTGTTCCATCGTCCCGACGAGGATCGATAGATCAGACAGCCGGGGGACTGAGGCGCGCGAAGCCCGGCTGCGTGTGGTAGGGATAGTAGGGATAGGCCGGCATCACCGCGCTCGCCTCGTCCAGCAGCTTGAGGTGCTCGGCCGACAGTGACCAGCCGACGGCGCCGAGATTGTCGCGCAGCTGCGCTTCGGTGCGTGCGCCAATGATCACCGACGAGACGGTCGGTCGCGTGAGCAACCAGGCGATGGCGATTTGTGGAACGGTCTTGCCGGTTTCGGTCGCGACGGCGTCCAGCGCATCGATCACGCCGAAGAGGCGCCCGTCCTCGACCGGTGGCCCCCACTGCGCGGTATCGTGCAGGCGACTGCCCACTGGCAGCGGCTGGCCGCGGCGGATCTTGCCGGTGAGCCGGCCCCAGCCCAGCGGGCTCCACACCAGCGCCCCCACCTTCTGGTCGAGGCCAAGCGGCATCAGCTCCCATTCGTAGTCGCGACCGACCAGCGAGTAGTAGACCTGATGCGCGACGTGACGCGGCCAACCGTGCTGCTCGGCCGCCGCCAGTGACTTCATGAGCTGCCAGCCCGAGAAGTTGGAGGCGCCGACGTAACGGACCTTGCCCGAGCGGACGAGCAGGTCGAGCGTGTAGAGCACCTCCTCGATCGGCGTGGTGGCGTCGAAAGCGTGAAGCTGAAGCAGGTCGATGTAGTCTGTACCCAATCGCCGCAGCGAGGCATCCACCGCCGCCAGCAGTCGGTGCCGTGAGGAGCCTGCGTCGTTGGGCCCCTCCCCCATGGGCAGGGTCGTCTTGCTCGAGACCATGACCTTGTCGCGACGGCCCTTGATCGTCGCCCCCAGGATCTCCTCGGCCGCACCGTTCGAGTAGACGTCGGCGCTGTCGAACAGCGCGGCGCCGGCATCGAGGCAGATATCGACCAGGCGCCGAGCCTCCTGGACGCCGCTCCGTCCCCAGGCGGAGAACAACGGTCCCTCGCCGCCGAACGTGCCGGTCCCGAAGCTCAAGACGGGAACGTTCAGGCCCGAGGCACCGAGAGTCCGGTATTCCATGATCTATGCTCCTTCTGCGGGACAAACGATGGCATCGGCCGACGAGCGATCGAGCCGCAGGCTCCACAGCGCCAGGGCAAGACCTGTCGCCGTGATGGCGGCCGCCAGCAGCGGAAGCGCCGCCAGGCCCAGGCCACGGTCGATGGCGATCCCGCCCATCCACGCACCCAGCGCATTGCCGAGATTAAAGGCGGCGATGTTGAGGCTCGAGGCCAAGGTTCGCCCGGCGCTTCCCGCCTTCTGAAGCACCCGAAGCTGCAGCGGCGCGACGGTCGCGAAAGCCGCGACGCCCAACAGACCGACCAGGAGCACTGCAGCAATGCGCGATGAAAGGGCAGCCACGAGAACGACGAGCACGACGGCGAGGGCGACCAGCGTGCCGACCAGCGCGCCGCTTGGGCTGCGATCCGCCAGCCTGCCGCCGGCCAGGTTGCCGATCGAGAGTCCGGCCCCGAAAACGAGCAGGATCGGCGAGACCGCCGTCTCCGCAAAGCCAGTGACCTCGATGAGAATGGGCTGGATGTAGCTGAAGACGGTGAACAGCCCGGCAAAGCCCAGCGCCGTCGTCGCGAGGCCCAACAGGACCTGCGGCCGGGCGACGACCATGAGCTCGCCGCGCAGGCTCGACGCGGCCTCGGTCCCACCGGCATCGCGGGGCACGAAAAGCGCGAGCACGACGAAAGCCATGACGCCGATGGCCACCACGGCCCAGAAGGCCGCCCGCCAGCCCAGCAGCAGGCCGAGCCAGGCGCCGAACGGCACGCCGAGCAGCGTCGCGATCGTGAGGCCGGCAAACATGGTCGCAATCGCCGAGGCGCGCCTGTCTTGTGCGACCAGCCCGCTCGCCACCACGGAGCCGACGCCGAAGAAGGTCCCATGCGCGAGGGAGGTCAACACGCGCGCCGCCATCAGCAGCGGGTAGTCGGGGGCGAGCGCACAGGCCGCATTGCCCAACGTGAAGATCGCCATCAGCCCGAGCAGCACGGCTTTGCGCGGCATCCGCCGGCTTGCCAACGTAAGCAGCGGCGCGCCGGCGCAGACGCCCAAAGCGTAGCCCGAGATCAACAGGCCGGCCGCCGAGATCGACACCTGCATGTCGGCCGCGACCTGCCGCAGCAGCCCCATGATGATGAATTCGGTCGTGCCGATGCCGAAAGCACCGGCAGTCAGGGCAAGTACGGCAATGGGCATCACACTCTCTCCCGGTCGATGCGTGGACTGGCTCTGCGTGGACTGGCTCAAGGTGGCGGCGCGGCCGCAGATTGACTAGATCGGCAATAGTCCACTCATTTATGAGATGAATTCATCATGCCTCGCCTGGAAACCAATCGCGCCGGAGAGATGGGAGTCTTCGTGCGCGTCGTCGATCTCGGCGGCTTCACGGCTGCCGCACAGGCCTTTCGCCTGACGCCGTCGGGCGTGAGCAAGCTCGTTACCCGCCTCGAGCAGAGGCTGGGCGCGCGGCTCCTCAACCGGTCCACGCGCAAGCTCGCGCTCACCGCCGAGGGGCAGGCCTTCTACGAGCGCGCTGTGCGCGTGCTGGCCGATCTCGACGAGGCCGAGCGCCAGGCGGCGGCGGGTTCGGCGCCGCGCGGCCATCTCGCGATCAACAGCAACATCCCGTTCGGCATGCAGCACGTGCTGCCGCTCGTGCCGCTTTTCCTCGCGCGTCATCCGGAGATCACGGTCGACATCGTTCTCTCCGACACCGTCGTCGACCTGATGCAGGAACGCGCCGACATCGCCATCCGTGTCGGCCCGCTCCGGCCCTCCAGCCTGATGGTGCGCAAGCTCGGCACGAGCCGAATGGCGATCGTGGGCTCGCCAGCCTATCTCCGTCGACATGGCGAGCCGCGCTTGCCGGCGGATCTTGCCGATCACAAAGGAATCGGCTGGACCTTTCCGCGCACAATCAGCGGCTGGCCGTTACGTACGCGCGAGGGCGTGCGAACCATGTCGCCGCCGCCCGTGGCGCGGGCCAGCGACGGCGAGGCCGTGCGCAGATTGGCCCTCGCCGGCGTGGGCCTCGCCCGGCTGGCCCTCTTTCATGTCGGACCGGACATCGAGGCTGGGCGGCTGGTGCCGCTGCTCGAAGGCCACAACCCGGGCGACCGTGAAGACGTGCATGCGGTCTACCTCGGCAGCGGCGGTCCGCTGCCCGCCCGCGTGCGCGCTTTCATCGATTTTCTGGCGGGTCACATCAAGCTTGGCGACCTGTCGTTGAAACGCGGCCGCGGTGGACAATGGCGTCTCGCAGGCTGATATCGCATCGCTGACCTGCGGACCGCCAGTCGGCGAAACATGGTCCGCAAAACATGGGCGGCAAAACATGGCATATTGGTTGCTCCGCAACCGCGGTCTTCCAGACCGACAGCAGAGGGACGCCGAGTGATGAAGATGGATGAGCTGGCGCTGTCGACCCTCACCGAGGTCTCGACGCTTATCAGGACGAGACAGATCTCCCCGGTGGAGTTGACCAAGGCAATGCTGTCGAGGATCGAAAGGATCGATCCGAAGCTGCACAGCTATGCGACCGTCGCGCCCGACCTCGCGCTTGGCCAGGCCAAGGCGGCGGAGACAGAGATCGCCCAAGGCCGCTGGCGCGGACCACTGCACGGCATTCCCATCGGCTTGAAAGACCTCTGCTTCACCAAGGACGTGCCAACCGCTGGCGGCATGTCGATCTATGCCGGCTGGAAACCGGAGGAGGACGGCACGGTGGTCGAGCGGCTGCGGCTTGCCGGCGCGGTGCTGCTGGGCAAGCTGCAGATGACCGAGGCTGCCTATGCCGATCATCATCCGTCGGTCCAGCGGCCGCTCAATCCATGGAACGCGGACTATTGGGCAGGCGCATCGTCTTCAGGATCCGGTGTCGCCACTGCGGCCGGGCTCTGCTTCGCCTCGATCGGCTCGGACACCGGCGGCTCGATCCGCTTTCCATCGACCATGAACGGCGTCACCGGGCTGAAGCCGACATGGGGCCGCGTCAGCCGCCATGGCTCCTTCGTGCTCTCGGCATCGCTTGACCATCTCGGGCCGATGACGCGCTCGGCCGCCGACGCCGCCGCCATGCTCGCCGCCATCGCCGGCCTCGACGACAAGGATCCGACGACGCTGCCGGCGCCCGTGCCCGACTACGTGGGCGGGCTTGCCGCGGGCATCTTCGGCGCGCGGGGGCTCAGGATCGGCATCGATCCGCGCTTCAACAGCGATGGCGTCGATCCGCTGGTCGCGAGCCTCGCCGCGAAAGCCGGGGCGGTCTTCGCGGAGCTCGGCGCACAAGTCGTTGAGATCGCGTTTCCGGATGTCACCGCCGTTCGCACCGCATGGGCACCGTTTTGCGCGGCGGAAACGGCGCTCGTTCATCAGGCAACCTATCCGTTACGCAAGACCGAATATGGCTCGACCCTGGCCGCCTTCCTCGATCTTGGCCTCACGACCAAGCCGCTCACGCTCGCCCACGCAGCGGTCGAGCGCGACAAGTTCAAGGGCAGCTTGGCGCGCCTCTTCACGACCGTGGATCTCGTGCTGATACCGGCGATGTTCATGGCCGCGCCGACTTTCGCGCAAATGACGCTGAGCGACGCGCACGTGGTCGAGCAGCTTTTGAAATTCACCTCGCCATTCGACATGAGCGGCAGCCCGACGATCACGATGCCGTGCGGTTTCACGGAGCGAGGTCTGCCGATCGGCTTCCAGCTTGTCGGCCCGCATCTCGGCGAAGACGTGCTGCTGCGTGCCGGCCATGCCTATCAGCAGGCGACCGATTGGCATACCCGCCATCCCTCACTGTAAGCCGCTGCAACAGCCAACCTGCCTCCCAGCGTGATCACATTGTAGGCGTTCAGGGTTGTGCACCTGCCGGGATGCGCGCAAGCTGGCGCATCCTGATTGGTTTTTGCTGGCATAGCGATTGCTACGCCGATGCGTCACATCGCGATAGGGGGGCCGAAGATGAACATCAGGCTTGGTGCGCTGTTGACGGGATTGGCTGCACTTGCATTGTCTGGAGCGCAAGCAGCCGATAAACCGCCGATCAAGGTCGGCTTCCTCGAAGATCAATCGGGCGAGATCGCGCTCTTCACTATTCCGAAGCTGCACGGCGCGCAGCTTGCGATCGAGGAGATCAACAAGTCAGGCGGCATCATGGGGCGGCAGCTCGAGCTGATCGCCTACGATCCGCAGTTCGACAACTCGAAGTTCCAGGAATTCACACGCCGGCTCCTCGACAAGGACAAGGTCGACGTGCTGTTCGCCGGCGCGACCAGTGCCTCGCGCGAGGCGGTGCGCCCAATCGTGGACAACGGCGACACGCTCTACTTCTACACCAACCAGTACGAAGGCGGCGTCTGCGACGGCAACATGATCGGCACGGGCGGGCTGCCTGAGCAGCAGTTCTCGACGCTGATCCCGTGGATGATGGAGAAGTTCGGCAAGAAGGTTTACATCATCGCCGCCGACTATAACTTCGGCCAGATCTCGGCCGAGTGGACGCGCAAGCTGGTCAAGGACAACGGCGGCGAGATCGTCGGCCAGGAGCTCATCCCGCTCGGCGTCTCGCAGTTCGGCCAGACCATCCAGAATATCCAGAAGGCCAAGCCCGACTGGCTGATGACGCTGATCGTGGGCAACTCCCAATCCTCGTTCTACGAGCAGGCGCCCGCCGCCGGCCTCAAGATCCCGATGGGCAGCTCGATCACGATCGGGCTCGGTTTCGAGCACAAGCGGTTCAAGCCACCGGCGATGGAGAACATGCACGTGGCGATGAACTGGTTCGAGGAGCTCAACGATCCGAAGGCCAAGGAGTTCGTCGCGCGCTGGCACGCCAAGTTCCCCAACGAGACCTACATCAACGACATGGGACAGAACGCCTATGCGGCTGTCTATCTCTACAAGAAGCTCGTCGAGATGGCCGGATCGACCAAGCTCGAGGACATCCGCAAGCAGATCGCCACCGGCAAGGCGTGCATCGATGCGCCGGAAGGCCAGATCTGCATCGATCCCAAGTCGCAGCACGTTGCCCATCGCATGTGGCAGATCTCCGTCGACTCAGCGCACAATGTGAAGACGGAGAGGTCGTGGGATCGCATCGAGCCCTACTGGCTCGGCCAGATCGGCTGCGATCTCACCAAGGATGACCCGAAGGAGCAGTACACGCCCAGCAGCCTGCCGAAGAAGTGACGGCGGGCGGCCTTGGTGCCGCCTGAAAAGAGAGAGGCGAGATGCAGCCGATCGAGATCGTCGCGTACCTGTATCAGATCTCCGATGTGTTCGCGTTTCTGGTGCTCGCCGCGGCCGGCCTCGCGATCATCTTCGGCATGATGGGCATCATCAACATGGCCCACGGCGAGTTCATCGCCATGGGCGGCTACGTGACGACCTATTCGTACCATGCCGGCGTGCCGCTGCCGGCCGCCATCCTGCTCGGCGCCGTCGCCTCTGGTTTCTTCGGCGTCTTCCTCGAGCGCACCATTGTCCGCCGTTTCTATCACCGCCCGATCGATTCACTGGTCGCGACCTGGGGCATCAGCCTGATCATGACTCAGGGTGCACTTCTGCTGCTGGGCTCGGGGGCGCCCGGTGTCGGCACGCCGTTCGGCAGCGTGTCGCTCGCCGGCGCGTCGTTCTCTGTCTACCGCCTGGTGCTGGTCGCGATCGCCGTCGTGGTGCTGGTGGGCCTTTATCTCCTGTTCATGAAGACGCGCTTTGGCCGCCACGCCAGGGCGACGATGCAGAACGCAGCGATGGCGCGCGCGTTGGGCGTTCCGGTCGACGGCATCTATGCCGTCACCTTTGGACTGGGAGCGGCCCTTGCCGGACTTGCGGGCGGTCTCTATGCGCCGACGATGACGCTCAGCCCCATGATGGGGGCGAGCTTCGTCATCGAAGCCTTCGTCACCGTCGTCGCCGGCGGTGCCGACGTGCTGATCGGCACGCCGCCTGCGGCCGTGGCGCTCGCGTTCATCAAGGCGACGGCGACGGCATTCTACGGCCAGGTCTACGGCGTCATGGGCCTTCTCGTCGCCGTGTGCCTCGTCGTCCGCCTCATGCCGGAGGGCTTCACCGGATGGCTGATCCGCCGGCGCTCGTGAGGCGCACCGGATGAGAGCGCTCTTGTCCCTTCTCAACGGGCCGCAGACCTTCGGCAACAGCCGCGGCTTCTGGATCGGCGCCATTGTGATTTTCCTCGTGGCGCTGGCCTATCCGCAGGTCGGCGACAGCTACACGGTCGGCAACCTCGCCTATTTCGGCGTGTGGGTATTCATGGCGCTCGGCCTGTCGCTGATCTGGGGCTACGGCGGCATGCTGAGCTTCGGCCAGACAGCGTTCTTCGGCGTCGCCGGCTACAGCTACGGCGTCATCGCCATCAATCTCGGCACGAGCTACGGCTATCCTGTCCTCGCCTTGGTCTGCGCGCTCGTCATCGCCGCCGCGCTGGCCCTCCTGATCGGCTACTTCATGATCTACGGCCGCATCACCGGCGTGTTCGTCGGCATCGTCACGCTTTCGGTGACCTTGATCTTCGCCACCTTCCTCAACCAGACGGCAGGACCCGAATGGCGCATCGGGCGAGCCAGGCTGAACGGCTACAACGGCATGACACGCATCCCCAGCCTGTCCATCCCGTGGTTCGACGGCGACAAGATCACGTTCAAGGGGCCGGCGCTCTACTATCTCGTGCTGGCGCTGCTGGTCCTGTGCTATCTCGGCCTGCGCATGCTGGTGAATTCGCGCTTCGGCAACGTGCTGGTGGCGATCCGCGAAAACCCCGAGCGGGCGGAGCTTCTGGGCTACGACATCCGGCGCTACCAGCTCGCGGCCTTCATCGTCGGCAG
>Ga0081455_10002954_pt1 | contig 19873 bp, 17 predicted proteins | sample TabmetS3T2R1_FD_70207 | JGI IMG/M metagenome (GOLD analysis project Ga0081455, IMG submission 70207) | Tabebuia heterophylla rhizosphere microbial communities from the University of Puerto Rico - S3T2R1 | ecosystem: Host-associated > Plants > Roots > Rhizosphere ... | reverse complement strand
GTACAATAAGGCCAAACCATCTGAGTTCCTTGATGGTTAGAAAGTTTTCTGTTGTATCATTCACTAAAATACTTCACATTGAGTGCTCCAACTGGACCAAGAATTCGTAGTACGGTCTGTAGCTAAATACAGTCTTCAGATAAAAGTACTCAATATATTTTGGGAATGTATGAACATCTCAAGGATGAAATACCCCTAGAATAGGCCAAGAGGAGATGGTGAGACACATATAGAGGTTCGAAAAGGAGTCTTGAGATACCTAAAAAGTGGAAAAAATCAAAGAAATAAAAAGCATGTAGTAGGTTTTTTCTCAAACCAAAATTAATTTTCAATATTATTATCTCCGTTGTTTGTAGGGGGGAATGAGAAGTACGGTTACTGCTTGAAATAATTTCCAAGATAGTGACCTGCAATTTTCTCGAGTTCCGCACATTCGATAAGCTGTGTGTTATACCCTGTTATTCTGTGCTGATTAATTATGCTACCTTTGACTGTAGACGTTAATGGCAAGTTCATAGTGTAATATATGGTGATGTCCGCATAATCGTGGCGGACGCTATTCTGATGGTTTCTCATTTCATCCTTATTTCTCCTATCTAGACATACCAGTTCAGGCCTACCATATTTTATTGCGAGCGCAAAGATTAGAGCGGCAGCAAACGGAAAGTTGCTTCCTCTCATACTAACAATAACTAGATCCTCTTTGCTGTCTAATACTTCAAGAACGTTCAGGTGTTTATCAGTTACCTTGTACTTACTTTGATACATTGTGTGAGAGCCTTTAACTATTTTTCTCCTGTAAAATTCATATGAAAAGCTGCATTCTGATAAAATAATTTCAAGTTTATCTTTACTTATCGAAGTACCATAAACGTGGGCACCTGCCATCTCATTATTATTCGTATAAGTGGCCTATAAAGGATAGGACCAGAGGAAGGAAAACAGTAAACGCCGTAAAATCACCCTAAATTCATTCAGAAGACGTATTCTGGGATCCTACATAAGGGGCAGATCTCCATTTCCAGCATTATTGACAGGATAATGCTTGATTGCTTCCATGATTCCACTTTGCGATGAGTATGTCATTTGTTCCTACGATGGAGGTTGCAAGGATTGATGTTGTCACTATTATAGCTACTGCAAGTGCAGCTAATGATATTTTATTGCTATTCATAATCTCTTTACTATATCTATAGATACTTTACTTGGATTATCACGGTTATATTCATCACTTAAGTCAGACATATTCTATGTAGTAACGAATTGATCAATACGGCTATCAGATATAGTTTGAGTATATTACACATTTAACCTTATCTTGCATATTTTCCGTGTTGGTAATGAGTTGAATATACCAGTATTGAATAGTCAAAGAAGTACCATTACTACGAATACATTCACACCAATCCAAGTAGGATAATTCCAGCTATTCCGGTACTGGTAGCCACTCCATAATACAAGATTTTTCTATTACTAGCAGTCATTTCTAATTATATCCAAGTATTTTACCCAATGAACTCCCCTTCTTATCGTTCTTATCATGGTTTGTTAATATATCACCGACAGCTCACTCTTGTTATGAGAACCCGGACTATCGCTCAATGCTTTGATCTAATCCCCACCTTTCTCTTACTCGTTCTTCTAACTTTGAGAATAATACTCTATCGAATAATAGACCTATAGCGAATAACTACTCGAGTTGTTGTCTCAATGGCATCACACATCGAAAATACTATCATAATAAGTGGGATTTAATCCTCTAATACATATTTGAGTACCTCTATAGATTTATGCTATTGAAACGTCTTCTTTATGGCATATCCTTTATGGCATATCTATTCCATTTCTGCGTATAAACGTATTAGAGTGCACGTTTAATAGCAGTAATATATCCCCCATAGCAATGTGTGAATACTAAATATGTCAACAACAAAAACAAAACTTGCGATGGGGAATCCATTGCTAGCTGTATCAGTTGTATTAGCAGTAGTTGTAATGCTTCTTAATGCAAGCATTTCTCATACTGTATTTGCACAACAAAAGACCCTAAGACTAGGATACTTTCCAAACATAAATCATGCACAAGGAGTAATTGGAATAGGAGATGGAAGCTTTCAGAAAACGTTAGGAGATAACGTTACTCTAGAGACTTTCGTATTCAACGCAGGACCCTCAGCAATCGAATCTTTACTTGCAGGAAGACTTGATGCAACGTATATTGGACCAAATCCAGCAGTTAATGGATATGTAGTTTCTAACGGAGAAGCTGATAGAATAATTGCTGGTGCAACAAGTGGGGGTGCATCATTTGTAGTCAGAAATGATTCGGGCATTAATTCCGCAGCAGATTTAGGCGGTAAAAAATTTGCTTCTCCCCAGCTCGGTAACACACAGGATATAGCATTAAGAAAGTACTTGATTGACAATGGATTTAACACAGTAGAGAATGGAGGAAATGTCACAGTTCTACCAATAGCTAACGCAGATATACTCACTACACTTCTGAAAAAAGAGATAGATGGAGCGTGGGTTCCTGAACCATGGGCAACACGACTAGTAAATGAGGCTGGTGGGAAGATACTTGTGGATGAACGTGACTTATGGCCACCAGAAGGGAAATTTGTTACAGCACACCTAATTGTTAGTCCTCAATACTTAAAGCAAAATCCAGATGTGGTCAAAAGTCTGTTAACAGCTCACGTTAACGAGACACAATGGATTAATGAACACAAGGACGAGGTTCAAAAAGTTTTCAATACAGAACTTAAAAAGCTTACAGGTCAGACCATACCAGATGAAACACTCACTGAGGCACTCACAAGACTAGAGTTTACTAATGATCCAATTAAGCTATCACTTTTTCAATCCGCCAACGATGCATATGACTTAGGATTTCTAGCCAAAGGGAAGGATCGTCCCGATCTAACTGGAATATACGATCTTACATTACTTAACCAGGTGTTAAGTGAAAAAGGACTGCCTACGATAGAAGATGCAGGAGGAGCACAGCCATTATTCGATGGCAACGCAACTAGCCAGACTCAGGGATTGACAGATGTGGCATAGTATGGCATATTATAGCATAGAAATAGAACTGTGAGATAATGTGCCAGGTTAGAATATCTCAATTTTTATTTTTATTTCTATTCCTATATTTGACCTGATATTTCTGATCTATTAATGTTATAGAAAACTGCCGTCTTACTCAGATTTGCTTTACCCATAAGAAATCTATCGCTAAGAGATAATGGATTGTTGATGTATTACTCTTCAAAGACCAAATGTTTGTTAAGCGTTTACTTATGTACGTAGTCACAATTATGTTATGTTAGTATGTGATATTTTGCGTATAATCCTTCTCTCGTGCATATATGGCATCAATAATATACTTGTAAATTATATCTAGTACTAAAAAGAGCACATATATCTAAAATTGGCATTTGAAATATTTGAAGAAATAGAAAGGCTAATAGAATACATCCCTATTGAAAATGGTAATGGCTTTATGCCTACTGTGAGGGGGAGACAACCTATTACTGCTGTACTCCTGTTACCTTCTCTGCACATTTGTAGCACATGTGTCACAGTATTTTTCTACGAGAATAGCTCCATCGCCTACAGCGAATAATGCTTCCTGAGTAGCCTTGTTACCACAGGATACACAGAATTTTGTCTTTTCACTGTCGTCAACAAACGACCTTAACATTGAAAATATTCTTTCCATTCTATTCTTTCACCCCTACGAAGGTTTCGTTGATTGTATTTCTTGGCAATACTGCATTCGTCGCACCTGCGGCAACTATAAATTTCAGATTGTTTCTCATCGTTATATATAGTCGTCATACATATAAGAACCTACATTTTTCATCCCAACATCACGACAAATTAGGGAGCAAAAATGCGTGTCGCTATGCTCATATAATGCGATGTCATAATATAAACATGACAAAGGTGGCTGTCGTGACAGGCAGTTCAAGTGGAATAGGTTATGAAACATCTCTATTGTTAGCGAGAAATCAATTTACAACATATGCTACTATGCGAAATATAAACAAGAGTGATAGAATACGGGAAATTGCATTAAAGGAAAATATTCCACTTAATGTTACTCAATTAGATGTAAACAGTGATTCGTCGGTAGATGATTCCATCGAAAGTATTATAAAAGAAAATGGAAGGATAGACGTTCTAGTCAACAATGCGGGGTATGACCTATTCGGCTCTCTTGAAGAATCAAGCCTTGAGGAGATAAAGCAGCAGTTTGAAACAAATGTTTTCGGTGTAATAAGAACCACTAAAGCAGTAATACCAACAATGAGAAAACAGCGTAATGGCACAATAGTAAACATAAGTTCTGTTGGCGGCACAGTAGGATTGTTCCCATTTTCAACGGCATACCATGCAAGCAAGTTTGCCATAGAAGGGTTCACAGAATCCCTCAGACAAGAAATAGCTGACTTTGGTATAAATGTCATATTAATTGAACCTGGATTTATCGGTAGTAACTTTTTGGATAATATGAAGACTGCCAAAGGCTTTGATCCAAACCAATCTCCGTATTCCAATATGGTGCAGCGAGTCTTTCAAGGTTTTGAGTCAATCAGTGCTTACTCTTCTCATCCTTCCAAAGTGGCTCACACAATCCTAAATGCGGCGAATTCATCCAACCCAGAGTTAAGGAATCCCGTAGGAAAAGATGCAGAATCTATCTTCAAAGCGAGGAACGAATTATCTGACAGGGAACTGGAACGGTGGGCACGAGAGAGTTACATGGAAAAGAAAGGTTTTATACGTCAATAATATCATAGGATTGCCAACTTATCAATTGGTTACTATATAGCCAAAATGCTATAAATTGAACATTTTAGAACAAAAAATGAACAGGAATTCGTTAGAGATAAAATTAGACAGCTTCTAAGTAGAGGTAAAACACAACGCCAAATTAGTGAAATAATGAAGATATTCCTAGGCAAGGCCAATACTATATCTAATCACTCAAAGAAGAATCGAAAGCCTATATTCAAAAATATGTGAATGAGGAACTACCAGAACAATACGAAACTACATGACTAAGTCAAATTATAAGCATAAAAGTGTTAAGGTATGCGGAGAACATGGAAAGAAGGCACAGAAAATTAAGGATAGACTGAATGGCGACGGCTGTCCAACATTTGGATGGGTTGAGAAGAATCTAATTTTTTTTTATTTCTTCACTAATACCTTATTTTCCACTGACGAGAACAATCAGCAGGAGCAGGTTGACCATTCTAGTCAGTTTCATAATATACATCTAAACAAGGATACTTATTCATTTAATATGGATAATATTTAATTTTTTGTCGAGACAAACCGAGGAGGTGAAGAATAGCCCTCGAAATGATGACTACATACGACTATTTCCCTTTCTTTCTTTCTTATATTTTCTGTGTTGATAAGCAGAATAAAAAAATATAAATATTTTATTTTGTCATAATCTGTTATCTAGGAAGTCTTAATTAATTTACGAAAATGGTCTAGATTCTTTGAAACTTCTTCATTCCACGTTTCTTCGGTATATCCATGCACTTCTATTCCGTGCTTCTTTGCATTAGCAAGAAGCTCTTCTTCCGTATCTCCATACATAGTATGAGTACATACAGGATCTCCTGCTTCCTTACAATTGAGACTCAATGCCATCTTTAGTACGTTATTATCCACATAGTTGTTTTTATCTTTTTCATAAATGAAATTAAAGGTAAATGTTTGTATTGAATTAATAAGATACATAGCAGTTAAAACATTTTGGTTTACAATGCAATGAATACCAAACGATATTGCAAATGTACTTCGCTTTTTGATACAACGCATAATATCAAGAATCATGATTGTTACTGAATCAAAGGAGTGAATTAGAAATTAGTAATAGATGCAATTAAATTACGGATTTAAATATAATCCATTACAAGTGCATATCAGAGGCATCAATCCACCGTCAGATAATTTTAAAGCGTGGAAATGATGGTTGAAAGTGGAATATGTTAAAGAATAACATTCTTCTTCGTCATAATAAGTATAGGAAGTACTTCACTTGAATATCTAACTTACACGCATGATCTCGAAAAATCAAGATCTAAACAAAAACAGAATTAGTCGGGAATGTAGTTGATCTATCTTTTCACTCCTATAGTTGCTGTTCTTCTTGTATGTGATGACACACAATAACCACAAAAATCTTGTATATTGCCTTTAGTATGACACATGCATTCACATTTGCCACCTGTCGAAAAATTATTTCTTCGTTTCAATTCTAATGACCAGTAAAAGTCATATGAGTACCTCTTATAAACTGTGTATTCCAATTTTATCGCCCATCTATCAGTTGATGCATACAAGTTTATGCAAGTAAATGATAATCAATATTGCAAAAAATTGAAAATCCACTCGAAAAGTGTAAAGATTCAGTTTGTTGTGACATATCATCATCAATATTATCGTCCTATGTTTCCCAGAATCTCTAGCTTAATACCTAGTCCAATCTGCAAATTATTCTCAAGTTTAGAAATAAAATGCCTCTTCTAGATAATAGATAGCTATGTCATCATCAATGTATATTTTTTGTAACGATAATTATGATCTATTACAGTTATAGTATTCTCATAGTAAATGCGTCATTTGAAAGCAAGTGTAATGAATAGCATGCCAAATACAGTCAATAATACTATGAGTATTATTGCATGAGATATGTATATTCATATTCGAGCTATGTAACTATGGTATCCTCAGAACGTAGATCACATTGGGTACAATCGTAATAAGTTCACTTTTTTTAATAATGTTAATATTCTTTCAAGAATAACGTATTCATTCTTTCCATCAATATCAAGTGAAATCATGAGTATTTGATAATCACTATTAAATAGTGGTATTGTTATTCTTTTAACTTTCTCATATAAGGTAAACGAGTATAAAGGCTTTCCAAGTTTATACTGCATATCACATCTCAAATTCATTCGTAAGGCAGATTCTAATGCAGAGAGATCTAATTCATTTTCTTTTAGAAGTGGATCCAAGCCTTTCCTATAATGATCTTCGATTCTTGTACCCATCTTGTTAGCTAAACCTACATATCTGACAGATCTATCAACTTTTTGGATTCGGTCACATATACAATCATGCAGATCCATAATGTTCAGCCTCACAATCTATTCCTTACAAAAATGACCTGTTTTCTTAATTCCGTAAATAAACAAGGTTTAAGTGTTGTTCCATCCTTAATTTTGCAGGCAGTAAAATGCCACGCTAATTCTAAGAACAAATAGGTCAAAGCAAATCCTATTACAATACATAGGACACTTTCTACTTCTGTGATTGCTGTTACCATTGTTATAAATAGGGAAAGAAGTTGCTTATCTTATGTACTTCAAATTTGCAGTTATTCATTAGTATATGTTATTATTCCTCTTAATCTAAACTTATAAAAAGAAACTATTATGCAGACACGAAATGTCTGGACAAGTGTTTGTTATCATGTATTCTTTGAGATACACTAGGAGAAGAAGAAAGGAGATGCGAAGCGGCACATCATTGATATTTATCTTAAAGAACCTAAGTCGGAATAAATAAAAATTATATCCTTATAAGCAGAATAAATCGAAAATAATTAGTGGAATTTAAGACTTCAAGGCAAACGTGGCTAGTGTCATGTGCTATTGCTATTGCAGTACTTCTGATTTCTTCGTTTATTACTATGCATATTCACTAGACATTTTCTGTAACTGCCGTTCGGAACCATGCCACGCTAAGCGCTCCGAGTCGATACTTTCTGACACTATGCTAGTTATGCCACTGATACCTGTTGATATATTTTCTGACACTATGCTAATTTCGCCATAATAATTACTTACTATTCTTTCCCGCTCATCTGGTGGGAAAAATCCAAGTGGAAACCAAATTGTTGGATCGGATGTATTTTTTTGCCAATCTTCAATGTTTGTCCATTTCATAAAGAAAGCTTTTGGAAGCCAAACAACCCAAACAGTCGCGGTTCTAGCTCTATCCAAATAATTATGATACTTGCTTACAGTATCCATGTTATCATCGACCTGTGTTCTATTTTTGGCTAATTTTATACCATTTGCCCCCTACTTGATTACTTGGTAAAGAACAATAGTTCTTTAAATAATTTTTTGACTTTATGGGTTGTCTATATTCGTCAGGGTCTAGAGATCCCCTCAGAATGTACGCGGCACTCCATAGATGCGATTTGAGAATATCAAACGCAATTTTTTGGTTAAATACGGTATAATGATCTCCAGATCTTTCTGTGCTCTTTTGTTGGCTAATTTTATATCACTTACCCTACTGCCTTCGATAAGTGAGTGAGAAGTTGTTTAAATGGTTTTACGCCGCCAATTATCTACTCTATATATTATCATCTCACTATATTATACAAAAGTTAATCTAATATTTACGGGGATAGATAGTGACTTGACACTAGGGACGCTAGGGACAGTCAGACTATTTACTCTGTAATCCTGGATTATCGGGCCAAAATTGAAAATTGATTGTTTGAAGTATTTGATTTAATTATTAAAAAGTGATTGGTTTTGGCCCTTCAAAGTATTACACCAAAATAATAGTATTCTCTGTCCCCGTAATTTCTCTTACGCTCTTTCTCTATGCCGTATTCTTTTAGTTTCGAACCGAATGTATTCTTTTCGAGTGATCTTACACGCTTCTCTTGGCAATAATTCTCGTATTCGTTATACAGATAAACAGTGGATGTGCAGTATTCAGGCGCTGTCAAATCTATAACACACTTGTCATCCAAAAATGCTTTAACCGTATTCGCATTGTACTCGTATTGTTTTCTAACTTTCTCAACTGAAATATCTTTGAATCCACCGTCTTCTTCAACTGTCTCAATGCAATTAACGCCAAATTAAGCAAACCTGATAACTCATTCGACATAGTCAACTTGTTTATGAGATCTGTATCTTTTGCTGTACCACGGAAAACTTTATCAAAAGAAAGAATCAGCCATTTCTTGTAATAAGCATAACTCTTATCATCCGAATCAGGTATTTTATTAGTACTAAATATCATTTTAGCAATATTTCTAAAGCTGAATGATTTCCCGTATTTTTCCTGAGCTCGAACTGAGTCCCCCGATACTGGAGTCTTGAAATTACCAGTTGTCAATAACTTTCCAGATTTTAGATCAGCAAAAGTGTTTGCTACTTTTCCATGTAGATCGGATGATGCAAACTTATCATTATCTAACTCTTGTAGAGCCACATGACTGCAATTTTTTAAACCAACAAAAGCTTCAATGAGTTTGATAAAAACTCCCTTACCGTTATCTCCATTTCCATGTAGCATTACGGCTTTTTCATATATCGCAGTCTTGTAGAGCAAATATCCAATTATTTCCAAAGCTGTAAAAATATCTTGTGGATGCAAGATCTGACCTAGAAATCTCAGAACGGTCTTACATTTACTGTTTGGGTCGTACACTATTGGTAACTGAATAATACTCAGAAAATCTGGAGAATGTTCTTTGCCACAACAAAACCAAAGTCTATGTTCTAATTTATTGAGATTCAGCGTTTTGTCATTTTTCTTGTCTTCAGCTGCAAGTGTATTAAAGAATCGAGATTAGATATCGTACTCATCCCAATCCCCCTCAGGAATAGAATAGTGTACGGCTACTGTAAATTTAGTGTTGTAGACTTCTTTTTCATTACTATGATAAACTGGATACTTTTTAGTCTTTGGATTCATAAATATCATGCAATATTGAATACTCTTATCATAATTGCTAATTCGCTTTTTTATCCATCTAGTAAGTTCTGAGATAGAAATTGTGCATCAATACTTTAGTACCGCAGTATCATAGCCTCTTTTTTCTTCATTTCTTTATTAGTTCTGTGTTCCTGCTCATGATAACAGCGTAATAGTTCATTAGTTTTTGTATAGCCATGTGGTCTAGAGTATTTAGACATCAAATAACTGATCAAATAGCTGAATGGAGGATAAAGTACAGGAGCGCGTCTAAATATTTACGCCGATATACCACTACTAAATGGTGCAGGTGACAATGCTAAGGATGATACATTCGTCATAAATAGGCTCTTTGAATTTTCCTACAAATCACTCTGGTGATGGAAGTTTGGAACATTAACTTCGAACCAATCATAGGATCAATTAGAAGAACTTTAGCATGTATCAATGCTTCAAAGGAATAGATCCAGTTAGGTCTAAAAATGTTACTTATATCAGGAACATCAGTATACTAAAAATTCTTTACCTATAAGCCTTCCGTAACTTCCAACCAGAAATCCACCCGCAAGCTAAGGCCTATGGCAAAGAATCTTTAGAAGTAGCAAAATTTGGTTTCTCCTACAGGACCCTCATAGCACTACTATCGGCATGGATGTCTTCATGTGCATATTGTTAGTTTCTATTATCATTTTCCGCTCGCTTCCTCTTACTTGATTTGTATGACGCCAAAAATAATGCACTGGATGTTAATCTATTATACAAGTCATTACAAGCCAAATAAAATTAGGTGAGACTTCTGTCTCCATTAAACACATATAAATGAAATATAAATTGTTCACTACTCATTCTTAGGGCAACATGCCAATATCAATTCCAAATCCAAGCTATTTTATATTCTTGTTTGTTCCTATGGAAATGAGCGTAAAATAAGAATGTAGTCAAGCCGATCAGGATTTCGATTTATGTTTCCCTGATCCTTTTAGTTCGTGACGCATAAAATTAAGCAGACTGGGAGCTAAATTCATCAAATATTTGCTGACTTTTCCCCTCTCTAAAAAGAGACATTTGCTCTTCAGTAAAGTCCCTCGGTCTAGATTGTGGTGGTTGAGTTTTAGTTTTCATCCTCTTCTTTTTCTTAATCTTTTTAACCATTTCATACAACCTGTTTACCAAACGTACATTTCAACCATCAGTTCTCCATCCTCATTGAAATCTACGAACCTATCATTTTCCTTCGCATGAGCCGCCAAAATTAATAGATTAGTTGTATTGTTACGCCAGTCACACTTACGCCATCCAATGCCATCTACCCATGCCCAAGCATTATTTGCTTCGTTATTGGCCCATAGTGCCGTAAGCTTCTTACCATTTTGCCATGGCATATGTTATACCAATCTTAGTATAGTTAATTAATTTTTCGTCTAATTCTCTTCTGTTGTTATCTCTTTTCCTATTCCGTTATCTGACTGATCAGCCCTTGAAAGATCGAATCCATTTTAGCCAATGACGGGTTTAGTTCTAGTCCTTGGTCATGTCTCTGTTGCTCATCAGCCAAAAAATAATATGTTATCTTAGGCTGTCCATACTCGATTGAAATTGATCCAACAAGAGAGTCTGGTAGAAATCTACTTCCCGGACTAATATTTTCCAAGAGTCTAGATTCTATCATTTCTCGAAAAAGCTCTCTGACCTCATCTTCTGATAAGCGATGTTTGAACGTCCTTCGGCGTTGGCCTCTTAACTCGTCAAGGATATGACAGGTCACAGAACCTGTCCCGCGTATCTCTAACAAATATTCAAGACGCCTCCTTGGTGGTCCACCTGAAATCTTATATAATATCTTATGATCCTTGCTTGGTCTGTCCTTTCCTTCAACAATTAGCTTGATGTTGGTCAATAAATGACGGCGTGAATCAAACGGGTGTTGTGATGGTTTGCTATGCATTATATTTCCCAACTCCTAAACGGGAACTGCGTTTTGACCAAGAGATTGACAGAATGGCTCTACCAAGCGTTCAACCACTTCGGTTGTATCATCCATAACCGTACCCGTGTTGACAGGGCTTCGGTTTGGACATTGAGGGTCACTATATTCATCAGGATGTCCTAACATATGGCCAAATTCATGACTAGCCACATCACCACTGTCGTCATGGTACCAGTTAAGCATATTGGATCGTCCTGGTCCTCTATGAACAGATACCATATGATGTGCTCCACTGGTAACCCATTGTACTTCAAATGTAAGCTCACAGGGCATAGAGCAGTCGGAGGATGTCGTAGCACTCATTTCTGAGCAGCAGGCGAAAAAGTAGCTCCATTTCTCTTCAATTCCGTTCTTCCAGCGGTCCATGGCCGAATCGAGTTCTGATTGTGTAACGTTAGCATCTCGTGTGAGCTGGATTCTTACCACGATATGAGTTCTTTCTTGACGATACCTTGCTGTCCAGCCGTATATACATTCCGATACGCTTCTTGTTACCTCTACACCAGAAGGTAATTTACCAGGATCCCAAACATAAATTTCGACGATGTAATGAATATCTCCGCGCCTCTCATCTACTAAATCAACCAGCGCCTCAATCGCCTTAGCCCGGGCTGCCTCAATAAGTAAATTAGTAGTGTTTGTAGTGTCTAATTTACGCCATCCAACACCTGTCACCCAGACCCAGACGTTATCGGGCTCATTTATTGCCCATAACGCAAGTATCTTTCTAGTACATAAATAAGCGGCCAATCAGCTGATCATTGCAGTATACAAAACTGTGTATATCAAGTTTTTCAAGAATTTTGGGCAATAACAGATATTTCAGGTTAATATGATTAGATTAGATCCTTAGTCTTCAACACTTCTGGTTTTTTGCTTAAATACACGAGAATTAGGACTACGGATCCTCTGATATTGTGACTCCTCCAGCATCGACAACGTAAGTTAAGCTGTTCATTCTCTGCAAGTTAGCCCTGACTGTGGGGAGCCAGCTAGCCAGCATGTTCCGATTCTACAATTCATCTATTAACGTATGCTCGAACTAAAAAGTAAGGTAATCAGAAAAAAACGGTCTTTTGTTCTATTAGGACCTTATTTAGATTGAACTAGTAGCATTAATTTATTCCATCCGTTTAGTATCGCTTTTGGCATAGGAATCAGTTAGCGGTGGAAAGGACCTCAAACCAGGACACAATTGAATTTTCATACAAATCCCTCTGGGCCCAATCTAAAAATGGCTGAAACTATAATCTATAAGTGTTTGATTTAAAGCAAGTTCATTACATCCATACCTTTATTAGAATAACAAATTAGGTATAACTGATGAGTTTTGACACGTCAATTCCCACATGGATATTATTATTTACAGTAATAGTGCTTCTGGTTCCTTTGATCGCTTATGCCCCCTCATATGCACAGAAGCTGCGCACGAATGATTACATTATAACAGACTTCGGATTAAGTGATACTAATACTCCATTTATTACTGTACAGGGAAAAGCTGGAGGATCATATGATGCATCTGTAGGCGATGAAGGTTATCAGGCATATGTTTTCAAAACTGACAAAGGGAATTTTATGATTAGCGTTTCCGAAGGAGAAATAAGTCCGTATTACTCTGCTAGCCACCTTCTGACAAATGATATTGCATTAAGCGAATGTTTGGACACAGAATCGGGAAGAGGAGAGCCCACTTTTAACCAACATACAGTAGAATACCGTGGTCACAATTTGAACCTCACAGATGTTAACCAAGTATATGCGATTCAAGTAACTATGGATGATCCTGATGACGAATGTGAAACCGGCGAACATGTGTCAAAGATATATTCTCAGATGAGTAAATGATTGCTCCGTCCTGTCCTAGCTGTGTAACGCAAGGATCCAAATAGCCCTAGAAACGATCCGCTTGAGCGTAGTTTCGTTGGTTCAATGGAAAAGTCTTCTGGAGCTTGAATGCAGGTTTCCTTCATAATAATGCGGTTAAATACCTAGTTTTCAGGATCATACTGCAGAATATCTAGGCCATAATTTGAATCTCACAGCCATCATTCATGTATATGCCATTCAAGTAACATTAGATGATCCTGATGACGAATGTGAAACCGGGAAACATGTGTCAAAGATATATTCTCAGATGACCAAGTGATAAATTACATTCATGTAATGATACACGAAAGACTATGAGTTATTATTGAATATTAAGTATAGCTTACCGGCGATCATGCTACGTTTTTATCGAAAATTTAAGACTTCCTGAGACATAATGCGAGATCAAAAAGATTGTTGTAATAAGTATAATATTGTCACCATCTAGTAGTGAGTGTAGTAAGGACTGTAATGGTATCTCATTCATTCTGTGCACTAATAAAATAATAAAATATGCATTGACTGGTACTACGACCATTAAAAGCATGACTAATGACTAGTTTCGAAATTTTTGAAATTAATATTGCTAACACGCAAATACTAGTCTTCTAGGAGATTATTCGCCGCTGGAGTAGAGTCAGATTCATATACGGAAATTATGATACCACATTTATTTAACACGATCAATTACTTGTTTTGCATACACTAGTTCTATTCAAGTATTGAACTTGGTTTCACCTTAAGAATAGAAAACGAAGCCTCATACATAAAAAAGGTAAGATTTAAGGTACCAGATTTCAATTGGTACAATACAATCGCTACACACTTCTAATAATTTGACGCAATCTCTTTACTGAAAATTTCTATTTGCTCGTTAAAGTCATATATGGGCCAAAAATGAATGCGCTTGACTCCGACATTACAAAGTGTATCTATCTTATTAATACAATGATCAACTGATCCAAAAAGTAGTAAGTCTTCTAAATCTTCTGGTCGTCTTCCCAGTGCAGGAGATAATATGTTTTTTACCATTCTATGAACCTTTTCCTTGTCATTATCGATGTATCCAAACATACTCATCATGGAATTTTGAAATGATTCAGTATCCTCACCATTTGACTTCCTGTAAGATAGAACCGTCTTCCATCTTTCTTTGAATTTCTCTGGTGTAATATTATAAGCAGATGCCATCCAGCCATCTCCATACTTTGCTACTCTTTTAAGACCTGTCTCTGAACCCCAGCTTCCTATTAAGATAGGGGGATGTGGTTCCTGAACTGGTTGTGGCTCCATAGATACATTCTCCATTTTATAGTAAACCCCATCGAAATTTGCCAATCTTGGTATATCACTTTCTGTATTCCAAAGTGTCCGTAGTATCTGTAAAGCCTCGTCGAACCTTTTCCATCTCTCTTCATAGGGTATTCTACATACATCGTAATCTTTTTTGGATGAACCAGGTCCGACGCCTGCAAAGAGCCTGCCAGAAGATATAATATCTATGGAAGCTAAAGTTCTAGCAGATACAATAGGATTTCTAATAACTATGTTTAAGATGGATGTTCCTAGTTTTATCTTGCTTGTGGTTCCTGCAACTGCAGACAACGTGGCTACAGCATCTAACCAACTTGTGGTAAATACCACATGATCATTTACGCTCAATGAATCATACTCTAATCTTTCTGCCTTTTCTGCAAACGAAAGTATCTGTTCCCTAGAATGAGTAGAATTACCTTCGAGATTCACAACAGGAAGATGTACTCCGAATGCGATGGTTTCCTTCAATAGATAATAAGAACACTGAATTTCTTAAAAGTATTCTCGAAATTATTAAACCGTTTAAAACAGATCCTTGTATGATTTACTATATGTTCCTTCAGTCCTAAAGTAGATAGTAGCCTGAATTTTTTTTTAAAAGAATAGAAGAAGCTAAAGCATCATCTATTCAGCAATTCACTGCTCTACCTGAAAACGTTATCATATGAAAGAAATTCGCCAAGTGCGAAAGAACGATCTTCAAATGTCGTATGGTCCATACTGCTACTAATATTGGAAGGAAAGAAATTCTAGCATGGGGTGGTTAGTCATTTCAGAGATCTAGGGTCAGAAAACTCTCGCTTATCGAAGTCGCCAAAATTATTAGCACATGACTTGCAATATATTCTCGACATGAATGACAGCTGTAGTCCTACATTCTCTCTATCTGAATCTGTTTTGTTCCCTGTGTTCAGATATACAGTGGTGGTGAACCAGTTACACTTTGCGCAACTTCGCCTTCAGAAGAATTCAGCAATGACAATCATGATTACATCGGAAATATTGAGGAAGAAATTCCGTTAGTAATGCCCTCTCCTTAATTTCGCGCGCACAAAATCAGGTAAAGGATAAATAACAAAATGTCGAATGCGATATTGCGTGTCTTCAACAAGAGGGAATTCTCAAGAGGAAAAAAATAAAAGTATTATAAGATCATACATATATGAAATCTTCAATAAACACAACCTAATATCAATTGAAAGTTATTTTGGCGGGAGCTCTGTTAAAGACAGTCCTCAGGCAAGAAAGAGCGGCGTGGGATCCAAACAATTCATAAATGAGTTCTTTAAGGCGTTTCCTGATTGGCATACAACCATAGAACATATCGTTGCAGAAAATAATCTCGTGGTAGTGTTTCTAAATGGGTCTGGAACACACAAGGGAGAGTTTCACGGAATACCACCTACAAACAAACTTGTGAACATAAGATCGTCAGAACTCTACAAGATAGTAAACGGTAGAATTTCAGGACATTGGTATGTGTTTGACCAACTTAATTTGTTAACACAAATAGGAGTATCACTCTGAACCAGCAGTTTAAGAATAAAAATGTGGAATGAAATCCCGAATCGCAAACGCGTTCAGACGAAAGGAAAAATTGGAGAGGATGAACATTATGAGAGACATTCAAAGGAGCAACTTGAGAAGTATGCAAGAAATATGTATTAAATGTAGTTTATCCTACTAATTTTGCCTCAGAATAATTGGTTTAGCATCTGGCTTACCTATCTGCATGTAGGCGATATTTATATCACCTACAGTAACGTTGCGTGATGGCATATTATCCAATATAGCGGCTTTGGATTGAAAAGAAGAAGAAGAAGGAAAGGGCAAAGCGCTATTGATATTCTCTTCCTGGCCGTATGCCGGTTCAATGGAACTCAGATTGTTATGGCACGATAGCGCAATAAAAGATAACAGCATCATTATTACAGGCAAAACTATTAGACACTTGATATTCAACTTAGTTTTGTTAGCTAACAAGATATATATTATTTATACATTAGCAACGGTAGCTTTTGTCTCTCAGAAGCAGGAAGCAATAGTAAGTGACACTAACACTGCAGAACTTAATCGAAAATACTGGATAAGTACGAATCGCATCTGGGAAGTACAAACGCACAGCAGTTTGAGCTACTTCGTGGATAACCATTCTATAATTGGAGAGCTAGTTTTGATGAAAATCACACTCAAAAAACTAGCTCTAGACGAACTTACTCTACTCAAAATGACGCTCAAACAGTAATTTTATTTAATCATGCTATCGGAATGCCTCAGAAGAATGGTCAAGTATCCCGTTATTCGATTATGAACAGATTCTATTTGATACACTGCAGAAGTACAAACATGTCTGAATAAGAAGTCCTCTTGTTTTGATACTCGCTAAATAGTAACAAATTATTGTGCTTGAAAGTGTGAAATATTATATCCCAGAAAATTATCTAGTAGTGATGCGGTTAGCGTTAAAAGAAAAAAATTTGTAGATGGAGGTGATAGTAATCAGTCGTCCTTTTCGTGAGTTGAAAAAGCCGCCGCCGACGCAGCAGACGAATCACCATCATTACCACCATTATCAGAAGAAGATGCTGCTTCAGCAGCTGCGGCTGCTGAAGCAGCCGCAGCAGCAGACGAAGATCCTCCATTCTCTGACACTGCAGCTGATGCAGCCGAAGAGGCATCACCACCACTTGCTGCTGCGGCAGCCGCAGCGTTACCCGCTGCAGCAGCAGCTGATGATGCGCCTGATGCACCAGCCGCGGCCGCAGCAGCAGTTCCTACTGCTGCTGATGATGATGAAGATGATGAAGATGAACTACTACCTCCATCGTCACCTCTATTATTGGAAGAACTTGTACTTGATGCTGCGCCATTATCACTGTCGCTGTTTTGTGAAGAAGCAGCTGAAGCTGATGCCGCTGCAGAAGATGATGATGAAGATGAAGAACCATTGTAATCCTCATTCTCATCATCTTCATTGTCGGTGCCGCCTGACTTAACTACGTCAAATGAAGTGTTGACTGATTTTGTATCATATCCATCCTTTGACACTCTTATTTCTACATCGTATGTACCTGTTTCAGCATTGTCATCTATTTCTACGTCAAATGTTGCCTTGCCATTATTGCCAGTTTCATCATCGGCAGAAGTCGAATCACTATCTGGTGGATATACTGTAAGTTTAACGTTGGCATCTGATACTCGATTATCGGTATCGTCATTTCTGACAGTTACTGTTATGTGTTGAGTATCACCACGCTTAATTTCGTTGTCTTCAATGTCTACGTCTATGTTAAATTCCTTGATGGCATAAGCCAGTTCAAAGAGTGGCGTATTTGTTACGTTACTCGCTAGGATCAACAGTAAAGATATAGTTAATGCAGCTAGAAAATTCTTCTTTGCTACATATCTGTTCACTTTAGTATTATTAATCATTCCTTTGATACCATAATACTATTCCTTCATTTAAGAAATCATAACATGAGTCGCATGATCATGTACCAAAGAATTATTCTGAATCTAAAATCTTGATCCAAATATAGTATAAAAGATACTTTTTGAATGTTTAATTTAATTTAATCAAATCCATTTCAGTTGCCAAAAATTGTATGAATAATGTGACTTGTTGTTATATCCCTCCACTGAAATAATAATTAGATGTTTTCTATAGCCCCAAGTAAAATTAGTTGGATACACTGATACCATTATTTAGTTTTCTTACTAATCTTTGGAGGATAGAATATTTACATATCAAAAGTAGGTATTTTACCTTAATTAAATTGATTATCTTCAAGCGCAATCAATATTTTGTAAAGCATGTCTAAAACCAGGTTATTCTTGTTAATATCGATTCTAGTTTTAACTGGTGGGATGACATTAATAAATTTGAATACTTTTAATATTGTATTTGCTGTTGAATCAAACTGTGATGCTAAAATCCAATCTGTTTTCGGATGCCCTTTAGGATCTGCTAATGAAGGAGCGTTTGCTATTGCATCTGCTAAAACTATAGGTGGAGAGCAGAAAAGTCATAATGTCGGTATCGACGTGACTGAAGCCACTTCTGGTACCAATGTAATCATTCCTGAGAACAATGAAAATAATGCAAATCCAAATATCGAATTCCAGATACCTTCAACCATAAGCGCAATTCCATTTCCATAATCTAATCCAACCCAAATTTCTATTCATATAATTCAAGCTTGGATATATCATGTTATCAAGACTCTTAATTTGATGATATTGTAACGCTTCGTTAGCATAAATAATAATTATTATGCCTACTAATAAGGCACGTACAATCTTATTCTTTTATGCCATCATCAAGCTGCAAAACAATCGATTTGATAGCTGGCAGTTACACTTACTTGTAATGTTTTGACCAAGAAATACTTTTGAAATGATACAAGAGATCGACTTATGAATAGCTGTTTACTGTATCCCTCTTGTTAGCATTAGCTATAGGACTTGTGTCTTTGCTAGAGGATTGTCACGATGCAATATGTAACTCGATAGAATTTAAATGGGTTTCTGACGAATCATTCTGTTATGCAATTGAGCTTGCAATCCAGTACATTATTGAACAATGGGATAAAGATTCCACGTCTAGGTCTAGGAGTATATCAGGCAACACCTGGAGAACCTACTTTGCGTGCGGTTAAATATGCATTAAAGATTGGTTATAGACATATTGATACAGCATGGCTATATGATAATGAAGGAGACGTAGGTAGAGCAATTCTAGAAAGCGGCATAGAAAGAGAAGAGATCTTTATTACTACAAAAGTATGGAATAGCGATCAAGGGTATCGATCTACACTTGTAGCATGCGAAAGGAGTCTACAACGCCTAGGGCTACCCTATGTTGACCTTTACTTGATCCACTGGCCAGTTGAAGGCCAGAGCAAAGAAACTTGGAAAGCAATGATTCAATTATTAAAA
>Ga0081455_10002953_pt1 | contig 19885 bp, 19 predicted proteins | sample TabmetS3T2R1_FD_70207 | JGI IMG/M metagenome (GOLD analysis project Ga0081455, IMG submission 70207) | Tabebuia heterophylla rhizosphere microbial communities from the University of Puerto Rico - S3T2R1 | ecosystem: Host-associated > Plants > Roots > Rhizosphere ... | reverse complement strand
TGCGGAGCCAAGTAGCGACAGGGACCTGCGGTTTCACCCGTCGCTGGAGCAAGAGCGACCATTCACCTCTATGCTTCTTTTCTGGTGTGCGCGTTCGGCGAGCAAGGGAGATCAAGCCCTTCGCCCCTCCGTCTGGGGTGCCGCCTTCCGCGAGCACAAGGACTGACCAGGCTAATCCACCCCTCCCTCTTCACAGAACCTTTACAAACGGAAATTTCTCAAGGTATTTGCACGTAGCGTATTGCCCAGAGGCGTTCAACTTGGTACACTCCGCACGGCGCGAAACGAAGTCCCGTGGGCACTAGTGGCACCGTTTCGTGATATTCACCAAGGAGGGAGTATGACACGTCAAATGATCTGTTTGCTGCTGGTGGGATGTATGGCGTTTCTGACTGCCGGCTGCTCGAAGAAATCGGTCCAATCGGATGGACGCACGACAAGCGCCGCACGTCCGCCGATCCAAGAGCCCCTTCCTAACTTGTCTCTCGATGACCCATCGGGCACGGAGCGGCTGAGTTCGGGCATCGCGGTGGCCAAGAATGACCCCGCGACGGCCAGACGACAAATGGACGAAGCGCGGGCCGAGCAGGCGGCAACCGCAGCTGCCGGACTCCGCGATATTTTCTTCGGCTATGACAGTTGGACGATCAGCGATGAGGGCCGCCAGATCTTGGCGCGCAATGCCGAATGGCTGCGCACCCACCCGGGCGTCCAATTGAAGGTGGAAGGGCATTGCGATGAGCGCGGCAGTTCCACCTACAATTTTGTGCTCGCTGAAAAGCGGGCCAAGGTGGTCCTCAACTACTTGTCCGATCTCGGCATCAAACGCGAACGCATCGTCACAGTCTCCTACGGCAAAGAGCGTCCCTTTTGCAACGACCGCTCCGAAGCCTGCTTTCAGCAGAACCGGCGCGGTCATTTCGTCGTCAGACCGTAACGAGTGATCACCGCTGGCCGCCGGACGGCGGCCAGCTCCTCCTTTCCGCTTCATCTCGCTAATGGAGATGAACGTTCGCCCGCACTCCGCTGTTCTGAAAATGATTCGGCAGCAGCATGATGCAATTGGGATTGTACCCGGCCGATTTCAAGGTATCGATGTTGCCCAGCACCTTGTCATTCTTCAGATCGATGACGGTAATCGATCCATCGCTCATGCCTTCCAGATTGAGGAAACTATTCTGAACGAAGAGGTATCGCTCGTCAGGGGAGAGCACGCTATGATGAGCGCCGGGTGCTGAGGGAACGGCTTTGATGAACTTCGGCTGACGCGGATCGCTGTTGTCATACAGATTCACGAACCCTGTTTTGGCCGTCGTGACGAAGAGGCGGTCCCCCTTCTTGTTGTAGAGCATCTCCAACGGCATCCCTTGTTCCCTCGCGTTATAGTCGTCGACCTGGTTGAACGAGAACGCCTTGGTCTTCGGATCCCAGACCCCGGCCCACAGAGTGCCTTCCAGCATATTGGTAATGTGCACCACCGGCGGACTCGAATTCGGCGAAAACATGATTTCGACGGGAGCGGATTTCGCCGGCGCCGGCTTTGAGGCCACCTTGTGCGTCGACAGGACCTTCCCGGTCTTCGCCTCGAGCACGGTCACCGTGTCACCTTGATCCGACATATCCGGCTTGACCGTGCTGGTGACCAGCAGCCGATCGATGCCGTTGTGGATCGCAATGCCGTGCGGATACAGGATGAAGGCGGACGTCTCTGATGAGCTGATCGTTTTGATCGGCTTATCAGTTTGTGCATCCCCCATCACGACATTACTCGAACCCATGCAGGTGAGGAACCAAGTCTTGTTATCTTCGGAGACCACGAGATCCTCGTTGACCTGGCAATCGGGAACATCAATCGTACGCAGACGATACGGAAACTTCGTGAGGTCCACGACGAGCAGAATGCTCTTCCCCAAGGACGTGATGTACGCCTTGCTCTTGTCGCGGTTGAAAAAAATGTGATGGGCGACGAGATCAGACGGGAGGGGAATATCCATCAGGATTTTTCCGAAGTCCGGTGAGTCGGGATCGATCTCCATGATCGCGATCCCTTCTCGCCGTACCGGTTGACCCGGCTTACTCTCATAGTTCAAGAGCGCCAGCAATTCGGCCGAGGCCGGCAAGGCAGACGAAATGAGCAACGCAAATGTCAATGTGAGGAACCGGAGCGGTGTCATGGCAGCCTCCTGTAATGATCGATCGGTGAAGGGAGCGCTAACGGTACGATTCTGTCGCATAAAAAGCAATGTTGGGCCGCACTATAGAACCAAGCGACCTTCCGCGTCTTATCCGGGCGTCCTGTTCTCTTAACGGCAGGGGCCAAAAGGCATCTTTTCTGCGTCTGGATAGCGTTTTTCCTCATTTGGAAAGGGTCTCCTAGCCGTACCTCCAACAGGGGTTTTTTCTAGTGCCTGATGGACAGACGACTTGTCTTCCCCAGCACAGGGTATCCGCCGGTTCGGCCCGCTGGGAGCGTTCAAGGAAAGCCACTAGTCGCTAGCACCGCGAACTTGCACCGAATTTTGAGGCCACGAGGAAGGCTAGGTGGTCCTAGCTTTGCAAATCTCTTCCGTGAAAGGTCTTTAACAAGGAGGAGTTATGGGAAGTCGCTCTCCGGATGTCTATGTCGAGGAGCACAATGTGATCATCGCTCCGGGAGGCGTGGGGACCAAGGCGTGGCCGATCTACTGGAGCGCGATTTGGACCGGTGCCCTGACTGCGCTTGCCCTCGCGCTCATGTTCGGGCTGATCGGCACAGCGCTTGGCGCCCACCAAGTTGGGAAAAAGGTCGTCAATTTGCACGATCTGAATTTCTGGGGTTTGGTCTTCAGCGTGGTCGGCGCCTTCTTTGCCTTCGTCGCCGGCGGCTGGGTCGCGTCATCGATCGCCGGATTGCGGCGCGCCGAAGATGCAACCTTGCACGGTGCCATAGCCTGGCTCGTCGCCCAACCCATGTTTCTCGTGCTTGGAGCTTTTGGAGCCGCGAGCTTCTTCGGCACCTGGTATGCCGGCATGGCGGGAACGCCGGTTTGGGCCAGTTCGTCATCGGTCACCGCCGACCCCAATGCAGCCATGGTCGCTCGCAATTCTGCGATCGGCGTCGTCACGGCCATGTTGATAGGCCTCGTCGGTGCCGTGATCGGCGGTTGGTGGGCGTCCGGCGAACCGATGACCTTGACCTATCGGCGCGTCAAACAGGAAGTGACTGAACGTCCTCGCGCCCGTGCTGTGTAAGGGGTCTATTTCTATAAGGTATGAGGAGGTAAGGTATGCCGTACGTGATTATGTGGTTGTTGGGTGTGCCGTTGAGTCTGATATTGCTCCTCTGGGTGGTCGGCATCGGAAGATAGCGGTCGAACGGAGGGCATCCATCCGGTGCCCTCCTTAATTCCGGATGCTGAAAACGCTCGTCAGTTGCGTTCTCACTCGCTTAAGCCCTCAACCGTTATCATTACTGGAGGCAAAATACCTATCCGCTCGCATTTGATCGAAGCGAGCGGGTCAAGCGAAGCTTGGTATGTACCTCCCCGGGCTTCGCTGGCGGCCTTCTTGAGGATGGGCGCGTCTCGGCGCGCCAGGGTGGGTGGGTGAGACGGTTGAACGTTTTGAGCATCCGTTAGTGAAAGCCATTGTTGCCGATTAGCATGCGAGCCCAGTCCTCTCGTTCAGATACCCACAATCCTAGACATTCGCGGACTTCCCGCGTAGATTTTCGTTCTGTGACGGCCAAGCATTTTTCGATGATCCGCGAGTTTCATCTGGCGGATGTGCTGACGCTGGCCAATGCCGCTTGCGGAGTCGCAGCTGTCCTGTGCGCGATGCTCTATATGGGGAACCCGTCGCTCGCCCACTATATCACCGCCGCCGGGCTGACCCCCGCGGCCTTGATGTTTGACTGGCTGGATGGCCGTGTGGCGCGCTGGAGACACACGCATTCGGCCCTCGGACGCGAGTTGGATTCGCTGGCCGACATTATCTCGTTCGGTGTGGCGCCGGCAGCGCTTGGTTTTGCCGCGGGTCTGCGTGGCGGATGGGATTGGCTGGCGCTGATCTATTTCGTGTGTTGCGGCGTCAGCCGGCTGGCGCGCTACAACGTGACGGCCGAGCGTCTTTCCGAGGGCAGCGACAAGGTCGCCTATTTCGAAGGTACGCCGATTCCGACGACCTTCATGCTGACGGCCATCTTGGCCTGGGCTGGTTGGCAGGGCAGGTTGGGCGATCAACTCTATTGGGGCGTCTGGATGTTCGGTCCGTGGGAGTTGCACCCATTATCGTTCCTCTTTGTCCTGTCCGGCAGCCTCATGATCAGCAAAACACTCCGCATCCCCAAGATCTAACCCCTTCAATACCACCATTCCGCGGAATGGAAAATCTGGTATTATGTCTTTCTCCTCGTCTTCACTTAGCGTCTTCATTTGAGATTTGAGATTTGAAATCTGAGATTGCTTCCTCCGCCTCTCCGATCACCCACGTCAACTTTTCGCTATTCCGCCTTCCCCTCTACACGCAGGTGGTGATTGCCGTCATCTGCGGCACGGTCGTCGGCGCCCTCTTCGGACAGGAGCCGTATCTCGGCGGCTTACGCAACGAACAGCTGGGCAAACTCGGCATGTTCGTCATCCTCCTGCTCAAGACGCTGGCCATTCCGCTGATCTTCTTCGCCGTGCTCGATGCGTTCATCACGACCGTGCTCCCGCTGCGCCAGGGCACGCGGTTGATTCTCATCTGCCTCATCAACGTGTCGGTCGCCATGGCGATCGGTCTGGTGATCATGAATACCTGGCAGCCCGGCCTCTTCTGGAGGGGGCACGTCGACGAATTGTTGAATCTCGCACCCGGCTCGGTATCCGCCGGCGGATCATTGGTGAACGGCAGCGGTCATCCTCTCGAGGAAATCGCGTCCTACATTCCACGCACCATGCTCCAGCCATTTACGAGCAACAACGTCATCGGCGTCGTGATTCTGGCGTTGCTCTCTGGCGCGCTCCTGCGGCGCCTTCGCGGCACGGAGGACGAGCCGCGAAGATCCGTGGAACCACTGGTCCGAGCCGTCGAGCGCATCTATCACTGGTTGGTCCGCATCCTCTGGTGGATCATCAGCCTCGTTCCCTTCGCCGTCTTCGGCGTCTTAGCCTCGATCGTGGGCCGTGTCGGGCTGGGCGTTTTCTCCGCGCTGTGGATCTTTCTCGTGGCGATCCTCGTCGGTCTGTCGCTCCACGCCTTCGTCTACTATCCGCTCGTCGCCTGGCTCGCGGGGAAAAAATCGGTCCGGATCTACGTTGGCCGCGGCATCGATGCGATCATGACGGCCATCTCCTGCAACAGCAGCCTCGCCTCCGTGCCCGTGACACTCCGCTGCCTCGACCGCATGGGCGTGGCGCCCCAATCGGCGCGCCTCGCCGCCTGCGTCGGCACCAACCTCAACAACGACGGCGTGACGCTCTATGAAGCCATGGCCGCGCTCTTTCTTGCACAGGCGCTCGGCTATGAGCTCTCCATGGGACATCAGCTCCTGATTGTGCTGGCCTCGATCATGGCGGGGGTGGGAGTGGCCGGCATCCCTGAGGCCGGACTCGTTGTCTTGCCGCTCGTACTGTCGGCTGCCGGCCTGCCGAACCAGGTGATCGCCGCTGCCATCCCACTGATCATGACGGTGGACTGGATTCTGGCGCGTGTACGCTCGGGCGTCAACGTCATGAGCGACATGCTGGTCGCGATTCTGCTCGACGAATTGGAAAACAGGCAGGCCTCCGACGATCCCGCTTCTGTTCCCGTCAAATCCTCCGTGCTATGATCGACGAACGCGATCGAGAGAGAACAAATGACGGCCGAATTGGGTAAAGTGGCCTCGCTCTGGCGATATCCGGTGAAGTCGATGCAGGGCGAGGAGCTGTCTGAGGCGGAGATCACCCCACACGGCCTGTTGGGCGATCGGGTCTACGCTTTGATCGACGTCATCGAAGGCAAGGCGGCTTCTGCGAAAAATCCGGTCAAGTGGCCGACCCTCTTCGCGTGCAAGGCAGCCTTTGCCGAGGCGCCGAAGAAAGAGGTCGCGCCTCCGACGGTCCGGCTGGCGCTACACGACGGCTCGACCACAGACAGCACCTCGCGCGATTGCCATCAAATTCTCTCGAAGGCCTTGAAACGGACGGTGATCCTTGCCGTCTCCGATCGTGGCTGGTTGAGCGGCGTGCACGCCACGCTGCCTTCCGCCTGGACCGGCAAGGCCGAGCAGTATTGGCCCGACATGGACGGCCTCGACTATCGCGATGCGGTGACAGACTTCTCGCTGCCCCGTGGCACCTTCTTTGACGGCGCCACCGTTCATCTAATCACCGACGCCACGCTTACCAAGCTCCACGACGCCTATCCAAAGGGCCGCTTCGAACCGCAGCGTTTCCGTCCGAACATTCTGGTTGCCACGCCTGAAGGGACGAAGGGGTTCGTCGAACAGTCTTGGATCGGCAAAACCCTCAAGATCGGCGAGGTGCAACTCGCCATCACCGGTCCCTGTGGCCGCTGCGTGATGACGACGCTGCCCCAAGGCGATCTGCCCAAAGACAACGGCATCCTCCGAACGGCCATGCAACAGAACGAGGGGAATGTCGGCGTCTATGCGAAGGTCGTCCAGGGCGGCGCGATCAAGCGAGGTGACCGTCTCAATTCCGTCGACTAGAACCGCGCATTTCCTCTTCCCTCGTTCTCCTCAAGTTGTTCTGCCTCGCGCTCGCCTGCTAGGGATGTACCGAGCGTTCCCAGGGATGCCGCTAGTTCTCTTTCGTCCACTCTCAGTGCGTTAATGGGCGGATCACGCACCAAGATTTCATATCCCCGGATCTCAAATTGAAAACCGCACATCGAATCGGGGCTCCCGCGGGCTTGTTTGAGATCTGAATTTGAGATCTGAAATCTGAGATTTGAGATTAAGAGGAAACAATGGACCTGCAAATCGAAGGACGGCAAACCGCAGTTAGGCCCGAGTGGCGGGCCGATGTCGAATCGCGCGTGGCGGATCTGCGTCCCGGACACGACATCACACATATTCGCGTCACGCTCTCTAAGCATGACCATCGCAAACCGGCCGATTCTCACAGCGTGCTCCTCGTCGTGCAAATTCCCGGTCACACCATCACGGCCGGGAAGCACCATGGAACGTTCGAGGAAGCCATCCGGGACACGTTCGAAGCGCTGGGACTCGAGTTGGAAAAAATCCGTGAAAAACGGGCGTCGCACGAAGTAGACGTGAACCCGCCTCCCGAGAGAGGAATCGTCATCAAGCTCTTTCCTGAGCAGGGGTATGGGTTTATTACCCTCGATGGCGGGACGCAAGTCTACTTTCACAAGAATGCCGTGCGAGACGCCCTTTTTGAGCAGATGGACGGCATGGAGGTGACGCTGAACATCGAATCGGGCGAAAAAGGCCCGCAGGCCACCGTCGTTCAACCCATCCCACCGGAAGCCCGGTATATCGATAAACGAACGATAGCGGCCTAAGGGGAGGGGCCAATCAGCCTCTCCTGCCTACGTTTCGCACTTGGAAGGAGGAACACGATGCATAAGACATTTTCTTTGGTCAGCGGTGCCAGCCTGGGAGCTGGACTGATGTATCTCTTTGATCCGGATCGAGGAAGGCGGAGGCGGGCGCTGATGCGGGACACCAGCAACCGTTGGTCGAGAAAAACGCAGGAGTTTGCCGGCAACACCTCGCGCGATTTACGAACCCGTGCAATCGGAATGGGGGCGGCGGTCAGATCTTGGGTACAACCGGATGCGCCCGTGCCGGATCAGATTCTCGCCGAGCGTGTCCGTGCCAAGCTGGGTCTGTTCTCGCGTCATCCCGCAGCCCTCTATGTGCACGTGAAGGACGGGATCGTCACGCTGACCGGACCAGTGCTGGAAGACGAAATGGACGGCATCTGTGCCGCGATCGAAAGAATCCCCGGCGTGACGCAAATGTTCAATCGCTTGGAGCGGCACCGTTCGTCGGAATTTGTCCCCGAGCTTCAGGGAGGGATGGGGCAGAGGACCGGCGCGCGTTTTGCGTTTATGCAATCACACTGGTCGCCGACTGCCAGGATGGCCGCCGCCCTCATGGGCACAGCGGCAGTCCTGTACGGCTTGAAGCAGCGGACGATGGGCGCCACGACGTTAGCGGCAAGCGGTCTCGGACTCTTGGTTCGGAGTGCCACGAATCAAGAACTCTCGCGACTGTGTAATCTTAAGCAGAAAGAGCATCTGGAAAAGGCAGCGTGAGGTAGATTGTCGCCCTCTGCTCAAGCGATGGAAAAACTGCAGGCCCTATCGCGGCTTGGCTCCGCAAACTTGGTCCGTCCGAGACATGGTCTGAACGGACCTGCGAACACTGCGTCTCGCCATCTCACTTACCGCTTCGACGTCTTCGAGAGGTAGAGATGGGTGGGCTGTCCGTGGAACCCTTCGGCCGCTTCCATGACCGTCTCGCTCAGGGTCGGATGGGGGTGAATGGTCGCGGCGAGATCCTCGGCGACCGCCCCCATCTCGACGGCCAGCACCCCTTCGGCGATCAGCTCACCTGCACCGGCTCCGCAGATCCCGATACCGAGAACGCGACCTGACTCCGCATCCAGCACCAATTTCGTGAGACCGTCGTTGCGTCCCAATGTCGTCGCACGACCTGAGGCCGCCCAGGGAAACCGGGCAAACGTCACCGCCTGTCCGGAGGTCTTGGCCGCTTCTTCTGTCAGCCCGCACCAGGCGATTTCCGGATCCGTAAAAATCACGGCCGGAATCGTGGCATCGAACGCCGCCTGCCGACCGGCGATCACACGAGCGGCAACCAATCCTTCATGCGAGGCTTTATGCGCGAGCATCGGCTCGCCGACGACATCGCCGATCGCAAAGATGATCTGCTCGGCGGTGCGCATCTGTCGATCGACCTGGATAAAGCCCTGCGGGGATAAGGCAATCTTCGTCCGCTCCAGTCCCAACTCCTCGGTGTTGGGCTTTCGCCCAACCGCCACCAGCACACGGTCGAAGATGTCAGTCGTGCTACCGTCTGGACCCGTGCAAGTGACAGCGATGCCATCTTTCCGAGCATCGAGTTTCTCGACCTTCGTATTCAGGTTGATGGCCTTGAATCGGCGCTGCATGCGCTGTTGGAGCGGCCGTACCAGGTCAGGGTCCGCACCGTTGAGCAGATGAGGCAGCGCTTCGACCACCGTGACTTCGGCGCCCAACGCCTGATACACCGTTCCCAGTTCCAACCCGATATAGCCGCCGCCGACGACCAGCAGGCGCCCAGGACGATCCGGCAGTGCCAGCGCACCCGTCGAATCCATCACCCGAGGATCGTCGACACGAAGTGAGGGTGGAATGGCCGGGCGCGAGCCGGTGGCGAGGATCGCATGGGCGAAGGAAAGCTCACGCGGCCCATCCCCTGACAGTGAGAGCGTCGTACCGTTCTGGAACGTCGCGCGTGCCTTGATGACTTCAACCTTGCGAGCGCCCGCCAGAGTCTGGACGCCTTTGGTGAGTTTGCCGATGATGGCCTGTGTCCGGCGGCGTAAGCCTTCGAGATCGATGGTGGGCTTCTCGAATTGAATGCCCCAAGCCTGCGCATCCTCGGCGTCGGTGATGAGCCGCGCCGCATGCAGCAACGCTTTCGAGGGAATACAGCCGCGGAGGAGACAAGTGCCGCCCAATTGCGGGTCCTGGTCGATCAAAACGGTGCGCAGTCCGAGATCCGCCGCTTGGAACGCCGCGGCATACCCGCCGGGACCTCCGCCGATGACCGCTACGTCGTAACGCGATTCAGCCATGGACTCCTCGTTTCACACTCGCGTAATGAGTTCCGAGTTCCGCGGTTCGCCCACAACCCGAAACCTTTTCAAAGCCCCAAAAACATCGCTTGGAAGTCTTCCAGGACCTTGGCAATCTCATTGGTGAAGCGGGCACCGTCTGCACCGTCGATGAGTCGATGGTCATAGGCCAGGCAGAGTGGCAGCATCATGCGGGGCACAAATTGGTCGCCGCGATACACCGGTTTCCGTACGCCCTGACCCACGCCCAGGATCGCGACCTGTGGCGGATAGATAATGGGCATGAACGGACCGGCGCCAAGCCCGCCCATATTGCTCACGGTAAAGGTAGCGCCGCGCAACTCTTCAAGTGTGACTTTTCTCGTGCGGGTGCGTTCGGCTAGATCGGCCAGCTCCAGCGAAATCTGCAGCAGATCTTTCTGATCGACATGATGGACCACCGGCACGATCAGCCCGTCCGGTGTTTCCACCGCCACGCCGATGTTGTAGTACTCCTTGTAGACCACTTCACCATTCGTGAGGTCGAGCGTGGCATTGAACTGTGGGTAAAGTTTGAGCACGTGCGTGACGGCTTTGAGGAACAGGCTGGTCAGCGTCAACGCCGCGCCTTTTTCCTTAAATTGCGGCGCATAGCGTTTGTGCAGAGCCAGGAGATCGGTAATATCGGCATCCTGAAACTGATGGACGTGCGGGATGGTCGTCCAACCTTGTGTCACCGTGGCGGCGATTTTCCGCCTGAGCGACGGAATCGCTTCCCGCCGTTCACTGCCGTACGTCGTGGAAAAGACGTTGCCGCCTTTGTCCTGTCCGCCCTTATTCGACGGCGCGCCCGCGCGCCGGCTCCGCTCGCGCACAAACGCTTTGACGTCTTCCGCCGTAATCCGTCCGCCGGCCTCCGACCCTTTGACGTGACTCAGCTCCACGCCGAGCTCGCGTGCCAGCCGGCGCACGGACGGCGGTGCCGCAATGCCGGCGCCGGATGACGGGGAGTGCTCCTCTGATGCCTTGGCGGGAGGGGGCTGTGGCACCTGCGGCTCTGTTTTCTGCGGAGCGGTCTGGGGCGGTGCCGACGATTGCGCCGGTGGTTTCTCGCGCTGCTCGACGGCCTTGGCGTGCGCGGCTTCTGCGGCCGGTGCCGGTTGTGGAGCCGGCGCGACAGCGGACTGTTCGGGTGTTTTGTCCGGCGCCTTCTCGGCTTTAGGTTTGTTGTCCGTGGCGGGTTTCGACGATGGCGATTCACCGTCGCCGTTGAGTTCCACCAAGGCCTGCCCGACCTTGAGGTGATCGCCTTGGCGCACGAGCAAGCGTGTGATCGTGCCGGCGGCCGGAGCGGGCACCGGCACGGTCGCTTTCTCGGTTTCCAGCTCGATCAGTGACTGTCCCTCCGTCACCTGGTCGCCTTCGTGGACCAGGACTTGGACGACGTCACCGCCTTCGACGCCTTCCGCAAGAAACGGTAATTCGACCTTCATGGCATTACAATGGTCCTTCCAAGCTTGCTCGTGTCTTCTTTTTTCTTATGCCCGTACTCTCCTCTAAGAACTTTGCGGGTGGTGTCGATCGGACATTCACACCCACCCCCTGCCGCGCCGAGACGCGGCCTTCACCAAGCTCGCCCGCAGCGGGGTCCCTGCGCCGGGCGCAGTCGAGGACGAGCGGTGATCGGCGACAGGACCCGCAATTCTTCCTCCCTACCGCTGCCAGGGTGCCTGGTCATCTCCTTGGATGCCGAGATCCTGGGCGGCCTGCCGAACAGTCTGTGCCGAAATCTTTCCACTCTGTTGATGCAGCGCATACAAGGTCGCGACGGTTAGATGTTCGGCGTCGATTTCGAAAAACCGGCGCAGGGCCTTGCGCGTGTCGCTCCGGCCGAATCCGTCGGTACCGAGCGCGAGCAGGCCGCCGGGAATCCACGGAGCTATCTGCTGGCTGACCAGCCGCACATAATCGCTCACCGCCACGCAGGGTCCATCGAAACGCTGAGCGGTCTTCTGAAGGTAACTCACGCGCGGCGGCTCATCCGGATGCCACAGGTTCCAGCGTTCGGCTTCGAGCGTTTTGACACGCAGCGTTTTGTAACTGGTCACACTCCACACGTCGGCTGCGACATCGTAGCGTTGCTGCAACAGCTCCTGCGCTTTGAGCGCCTCGTTGACGAGCGGGCCGCTCGCCAAGAGATGCGCGCGGTGCTTCCCGCGATCCGCTGCCGGCCGGAAGCGGTACATCCCTTCGCGTATCCCTTCTTCCGCATTGGCCGGCATCGCAGGCATCGGATACGACTCATTGTAGAGTGTGATGTAATAGGACAGCTCTTCTTGATCCTGATACATGCGCTTCAGCCCGTCCTGCAGAATCACGGCGAGTTCGAACATGTAAGCCGGGTCGTAGGCGGCCATGGTGGGAAAGGCGCTCGCCAGCAAGTGGCTGTGCCCGTCCTGATGCTGGAGGCCTTCGCCCTCCAGAGTGGTCCGTCCGGCCGTCGCACCCAACAGGAAGCCGCGGGTCCGCATGTCGGACGCAGCCCAGATCAGATCGCCGACCCGTTGAAAGCCGAACATCGAGTAAAAGATATAGAGGGGAATCGTGTTCAGCGCATGCGTGGCGTACGCGGTCCCCGCGGCGATGAACGATGAGAGGGCGCCAGCTTCCGTGATGCCTTCTTCGAGGATCTGGCCGTTCTTAGCCTCGAAATAATATAAGAGCGAGCTCTTGTCGACCGGTTCGTACAGCTGGCCGATGTGCGAATAAATGCCATATTGCCGGAACAGTGCCTCGAGGCCGAATGTCCGGGCTTCGTCGGGAATGATCGGCACAAGATGTTTTCCGAAGTCTTTCAGGCCGAGCAGGCGTCCCAACATGCGGGCAAAGCCCATCGTCGTCGACACCGGACGGTCTCCAGACCCTTCGATGAATTCTTTGAACTGCTCGAGCGTCGGCGTCTCGAGCGACTCGACCTTCACGCGCCGTTCAGGGAGCGGCCCGCCCATGGCCTTGCGCCGCTCGACGAGATAGGCGGCTTCCGGACTGCCGGCCGGGGGGCGGAAGAACGGCGTAGAGCCGAGTTGATCGTCCGGCACCGGGACACCGAACCGCGTGCGGAACTCCCGCAACTCGTGTTCGTTCATCTTTTTTTGCTGATGGGTGATGTTGCGTCCTTCACCCGCTTCGCCCAAGCCATAGCCTTTGATCGTTTTGGCGAGAATCACCGTGGGCTGGCCCTTGTGGTCAATCGCCGCCTTGTACGCCGCATAGACTTTGCGCGGGTCGTGGCCTCCTCGCAGCATCTTGTGGAGTTGTTCGTCTGAATAGGTCTCCACCATCTTGAGCAGCCGTGGATCGGCACCGAAGAAATGTTTCCGTACAAACGCGCCGCCTTCCACGGTATATTTCTGATACCAGCCGTCGACCACCTCGCCCATCCGCTTGACCAGCAAGCCCTCATCGTCCTGCGCCAGCAGCGGATCCCAGTCGCTGCCCCAGATGACTTTGATGACATTCCAGCCGGCCCCGCCGAAGACGGCTTCTAGCTCTTGAATGATCTTGCCGTTGCCGCGGACAGGGCCATCCAGGCGCTGGAGATTGCAATTCACGACCCAGATCAAATTATCGAGCTGCTCGCGTGAGGCCAGCGTAATCGCGCCGAGGCTTTCCGGCTCGTCGGTTTCGCCGTCGCCGACGAAGGCCCACACTCGCTGCTGGCTGGTATCTTTGAGCCCGCGGTCTTGGAGATAGCGGTTAAAGCGCGCCTGGTAGATCGACATGATAGGACTGAGTCCCATCGAGACGGTGGGGAATTCCCAGAAGTCGGGCAACAGCCATGGATGGGGATAGGAGGAGAGACCCCGCTCGCCGTCGCCGACTTCGCGACGGAAGTGATGCAGCGCATCTTCCGGAAGGCGGCCTTCGACGTACCCGCGCGCGTAGATCCCCGGCGCCGCATGGCCCTGGAAATAGACTTGATCGCCACCCTGTGGAGCATCCTTGCCGCGCAAAAAATGGTTGAAGGCCACTTCATAGAGCGTGGCCGCCGAGGCAAAGGTTGAAATATGCCCCCCGATGCCCTGATGCTGCTTGTTCCCCTTGACCACCATCGCCATGGCGTTCCAACGGATGAAGCTCCGGATTCGCCGTTCGACTTCCAAATTGCCGGGATAGGCCGGTTCCTGGGCGGCCGGAATGGTGTTGATGTAAGGGGTATTGAGCGGGGAGGCGACTCGTGCACCGCTGGCGCCCAGCCGGTCGCGTAACCGCTCGAACAGGTACGTGGCCCGATCGGCGCCTTTGGCCTTGAGCACGTACTCGAGGGAATCCAACCACTCGCGCGTTTCTTCGGGATCGGAATCGGTCTGCTCACGAGGAGTGCGGTCGTTATTGCTCATGCTTTCATCCTCGATAGATTTTCTCCATCTTACTCACGCGAAGCGCGATTTCATAGTTCAAATCTCAAATCTCAGATAAAGCTCCGTCCACACCATGCCCCCTCACTCCTCTTGCAATCTCACGAATGCCCGTGCCGATACCAGATCCTGCCTACTCACCAATTGTTTTTCACGCAGCAGATGCTCGAGTGCCGCGACGCGAGCCGTGACCTCCGGCAGCACGAGATCAATCTTGTCCGACAAATCTTCCAACTGCTGACGCAAATCTGAGATGCCGTTTTTCGCCTTTGGTGTCCCAACTGACTTCTTCGTCACTCGACTTCTCGAATCAAGCTTCTTCATGTCACGTTCCTCCTGGTTGCAGACCTGGAACGCAAGAAAGTTGCGCGGCCTCAGAGCTAGCATAAAAGAAGCGCCTCCCACCGTCTATCCCGATCTAATGCTCCCTCCAAGCTCGCTCGTTTCCTTTCTCCAGGAGAGAATGGTCGGCTGTTTGCGACTTGCGATGGGTGCATGGCCTTATCGCTGCGGTCGCCATTCTCACCCGCCCAGCCCTTGGCGATTCATTCCACCCACCCAGCCCACCGATTGCTTCGCAATCGATTACCCGGAACGCGCCTTTTCCCAAGCGGCGATGGCGAGACGCATTGTTCGAAGGTCCGTTCGGAGTAGGTCCAGGACGGACCGAGTTTGCGGAGCTAAGGAGCGATAGGGCCATGCGGTTTCACCCATCCCCGGAGTAAGAGCCGACCTTCTCTCCCGCCTACATCTCTGTAAGCCTCCATTCACACTCAGCTTTTTCGACCCCCTTTCCAGGAGCCTATCCTAGTGGGGCAGACCTGCAGGCGATGTGGCAAAGGTGGCACAAAAAATCCCAGGGATCTCCCAATTATTCCGCTTTTATCACCCGAGTTTGTTCCACACCTCTTGACGGCCTCTCGATTTTCCTTTGTTTTTCTCGTTTCCGTTTGCCGCGCCGGGTCTGGTCTGTCCCTTGCTTAAGTCAGAGGCATCACACCAGGAGGTTCGTTGATCATGGACAGCGAGAGCAGAGGCTGGCGTCTCATTCAGACTCGGGATTTTGGATTGCTCTGGTGGGGGCAGGTCACGTCTCAAATCGGTGAAGGCCTCAATAAGGTCGCATTGCTCTGGTTCGTCTATGAGCTCACCGGCTCGGCGATGATGATCGCCATGGTGGGATTGCTTCAGACCGTTCCGCCGCTCTTCTTCGGTCCCATTATTGGAGTCTATCTCGATCGCCTGAAAAAGAAACCGGTCATGATCTGGGTGGATCTGATTCGCACGGTGTTAACGTTCCTGATTCCCGGGTTGTACGGACTGGGTCTCCTTAAGCTCGAAGGACTCTTTGTCTTGATCTTCCTGCAGTCGATGGTCTCCACGGTCTTCGGGCCGGCGTTGGTCTCGGCCGTGCCGTTGCTGGTCCGGCGAAATGAACTCGTCTCGGCCAATGCACTCATTCAGGGCACCAATAACATCGGCAGCCTGTTAGGGCCCGCCGTGAGCGGCATCCTCATCGCGCTGATCGGCGCACAATATGTCCTCTACGTGAATGCGGCAACCTTTTTCATTTCGGCACTCTGTCTGATGCCGATCCGCAGCAACGAATCCATCTCTGAGGGCCAGCGAGCGTCCGCGCAGCCGGCATCGTTGGTGAGCGATCTGTGCGTGGGATTCCGCTTTGTCTTCGGCAACCGCTCGACGGTGTTTCTGCTGGTGACCATCTCGGCCCTCTTTAATCTGGGCGCGAGCGCATTTGTCTTCGTCCTACCAGTCTATGCAAAGGAACTGTTGCAGGTGGGTCCGGTTGAATTGGGCTGGCTCTGGTCTGCCCTTGGAGCCGGCATGCTCGCCGCCTCCTCGTGGTTGGCCTTCAGACAGAAGAACGACGTGCGGAGCCGGATGCAAATCCTCGTCAGCGGGACGACGATGGGGGGCCTGGCCACGTGCGGTCTGGCCGCACTGGAATCTCCGCTGATTGCGGCGGGCCTGGTAATCCTGGTCGGGGCGGGCGCAGCGGTCCTCAATCCGGTGGTGTGGGCACTGCTTCAGGAGGTAACACCCTCGCATCTGATGGGTCGCGTACTCACGACCTTTAGCACTGGCTCGATGGCGGCAGCGATGGTGGGCATGTCAGGATTCGGTTGGATCGCTGATCAGATTGGACCCGCACAAAGTCTGGTCGGGCTCGGGCTCGTGCTCCTATTGACGGCCTACGTCGCCACCTTCTTCTCCCGTCAGGCCATGGCTTCCCAACAATCGACACTGCAGATGGTGTCGGCGTAGGGTGGAAGGCCGCCCTTGCTTTCTACCTTCCTTCTCTTCGTTTCTGCACTACATCTCTTTCCAGTCAAGTCCGCGAAACGCAAAGCTATCTTTCCCGGGTATGTCATTCACTGACGGAAAGCGCTATTGTCGGTAGAAGAAGGTGTGAAGATGCCGGCACAGCGGTGGCTACTTTCACGCGATTTCGCCTTGATTTGGTGGAGTCAGGTGCTGTCACAAGTGGCTGACGGCATCAGCCGGCTGGCGCTCCTGTGGTTCGTGTATTCCGTCACCGGATCAGCACTCAAAACCAGCGTCATCGGTCTCCTGCAAACGCTGTCTCCCATTCTCTTGGGCCCGCTCATCGGCGTCACGGTCGATCGGCTGCCCAAGAAAGCCATTCTGATTATCACCGACGTCGCCCGCGGCATCCTGATCGGGTTGATTCCCTGTATGCTGTCGATCGAAGTCTTCACGGTCGACATGCTGTACGTGTTGGTCTTCCTCTATGGGATCGCCACGGCGATGTTTGTGCCCACACTCTCCTCTTCCGTCCCCTTCATGGTCGATCGTTCCCGGTATGTTGCCGCCAACGCGATGCTGCAGAGCACGACGAGCATCGGGATCATCATCGGACCGGCCCTCAGCGGACTCGGGATCGCCTTCTCCGGCTCAAAGGAAGTCCTTTGTGCGAATGCCCTGATCTATTTTGCGTCGGCGCTCTGTCTGGTGCCGATTAGACTGCCGTGGATCAAGCCATCGCATCCTGCCGTCGGCGCGGCTGCCGCCACATTCGACGACTTGATGGATGGGATCCGGTATTCGCTGTTTTCCCAGCGGCCCATTCTTGTGCTTATTGTCCTGGCCTCCATCTACACGTTCGCGGCAGGTGCCTACACCACATTGTTCCCGGTCTTTGGCAAGAAGATGTTGGCATTGGGTCCGGTGGAAGTCGGCTATCTGTGGTCCTGGCTGGGCATCGGCTTGTTCGTGGTTTCGCTGGCACTCGTGCCATTGTCTCAATGGGAGACGCGCAAGCGTGTCCAAATCATCGCGATCTCCTGTGTGATCGGCGGTATTGCCCTCGGGAGTCTCGTCTGGACGCAGAATCTGATGGTTGCGACGGTGCTTGTGACCATCATCGGCATGGGATTCGGCACCTGGACGCCGATCGCCTGGGGCATGATCCAGGAATTCGTACCCGCCGACATGGTGGGGCGCGTCATGGCGATCTACACGGCGATCGCGACGGCGACGTCGCTAGCCGGCATCTCGTTTTTCGGATGGCTCACGGAGCAGGTCAACGAGCACACCAGCCTGATTGGGATCGGATGTGTGCTCTTCACGCTGGGTCTCGCGGCTGCCTGGTTCAGCTGCCGCATTCAAACCGGGGGCGATTCGACGGATGAACCGGAGCCGGATCCTTCCACTGTTGCAAGTGGCTTCGCATAGAGGACTGACACCACCGTCATGTGTCGGTCTTCGGGTCAACAGATCCAGATTGAAAGAGCCTCGCGCATATCTGGATCGACCGCTTCCTGTCAAACGGCTTGGCCAAAAATGCATTCGCGCCGCTGCGCATAGCCTCGTCAAGCATCGAACCGTTCTGAGCGGCCGAAATCATTAAGATTGGAAGATCCGGATACAGCCTTCGCATCTGCCGAAGGACCTCGACGCCGTGAACCACGGGCATTTCCATGTCCAAAATCACACCCGTAATGGGGCTTCTCAGGCCTTCCAAAGCAATGAGCGCAAGCGCCGTTTGACCGTCGTGGGCGGTGATCACGTCATACCCTTCGGCCTGCAGGGAATGCTGTAAGGCCTCGGCGATATGCGGTTCGTCATCAACGATGAGGATGCGAGACATCGACCACACTCCAGGACTCGAGCTTTCTCAGCCAGTAGCCGAAGCCATGGCGGCAAATTTCGATCATTCCGCTTCGACTGAGGTGGTCCATTGCGATGAAGAGCTGTGCCCAGCTGAAGTCCGGCGCCTCCTCCAAGAGCTCTTCGAGCGTATGCGATTTGCCATCTTGAAGCAGTTGGAGGAGGTGTGATTCAGCGGTGGTGAGTTGGTAACTGCTGTTTGTACACGACGCTGGTTCGGTCATCAGTCCGGCCTCTCTCTGTTCGCATTCATCGAGGATGGCTCGACGATCAATAACGTACCCCGCATGATCGGATGCAGCTCGCAATGGTAGGCATAGCGGCCTGGAGGCAAAGGAGCGATAACGAAGCTGCTATCAGGGGGAATGGCGATAGATTGAAACGGGCATGGCTCCTCGTCGACGCATGCGTCGTGTCGAACACTGTGAAAAGATGCCGTGGTGTTGACCCAGCGAATCAGCGTACCCATCGGCACGACAGCCACCGGTGGCTCGTAATACGGTGCACTCGATTGAAACGCGATCTCGGTTACAGAATTGGAGGCAACCGACTCAGGTGGCAGGGCTGTTCCAGCGATGAGAAAGACTGCGAGAACGGAGAGCAGGCGGCGAATGAAATCGGCCACGGATCGGAACATGGTGGTCTCCTTTCGCAGCACTCGTCAGCTGTCGATGAGATCACACACTATCCGTGGCCGGCATAAGGACTCGATATGCAGATGGACCGGTACTTATAAAGAAGGCGTAAAGAAAGCCTCAATCACGGGGCAAGGCAGCGTCAGGTATCCGTATCCGTGCAGAACCGATATCCGACGCCGGGGTCGGTGAGGATAAAGCGCGGGCGGCCCGGATGTTTTTCGATTTTTTTCCTGAGCTGCCCAACGAAGACACGCAGGTATTGAGCCTGATCCACGTAGGCTTGGCCCCAAACTTCCTGAAGCAGCATACGGTGTGTGAGCACTTTCCCGGCATGTTCAATCATATATTTCAAGAGGTCATATTCGGTGGGCGTTAATTTGACTAATTGACCCTCGAGACTCACTTCCCGTCGGTCGAAGTTCACAGACAGGTCGCCTGCGACAAAGACCGGAGCGGCGCTCGTGGCGCCCGCGGCTCGCCGCAACAATGATCGTATACGCGCGAAGAGCTCTTCCATCCCGAACGGCTTCGTTATGTAATCGTCGGCGCCGATCTCCAGCGCCTCTACTTTTTGTGCTTCCTCTCCGATGGCTGATAACACGATGATAGGGATCGTCGAAACGGCGCGGAGCTTTCGTACCACGTCGATACCACCCACGCCTGGCATCAGTAAATCAAGAATGAGAAGGTCTGGGCGCCGGTTTTCAAATGCCATGATCGCCTGTTCGCCTGTCTCGGCCGTATCGACCGTGTATCCGCGAGTTTCAAGATTCACTTTGAGCGACCGGCGAATTGGTGCTTCGTCATCGACGACGAGAATGCGCGCGCCGGCGGTCATGATGGCCCCTCCACCGGCATGAGAGAAATGCTGCGGGCTTCTTGGTCCATCGAATTCGTGAAAGGC